>Ga0307516_10009355_pt1 | contig 10934 bp, 13 predicted proteins | sample 19_EM_MG_FD_203310 | JGI IMG/M metagenome (GOLD analysis project Ga0307516, IMG submission 203310) | Populus trichocarpa ectomycorrhiza microbial communities from riparian zone in the Pacific Northwest, United States - 19_EM | ecosystem: Host-associated > Plants > Roots > Unclassified | place...
GTGGGATCCAATATCATCCTTTCCCTTGACAATCTCGATCTTTCTTCATGTCCCGCCATTGACGCACTTGTTTTCTCCTCCAGGTGTTACAGGGAATCCTTGTACGAGGACGTTATATGCCGACTGCGGGATTTCGCGGAATCACGGAAAAAGGCGGGAACCCCTCTCAAAACCCTCACGATTGTATACCTATTTGCAGGGCTACGTCCGTCGGAAGTCGAGCGGTTGGTGAGTTATGTTGGGTCTGTAGAGGTTTTGAGCGTCCGTGATGCGTTCAAGTGGGACATGAACGAGTATCTCCTGCGTGCCGCCACCCACGAGGGGAATGCCGGTGGATTCTAAAAAGATTCCGGGAAGGGAATTTATTTTCTATCATTATTGGTTGGAATGACTGGTCTCAAACCCACTCTCCAAGCTCGATAAACATCTTCTGGGTTACCACGAACCCTCACAAGTACAATATGCTAAGGTCCGGAGTGGGCAAATACCCTGCTCCGATCCGACCCTATCCCACTGCGCACTTGTCTCGCTTATCCCTCGATGCTCATGAGGGCGTGGGATGCCGGGGGGTGACTCGAGGGCCCTGTGCACCATGAGTGGGGGTGTTCGCGGCGGTTGCCTTGCTGATTAAGGCACTGATGAGTTTCAACCAAAGGGTTGTCACTCATGAGCGACGCGTTGACGAAGGGGAAGAAAGCGATTCGTGCGGTACACGGTAACACTAAACGGTAAGTCCTCCGCGACCGGCGCCCTATGACGCCAGATTCCAAGGGCAGACGGGTTTGGTTCAGCGCGACACAGCATTCCCCATTGCATCCCGACCCCAGAGTGTTTTCAAAGCTAAACCTCGACTGCTGTGGTTGAGCTGCACTTGTCTCGACTAATGAAGGTAGACCTCGTACCCTGGGCAGAGCTTCAGACAGGATCCTGGCCGAGTTCACTACAGACTTGCATGGAATTTGCGTGGAACGACCTTGGACTGCTTCCAGAGAAACGGCGTTGGCACAGGGGCAAGAGGAGCAGGGGCTAGCGAAAATGCTCACCGTCAGGAAATTCGAACGTTGTCCCCGCTTGCCTCGCGTGACCCCCGCCAAGGTCCCTTGGAGTTACCGTCGCGCCGAGATTCTGGCCAATTGCCTGGCGCCCTCGTTAAGGAGAAGGCAGCGCCATAGAGGGGAGGTGTGGCGCGCCACGGGCAGAGTGAGACCTCCGGAAGAGTAACGAGTGTGGACTGGGATAGGCGTTTTGCCAACGAGAATCAGAAGCGGAGCCAGTGGCAAGCCAGCGACTTCCATTTCGGGAAAGATCCCACGTCTCCTCCGCACACCGTCACCAACCCCGTCCACCCCGTCATGGTCATGGAAGGAAGGGCCGACGGTGGTACGGCCTTGGACCAGTGTCCTGGGTTTGGCCTATCGATATCCGAGCTTTGCCACGCTCTGAAGGCCAAACTCGCTCAGACAAGAGACTCGCGGTACGCATACATCACCGCCTGACCCCCGCTTTCGACCACTGATTCAGCTCACCATTCCAGACATTCCTTTCCCCTCCCACTGGTTCGTACCCCACAATAGACAAGGTTAATTAGCTGACTGTTGCCCTAGGTAAAGTCCCTGGTCAGTGACCTAGGCAGCACCATCGCACCGCTCTGTCGAATGATCAATCACCACGAATCACATACTCACCGCCTCCCACCCGAAATGCTGGTCGCAGTAGCTTCCCACCTTGAGTATGACACGTCTCTCATCGCTGCCACGCACGTTTGTCACCTCTGGCGCGTTACTCTCCTCTCCTCTTCTCGTCTCTGGTCCCACCTCGACTTCGCCAACGAAGAACGTGCGCTGGCATTCTTAGAAAGGTCAAAGTCGTCTCCACTTAGTGTTGACATCGTGGAGCTTGAAGAACCTACGGAGATTGTTAAAGAATCGTTGAAGAAGGTCGCCACCAGGGTGACCGCGTTGTGGGCAGCGCACGACTCCTTCCTGGATGAATTGCTGGCTCAGTTCATGCCAGAACTGGAGGCCTTGGAGATTATCGATGTCTTTGAGCCTCCACCGAAGAAACCTACGCACCTCCCTTCCTTGACGTCCCTCGTCATTTCTGGTTTCGACCCTCTCCAGTTCCGCGTCCCCCTTCTCACCTCTTTCCACCTCACACACGACCCCGGTAGTGATTCCATGGAATGGGCGGCCGGTATCCTTCTCGACTTTTTCCGGAACTGCCCGCTGTTGGAGGACGTCATCCTTAGTTGTGACGTGTACCTCGACTCCTCCGATGGGGTTATTTCCCTCCCTCTCCTGCGTACGTTCGCCCACGAATCACTCTGTGACGAATCTCAGTTACGCCTGTTCGATCATTTTTCCCTCCCGTCTACCTGTCGGGTGGTGCTGGTGGTCAATGCCACGAAACGCCACTACGGCCCACGGATTCCCGGCCTGCCCACTCCAAGAGACTCATCCTACCTCTCGGACATCAGGACCGTCAAGATCGCAACCCATTCGGACTACATGGGCGCCAATAAAGACCGCAGCACGCTCAAAATTGACCTCGTGAACTCCACACTCAGGGCAATCTCGTTCGGTAGGATATTGTGGTCCCACGAACACCCTTCCGCTCTCTCACGTCAAGGCTTCTTGGATATCTTCGAAAACGTTGAAACCGGCTCCGTTGAAACGCTGTGTTTCGACCACTATCCAACCATTACCCCCTACGAAGCACTTAAAGTCACCCCTGAATACGTGGCCCAGGGACTGTTCAAATTCAGAAACCTCAAAACACTGATACTCGTAGGCTGCGACATCATCCCTTGCCTTGGTGGTCTATCTTCATGTCCTTCTGTCGACACACTCGTCGTCCACTTTATGTACCTCGCAGACCCCTTTGGCTCAGGCGTTATAAGCAAAGTGGAAGAGCTCGCGGTATCACGGAAGGGGACGGGGACCCCTCTCAGAGTCCTCACGCTTGTCTTCCCCCCATCGACAAAAGTATGTTTGGTGGAACTAGAGCGGTTGACGAGTTATGTTGGACGGGTAGAAGTTGTGAGTGGCGATGACACGTTATCTTGGAACGTCAACAAGTATCTCCCGGGTGCCCCCCGCCCATGAGGACAATACCAGTAGACTCTAAATAGATTTTGGGGTGGGAATTGATTCGCCCGTACCCCACACAAGTAGTATATCACTAAATATCCTCGGAATGACCAGTCTCAACCATCAATGAGTATTCGCTGGGTCACCACAAACTGTAGGGCACAAAGCCTTGAGCAGAGCCACTTGGACGTCGTCGTGCCTGCACCGCCGTGTTGTGGTCATCGGGGAGTCTCGCGTAGGGTTGGTTAACTCCGGAGAGATGTAGAGAGCCACGGGAAGACTGCAAAACCGATAGCATGGGGATAAGTATGAGGAGATACGTTGGTTAAGCACCCCACTGCCTGCGCAGCGTGATTCGAGGACCCCGGACGCTCATCCGAAGCGTTCACAGTGGTTACTCAGGGTGCTCGAGGGATTGAAGGATTCTGGCCGAGGGGACGTTAATGCTCGAGACCGGTGGGTTGACGAGGAAATTCACACCGGTAAACCGTTCATAGGTGTGGTATACAATAAATCTCTCTCTGCCCTAAATGTCCTTATTGGCTGTTTGGACGGTGGTAACGGTGTACACACTGACGCTAAATGCAACTCTTCCAGTAAATCCTCCATGATCTGTGACGCCTAGTTTCAGGTAGACGATTTGAGACCATGTAATCATTCACTGCACCCCGGCACCAGGGTGTTTCCAGGTTGAGAGCTAAACGTCAAACGTCACGGTTGAGCCTCGCTCGTGAGCTCAGCCAACAGAGGCGGACTGTACTTCCACGGACCCCGCGTCCTAGGGCCGACGAGCGACAGTGCCCACGACCGAGGGACTCCCCTTCGCTTTGGTTTCACCACAGTGCTCACTGAGCCAGGCCGCACACCCCATTTCACTATCGGGTTTTTGGGGGCCTCCGCACTCGGTTGGGTGATGTCGTTACTGGAGCAGCACACCCAGCCGGCTGTTTAGGTCAGAAAGAGCGTATTTATTATTATAAGTAAGGACCGTTGGGTAGTAGTAGTAGATCGGACAGTCACTTGTCCGCAGTGGGGAGTAACACGGTAAAAAGAGTCGCCTACATGGTTATCTCCTGCTCCGGTTCGGGATAGATCATCCCCGCTCATGGTATGTCGGGATAGATCATCAAAAACACTGGCTCACAGGCGTCAACGCCAAACCAGTCGTTGGGCTTGGTGGTGTCCACGTCGAAACCCACACGCCACTGACCCTCGGTCTCACTAAATTTCTGGTAGCTTTCCAGGGGCGGGCGGTGTGGGGTCGGCGCAGCACAACGGTCCTTTATCACACACTGATGCTAGAACGTTTCCTAGGTTTAACCTTGACTGTTGCAGTTGAGCAGCATCTGTCACGGCCGGCGAAGGTGGAACCCCGTGCCCCAGGCAGAGCTTGGGATAGGGTTCTGGCACAATCTGTGTCGGGTTGGTCGCGTTGCGTGGGCATTAGATGGAGTGTTCCTGGATCGCTGCGAGAGAAATGACGTTGGCATGGGGTTGAGGAGGATGGGGGTTGGTGAAAGTACCCACCAGTTAGGAACTTCACAAAAAATCGAGTGATACACTGTCTCCGCTCGGGTCGCGTGACCCCGCCATGGGTTGGGTTGCCGCCGCGCCGAGATGTAGCCTGACCTTCTCGTCAAGAAGTGGAAGGCGGCGGCATGAAGTGGAGGTGTGTTGCGTCATAAGCAGGGGGACCGGAACGGAGCGTGGGATTGAGAAGCAGTGCCTTCCATTTCGGGAAAGATCCCACGTCTCCTCCGCGCACCGTCATCAACTCCGTCCACCCCGTCCCGTCATGGTCGTGGAAGGAAGGCCCGACGGTGGTATGGTCTTGGACCAGTATCCCGGGTTCGACCTATCGATATCCGAGCTCTGCCACGCTTTGAAGCTCAAACTCGCTCAGACAAGGGACTCGCGGTACGCATACACCACCACGCGAGCCCCGCCTTCAACAACTAATTCAGCTCACCATTTCAGGCATTCCTTTCCTCTCCCACTGGTTCGTGTCTCACAGTGGACTAGATTGTGTAATTATCTGACCATTACCCCAGGTAAAGTCCCTGGTGGATGACCTAGGCAGCACCATCGCGCCGCTCCGTCGAATGATCAATCACCACGACTCATGGACTCACCGCCTCCCACCCGAAATGCTGGTTGAGGTCGCTTCTCATCTCGAGGGTTATCCGCCTCTCATCGCCGCCACGCACGTATGTCACCTCTGGCGCATTACGCTCCTCTCCTCCCCTCGTCTCTGGTCCTACCTCAACTTTGCCAACGAAGAACGCGGGCTGGCATTCTTAGAAAGGTCAAAATCAGCTCCACTTAGCGTCAATCTCATGGGCCTTGGCGAACCGACAAAGATTGTCAGAGAATCGTTGAAGAAGATTACCACCAGGGTGACCATGTTGTGGGCAACACATGACCCCTTCCTGGATGAATTGCTGGCTCAATCCATGCCAAAACTGGAGACCATGGAGATTATCGATTCCCGCGAGCTTACGCCAAAGAAACCTACGCATCTCCCTTCATTAAAGTCCCTCACCATTACCGGTTTTGACCCTCTCCGGTTTCACGCCCCCATTCTCACCTCCTTCCACCTCACACAAGAATCAACCGTTAATCACCAGGGATGGACGACCGCCGTTCTCCTCAACTTTCTCCAGAACTGCCCACTGTTGGAAGTCGTCTACCTTTGTTGCGACATGCACTCCGACTCCGATGAATTTGTTTCCCTCCCTCTCCTACGTTCGTTCACCCACGAGTCACTCCTTGACGAGTATCAGCTATGCCTGCTCGATCGACTTTCCCTCCCGTCTACCTGCCTGGTGGTGCTAGTGATTGATGTCACGGAGCACCAGTCTAACCCATGGATCCCCGGTCTCCCCACTCCCCACGACTCATCCTACCTCTCGGACATCAGGACCGTCAAGATTGCAGCTCGTTCATATGACCAAGACTCCGATGAAGACTGCCTCAGATTCACAATCGAACTTGTGAGCTCCACACGCAAAGCAATCTCATTCGATAGGGTATCATGTTATAGCGAATACCCTACCTTTTTCTCGCACGAAGGCTTCTTGGATATATTCGAAAACGTCGAAACCGGCTCTGTTGAAACACTGTGTTTTGATCGCTACCCAGTCCTTACCCCCCTCGCGCAACTCCAGGTCACCCCCGAATACATAGCCCAGGGACTGTGCAACTTCCGAAACCTCAAAACGCTGATACTCTTAGACTGCGACATCATCCTTTCCCTTGATGGTCTAGCTTCGTGTCCTACCATTGACACACTCATCGTCCACTCTCTGCGTTTCACAGACCCCAGTGGCACAAGCATTATAAACAGGGTGGAAGTGTTCGCGGTATCACGGAAGAGGGCGGGATCTCCTCTAAGAGCCCTCACACTCGTCTTCCCATTTGCAAACCCATTACCGTTGGAACTAATCGAGCGTTTGGCGAGTTGTGCTGGGCGGGTAGAAGTTTTGAGTGGCTGTGATGCGATATTTTGGGAGGTGGACGAGTATCTCCTGGGTGCCGCCACCCACAGGGATACGACCAGTAGACTCTAAAAAAGCTACAGCGCGATAGACTCATCGCCTGCACCCTATGCTAGTAGTACGCCACACGCTAGTATGCCACTGATCTGAATGACCAGTCTCTACTCGCCCCCCAAACTCAACGGTTTTTTTGGTCACCAAGAGAATACCCACGAAGATAATGGAGGTAGGTCATTTTAGAACCTGGAGCGCTACTCGTCTCGTTTATCTTAGAGTTCTCATGGGCCTTTACCGCTTGGACGTCGCCGTGCCTGTGCACTGTCGTATTGTGGTCACCGGGGGGTGAAGAGGTTCGGCGTAACGGATTTGCGTGAACGGTGAGATCGGATGGTTACACCCATAAACCCGTTGTCAGGGCAGACGTGCAACCCCAAGGATGATAACTGTGGGAGGGTATCCGACGCACCAGGTAGGAATGAGAGCGGGTAACGCCGGAGAGACATGGAGAACCACCAGAAGACTGGAAAAGCGAGACCATGGGGTAGAACATGAGAAGGTACTTTCGCTCCCCCGGGTAGCGTGATTTAAGGACCCCGAGCGCTCATCCGAAGCGTTCACGGTGGAGGGGAAGGAGGAAATTCACGCTGTACACCATTCGCAGGTGTGCTACACAGTAAATCTCCATGTTCAGAAATCATTATTGGCTATGGTTATTTTGGCGATAGTGGCGACATACATACTAACACTAAACACAGCTCTTTCGGTAAATCCTCCGTGACTGGCGCCCTGCGATACCCAGTTCCAGGGGTAGACAATCTGAGGTCATTGCAGCACGGCGGTCCTTCATTGCACCTCGACGCCAAATGGGTCGTCAGGTTTAGAGTTAAACCTCGAGCGTTACGGATGGGCACCGTTTGTGGTCTCGGCCAACGGACGCGGGCCACATGCCCCCTGCAGGGCTCCGGCTTGCTGCAGGTGAGCGTAAGGCTCTGGCTGGCCGCGTACTGCTCGGAAAGGTCCGTACGGAGGGGTCCTAGAGCGCTGCGGAAGGAATGTCATCAACACATGGACGGAGAAGGGGTGACTGGCGAAACCGCTCACCGTCACGAGGCTCAAAGAAACCAGGGTATACATCGCCCCCCTTGTGTTGCATGATCCCCGCCACGGGTTGGGTCATCGCGCCGAGATGTTGAGATTGGCTAGCTCCGTCAATAGCCTGGCCTTCTCGTTCAAAAGTGCAAGGCGGTGTTGCGAAGGGGAAGTATGTCGTGTCATGAGCCGGGGGGGACCTCCGGAAGAGTAACCCAGCCCAGCGTAAGATACTGCTTTCGGGGTATAAGCCATTCGGTGAATAGTGTTTGCACTGTGGCCGGCGAGGAAGTTCCTGACTTCCTCCTCGTGATCAACGGTCTGAAGCCAGCCAGTGTGTTGAATCGGAATCCCTTGTTGGGTTGAGCAATCGCAATATGATACATCATCTTCACCACCGATGCGCGTCTCTGGGATTTCAGGGGAATGGTCGACCTGGGGCGAAGGGTGGGTAGAATGGGGACTAGGTTGCTGGGCGAACACACGAGGCGTGGGTGGGGGGGTAATAGTTCGGTCGTCGTCGAATGACATGGTCATTACGGACGTATCGGTTTCAGGATGGCTAGCATTGACCATGGAGAGGGTGGTGTGCGCACTGTCTGTCAGGGAGGACCGGGTGGACGGGGTTGCTGCTCGCGTTCGGCGATTGGAGGTGGTCGATGAAGTGGTGTTGTCGCGAGCTTTGCCGAAGACGTCCTCATCTTCGTCGTCTTCCTCCTCCGCCACTGTGGCCACCTCTCCCTCTTCTTTGGGTGGCGGTGCTGCGGCGGCCTGCTTGAACCCCAAGGGAAGAATCCCAGACTTCTGTCCAAGCCAACACAACAGTTCGCCCACAAAAACCGTCTCGTGCTCTTCGCCGCGCGCAAGGGCGCGGGGATCGACGTCGCTCAACCCCACGTCCATCTTGATGATGTCGGTCTCCAATACCCCCAGGAAGATCTTCATGGCTTCGACCTTATCTAAATCGCTCCGGGACTCTCGGACCTCCTTGGACAGGGGGAGCCTGTATTCGAGGATACACTCCAACACCGCCAACAGCATCCACGGCGTCAGGTCCAAAGGCGATTCGAGGACGAAAGGGAGCCTGAGGCCCTTTAGTAGAGCGTTGAGGGTCGTGGTTAACGCATCGGGAGACTGGCGATGAGGGTTATTGAGATCTTGGACGCTGAACGTCGAGACGGTCGCGGTCATGAAAAGGTAGTCGGAGGCCGGCCCGGACTCTCCCGCGCGGCCGATTTACACTCGGGCCCGCACCCCAACCCCACATTGACTCAAGCCCTCGACCACGTTGCATCCCGACCACCATGGGCGCACACTGGGAGTGTTTGCAACCCGAGTACATCCCTTGGATCCTTTCCCAGAAGGTTTTTTGGGTCGCGACTTCTCCTCTGAGCGCAGATGGTCACATCAACGTGTCTCCGAAGGGCGTTGCGGGGTCATTCCACGTCATAAACGAACGTAGGGTATGGTATGAGGACCTTACGGGGAGCGGTACGTGTATCCATTCGATCCACATCCCCCCACTCTGGGAACTCACAACATAATCCCAGGAGTCGAGACCATCTCTCATATACGTGAGAACGGCCGGATCACCATCATGTTCAACGCATTCGACGGGCCCCCACGAATTGTACGGCTCTTCGGGAAAGGTAACTGCTCCACAAACTAAGGCGCACGTACCTGATACTGTCTTCCAGGAACCGTTTATGAGTTTGGATCGAAGGAGTACACTGAGCTCATCCCTCCCGAGGAGAGGAACCCTGGCTCTCGCGCGGTGATCGTGGTGGATATCTATCAAGTCAGCTCTGTACGTCAATTCGTGCTCGAGCGATAACCTGTCAAAAGGCCTAACAGCTATTGGCAGGCTTGTGGCTTCGCCGTCCCTTTCTATTCCTATCAGGGAGAACGACGTACCCTCCACCATACCTTTCACAAGAAAGAGCAAAAGGACAACGAAACGGAAGCAGATGCAGAGAACCCATCCATGTGCAAGGCTGTGAATGGTCTCAAGGAATACTGGGAGCAGAAAAACGCCAAAAGTCTCGACGGGCTCCCCGGCCTCTCCACTGCTCCGAGTGTTGGGTTCCGTCCAAACGGCTACAACGTAAACGCGTGGACCGGGTCCCCCCCTTTCAGCGAAAAACAGACGACACGAGTATCACGATATGTGGATGCTAAATTCCTGGCTGGAGTGGCAACGGGAGGAGCCTTCGCCACGGCTTGCTACGCCATATTCCAGCACGCGCAATCACACCTCTCTATGCTACAGCCCTGATACGGCTGTCTTGTCTCACCTTAGACGTCCCCAGAATGTACCGGAACTAGGTGTGACGTAACAATTTTGCATTCAACTCCTCGGTCTCTCAGCTCTTCCATCTCGAGCATATACAAGGGGGAGGTGCCGTTGCAATTACATGATGGCTAAGTTTTTCCCCGTACGATACATAAACCAGTCACAATAAACTTCACGTATACCCAACCCGATCAGCGACAAGCCAATATGTCATCCCACCAGGACCTTCCTCAACCCAACCCAGAGGCCCCAAATCACAGTCCGCACATATCAATAACTTGACGAGCCGTGAGCCGTCCGATGGCCCGCCCGACGACCCATCAGTGGGCAAGGTCTTGGAGAACCCGATGTTCTCGAACACCATGGGGTTTGCTGGAGGTCCTATCTTCCACATCGGTATTGACCCAGGCGGAGCCGGGAGGCGAGGGAGGAGGTCCTGTGGTGGAAGGTTCTGAGGATTGTCGATCTACTGGGGGTCAGAGTACTGCCAGTTCCCCATTAAATGCAGGAGACGGTTACCGTGATACTGGGGCGTTCCGCGAGCGTTGCAGTCCTCACGAGGAGAATAACACTCCTGCATACTTTCCGAGGGCAATAAAGCTTCAGTTTGTTCAACCCCCGTTCATCGGCCAGTTCTGAGGGTCCTCCCGGGAAAGATGACAATAACTTCTTATCCGGCCGGTCCACTTCGGATTGTTTGGTTTGCTCCTGGAGGGCCTCAAGGATCCTCCGCTGTGTCGCAGCATCCGGTATACGCGTTTGAAGTGAATATCGCAGTTCGAACCACGGTTTCGAACCGTGCACAACCCCGCTCTTCCCAATCAAATCGAACCCAGCGGCAACATAGAAACCGGTCAGCTCCTCGTGAGCGATCAACGAGATCCCGTCGTACAGTCCATTCGCCCACCGCCTAATGTACTCCTCCAAAAGAGCGGATCCGATTTTCTGCCGCTGATGTCCTGGATC
>Ga0307516_10009356_pt1 | contig 10934 bp, 16 predicted proteins | sample 19_EM_MG_FD_203310 | JGI IMG/M metagenome (GOLD analysis project Ga0307516, IMG submission 203310) | Populus trichocarpa ectomycorrhiza microbial communities from riparian zone in the Pacific Northwest, United States - 19_EM | ecosystem: Host-associated > Plants > Roots > Unclassified | place...
TCTCCTTAACAATCTCCAAGTCCCTAAAGAAGACCTATCGCAACAAAATCAACAACAGCCAAGGAGTCGCAACTTCGTCACGAACCAATTCAAGTTGCTCTATCTTATCACTGACTCCTCGGACCACCGAGTCCGGTTGCTGACGATGTTCGCGGTATAACGTCTCCAGACCATCGGCGAGACGTTCCAACTCTCGGGCATGGGCTTGGGAGACCCTCTTGTATCCGTTCTCCACGTGTTTCTGGCTGTCCTCCAAGACATGAAGACGGCGGATGAGACGCGCCACCATCGACGTTGCAAGACGCATAACGTCGCGATGACCACGGTTGAGAAGATCTTCATCTCGTGCCCAATCTTCCACTCCCAGGATCATCAGACTGTGCAAAACGGGATCTCGCTGGACGTCTAGAAGTCATAATCAGTTTTGGTACTAAGCTATCAAAACCCATTACGACTCACCGAACTTCCTACTCTCGGTGAGGTATTCAATGGTTCTAATGGCGTTCCCCCATATGACGTCGCTGGCGAAACACTCCCTGAAGTTGTTGGTCCACCATCGCTCACGGGCCTGAACTCGATCCTCGGACTGGTCGTTGTATGGTCCTGGGACCATCGCCCTACGGGAAATCTAGGATCCTGGGTCAGTTCACGATATAGTTATCGGGGAACATGCTCGGGATACCTCGGCAGGCTCTGGGTACGGCGCAGTAGGATCCACAGCGCTATGTTCATGAGTACGACAATCACCCCTAGTGACAGTGCCACGACCAACATGGCCCCCCACATCGTGCTTGAATCGAGTGTCGTTGCCGCGGATGCTGGAGGAAGGCTTGGCAGGCAGTTTGAAAGACATGAGGACGCGACAGAAGTATAGGTGGTTGTGGGTGATGGGATAGTCTGGCTGGCGAACGAGAACATCCAATTTGGTGAAGTTCCCTCCTCCTACTTGGGTTCCTTATATCCTCCCAGTGTTTCAATACTCCCGTCGACAACCGCCGACATCGCGTTTCACCCCCATCAAGAGTCCCTCATCTATCAAGCCACCTCCTATCCACCCATCAAGAAGTGATTATGCTAAACGCATTAACCCTGGGCCCTAGACTCCTAGTGTTTCATCCCCATCGTTTGATTAATTGAACATTTGTAGGTTTCATCTTACCCCCTTTTATTTCCTGACGTATCATTCCACTCCCTTGATCGTTTTAACTTCTACCCTGAACCCTGGTTTGTAGGGTTCCTATTATGAGACCACTTTGCTTCAGATTTGATGATTGGACGATTATCTACTTGGTTCTTTAGTATAAGTAGCTACACGTCTCCCCTGTATCATCCTTCCTTAGCTTTGTTATCTCAGGTTATCTCCTCTCCCCTGCTGCCTTGCAGACCAGTTGTGAGAACAACGAGTGCCCTGAGAGAGTCCTAAGCAAGAACTTCGCCTTCTGCTCTCTTCCACTCTCTCCAGACACTACCGACTGCCCTTTATCGCTGTATTGGCACTCATCAAGGCCCACCTCAAAGTTCGAGGCTTTCCCACTTCCGTGATTGAATTGACTTTTGTTTGGTGTAGGAACCTACTCGGGCCCGTCTAACGTGGTTAGTACGGGGTGATTGCTGACGAGGTCAGCAAGCCTTAAGATTAGGCCATCCTTTTATCTTCGGATATTAGTTGAGACGTCTAGGAGGCTCAGGGCGCAGAGTGGCCCTGACAATTCCATTCGGTCCCTCCTGCTTTCCTTCACACCTCACTGTAACTTATTAGATTTATAGTATCTACTATCTCCAGGCTTGTCATTCTGAGCAGAATAATCTTCATGATTGTGGGAACAGTGTGCACACCCGATCATAGTTCCCGATCGCTCAAACGTGCTTCTGACCCAGCAGGATCTGCACACTGCTTGCCTCCCTTGGCCTCCCTGGACCTTCCTGGCCACTATCTCTGTCTATACACTCAACTGTGTCTTTTGGATCGCCTTTGATCGTGTTTGATCATTGTTGATCTCTACATCTCTGCACTACCCAATCTGCCTCTGCCTCTATCCAACAACCCTCCAGCAGTCCCACACAACCCTGCCATCTTATCCTCCTGATATGCCAGAAATCCGCGAGTGCTGGATACACTACATCCATACACGCCATGTGCTTGTGGAGAATCTAGGGCTTGGTGAAACCTTAGGTGATCCTAGATGGACTCTTCGTGTATTATGGGCAGATGCAACAAAATCGGAATCAGGGGAGGGTGGCAAGACACCAGCTGCAGGGCTGACGAAGCTCCATACAATGGGGTATGTGGACAAGATCAATGTCAGGTGCAAACTTGTGCGTGGCCAAAAGTCACACCAGACCAGGATCTGGCCAGTGGATTTGGAGTCAGGAGATGCTATTGATTCACTGGAATCCCTAATACTTTATGGGATATCCTATACTCCCCGTTCTTTGATCCTTGACTTTGGGCAACTGGACCTCCAGGTGACTTTACATTTTTTTGATTTCCTGGAGAATACTCACCATATCATAGGTATCCTGGTTGACCCACTCTTCACCCCAATTCTATACACCCACGGAGTGGTCAGATTTCCAACGGGTTCACAAGGCAAACAGGGCAAAAGTTGCTTTGGCCCTTGAGTTTGACAATATTGTCCTTGCTGTGATGTCTATTGATCTCCTGGTCCAGGTGAGCTTGTATCCCATTCACCATGGGAATGTCATAGTCTAACTAATCTCAGTTTCAGTGGGGGAATACTGGATCATTTGAGATCAAGAACAACATTATTGAGAACTTTGATGAGTTTGTCAAGACTGTGTGTTCCTGGGTCAAGATCAAGGTCCTGCCACTGGCTGGATGTTACACATACAATGATGGGGATGAGGAGGAAGAGGAAAAGCTTGGCAAGGGTAAAGTTGTGCTCAGTGATCTAGCAATCACTGTTATCCGCCAGTGGGGGGAGGTTTTCTGTGGTTTTGGAGCATACAGTGTTCAAGAGGTTGTTTTTCTGGCAGGTTTGTGTTTATCTAAGTATGCTTGGTTGGAAAACTGAGAGTTTTCAGGGTTATCACCATACCTCACTGCTTTTGAGGTTTTTGTGAATCCATCCCGCCTTGCTCGGCTTCTCCTTGCAATGCATCAGTTTGCTTGCTTTGACACATATAACCTGTGGTATGTTTAATATGTTTAATTCATGGTGGGAATAGTTTATTCTGACACAAAAGCTGCTAGGAAAAAGGTGGTCAAGCCAGCTCTCCATAAGAAATACATCCTGGCACCCACAACAGAGCAGCGGTTGCGATATAAGCAATATTTGTCTGTTTATGGAAAGGATACACTCCTGGTCTCAACAGCCATGAAGACTTTGATTGAGGACTTTTATGTATGTTATCCATCTTCTTCTGAACACTGCAGCCTTGTTAAACAGTCTACCAGGCTGTTGTAAAGGACTGGTGGAACAGGCCAGACCAGGGGTTTCCTCGTCAAATTGGAACCCTTTTTGACACATTTGACCCATACTTGGTTCATGAAGCACTCATGGATGAGACTTATGGGTTCAGAAGTGTGGTGTTTGGGTGGGATACTGTGGATCTTGAAAAGCCCATTGATGATCCAATCAGCAAGTTGTTTGAGGGATATGGTGAGTCTATCATATGTCAAATGCAAACTATTCTGGAGATTGATGTTGTCCTGTTAGATGAGAAGCTATTGCTTGGTACAGCTACTTTTTTGAACCTTCAGCTTTCATCTCCCAATTTTGGTGCAACTCTCTCCAAATCTCACCTCAACAAATGGGTTGATGTCAAGTTTTATCTCTCCTCCAATTACCTCCCACCTGGTTCAGGACCAACACTATGGACTCCACTTCTCTGTTTTCCACAGAACTCACTCCCGTAAGTTATTGTATTTGTGATGTTTTGTCAATCATCTAAGCTTCACAATCTAGACCAAAATTTCCTCGCAAAACAAGAGGTCATTGCATGGGTATTGGTGGTGAAAAAAATGCCACTAATACTGAGCTACGCCACCAACAACTGTTTCAAACAATCGTTCAGAGTGCAGCAAATACCGCAGACAAGAGGGCTTTGGTGAAATCAGAGTTTGTCAACATGAAGACAAGAGGGAGGGCTGTATCAATTGGCCCACTTGAGTATTGTGGGAATGGGATACCACTAAGAACAACTCACCAGCTTATAGTGTAAGACAATTTTCATCATGTAACTCAACTAGGCTTACAGTTTCTTCCTAGTGTTGCAACATGTGCTGCTGATGATACCATACCCAATGACTTACAGACCCAGCTTCAATCCCTCCATTCAGGGAAGAAAAGACCTTCTAACCTGAAGCCCAATAGTGGGGCCTATGACCAAATCCAGGAGGGGGAGGAGGAGGAAGGATATGAATCTGATGAGCCATTGGATATAGATGGGGCAGGTGCAGATGTGCCTCTTGACAGGGAACCAGAGGGAGAGGATGTTGAAGAAAAAGATGCTGAAGCTAAGGATGATGGAGGTGATCAGCGTCCACCAAAAAGGATGAGGATGACTGCTGATGCTGGGATTGCCCTGGTTGGTCTTGAGACAGGGATCATAGATTTGGGGAGGATATCACATTCAACTTCACGCTGTTCATCTGTCTCCAGTGTGAGATCTGCAATGTCTCTTTCATAGGTACTAGTTACATGTCATAGCTACTGAATAGCAAGTTCCATTTTCCTCCCCTCCCTACAGCAATCCTGTCCCTTGTAAATGTTTCAACAAGTCCATCGCCTTGCACCAAACCACAATACGAGGGAACCATATATCATACGGGAGAGGGATTACTAAGGGCTTGGAGGAGCGCCCAGTTTTATATGACTCTAATGGCTCATACTCCTCATGAAGCCCAAAACCATCTGGATAATCACTTGAGGTAAGGGCCACATCAAGGGCAGACACAAACATGTGAACTTGTTCCCCATTCTCAAAAGGTACAGTGGTTTTGGCAATTTCTGCTGGATCGTGGCGGATATTACGCTTCTGAGTGGCTGCAATTGTCTCAGCAATGTTCTGCCAGGATTGGATGTATTGGCTCTCTTGATCCCCATTAGAACTCCCTTCAGAGGCATTGGAATCCCTGGAATTATCAGGATCATGAGGGTTTCCAGAATCATCAGAGTTGCTGGAGTTGTGAGAGTTAGAGTCTTCAGAGCTAGAGTCCTCAGAGCTAGAGTCCTCAGAGCTAGAGTCTTCAGAGCTAGAGTCCTCAGAGCTAGAGTCTTCAGAGCTAGAGTCTTCAGAGTTGGAGCCATCAGAGTTGGAGCCATCAGAGTTGGAGTTGGGACCATCAGAGTCACCATAATCACCACCACTGTCACCTGCAACACCAGATCCATAGTAACGATGCAGGAGGATGGTATCAATACTGTCTGCTTCATTATAGACACCATGTTCAGCTTGGCCAGTGAACCGAATGTCCTAAAACAGTCCTCTCAGCACTCCAAGTGTGGGGAACCTCCAGAACTAAATACATACCAGTGGACTCATGTTTTTACCCTTTCCAGATAAAGGGTGGGAGTTCCAATCCCTTTGGAATTCTTCACAATCATGTTGGATATCTTCAAGGAAGAGAGAATGTAATAACCAGATATTGTGTGGGTCATCCCTCTCAAGGAAGTATAATCGCTCAAGGCGGGTAAAAAAAGCCCTCCAGCCACAAGCAAAGTGTCGCCCAGTTTCAAGCCAAAGCCACTCAATCCGGGTGTTATCTGTGGACCTATTAGTTCATGAATACAATAAGTGTATTGAAGCAAAAAGCTGGGATTAAAAACTTACGTTCCCCACATGAATGATGCACGATTTGGGCCACAGTACATGATCATCCATGTACACAAATCTACATTCTCTGCTCCCCTATCACCACAAACACGAGATGGACATCCAAATTCCTTGATAGCATCAAGGAAGAGGTTAAGGACGGTCTGGGCAGTGTTACTCGATGAAACACACATTCCAGTAATCTTAAGAACGAAGCAAGCTGTCTGTCAGTTGTTGTCACCCACAGCACACTGTTTCAACTTACCACCCTATCATAACCATCAGTAAAGCCATGGATCACAACACCCCATGGTCCCAGTTTGTGATGACCATCAACATGCCACAGTGCATTTGGGCGGGCAGATTTATACTCTCGCCTCTTGATTATCTTGTTGCGGAGAATGACCCTGCCAACATCATCCACACGGCCAAGTGAAGCTTCAACTCGGCTACGCTGGATACGAACTCCCTGCTGGAAGAGAGATCCACGGACATAACGGACCCCAGTATTAGGGTGTGAGTCCTTGTACTGCTTTACAATTGAGTCCAGTGTCTCATCTGGTATTGTTGAGAATAGTGGCTGCCTGATCTTGTATAGTTTCATGTAGCGTGTGACAGAATTTGGATGGACTTTGATGGAAGAAGCCAACTTTGAAACACTGATGTTTCTCCCAGGCTTGAATGCCTCCCTGAGGAGAGATTCAGAGATGACCTTCCGGGGACGACCACGTTTTCCATTCCTCTGGGTTGTTATTGCCTTAACCTGTGAAACCTTTGACTGCTCCCTATGAGGAATATATCAGCCAAGTTTTTGGTTAGTTTGGAGGACAACAAACGCCACAGTTGCCTCAGTCAATGCCACCCGTAACCCAGCAACCAATGATGAAACTATTTCACTTAAAGTTTCAATGTATTCTTGTGGGAGAGGGTTTGTGGTCTGGTGACTGAGGGCCTCAATGATGGAAACCATAAAGGTTTCTGCCTGTTTGACATGATGCCTGAGCCGAATGGGGTCTGACTCATCAAGATTAAGAGCCACTCGAGAGGTTCGAAAGGTAGAAGCAAGGCCATGGTGTGCCTCAACAATCTCAGCAGACCATGGCACACCCACACTGTTGGGGAGACCAGGAAGGATAAGGGGGATCTGAGGTTGGGTTGCTGTGAAAGACATGGTAGTGTGGACCAGCAGTGTGTTGTGGCAAGCAAGGGTGGGACCTCCAAGTGTGTGATAGTGGCTCTTCTTCCTGATGGTGTAGTGACAGGTTGAAGGACCGGTGTGAGTGAGGGAGATTGTAGACAGCTAGACGAAACTGAACGAAGAGATCTGTGTGGTAGATCCTCCAATCGTGTGGGCGCTTCAATGGGATGTAGATCCGTTATTGGAAGCAGGTGGATGTGGTCAGATCTTCCAGCAGGGTGGTTGGGTTGCAATCGGTTATTGTGGTAAGAGGCGGGATGGCACACGTTGATGTTCAGAGAGATTTTTCTCACGATTGTGGCATTTCTTGTCGGGAGTTTTACAGGACAAGATCTGAGCGCACCTGGCAAGTGCTCGTAGGTACACTGAAACAGTGAATGGTACATCACATGGGATCTAAGACAGACTAATCTTACTCCTGTACCTATAGGGAACAGTGTACTATCCGGACACAGGTTCCAGCATTGTGCGCTCTGGAACCATGAGCAACTTTACTGCGCCCTCTGGGATCTTCATCTCAGCCTCCCACCCAGGGTTATCTTTTACCTCGTTGATGGTGCGCTGGAGGCAAAGATCTCCCATCCCAGAAACCGCGGCCCTCTCAATGCAATCCAACCGAATCCACCACAACATGTTACTGATTTCGTCGTCCAGCGTGAGGAGCTTCGGGATCAGATTTGAGAACCAATAGCTCTTCCAGGCGTCCCAACATGCAGGATGGCTGTAACAAGTGGATGCGTGATCAACAGGCGGCACCTCGCAAAGGGCCATCCTGACGGTGAGTAGCTTCTCTTTCATCCTGCCAATTACAGCGACGTCTTCAATCCCGAGGTAGCGGAGGATTTTCGGATCGCAGGACCAGCTCGAGAACAGGACCTTTGACTTGGCCAAAGCCATGACCACTGGGTTGATGAGATCAGACATCCCATATTGCCGGGCGACGCCGAGGACGATGGCTGGATGAACCTTCCCTCCAGTAAACTGGCGTTTGAAGTGATCCGAAGCATATCCAAAGAGCTTCGGAATCGACCACTGCCTCGAAATCCCAATCGCTTGAATTAGTGTTTCCTGGGATGGATTCTGATCGTAACTATACACAGGTACAGTAGTCAGTTAATTGGTTGTGGTTCTAATCTACTGAAACGATTAGACTTACACCTTGTCGTGACGCAGGTATACATCAAACACTGCGCAGGTAATGGTCGGAGGGAGGATGATGGGACGATTGTCAGACCTCCCCTCCTGTGAGTCGTCATTCTCAATCGAGAAAGTCGACGCGAAGAAGTGGCTTCCTTGTGTGAGATAGAAGAGGGAGAGCCTGTATAAGGTATTTTCGGCCTAACCGATGTCAATGTTTGGAAACTGACGACGAGGGAGGGGGAGCGACATACTTGCAGTATCACTGGGTCCATCAACGTCGAGTCGGTGTAATAGAACTCAGGATGGCGAGTTAGGGGTATCCCCTGGTTGCTGCCATGAAGCTGTGGCGTAGGAGCTCCAGTTTCAGCTTGTGTAGTGGGAGGTGTGGGCAATATATCGGTGAGATCCATTTGCAAGGGGGGACGAGGGGATGAGAGAGCAGACCTCAGTGTCTCAGATCTCAGTGCCACGTATATGTCACCCCTTTGCCACAAGCTCGGCTAATCTGCCTGAGCTTCTCGGACACGACATTGGTACGCCGCGAGTCTTCTCTCCTTTCCTCTCTCTCTTCATTCTCTCTCCCTTTCCTTCTCTTTGCCTCTCGCTTTTGTTCTCTCTCTCCTCTCTCTCCTCCACTCTCTTTTTCTGTTTCTTTTCCCTCTCCTGCCCCATGTTGGACGGCTGTCAAGGCTCAAAAGGCAATAGCTGCGACTGCCAGCAGTTTGTTCCAAGACGGTCTAAACGGAACCGATGCAAGACATGCGGTCACCGCCACACTGCTCACCTCAGCGCTCAGTCCACCGCCCCAACTTCCCCCACTCTTCCTGCTGCCGACGGTGCCATAAAGCCGATGGCCAAACCCGAAGTCAACTACAGGGGAAGGGTCCTCAAATCTTTCGGAACCAGCACAGCCCACCAGCTGGCCAGGAAAGAAACATTGTTGGGTTACCGCCCCCTTTCAAACAAGGTATGCATTGCAACAATTTCTCGTTTCCATGCTCCACACATCAACTGACGCATCTTCCATGCCAGGAGGGCAAGGAAAAAGCCTCCAGACCACCTAGACGTCTATCCTCCCGAATCCCTTCCCAGAGCAAGGGCGCTGGACTGGGGAAGATCGGGAGGATCGTGTTTTTTCCCTGTGGGGACAAGGTATTCCTTATCACCCTGCCCTCAGCTTTAGCTCTGACATTTTATTAGGGATTATCCCGGTTTGAAAGACCTACAATCAACAGTGACGCCTTGCAGCCTTGGGCCGAGGCAGGACTTGCTGTCGAAACCCCTGCTGAAGATGATAGGGGGATTACATTCCAGCTTGAATGGGGGACGAAGCAATTCAATGCTTTCCTCCGTGACCTATTCCCTAGGCTGTTCGATTACCTCGGAACCACCAACCCTGGCTTTGCGGCCCTCCCCAACGAACCCGACACAACAGGGAAGAGGCGGGTGGAATATTCACTCCCTTACGTTCTTCTTTTCAAAGTACGGAAGAACTATTCTGTTGTTGACGCAACCCACCCCAATGCAGCCAAGTACATGGAGGTCGCAAATGGTTTGAAGGACGGTGAAGATGGCCAAAAGGATGGTTCGAGAAAGAATTCATCTTTTCGAGCGAAGTCTCTATTCTTTGGTACGTACCTCACTCCATCACATCGAGAAGCTGTTCACTAACACTACACCTAAGTCACCAAGGACCCGATTCCTCAGGAGGTGCTGAACCAGTGGTTCTCTCCTGCTGTTGCTCCCATTGTTACCCTTCCTCCCTCTCAAACAACAATAGCTGGGACGAAGCGAAGGAGGGGTAAGTGGACGTTCAACCTGATCACCCCATCAGAACTTGTACTAACCTCGTTTAAGATGCAATCTCAATCTCATCAGACTCTGAGTCAGGCTCAGACTCGGACTCAGAAGGTACTGAAACGGAGGTTCTCATCAACAAACTACAACCGCGACCTACAAAGCGACAGCGTCATGGTAAGTTTTGGTATTCGGTATTCAGCATTGGCTGACTCTGTCCAGTTTCGTCCTCCGAGGAGAACGTGCAACAGGAACCCAAGCCGCCTGCCCCAGAATTTATCCAGGGCTCTTCCAGGGACAATAGGTCCGATCTTGACCATTTGGCCCTGCAATTGCAACACTCCGCTTCGTTCGAGGAGGACACCAACAATGTATGGATGAAGGCTAAAGACGCAAATGCAGACCTGTGGAACTTTTGAAACGGGTAACAACGTACCATACAAATTATACCCTAGTCCAATCCATTTCTCCCAACTAGACTACACTCATTGATTCACTCACCCTCACCTAATCCATCGTCCTTAATTTCCAATTTAGCTCAGAATATACCACTAATTATGTTATTAATTGTGTAGCAGACGCACACTAGGATCCCAAACCCAATGGGTAGGTTTTAGATTAAGTTGGTTGATCGTGCAGATCCCGTTCGAGCAACCGGTGGTGGTGGGTGGAGGCCGGTCAGTGGGTGATCGGTGTCCGAGCCCATCCTGTGTTCATTGACCTCCCCAGCCTTAACCCAGGACCACTAAGGTCCCGGGTTCTTTGGGGGTACTCTATTGGATGTATATAAGATTACTGTATATAAAAATCCCACCTCACTGCAGTTGTCATTGAGTTCGAGCGGTCCAGTATTTGCCCACCAAGCCGCAGTGGTTGGTGTGACTGCCCTTCCCGATCAGGAAAGTGATGTGACGAGTGACCGAGCGGTGACTGAGAGTCGCTGCAGGTGGGCGGTTCGATGACCCGTAGCTCGATTAATATTGCAGTGTGGTGGGATTTTTTTACATATTATAGTTATATA
>Ga0307516_10009357_pt1 | contig 10934 bp, 5 predicted proteins | sample 19_EM_MG_FD_203310 | JGI IMG/M metagenome (GOLD analysis project Ga0307516, IMG submission 203310) | Populus trichocarpa ectomycorrhiza microbial communities from riparian zone in the Pacific Northwest, United States - 19_EM | ecosystem: Host-associated > Plants > Roots > Unclassified | place...
TCACCGTGAGTAGTCGTACCACTTCGGTGGCCGGGGAACTCACGCTTCCGTCTCCTCCAACGCCGCCCTGCGCTCGGCGATTCCCTGCCGGCGCAGCACAATGGCCTGTCTCACATAGTCGAGCCCGGTCACGACGGTCAACACGACCGCCGCCGCCATCACCCAGAACCTCAGGGTCGCCAGCCACCCCGTCAGCGCCAGGACGTACATCCCGACAGCCACGCCCTGCGTGAGGGTCTTCAGCTTGCCGCCTCGGCTCGCCGGGATGACGCCGTACCGGATGACAATAAAACGCAACAGCGTGATCCCGAGTTCCCGGCCGAGGATGACGGCCGTCACCCACCACGGCAGATCGCCGAGCGCGGACAGACAGATCAGCGCCGCACCCATGATCGCCTTGTCGGCGATCGGGTCGGCGATCTTCCCGAAGTCGGTGACGAGGTCGTACGTACGCGCCAGATGCCCGTCGAACAGGTCGGTGATCATGGCGATGGCGAAGGCCGCCCAGGCGAGCGAGCGCCACACCGGGTCGTATCCGCCCTCGGCCAGCATCAGCGCTACGAAACCCGGCACGAGGAGCAGCCGGAGCATGGTCAGCAGATTGGCGATGTTCCAGACACTGGCCTGGTTGACGGCCGCAGCCGCGATCTTCCCGCCACGCGCGGCTTTCGCATCGGCATCAGCACCGGAGGCCCCGACGGCACCGGAAGGACCGGACGCACCGGAACGACCAGAGACCGCACCAGCGGGGCGGGCCGAACCGGAGGCGGCACCGGGCGCGGGCGGAGCACCCGAGGCCGAAGCAGCCGCGCCCGCGGTCGCACCCGCTGTCGCACCCTTGGCGGCGGAGGAGCCACCCGCGGCGGACGCCGGTACTCCGGTCATCTGGCCGCCTCCTCACTACACTCGTTCATTCCCTGCAGCGGCTCGGCCACCAGGTCGACACCCTCCGTACCGACCACCTTCGCCTCGACGATACGGCCGACGCTCAGCCCTTCGCCGCTGGTGAGCAGCACCTGGCCATCGGTCTCGGGTGCCTGGTGCGCACCCCGGCCGTAGACACCCTCGTCGTCGATCGATTCCACGAGCACCTGCACGGTCTCGCCCACCCGCTCCTCGGACCGCTGGGAGACGAGTTCCTCGGCGAGCCGGGAGACCCGCGCGAGCCGCTCGGCGACGACGTCCTCGTGCAGCTTGTTCTCGTACGTCGCGGCTTCCGTGCCGTCCTCGTCGGAGTACCCGAAGACACCGATGGCGTCCAGCCTCGCGCTGTTCAGGAAGCGCTCCAGCTCGGCCAGGTCGTCCTCGGTCTCCCCGGGGAAGCCCACGATGAAGTTGGAGCGCACGCCCGCCTGGGGGGCCTTGCTCCGGATGGTGTCGAGCAGTTCCAGGAAGCGGTCGGTGTCACCGAAGCGACGCATCGCGCGCAGCACGTCGGGTGCGGAGTGCTGGAAGGACAGGTCGAAGTACGGCGCCACGTTGGGCGTGGAGGTGAGGACATCGATCAGCCCGGGCCGCATCTCGGCCGGCTGGAGGTAGCTGACACGCACCCGCTCGATGCCGTCGACCTCGGCGAGCTCGGGCAGCAGCGACTCCAGCAGGCGGATGTCGCCGAGGTCCTTGCCGTAGGACGTGTTGTTTTCGGAGACCAGCATGATCTCCTTCACGCCCTGCTCGCCCAGCCAGCGCGTTTCGTTCAGGACATCGGAGGGCCGACGCGAGATGAACGAGCCGCGGAAGGACGGGATCGCGCAGAAGGTGCAGCGCCGGTCGCAGCCGGAGGCGAGCTTCACCGAGGCGACCGGGGCGCCGTCCAGACGGCGGCGCAGCGGCGCGCGCGGCCCGGAGGCCGGAGCGAGACCTTCCGGGAGATCGGCGGGGGCGACCGGGGCAGCCTGCTCGGCCGGCCCGTGTCCCGGCAGTGCGACGGAGGCCGCCGAATCCTGCCGCTCGGCGGGACTGATCGGCAGCAGCTTGCGCCGGTCACGGGGGGTGTGCGAGGCGTGGATGCCGCCGTTCAGGATGGTCTGCAGGCGATCGGAGATGTCGGCGTAGTCGTCGAAGCCGAGCACGCCGTCGGCCTCGGGGAGAGCCTCGGCGAGGTCCTTGCCGTATCGCTCGGCCATGCAGCCCACCGCCACGACGGCCTGGGTTCTGCCCTGCCCCTTGAGGTCGTTGGCCTCCAGGAGGGCGTCTACGGAGTCCTTCTTCGCGGCGTCGACGAAGCCGCACGTGTTGACGACCGCGACGTCCGCGTCGGAGGCGTCCTCCACGAGGTCCCAGCCGTCCGCCTCCAAGCGGCCTGCGAGCTCCTCCGAGTCCACCTCGTTACGGGCGCAGCCAAGAGTGACGAGTGCGACGGTACGGCGTTCAGGCATGGGCTCAAGACTACTTCGTCCCGCTGACACCCCATGTCGAAGGGGGCTGACCGACTCGGCCAGCCCCCTTCCTCACCCCAGCGCCCCTGACTGACACCGGAGCGTGCTCACCCGACCTGGGGGTCGCCCTTCGTATACGTGAGCCGCTCCACGGCCCCGGGCTGGAAGTCGTTCTCGATCTTCTTACCGTTCACATACAGCTGGATCGCGCCCGCGTCACCGAGGACGAGGTTGACCTTGTCACTGTCCTGGAAGGTCTTGGACTCGCCCTGCTTGAGCAGTCCGTCGAACAGGAGTCGGCCGTTGTGGTCCTTCGCGGAGATCCAGCTCTTGCCGTCGGCGGCGCTGACCTGGACGGTCACCTTGTCCTGGGGCGCGGCCGCGATGGCACTGTCCGAGGAGTCCGGCTTCGGACCCTCGGGCTTGTCGTTCTTCGGAGTGGGCGAGGCGTTCTTGCTGGTCGAGGGCTTGACACCCTCGGCGACCTGCGTATTCGCGCCTCCGTCGTCGCCACCGCCCTTGACCGCGGTGAACCCGACGAAAGCCACGACGGCGACGATCGCGGCGACCATGGCCGCGGTCCAGTTGGGCCCGCGCCGCTCCGGCCGGATGCGCTCCGCCTCGAACAGAGGTGCGGCGGGCGTGGGAGCCGGACGCCCACCATGATCGGCGTCGAACTGGGCGATCAGCGGGGCGGGGTCCAGCTGGACGGCCCTGGCCAGGGTCCTGATGTGCCCGCGCGCGTACACGTCTCCGCCGCACGGACCGAAGTCGTCCGCCTCGATGGCGTGCACGATGGGCAGGCGGACCCTGGTGGCGGAACTGACGTCGTCGACCGTCAGCCCGGCCGCGATACGTGCCTGCTGGAGGACACGACCGACCGAGAGGCGGGCTTCCTCACGGTCGTCTTCGAACGGACGCTCGTCTTCAGGAGAGTTGCCGAGGGACACGGGGGCGCCTTTCGAGCGTTTTAGCCGCCTGTGCTGGAGGTTCAGTCTATGGGGGGTACGAAAGGGTGGGGCAACCGGACGGTGGGACTTTGTACGCCATCGGTATGGCCGGACATACCACTGGCGGGACAGCGTCTTTTCGCTTCCCTCAACTTGACGTACGCCGAAGGGAAACGGTTGCTCAATGATCCCTTACGAGTGAGTCACGATCGAACACCCGCCTTGGGGTTCTCTCTAAGCCTCCCCGCGGATCACCGCGAGCACGCCGTCCAGCTCGTCAGGCTTCACAAGAACGTCACGAGCCTTTGAGCCTTCGGTCGGTCCGACGATCCCCCGGGACTCCATCAGGTCCATGAGCCGGCCGGCCTTCGCGAAGCCGACCCGCAACTTCCGCTGCAGCATCGACGTCGACCCGAACTGGGTGGAGACGACCAGCTCGGCCGCCTGGCACAGCAGGTCGAGGTCGTCGCCGATCTCCTCGTCGATCTCCTTCTTCTGCTTGGTGCCCACGGTGACGTCTTCCCGGAAGACCGGCGTCATCTGGTCCTTGCAGTGCTGGACGACGGCCGAGACCTCTTCCTCGGTCACGAAGGCGCCCTGCATACGGGTCGGCTTGTTGGCCCCCATCGGCAGGAACAGCCCGTCGCCCTTGCCGATCAGCTTCTCGGCACCGGGCTGATCGAGGATGACCCGCGAGTCGGCGAGCGACGACGTGGCGAAGGCGAGCCGGGACGGCACGTTCGCCTTGATCAGACCGGTGACGACGTCGACCGAGGGCCGCTGGGTGGCGAGCACCAGGTGGATGCCGGCCGCGCGCGCGAGCTGCGTGATGCGCACGATGGAGTCCTCCACGTCCCGCGGTGCGACCATCATCAGGTCGGCGAGCTCGTCGACGATCACCAGCAGATACGGATACGGCGAGAGCTCCCGCTCGCTGCCCTCCGGAGACTTGACCTTCCCCTCACGCACAGCGCGGTTGAAGTCGTCGATGTGCCGGTACCCGTAAGCCGCCAGGTCGTCGTACCGAAGGTCCATCTCCCGTACGACCCACTGGAGCGCCTCGGCGGCCCGCTTGGGGTTGGTGATGATCGGCGTGATCAGGTGCGGGATGCCCTCGTAGACGGTCAGCTCGACGCGCTTGGGGTCGACCAGGATCATCCGGACGTCCTCGGGGGTCGCCCGCATCATGACCGAGGTGATCAGGCAGTTGATGCAGGAGGACTTGCCGGAACCGGTCGCGCCGGCGACCAGCACGTGCGGCATCTTCGCCAGCGAGTGCATGACGTAACCGCCCTCGACGTCCTTGCCGAAGGCGACCAGCATCGGGTCGTCGTCCTCGGCGGACTCGGCCAGCCGGAGCACGTCACCGAGGTTGACCATCTCGCGGTCCGTGTTCGGGATCTCGATGCCTACGGCGGACTTGCCGGGGATCGGGCTGATGATCCGCACATCCGGAGAGGCGACGGCGTACGCGATGTTCTTGGCGAGAGCCGTGATCCGCTCGACCTTCACGGCGGGTCCGAGCTCGACCTCGTAGCGCGTGACCGTCGGCCCACGGGTGAAGCCTGTGACGGCGGCGTCGACCTTGAACTCGGTGAAGACGGTCGTGAGCGAGGCGACCACGGCGTCGTTGGCGGCGCTGCGCGCCTTGCCGGGGCCACCGCGCGTGAGGAGGTCGAGCGAGGGCAGCGCGTACGTGATGTCGCCGGACAGCTGAAGCTGCTCGGCCCGCGACGGCAGCTCGCGCGGCTCGCTGGGCGGCGACTTCGTGAGGTCCCGCACCTCCCCCTTGCGGGGCGTTTCGAGCTTCTCCTGCTTGGGCCGCGACGCCGGCGCCGGTACGGGCGTCGGCGTCGGCGTCGTCTCCTCGCGGTCCCCGACGCTCACCCCCTGGGTGAGGTCGGCGACGATCGGCGAGGGCGGCATGCCGTTCATGACGGCACCGTCGAGCGCCGCCGCGGCGGCCGCGGCGACGTCCACGGCGTCCAGGGGGCGGCTCATGTCGGGCTGCGGCACAGCCGAGCGCCGAGGACGACCGCGGCGCTTCGAGAGCGCGTCCTGCTCCGCGCTGTCGGGGTCGTACGCCGCCGGGTCGGAACCGCCCCTGCGGGTGCGCGCGGGCTGCGCCTCGCGCCACTGGTCGTCGTACCGCTCGTCGTCCTCGCCCAGCTCGTCCCCGCCCGGGTCGTGGACGATGCCGAGCTTCACACCGAGCAGCCGCAACCGCTGCGGAATGGCGTTGACCGGAGTCGCCGTGACCACGAGCAGCCCGAAGACCGAGAGCAGCACGAGCAGCGGTACGGCGAGGACGTCGCCCATGGTGTACGTCAGCGGAGTGGCCGCTCCCCAGCCGATGAGGCCGCCGGCGTCCCTTATCGCCTGCATGCCCGCACTGCGGGCGGGCGAGCCGCAGGCGACGTGGACCTGGCCGAGCACGCCGATGACGAGAGCGGACAGACCGATCACGATGCGTCCGTTGGCCTCGGGCTGCTCCGGGTGTCGGATGAACCGTACGGCGATGACCGCGAGCAGTATCGGCACGAGCAGGTCGAGCCTGCCGAAGGCTCCGGTCACCAGCATCTCGACGAGGTCGCCGACGGGGCCGCGCAGGTTCGACCAGGTACCGGCGGCGACGATCAGCGCGAGGCCGAGCAGCAGCAGCCCGACGCCGTCCTTGCGGTGGGCGGGGTCGAGGTTCTTGGCGCCCTGCCCTATGCCGCGGAACACGGCGCCGACGGCGTGCGCGAGGCCGAGCCAGACGGCCCGGACGAGGCGGTAGATGCCCCCGGTCGGGCTGGGCGCCGGCCTCGGGGGCGCGGCTTTCTTCGCCGCGGCCTTCTTGGCGGGCGCCTTCTTCGAGGGCGCCTTTTTCGCAGCGGCCCTCTTCGCCGGAGCCTTCGCCGGAGCGGCCGCCTTCTTGGCGGGCTTCTTGGCTGCGGAGGGACGTGAGGCCATGGGTGTGAGGTTACCGGTGGAGACGACAGCGGACACGTGTGCCCACTGCTTCACCCGTTCGTGTCGCCCATGAAAAGGAGCAGAACTGACGCCCGCTCATGCTCGGCGCCACCAACTCCACGACAGATCCACGTGAAAACGCCACTCGCAGCCGGTCAGCCCCGTAGGCCACGCCGGCTGCGGCACGCGTCAGTTCTGTGACGGCAGGGCGGGAGAACTCCCGGCGCCCGGCTCCAGCGCGTCCAGCGCGCGCCGCAACCCCGTGAGTTTGCGTTCAAGATGGGCCGCCGTGGCCACCGCCGCCGCGTCCGCGGAATCGTCGTCCAACTGCTTGGACAGCGCCTCGGCCTGTTCCTCGACGGCCGCGAGCCGCGCGGACAGCTCGGCGAGCAGTCCCGCGGGCTCCTTGGCCTCGCCGGCCTCGGACTTGCCGCCCCCGCCCTCCAACTGGAGCCGCAGCAGCGCCGCCTGCTCACGCAGCTGGCAGTTCTTCATGTACAGCTCGACGAACACGGACACCTTGGCGCGCAGCACCCAGGGATCGAACGGCTTCGAGATGTAGTCGACCGCGCCCGCCGCGTATCCGCGGAAGGTGTGATGCGGTCCGTGGTTGATCGCGGTGAGGAAGATGATCGGGATGTCCCGGGTCCTCTCCCGCCGCTTGATGTGCGCGGCCGTTTCGAATCCGTCCATACCCGGCATCTGGACGTCCAGCAGAATGACCGCGAAGTCGTCCGTGAGCAGCGCCTTGAGCGCTTCCTCCCCGGACGATGCCCGCACCAGCGTCTGATCGAGCGCAGAGAGGATGGCCTCCAGCGCCAGCAGATTCTCCGGCCGGTCATCGACCAGGAGGATCTTGGCCTTCTGCACCATGGCCCGCCCTCCTCGCCCCGGCGTGGGGCCTCCCCTGTCTGCAGGACTCGGGGTGACGTCGACCGACGCCGCCCCGGGGGACGGCTCCCTTGCGCCGCCCGTCCTTGTGCCGGTCATCGTAGCCGCACCCCGCCTGTCGCCACACCCTGTCACCGTGATGTCACTGTGCACATAGCAGAAACGCAGCGGAAGACCAGAAGGTTCCCCGAATCCCGTACTTCTACACGACTCCGGCCACCCTGAGTCAGCAACTCCGAGCATCCACCGAGGGTTCCCGCCACATCGGCACCAAGTCCGAACACGGCCTGACCGTTCCCGTCACTCCTCACGCTCGCGCCGGTCACTCTCCACGCATCCACTGATCCATCACCGACAGCAGGTGATCGGGATCGACGGGCTTGGTGACGTAGTCGGAGGCACCCGACTCGATCGCCTTCTCCCGGTCACCCTTCATGGCCTTCGCGGTCAGCGCGATGATCGGCAGCCCGGCGAACTGCGGCATCCTGCGGATCGCCGTGGTCGTCGCGTAGCCGTCCATCTCGGGCATCATGATGTCCATCAGGACGACCGCCACGTCGTCGTGCTGCTCCAGCACCTCGATGCCCTCGCGGCCGTTCTCGGCGTACAGCACGGACAGTCCGTGCTGTTCGAGGACGCTGGTCAGCGCGAAGACATTGCGGATGTCGTCGTCGACGATCAGCACCTTCTCCCCGCCGAACCGGATGCCGCGGCGCGGCTTGGGTGTCGCCTCCTGCTCCGTGAGCGTCGGCCACTGCTCCAGCTGCGCGTGCCGCTGTTCGATCTCCTGCACGGGCCTGCGGCGGCGCCGGAAGAGCGCCGCAGCGCCGTTCTGTGTCTCCCGGTACGACTTCACCTCGGCCGGCGTCTCGACCTCCACGTCGGACAGCTCGATCGACTCCTGCAGCCCCGAGGCGGACGCCACCAGGTCACCGGCCTCCAGGGCGGGCGCGAGCTGCTGATAGCCCTGCGGCGGCAGTTCGCTCGGGTACAGCGGCAAATACAGCGTGAACGTCGATCCACGCCCCGTCTCGCTCTGCGCGTGGATCTCACCGCCGAGCAACTGCGCGATCTCCCGCGAGATCGACAGCCCAAGACCGGTGCCGCCGTACTTGCGACTGGTCGTACCGTCCGCCTGCTTGAACGCCTCGAAGATCACCCGCATCTTGCTGGCCGCGATCCCGATACCGGTGTCGGTCACCGAGAAAGCGATCAGGTCGGCGCCCGGGTCCCGCAGCGAACCGGCTTCCAGAAGCTGCTCGCGGATCGCCACCGGCACATCCCGGCCGGCCGGCCTGATGACCAGTTCGACCGCCCCCGAGTCGGTGAACTTCACCGCGTTGGACAGCAGGTTGCGCAGCACCTGGAGCAGCCGCTGTTCGTCGGTGTGCAGCGTGGCGGGCAGCTCCGGCGACACCCGCACGGACAGGTCCAGGCCCTTCTCCGCGGTCAGCGGCCGGAAGGTGGCCTCCACGTAGTCGACGAGCTGGACCAGCGCGATCCGCGTCGGCGAGACGTCCATCTTGCCCGCCTCGACCTTCGACAGGTCCAGGATGTCGTTGATCAGCTGGAGCAGGTCGGAACCGGCCCCGTGGATCGTCTCGGCGAACTCGACCTGCTTCGGGGAGAGGTTCCCCTCGGCGTTGTCGGCGAGCAGCTTGGCCAGGATCAGCAGCGAGTTGAGCGGCGTCCGCAGCTCGTGCGACATGTTCGCGAGGAACTCGCTCTTGTAGCGCATCGACACGGCGAGCTGCTCGGCGCGCTCCTCCAGGACCTGGCGCGCCTCCTCGATCTCGGTGTTCTTGACCTCGATGTCCCGGTTCTGCTGGGCCAGCAGCTCGGCCTTCTCCTCGAGTTCGGCGTTCGAGGCCTGGAGGGCCTTCTGCCGGTTCTCCAACTCGGCGGACCGCTCGCGGAGTTGCTCGGTGAGCTCCTGCGACTGCTTCAGCAGCACCTCCGTCTTGGTGTTGACGGAGATGGTGTTGACGCTGGTCGCGATCATCTCGGCGATCTGGTTGAGGAAATCCCTCTGAATCTGCGTAAAGGCAGTGAAGGACGCCAACTCGATGACTCCGAGCACCTTGCCCTCGAACAGCACCGGAAGGACGATCACTTGTGCGGGCGGCGCCTCCCCGAGACCGGAGGAGATCTTGAGATAGCCGCTGGGCGCGTTCTCCACCAGGATCGTGCGCTTCTCCTGGGCGGCCGTCCCGATGAGCGCCTCACCCGGCCGGAACGACGTCGGCATGGAGCCCATCGAGTAGCCGTAGGACCCGAGCATGCGCAGTTCGTACGCGTCCTCGCTCTCGGCGCGGATGTCCTTGCCGTCGAGGAGCGGCATCGCGAGGAAGAACGCGCCGTGCTGCGCGGAGACCACCGGCGTCAGCTCGCTCATGATCAGGGAGGCCACGTCCGCCAGGTCGCGGCGGCCCTGCATCAGCGCGGAGATACGGGCCAGGTTGCCCTTGAGCCAGTCCTGCTCCTTGTTGGCGATCGTGGTGTCACGCAGGTTGGCGATCATCTTGTTGATGTAGTCCTGGAGTTCCTGGATCTCGCCGGACGCGTCCACGTCGATCTTCAGGTTCAGGTCGCCACGGGTCACCGCGGTCGCCACGCGCGCGATGGCGCGCACCTGCCGGGTCAGGTTCCCGGCCATCTCGTTCACCGACTCGGTGAGGTCGCGCCAGGTGCCGTCGACGTCACGCACGCGGGCCTGACCGCCCAACTGGCCCTCCGTGCCCACCTCGCGGGCGACTCGGGTGACCTCCTCGGCGAACGAAGACAGCTGGTCGACCATGGTGTTGATCGTCGTCTTGAGTTCGAGGATCTCACCGCGCGCGTCGATGTCGATCTTCTTGGTCAGGTCACCCTTGGCGATGGCCGTGGTCACCATGGCGATGTTCCGCACCTGACCGGTCAGGTTGGACGCCATCTGGTTCACCGACTCGGTGAGGTCCTTCCACGTACCGGCAACCCCCGGCACCCGCGCCTGACCCCCCAGGATGCCGTCCGTGCCCACCTCGCGGGCCACCTTGGTGACCTGGTCGGCGAACGAACTCAGCGTCTTCACCATGGTGTTGAAGGTGTCGGCGAGCTGAGCGACCTCACCGCGCGCCTCGATCGTCACCGTCCGCGTCAGGTCACCGTTGGCGACGGCCGCAGCGACCTGGGAGATGTTCCGCACCTGCACGGTCAGGTTGTTGGCCATCAGGTTGACGTTGTCGGTGAGGTCCTTCCAGATGCCCGTGACACCCGATGCGTGCGCCTGACCGCCCAGGATTCCCTCGGTGCCCACCTCTCGGGCCACCCGGGTCACCTGCTCGGCGAACGACGACAGCTGGTCCACCATCGTGTTCACGGTGGTGACGAGTTCGAGGATCTCGCCCTTCGCGTCGACGGTGATCTTCTTCGACAGATCGCCCTTGGCCACCGCGGTGGTGACCTCGGCGATGTTGCGCACCTGGATCGTCAGGTTGTTCGCCATGAAGTTCACGGACTGCGTGAGGTCCTTCCAGGTGCCGGAGACACCCTGCACCTCGGCCTGTCCGCCGAGCATGCCCTCCGTGCCCACCTCGCGGGCCACCCGCGTCACCTGCTCGGCGAAGCTCGACAGCTGGTCCACCATCGTGTTGAGGGTGTTCTTCAGCTCCAGGATCTCGCCGCGCGCGTCCACGTCGATCTTCTGCGACAGGTCACCGCGGGCCACCGCCGTCGCGACCTGCGCGATGTTGCGCACCTGAGCGGTGAGGTTGCCGGCCAT
>Ga0307516_10009358_pt1 | contig 10932 bp, 16 predicted proteins | sample 19_EM_MG_FD_203310 | JGI IMG/M metagenome (GOLD analysis project Ga0307516, IMG submission 203310) | Populus trichocarpa ectomycorrhiza microbial communities from riparian zone in the Pacific Northwest, United States - 19_EM | ecosystem: Host-associated > Plants > Roots > Unclassified | place...
AGTGTAAGCAGTATGAAGTAATAGCTTGGCATTGAGTCAGCAGTGTGGAGTAATGCCAAGCAACTGTCAAACCTTATAATAATGTCCACAAGACCAAACAATGATAAAATGTAAAAGATTAAATAAAGAGCTGTTCCATAACATCCAAACTGAAGTGTTGGATAGTTCATTTGATAAGATAGGAGAGGCATGGTTGATAAGATAAGATAAGAGACAAGAGGCTGTTCCATAACATCGTCTCAGCGATATCAAGTTGCAGTACCTATGGGATCTAGTTGGTTCATGGTCACGGCGCTCTCACTGCCAGGCCAGGAAAGTTGAAGAACTTGCTGGATACTGTTATGATTTTCCTCTTGACTCATATCTATACAGTCATGCACAGCCATCTACAGTCATGCGCAGTCTTCCACAGTCATGTGCAGCCTTCCACAGTCATGTGCAGCCTTCCACAGTCATGCGCAGCGTTCCACAGTCATATGCAGCATTTCACAGTCATGTGCAGCATTCCACAGTCATGCACAGCATTCCACAGTCATGCACAGCATTCCACAGTCATGCACAGCATTCCACAGTCATGCACAGCCTTCCACAGTGGATACTCAGTCAGCCAAATCTTATTCTTACTCATCCACTTGTACCACCTGACCTATGCCTCTTCCTATTGGACTATACAACTCCTGCTTACTCACTACTTATGACTCATTGATACCTATATAAACTGTAGTTACACAGCTGTATTCTTTAAGCTTGACCTAGGCTTATACACCTAGTTTCCTCTCTGACTTCGCTCTCTAACCTCAAGTCTCTGTCTTGAGACCAAGGCTCAGCTTCACTGAAACTCTTGTGATCGCTCATATTGAGGACACAACGAATACCAGTTGTGGTCCATATTGGCGCGTGGTATACAGACTCCAGTTGTGGTTCATATCGATGCGTGGAGATACTGATTGATTGATTGACAGAAGAGACTCGCTCAGCTCACCTTAACACTACCTGCTATTCCAGGTTCTCGTCCCCATAGTCCTGATCTGGGGCAAATGCCTGATATTGGATCTTGTCACACTTTAACAGACCTCAGTTCTCTTCCATGGCTTCCATTCTCTCCTGTTCTTTCTCAACACTCTGACTCTTCTTGTTATGGAACAGCCTCTTGTCTTATCTCATCTCATCTTATCAACCATGCCTCTCCCATCTTATCAAATGAACTATCCAACACTTCAGTTTGGTTGTGTTATGGAACAGCCCCTCAGCCCCTTATCTTATTTCTTTGATCTTATCAACTATGTGTTATGGAACAGCCATTTAACAACTATTTTTCATTTTGTCCTTGTTTGTTATTGTTTGGCTTTGTGGACGATATTATAAAAGATCAACAACATGAATCTGACTTCATTTCATTATATTTTTATTTGTCCTTATTTGGCTATCTCTTATCTCCTATCTCTTATCTCTTATCTCTGGCTCATATCCCATTGGAGGATATCTGGAGGATATTCTATTGGATGATAAGCCTGGACTAGTATAGTATATATAGAGTAGCACAAAGCCTGTAACTCTAGTCTTATTCTCTTAGGATTCTCACTTGACTGTGGTGATATCTAAAGTCAATATAAACTGGCGCTTTCCTCCCTCATCCTCTCTCTCTCTAAGCTTATCTATGTGTGAGCCCACAATGCTTGATTCTCGGCATAGTCTTTGGATTATGCTTTGAGAAGATAGTTAAGTGGTTGCCCTAACAAAACCATTACTTCATACTGCTTACACTCAAACCTTATTCTGATTCAGCCAAACTCTATTCTTACTCAGCCATTTCCTTATATGTTCTTTCTTTCACACCTTATCTTCTTATCTTTGGCTCTCTTATCTCTGACTCATCTGATAGCAGAATCATATCCCATTGGAGGATATCTGGACTATATCCTATTGGTTGATAAGCCTAAGCTAGAATAGTATATATAGAGTAGCACAGAAGCATGTAACTCTAGTTGTATTCTCTTGGAATCCCCATCTAACCAGTGTGTGACTCTAATGTCAATACTATCTCATTCCACTCCTTTATTGTTTAATTCTATGTGTGAGCCCACAATGCTAGTGCTCTGGTCACTGTTGAGTGTGCCATTGAGCTTGCTGGTTTTGGTGTTGCTCTAACAATATGACTCCTGCTTACTCACTACTTATGACTCATTGATACCTATATAAACTGTAGTTACACAGCTGTATTCTTTAAGCTTGACCTAGGCTTATACACCTAGTTTCCTCTCTGACTTTGCTCTCTAACCTCAAGTCTCCGTCTTGAGACCAAGGCTCAGCTTCACTGAAACCCTTGTGATCACTCATATCGAGGACACAATGAATACCAGTTGCAGTCCATATTGGCGTGTGGTATACAGACTCCAGTTGTGGTTTATATCGACGTGTGGAGATACTGATTGATTGATCAACAGAAGAGACTTGCTCAGCTTGCCTTAACAAAAGGTCAAGCTTCACCAATGATTGCTGGACTCATCCAAGTCTAGCAGAACCCGAACGACACCCTGGAACGCTCTACTGGACGATACAAAGGAGACTCTACCCCCCTTCCATTGATGATGTCAACTCTTCCAGTTACCCAGAAAGAGAAGAATGAAAAGACTTCCTATCTACAGAAAAGGAAGTAGAAGAACTTGCCAAATGACTAAAAAACATTGGACCAATCTCTACTCCTCCCAAATGACCCATTGCCCTCCGCATTCCCACACCACCTATCCCCGCAATGATGACCCCCACTGAAAACCCGAAAGAGACCAAGATGAACACCCTGACTCCCTTCAGTGGAGAACAAAAGAAACTCGACAACTTCCTGTTGGAAGTAGAAATGTACCAGATGATGAACGACAGGATCTATGACACAGACCGAAAGAAGATCATATTCGCACTCTCCTTTATGAAGGATGGAGTGGCAGAAATGTGGAAACAGTCATGGTGGAAACAACATACTGCAGAAAACGCCACATTTGGAACCTGGGAAGAGTTTAAGGATACTCTCAAAAAATCCTTTACCCCCACCGATAAAGAAGGCGATGCAATCACCAAGATGCAGACAGCATCGATGACAGGAAAGACCGCCGATGAATTCATTGAAGAATTCAAGAACTGGCAACTCCAGAGTGGAGTAAATGAAGACAGACCCCTGATCGAGTGGTTCTTAACTGCTCTCCCGACATCTCTATGAGACAAGATCCTTCAGAAGGAAAACCCACCGACCACCCTTGAAGGCTGGTATACCACCACCTCGAATCTTGACAACCAATGGAGAAAGTTTAAAGCTATCTCCGCTCATCTCAGAGGAGACACAGACACGAAGAAAAAGGGACTCAGACTCTCATGAAATGAATCATGGTACACTCCACCCACCTACCATAATCTGAACACAATGGAAGACGTCCAGACCATGTACAGAATGTCTCTCAAAGAAAGAGACATACACATGAAACAGGGGCTCTGCTTCAGATGCCACCAAGCCAGACATGTATCCCGAGAATGTGCCCAGACCAGACCCACAGGGTCTAGACCAATTCGAAACACGAACACACCCCCAGTCACCTCCTCCTCCTCTATCATTCCAAAATATCCTCCTCCCGCTTATACCAAAGCCGCCGATGCCTATGCCAGAATCAAGGCGATATATAAAGAACTCCCTGATGATGAGAAAAACAAACTTGCCAATGACCTCAAAAGCATGGGTTTTTAAAGAAGCGGCCTACCTCGACGTTAGCACCCACCCCTGATTCCATCTCCATTTCACCTGTACAACAAGTGAATGAGAATAAAAGATCATTTATTGTTCTATTCAAAGTGCAAGGAGACGGAAGAAACACCGACATATGATTCAACATGAATGCCCTGATCGATTCAGGAGCAGATGGAACCTTCATCAATAAGAAATTCATTCTGGAACGAAAGATAGCTCTTGCACCCCTAGATAAAAACATCATGCCACTAAACATCGATGGAACCAAGAACAAATCAGGAGTCATCAGACACTGTACTTGGTTAAATCTGAAAATCGGAAAACAAAACATCCCCACCAGATTCCTCGTCACTGACCTCGGAAAAGAAGAAATAATCCTGGAACTACCATGGTTGAAAGAACACAACCCCCAAATCAATTGGCTAGAAGGAACCATGAACATCGAAACAATCTGACCAGTAACCATGTTCGGAAAAGTCATGAAGAGAACTATAGAACTATCACGAATGTTCACTCCTTCCCCAAAACCAACCCTGGAAGAAATCTTCGACAACTATGACCACCTTCCCGCAAACCCCCCTCTTTCTGACAATGACGAAATCCTCTGAAGTATACACGAGGATGATGACGAAGAAGAAACCAACTTATGACATGTCAGAAGCTACCTTGAAAAGGATGACATTCTTGAAGAAGAAGAACAAGAAAGAGTTTGGGTTAGAGCCAAAATGTCCATATCACAAGGACTGGCCCATGACACAGAAACAAAGAAGACAAAGACTGAATTACACAAGGAATATAAAGAATACAAAACAGTCTTCAAAAAAAAAGCCTCTGAGCGCTTTCCTGTAAAGAAACCCTGGGACCACGCCATTGACCTGAAACCAGACTTCGTTCCAAAGGACTGCAAGATCTATCCTATGTCACCTGGAGAACAAGAGAAACTTGACGAGTTCATCAATGAAAACCTCTGCAAAAAGTACATAAGACCATCCAAATCCAGACAAGCATCGCCCTTTTTCTTTGTTTCCAAGAAGGACTCTGGGAAACTTAAACCATGCCAGGATTACCGAAGACTGAACAATTGGATGATTAAGAATGCATACCCACTCCCACGTGTTGGTGACCTCCTCGACAAGCTCAAAGGTGCCAAGTATTACACAAAGTTTGATCTTAGATGGGGATACAATAATGTCAGGATCAAAGATGGAGATGAATGGAAAGCAGCCTTCAAAATGAATAAAGGACTTTTTGAACCCACAGTCATGTTCTTTGGCCTTTGCAACTCGCCATCTACCTTCCAAAACATGATGAACGACATCTTCAAGGATGAAATCAATGAAGGATGGCTCTTAATCTACATGGATGACATCCTCATCTTCACTGATGACCACCCTAAAATAGAAGAATACACAAAAAGGGTCTTACAAAAACTTCATAACAATGACCTATTCCTGAACCTTGACAAATGTGTCTTTGATGTCACCAAAGTGGAATACTTAGGTCTGATCATCAAAAAAAACAAAATCGCCATGGAACCCACAAAGTTAGCCGGAATTGCAGATTGGCCTGCCCCCACTACCATCAAACAAGTCCAATCGTTCCTCAGATTTGCGAACTTCTACAGGAGATTCATTGGAAAGTTCGCCGACATTTCCCTACCCTTGACCGCTCTAATGAAGAAGGATCTGACTTGGAACTGGACTACAGAATGCCAAGACGCGTTTGACATGCTGAAAAGGAAATTCCAAGAAGCCCCGTACTCCTTATACCGGATAACAAGAAACCATTTATCCTAGAAACCAATGCCTTGAAATGGGCATCAGGAGGAGTTTTACGACAACAGGACATTAATGGAGATGGCATCCTTGCAGATTCATCTCACATATGTTCAACCTCGCCGAAAGAAACTACGAGATATATGACCGAGAACTGCTAAGCATCATATGAGGCTTAGAAACATGGCGTCACTACCTCCATGAAACACCCTCCCCCACAGTCATTCTGTCAGACCACAAAAATCTCACATATTTCCGGACTGCCCAGAAATTGAACCGACGACAAGCCCAATGGAGTCTTTACTTGTCAGAATTTGACTTAAAACTCCTGCACACCCTCAGCTCTAAAATGATTCAATCCAACGCCCTCTCCCGCCGTCCTGATCACATCATAGATGACAATGATGACATCATCCTCCTCCCCAACTCCCTTTTTGTCAGAATCGTTGACACCGACCTTCATTACTCTATATTCGAAGCTACTGTGAAAGACACTCTTTTCGCATCTGCATTAGAAGCACTGAAGACGAACGGACCATTCCCTATCACTTTGAAACTAGAAGACTGGCGTCTTGAAGATGGCCTACTCTTTTTTAAAGACAGATGCTTTATATCCGCTGATGAAGACCTCAGACAAAATATCACCGCTCGCTACCACGACTCCCTTCCCGGAGGACACCCTAGACACCTGAAAACACTCGAACTGATCCGTCAAAACTACTGGTGGCCAGGAATGACTGTATTCATCAAGAACTACATTGCCGGCTGTGCTATATGCCAGCAAATGAAAGTCAACATGCACCCCTCAGCCCCCAGCCTTTTCCCGATCAAGGCACAAACAAATGCCTTACCCTTTTCACAAGTCACTTGTGACTTCATCACCGACCTCTCCAAATGCGACAGCTTTGATTCCCTCATGGTCGTGGTTGACCACGGATCTTCAAAGGGGGTAATTTCTATCCCTTGAAACAAAATGATCGATGCAACACAGACAGCCCAGAACTACATTGACTATGTTTACCGACGATTTGGCCTCCCTGACTCTTTCCTCTCAGACAGAGGACCCCAATTCAACTCTCATGTCTTTAAAGAGATGATGCGACTTCTTGGAGTCAAAACACTCTGAAGCACGGCATATCACCCCCAAACTGATGGAGAAACAGAACATGTGAATCAAGAACTCGAGATCTATTTCCAGATCTTCTGCACAAACAACCCCAAAACGTGGAAATCATTGAACCCCCTCATGCAATTCAGCCACAACCAGAAGGTCCATTTGGTAACAAAACAGTCACCATTCTACCTCATGATGGGGTATGAACCAAAGGATATCCCCTTAGCGTTGGAGAACACCAACACTCCTGCAGCAGAACAGAGATTAAAGACCCTCAAAGAAGCCAGAAACAAGGCTTCCACAGCACACAAACTCACCAGACAACGGATGGCGGAATGGTCTACACAAGGGTTTACTCTCTTTGAAAAAGGTCAGAAGGTATGGCTTGGTGGCTGGAACCTGAAGATAGGGTATGAATCCTGAAAACTTGCTCCAAAGAGAGAAGGGCCCTTCGAGATAACAGAAATCATGAGACCCATCACCTACTGTCTAAAACTCCCAGACCAATGGCGAATTCACCCTGTCTTCCACGCCTCCCTTTTATCACCCTATCAAGAGACCGAGACCCACGGCCCCAACTTTCCGCAGCCTCCACCTGACCTTATTGAAGGAGAAAAAGAGTATGAAGTTGAAACGATCATCACACACAGAAAACAAGGGAAAGGTCACCGATACCTTGTGAAATGGACTGGCTATCCCTCTTCCAAAAACTCATGGCAGTCGTCAGACGACTTAAAAGGAGCCCCAGAAATTCTAGAGGAGTACAACCTCGCCCATAACCTCTAGCTCTTCTATACTCTCAATCATCCTCATGTCTTCTCCTGCTGCCACTTCTTCCTCGCACTACTGCATCCTTGACTCCAAAGAAACCCACAACTATTTTGATCACACCAACCACACTGCCAAGTTGCACGACTACATCCTCGAACTCCGCCCCAACCACATCGACCTCACCCTCGACCAGAACATAACCCCCACCGACCTGAATCTCCTCCAAACAGCCATTGGATGCGCTAGGTCTCAAGTTGCTCTGATAGAGACCATAAAGAAACTCAAAGATTCTATCATTGACATCACGAGCATCCTTGTCAACAGAGATGTCGACATGCTCCTCCTCTCGAGACCCGCCAATCACCCAAAGCTCGAGACACCTTCAACACCTTCGCTGCCTTCAGCTGCTAAGGTGTCTGAACCCAGAACCCCCACCATCACTGTTAACCTCTGTACAAGTTCTGATGAAAACCCTTCCTCAGCTCATCTGTCGCCGACGGCCAAGAAACCATATTTTCAAAAACCCACTGGTAGAACCGGAAACAGATGCTCCCTCTGCAAACACACTGGTCATTACTGCCCCACTTGTACCATACCCCCCTGCTTTGCTTGCGGAGCCAGAGCCCCTGGCCATTATGGCAACCTTTGCACGAAATGCCGTAAAGGACCACCACCACCCCGACGTTCGCCTCTGAACCCCTACGGTCTCACCCTCCCTCAATATGACTACAATGATGATGCTGCTGAGGGATTTTATCAAGAAGAGGCCAAATACAATTTTGACACTTGATCGTCATTGAGCTCAGTGATCTCGAGCCATAGGAGAGGGGTGATGTTACGATTTTCCTCTTGACTCATATCTATACAGTCATGCGCAGCCTTCCACACTCGATACTCAGTCAGCCAAACCTTATTCTTACTCATCCACTTGTACCACCTGACCTATACCTCTTCCTATTGGACTATACAACTCCTGCTTACTCACTACTTATGACTCATCAATACCTATATAAACTATAGTTACACAGCTGTATTCTTTAAGCTTGACCTAGGCTTATACACCTAGTTTCCTCTCTGACTTTGCTCTCTAACCTCAAGTCTCCGTCTTGAGACCAAGGCTCAGCTTCACTGAAACTCTTGTGATTGCTCATATCGAGGACACAACAAATACCAGTTGCGGTCCATATTGGCGCATGGTATACAGACTCCAGTTGCAGTTCATATCGATGCATGGAGATACTGATTGATTGATTGACAGAAGAGACTCGCTCAGCTCGCCTTAACAGCAACATCATGATTAGATCTAACTTTGGCTGCAATCATGTTGCATAGAAAAGTCTTTCCACCACCACCACCACCACTGTGAATGAAAAGCATCTTTCCAAGATTATTCTGAACAGAGTCAATAGCCGCATCATATACAATATGCTGTTTATTGTTGAATGATTGATAGTTCCGGTCGATCAATTCCTGAAGAGCAGCATGGTCATAATTCAACTGCTTATTTAAAATTTGATTGTCAGAAATCTGAAGTTCCCAAGGTTGTTGAAACAATGGCATAGGTGGAAAGTCTTTGAGAGTTTGTCCAGATTTAAGCAATAACTTGTTCAAGAGATAGAGTCCATAGTCATTGACATCATCATCAGTAAATATTCGATTTTCAAACTGTCAGAGCCTCTGAAGTGCACGCCTCAGATTATCACAAATTCAATGTTCGAACCATTCCCAAAGTTCATCTGGCATAGAAGGATAGCAGTTCAATAGAATAATAGCAAATAATAATCTGAAAGCTGAGCCAGTTTGCATTTGTCCAGCCTCTTCCAGACGTTGTCTCCACTCATTGTCATCTTCCAACAATCCATGTTGCACACAGGCAGTTCTGAAGGAATCAACCTGTTCTCTATTGAAAGTACACAGAAATTGAAAAGAAGTGGCACCAGGCACAGCAGTCAATAATAATCTTAAATAAAGGTGTTCTCCTTGAGCTGGAGATGCAAAATACATGTGTCCAATAGCAGGAGCACTTCTTGTCCTTTCTTTCCAGATCTTGGTCTTCTTGTCAAAAGAGAATTTCTTTGGAAAATCCTGATACAAAATATCTTTTGCCACACCATGTTGATCCTTTGCATTAAATGCAAACCATTCTGTCAACTGTGTCTTGTTGATATTGTCCCGGTTCAAGACTTCATCTGCTATATCTTCATCATTGTAATAGATCAACTGCTGATCTGGCAGATGCACCTGAAGATGATATACAGTTGGTGATTCTGCATGCATATTAAATTCAAAAATGCACCAACATGCTTCAGAGGAAGAGATATAGCGAGCATCAAAAAACTCTTTGATTTCATCTCTTTGTTGCTGGCCTCCAGTTGTGATTTCCACAGTAGCTTTGTAGATGTACTTATGTATATACTTGACAGCATGAATAGTGGCACAGATTTCCACATTGATATGGCACTGGTACTTGGGAGAAAGATAGGGACTGTGAGGAACAACATCTCTGATAGAAAAAAGTTAGTTGAGACTTAAAACCACAACAAAGTTGATATACTTATTGGTATACTGATGACCACCTTTTCAAACTGCACTCTCTTGTCCCATCTTTGGTATTTTGGATAGCCATCTTCACCATAGATTGTTTCTGGTTGATAAGCATGTGGATAGCCTTTAGTACACTTTCAATTTGGATTATTTGGTTCTGCTAAGCAATGGGCACCACAGGGACCATGCACCATAGACTTTGCAATAATATTGAATAGCTCAGGGTCTGCATTCTTGTCAGGAAACTCTGCAGATACAATATCATCAACATCCTTGGCACTTCTGATTTTACAGCTTTCATCCAAGAAAATAAGAAGATGCATGTGAGGAAGACCTCTTTTCTGGAATTCAATTGTATGAACCATTGCAGCCACCTTTCCAAAGACATGTCCATCTTTTATTTCCTTTAGCAAAGCATTCTTTTTTTCTTCAAAGACATGGACCACAATATCAGGTCTGTCTGAGGCTGTCTGTTTTTGTCCATTAGGCCATACAAAAAGATTTTCCTGAATTTCTCTCCTGTTTGGATCAGCAGTCATTGTTAGAAAAATATTGTTATGGAACAGCCTCTTGTCTTATCTCATCTCATCTTATCAACCATGCGTCTCCTATCTTATCAAATGAACTATCCAACACTTATCTGATTTCAGTTTGGTTGTTATGAAACAGCTCTTTATTTAATCTTTTACATTTTATCATTGTTTGGTCTTGTGGACATTATTATAAGGTTTGACAGTTGCTTGGCATTACTCCACACTGCTGACTCAATGCCAAGCTATTACTTCATACTGCTTACACTCAAACCTTATCCTTATTCAGCCAAACTATATTCTTACTCAGCTATTTCCTTATATGTTCTTTTTTTCACACATTATCTTCTTATCTTCTTATCTCTGACTCATCTGATAGCAGGATCATATCCTATTGGAGGATATCTGGACTATATCTTATTGAATGATAAGCCTGGGCTAGTATAGTATATATAGAGTAGCACAAAG
>Ga0307516_10009359_pt1 | contig 10932 bp, 10 predicted proteins | sample 19_EM_MG_FD_203310 | JGI IMG/M metagenome (GOLD analysis project Ga0307516, IMG submission 203310) | Populus trichocarpa ectomycorrhiza microbial communities from riparian zone in the Pacific Northwest, United States - 19_EM | ecosystem: Host-associated > Plants > Roots > Unclassified | place...
CGCCGGAGATCAGGCGGCTGACGATGCCGCAGGCCAGCATCAGCGACAGCATCTCGGCGCCGCGCGCCGCGCCGAAGCCCAGGTCGCTGCAATAGGCCACGATGTGGACCTGCGGCATGGACATGGCCACGCAGCACGACACGCCGGCCACACACAGCAAGGCCTGCGCCTGGCCCACCGACAGCCCGAAAGGACGGTCGCTGGCGACCACGCCGCCCAGGCTGGCCGAGGCCGGTTGCAGCGCCGGCGGCCGCTGGCGCATCAGTTGCGCCAGACCCAGCATGGCCAGGCTGCAAAAAAGCGCGAGGCCCAGGTAGGTGTGGCGCCAGCCCACGGCCTCGACGAAGTGCTGGATGATGGGCGGCCAGAGCGCGCCGCCCAGGTAGTTGCCGCTGGCGCAGACGGCCACCGCGATGCCGCGCCGGCGCGCAAACCACAGCGAGGTGTCCGCCAGCAAGGGGGAGAAGGTCGCGGCGCTGCCGCACAGGCCGATCAGCACGCCGTGCGCCAGCGCGAACAGCCAGATGTTTCCGGACAGCGCGGCGCCGGCAAACCCCAAGCCCAGGCCAAGCGCGCCCAGGCGCAGGGGCAGCGCCACGCCGAACCGGTCGGCCAGCCGGCCCATGAGCATGCCGCCCACGCCAAAACCGATCATCAGCAGCGTGTAGGGCATGGAGGCATCCGCCCGCGCCACGCCGAAGTCCGCCTGTACGGCGGGCAGCACCACCGGCACCACATACATGCCGCTGGCGCCCACGGTCATCAGGGCCAGCGTGACCAGCAGGCGGCGCCAGGCGGTGCGCGAGTCGATGAGATCGGCGCTGGCGGCGGCGGGATGGGTCATGCGCTGGCGCCGGCGCGTGGCGCGGCGGCTTCGAGCAATTGCACCAGCCGCTGCAGGGCGTGTTGCACGGTGGCTGCGCGCACGGCCGCGCGGTCACCGCTGAAGCGCTGCGTCTCGCTGCTGAGCTGGCCGTCCACCAGGAAGCCGAACCAGACCGTGCCCACCGGCTTGGCCCGGCTCCCGCCCGTGGGACCGGCCACGCCGGTGACGGCCACGGCCACCTGCGCGGCGGAGTGTGTGACCGCGCCCTGCGCCATGGCGCGCGCGACCTCTTCGCTGACAGCGCCATGCGCGGTAATCAGCGCCGTCGCGACACCGAGCATGGCTGTCTTGGCCTCATTCGAATAAGTGACGAAACCACGCTCGAACCAGGCGCTGGAGCCGGCCAGATCGGTGCAGGCCGCCGAGATCAGGCCGCCGGTGCAGCTTTCGGCGCTGGCCAGCAGCCAGCGCCTGTCCAGCATCAAATCGGCCACTTGCCCCACCAGTGCGGGGACGGTCAGCTCACTTTTTGAGAGCGTGCTGCTGTTCACCAGAATCTCCAGGCGGCGATCACCAGCAGTGTGCAAAAGGCGGCGGCGATGTCGTCCAGCACGATGCCCAGGCCGCCGCGCCAGCCGAAGCCCTTGAAGGTCCGGTCGGCCCAGGCGGTGGGACCGAACTTCACCGCGTCAAAAAACCGGAACAGCAGGAAAGCCGCGAACTGGCCCCACAGGTCCGTGGGGGTCACCAGCCACAGGACCAGCCAGAAGGCGATCACCTCGTCCCAGACAATGCTGCCGGGGTCGGCCACGCCCATGTTCCTGGCCGTGACGGTGCAGGCCCACCAGCCGAGCAGCGTGGCCGCGGCAATCAGCAGGCCCATCTGCAGCGCCGTGAGCCAGGGCGCCAGGGCGGCGAAGGCCAGCCAGGCCCACAAGGTGCCGGCGGTGCCGGGCGCCACCGGGCTCAGGCCTGCGCCGAAACCCAGCGCGACCAGGTGCGCCGGGTGCGCGAGCATGAAGCGGGCGGTGGGCCGGCGCGGCGCGGGCATGCCAGGAAAGGCGGCGGGTTCGTTCAGGGGGGTCATGGAGGGTGCGCAGGCGAAAACCCGATTATGGTCAGCCCGGGTGGGCGCAGCAAATGCCTCGGAGGCCTGGCGCCGGCTGTGGCGCGGGTTTTTGGGTGAAAACGGCCTGTAGCCCCCGCCCGTTGGCTATGGTCAGCTATGAATTCAGGAGCAGTCAACGCGCCGGACTTTCATCCAGCAGCGCCAGCAGCACCGCATCAAAGGCTTGTGACTGCTCGAACTGCACCCAGTGCCCCGCACCTTCTATCCAGTGCATGCCGCGAAAATCCGGCGCGGCCTGCAGCGCAGGGGCCAGCGCGTCCTGCCGCTGGCGGTACAGCGCGTCTTCCCGCCCGTACACCGCAAACACCGGGCAGCGCACCGCAGGCAGTGTGCGGGCCAGGATGTCGGTGTAAGCCAGGCGCCGGCCCTTCATGCGGTCGCGCAGCGTGTTGTCCGTGTGCAGGCGCAGCGCCAGTGGGGTGATGGCTTCGGGGCGATGCAGCATCAGGGCGGCCAGGTTGCCGCGGTGCACAGCCTCGCGCTGCGCCGGGTCGGACAGGTGCCGCCAGGCGGTCAGCGTGACGGTGTTGCGCGAGGCGACACCCAGGCCGGGCGAGCCCACCAGCACCAGCCGCGCCGCACGCGCGGGAAACTTCGCCGTCAGCAGGCCGGCCACCATGCCGCCAAAGGAAAATGCCACCAGGTCACAGGCGTCCCCGCCCAGCAGCAACTCCAGCCCGGCCTCGACCGGCTCGGGCAAGGCATCGGCGTCGCTGCCGCCGGCCGGCAAGGCCGAGTCGCCAAAACCCGGCAGGTCGGCGGCCAGCACCTGGCGCCCGCTGCGCACCAGCGCGGCGATGTTGCGCAGCCAGTGCGTCCAGCTGCCGCTGCCGCCGTGCAGCAGCACCACAGTCCGCAGGGGCGGATCACCGGCGGCCGTTAGTGGCGCGGGTTGCCAGCGGTGCCAGACCATGCTGCCCTGGCCGCAGGGTGTTTCCAGGCGGGTGGCGCTGGCCAGCAATTGCCGGACTTCCGCCGGCACGGGGGTGGAATCAGCAGACGACATCGCCTGTTTATACCTTGCGCGCAGGGCCGGGATGGACGCCTTCCGCACCGGCAAACCAGGCGGCCCAGTGGTCGATGCAGGCCTTGATCTTGGGCAGGCGATGCCGGCTGGTCAGGGTGATGGCGTAGATCGGGCTGGGCTGCTCGTCGACGTAATCCGCCAGCACCGGCACCAGCAGGCCGCGCCGCACCAGCGGCTCGGCCACCACGGTGGCAAAACGCGAGATGCCCAGGCCCTGCAGCGCCAGTTGCGCGGTGATGCCGGTGCTGCCCGAGCGCCACTGGCCCTCGGCCACCACCACACGCGGCTCGCCCTGCACCATAAAAGGCCAGCGGTTGAGCATGGCGACGGCGCTGTTGGTGATCAGCCGGTGCTGGTGCAGGTCGTCGGGATGCTGCGGCGCGCCGTGGCCTTGGAGGTAGGCCGGCGCAGCATACAGCTTGCGGCCCAGCGTGCCGAGTTGCCTGGCCACCACCGTGTCGGTCGGCGGCTCGCCGGTGCGGATGGCGATGTCGATGCCGTCATGCGCCATGTCCACCAGCCGGTCCTCGACCTGCAGCTCCACGCACAGGCCGGGGTGGCGCGCATGCAGGCTTTCGAAACTGGGGATCAGCAGGTACTCGGCCACCACCGTGCTGGCTGCCACGCGCACCCAGCCCCCGGTCTGGCCGGACCGGCTGGCAAATTCGCCCTCCAGCTCGTCCAGCGTCCCGACCGCGCGCCGGCAGTAGACCAGAAAGGTCTCGCCTTCGGCGGTCAGTGCCAGCCCGTGGGTGGAGCGGTGCACCAGGCGCGCGCCGCAGGCCTTTTCCAGGCGGGTGAGCATGCGCGAGACCTGGCTGACCGGCACGTCGCGCTCGCGGGCGACGGCCGACAGGGTGCCCAGTTCGGCCACGCGGGCAAACAGGTGCATGTCGTCGAAGCTCAGGTCGCGCATGGCCTGATGGTAACCAGCCGCGATCGCCCCTGCCCTTGCGGCAAATGCAAAACCCAATTGCACGCCGCGCCGTTTCCCGCGGGAGGGGCCTTGCCTACAGTGGCTTCACTGAACGAAAGGCCCACCATGTACAGCGATCTCCATCACGACAGTTACCAGCGTCTGCACGACGCAGCCATGCGCCAGGCAGCGGTCTTGCGCCAGCAGGCGTTTGACGATTTCTGGCGCCGACTGGGTCACGCCATGCGGCGCGGGCTGCGGTTTACCGCGCCGGGCAAAGCCGGCGTCTGTGTTCAGGCGAAGTGATCGAAGGACGCGAACTGGCCGCTCACCGGTTGCCCGGCGGCATCCACCAGGCGCAGGCCGGGCGCACTTTCAATGTGGCCTATGCGGGTGACCGGCGTGCGCGCCTCCAGCGCGGCGGCCTGCACGGCCGTGCGCGCGGACACCGGTGCGGTGAACGCCAGTTCGTAGTCGTCGCCGCCGGCCAGCACGCATCCCAGCCGGGCTTCGTGGTGCAACAGGCCTTCAGCCCTTTCGAAATCGGGGCTTCCAGCTAGCAAATCAATAGCAAGCGAGGTGTCGATGCGGGCGCCAACGGCGGACGCCTGCAGGAGGTGCCCGAGGTCCCCGAGCAACCCGTCGCTGATGTCGATGGCCGCTGTGGCGATGCCGCGCAACGCCAGGCCCAGCGCGACGCGCGGCGTCGGCTGCTCCAGCCGCAAACGCGCGGCAGCCATCCACCCGGCAGGCAGCGTGATCCTGCCACGCAGCGCCTCCAGCGCCAGGCGGGCGTCGCCCAGCGTGCCGCTGACATACACATCGTCGCCGGCACGCGTGCCCGAGCGCAGCAGGGCCTGGCCTTTGGGCAGCTCACCGAACACCGTGATGCAGATGTTGAGCGGCCCCTGCGTGGTGTCGCCCCCCACGAGTTCACAGCCATGGACATCGGCCAGCGCGAACAGGCCGCGCGAAAAGGCCGCCAGCCAGGCCTCGTCGGCGCGCGGCAGCGCCAGCGCCAGCGTGAAAGCCAGGGGCTGCGCACCGCAGGCGGCCAGGTCGCTGAGGTTGACTGCCAGCGCCTTGTGTCCCAGCCGGGAAGGATCCACATCCGCAAAAAAATGCCGGCCCTCGACCAGCATGTCGCTGGACACCGCCAGTTGCATGCCTTCGGCGGTGCGCAACAGGGCGCAGTCGTCACCCACCCCGAGCGCGGCGCGCATGACGGGTCGGGTGAAGTAGCGGGCGATCAGGTCGAATTCGCTCATGGAGGCAAGCATAACGGGTGCCTGTGCGGCCAGACGAGGTCCTCGCGTCGGGCCGCCGCGCAGGTTCAGCCACCGTGAGGCAGCGCGCAGCGCCTCAGGCCGCTTCCTTGTAGAAGAAGCTGCGCTGGATGCTGCGCGGCGCCAGCGGCTCGACCGCCTGATGGATGGCGCCTATGTGTTCCGGCGTGGTGCCGCAGCAGCCGCCCACGATGTTGACCAGTCCTTCGTCGGCAAACTCGCGCAACAGGCGCGAGGTCACGTCGGGGGTTTCGTCAAAGCCGGTGTCGCTCATCGGGTTGGGCAGGCCGGCGTTGGGGTAGCAACTGATGTAGGTGTCGCCGGCGACACGCGCCAGTTCCTGGATGTAGGGGCGCATCAGCGCCGCGCCCAGCGCGCAGTTCAAGCCCACGGCCAGTGGCTGGGCGTGGCGGATGCTGTGCCAGAAGGCGGTGACGGTCTGGCCGCTCAGGATGCGGCCTGAGGCGTCGGTGACGGTGCCGCTGATGATCAGCGGCAGGCGCTCGCCGCTGTTGTCGAAATATTCGTCGATGGCAAACAGCGCAGCCTTGGCGTTCAGGGTGTCGAAAATGGTTTCGACCAGCAGCACGTCGGCCCCGCCCCGGACCAGCGCCTCGGTCTGCTCGTAATAGGCCTTGCGCAGCTCCTCAAAGCTGGTGTTGCGTGCGCCAGGGTCGTTGACGTCGGGGCTGATGCTGGCGGTCTTGGGCGTGGGGCCGAGCGCGCCGACGACAAAGCGAGGTTTGTCGGGCGTGGAGAACTTGTCGCAGGCGGCGCGCGCGATGCGGGCGGACTCGTAGTTCATCTCGATGGCCAGATCAGCCATGTCATAGTCTGCCTGGGCCACGGTGGTCGCGCCGAAGGTGTTGGTTTCGATCATGTCGGCGCCGGCCGCCAGGTAGCCTTCGTGGATGTCCTGGATCACGTCGGGCCGGGTCAGGCTCAGCAGCTCGTTGTTGCCCTTGACGTCTTTGTGGAAGTCCTTGAAGCGCTCGCCGCGGTACTGGGCTTCATTGAGTTTGAAGCGCTGGATCATGGTGCCCATCGCGCCGTCCAGGATGGCGATGCGTTTTTCCAGGATGGCCGGGAGTGCGGCGCCGCGGGTGTAGATGGCTTGCTTCATATCCTGGATTTTAAGGCGCAGCACCTGGGCCCACAAACCATGCGGTTTATCGTGCCGGGCCAGGGGCAGCGACATGCCCGACAATAAGGCTTACGCCGGATATTCCCCATGAAACACCTCCAACCCAAAGAAGCCTGGGACTACCTGCAGCAGCACCCCGACGCGCTGTTTGTCGACGTGCGCATGGAAATCGAGTCGCTGTACGTGGGCCGTCCGCCCGGCGTGGTCAACGTGCCCTGGTACGAATACCCCGATCTGGTGCCCGATGCGCAGAAGTTCGCCCAGGCGGTGGCGCGCGAGGCCAGCAGCAAGGCGCAGCCCGTGCTCCTGATCTGCCGCTCGGGCCAGCGCACGCTGGCAGCCGGCCAGGCGCTGGAAGCCGCCGGGTTCACCGAAGTGATCAACGTCGTGCATGGCTTCGAAGGCGAGCTCGACGAGCAGTTCCAGCGCTCCACCCTGAGCGGCTGGCGCTTCGAGGGCTTGCCGTGGGAGCAGATGTAGCGCTTTTCGGGTCAAACTGGCCTCCAGCCCCCGCTGTGCGGCCTTGGACAGCTATCATTTTCATAGCCTACCTCCCTTCTTCCTGACCTTCCCTTGCTCGACACCGCACCCCACCCCACCCCTCTGGACATCCTGGGCCAGGTCTTCGGCTATTCCGACTTTCGCGGCCCGCAGCAGGCCATCGTCGACCACGTGGTCGCCGGCGGTGACGCGCTGGTGCTGATGCCCACCGGCGGCGGCAAGTCGCTGTGTTACCAGATCCCGGCGATTGCACGGCAAAACGCCGGCCATGGCGTGACGGTGGTGATCTCGCCGCTGATCGCGCTGATGCACGACCAGGTCGGCGCACTGCACGAGGCCGGGGTGGCCGCGGCCTTCCTGAACTCGACCCAGACACAGGAAGAAAGCAGCCTGCTTGAAAAACAGTTGCTGCGCAACGAGCTGACCCTGCTGTATGCCGCGCCCGAGCGCATCAACACGCCGCGCATGAAGGGGCTGCTGGGTTCGCTGCACGAGCGCGGCCTGCTGAGCCTGTTTGCGATCGACGAGGCGCATTGCGTGAGCCAGTGGGGCCACGACTTCCGGCCCGAGTACCGGTCCCTCAGCCTGCTGCACGAAACCTTTCCCGATGTGCCGCGCATCGCGCTGACCGCGACCGCCGACGCGCTGACGCGCCAGGACATGATCGAGCGGCTCAAGCTCGAGGACGCGCGTGAATTCGTCAGCAGCTTCGACCGGCCCAACATCCGTTACACCATCGTCGAAAAAACCGATGCCACGCGCCAGCTGCTGCGCTTCATCGAGACCGAGCACAGTGGCGAGGCCGGCATCGTCTATTGCCAGTCGCGCAAGCGGGTCGAGGAGGTGGCCGGCATGCTCGAGGACGCCGGCCTGAAGGCCATGGCCTACCACGCTGGCCTGGACAGCGCGCTGCGCCAGCAGCGCCAGGACCGCTTCCTGCGCGAGGAGGGCATGGTGATGGTGGCGACGATCGCCTTCGGCATGGGCATCGACAAGCCGGACGTGCGTTTTGTGGCGCACCTGGACATGCCGAAAAACATCGAGGGCTATTACCAGGAAACCGGGCGCGCGGGCCGCGACGGCCTGCCGGCCAATGCCTGGATGACCTACGGCCTGCAGGACGTGGTGAACCAGCGCCGCATGATAGACACCAGCGACGCCGCCAGCGAGGAGTTCAAGCAGGTGATGCGCGGCAAGCTCGATGCGCTGCTGACGCTGGCGGAAGACACGCGCTGCCGGCGCGTCAGCTTGCTGCATTACTTTGGCGAAGACAGTTTGCCCTGCGGCAACTGCGACAACTGCCTGGCGCCGCCGGTGGTGTGGGACGCGACCGAGCCGGCGCGCAAGATGCTGAGCTGCATCTACCGCGTGCAGCAGGCCAGCGGCATCAGTTTTGGCGCCGGCCACCTGATGGACATTCTGCGCGGCAAGGCCACCGAAAAGGTGCTGCAGCACGGCCACGACAAGCTCAGCACCTTCGGCATCGGCGCCGACCTGGCCGAGGTGCAATGGCGCGGCGTGTTGCGTCAGCTGATTGCCAAGGGCATGGTCTGGGTCGACCCGGACGCCTTCAACACCCTGCAGCTGCTGCCCGACGCGCGCCAGGTGCTCAAGGGCGAAGTCAGCGTGATGCTGCGCGAACAGGTGCTGGGCGGAAGCGGCGAGCGCCGCAAGAAGGTCACCAAAACCTCGGCCAAAGGCCTGGCCGAAGCGTCACTCAATGCCGGTGCGCTGGAACGCCTGACGCGCCTGAAAGCCTGGCGCGCCGAGGTGGCGCGCGAGCACAACCTGCCGGCCTTTGTGATTTTTCACGATGCCACCCTGCGCGCCATTGCGGAGCGCGCGCCGCAGAACATCGGCGACCTCGAAGGCATCAGCGGCATAGGCGCCAAGAAGCTGGAGGCCTACGGCAGCGAGGTGCTGCGGGTCTGCGACGCCGGCGCATGAGAAAAACCGGGGTTCGTCCTGATGGGACCCACCCCGCCAGGCAGGACAGCGACCAGCCTTGATGCGCCTTCGCGGCAACCGGCAGGCTCATCGCCAGCCGCTGGTCCCGCCAGGGCCTCCGGCGATCATCACAAGCCCCTTTTGAAAGCCCTTGCTGCACAATACGCTCCCGTGGGAGCCAGCAGACACTTAACAACCGAAAAAACTCTGGGCACCTGGGCCAGGGTGGCGCTGGCCATGTTCTGCCTTCAGGTCGCCTTGCTGGCGACCCCGGCCGGCGCCGTTGAGCCCCTGCTGCTGGGCGGTGGCGGTGGCCAGGACAACGGGCCGATCGGCATGGCCCCGGTGCTCGAGTTCTGGCTGGACACGCAAGGCCAGACCCCGGTGGAAAAAGTCGAAGCCGGTGCGGCCACGCTGCCGTTTGCCGCGGTCCAGGCCGGACAGGCGCACGTGCTCGACAACGGGGCGCTCTGGCTGCGGTTTGATGCGGTGGTGCAAAACCCGAGAAACCACTGGAAGCTGGAACTGCCCATGTCCGGCGTCGACAAAATTGCCCTGTATTACCGGGACAGCCTGGGCCAGTGGGTGGTGCAGCAGGCCGGAGACAGCCTGCCGATCAGTGCCTGGCCGCAGCCGGGACGCTACCCGGTGTTCTCCCTCAGCCACGAGGTCGGGCAGAGCATTCGCTACTATGTCCGCGTCGAGCATGCGCGCATTCCCTTCTCGGCCTTGCCGCGTGCGATCAGCGAAGCGCAGCTGACCACGGCGCGCCAGCTGGAGCACCTGCTGCTGGGTATTTACTTCGGGCTGGCCGCGCTGGTGACCTTGCTGGCCCTGATCAACGCCGCCGCCTACCGCGACTGGGGGTTTGCCACTTACGCGCTCTACATGGCAACCTTTGCGGGCTCACAGGGGGCGTTCACCGGCGTGTCCGGCCTTTACTGGTGGCCCGAGTGGCCGGCGCTGAACAACATGGCCATTGTGGTGCTGCCGCTGGCCGCCGCCGCCGCCGCCCTCTGGTTTGTCCGAACCGTCATCACCCCCAAACGGTTTTCGCGAGCGCTGGACTGGTTCATCGTGGCCCTGATGGTGCTGCTGCCGGTGATCGCCCTTTTCGACGCGGTCTTTCCGACGCCGGAAAGCTTTGCCCTCATCAACATCCTGATCAGCTCCGGCATGCTGGTGCTGTTGATGGTGGTCGGGGTGTCGCTGTTCGAAGGCGACCGCCATGCGCGCTGGATGGCCCTGGGCTTTTTGCCCATCATCCTTGCCACCCTGTTTCCGCTGCTGCGCAACTTCGGTGTCCTGCCCTCGAGCTTCCTGACCCAAAACGCCTTGATGCTGGGCTCGGCGATTGAGGCGCCCATCCTGTTTTATGGCCTGCTGCGCCGCGTCACCCAGCGGCTGGAGCCAACAGCGCGGGCCACCAGCCTGCGCACCACCGACCCCCTGACGGGTCTGGGCTCGGGCAGGGTGCTGGTGGAAAAACTGCGCCAGGCCCTGAGCACGGCCGAGCGCTACCAGCAATCCTGCGCACTGCTGGTCATCAACCTGACCAACCTGGCCGCCCTGCAACAGCAGCATGGCCGGGAGACCGGTGACCGCGCCATGGTGATGGCGGCCTCACGCATCCGCGCCGCAGCCCAGACCACCGACACCGTCGCCCGGGTGGGCGACAGCCATTTCGCCCTGCTGATGGAAGGCCCGATGACCAGTGACTCGGTCAACGACGTGGCGACCAAGATTCTGGCCAGCGGCTTGCGCCCTTCCAGGGAACTGCCCGACGCAGACCCGCTGGTTTTTCACATCGCCATCGGTTACATACCGGAGCCGGCCCGGCTGGCCAAGGCGGACACCCAGGCCTGCCTGAGCCGCATGCTGCAGGCGGTCAAGGACATGAACGACGGGTCGCGGAAAGCTATCCGGATGATTCAGATCTGAGGCCTTCAACCCGGCCCGCTATCGCTTGCGTCACGCTGCGTCTTCATCTCGCATTGGTCAGTAGGGCTTAACTCCCCACTCCCACCCCTAGCCCCTCCCCCGCCCCGCTGGGCGATGGAGGGGGACCTCATGTGGCCGCGTGCGCTGCGCTCGCGTGCAAACATGACGGTCTGTTGGGATTCCCGTGCAGGAAGCGCTTTGCGCTTCCTGCACTC
>Ga0307516_10009361_pt1 | contig 10930 bp, 9 predicted proteins | sample 19_EM_MG_FD_203310 | JGI IMG/M metagenome (GOLD analysis project Ga0307516, IMG submission 203310) | Populus trichocarpa ectomycorrhiza microbial communities from riparian zone in the Pacific Northwest, United States - 19_EM | ecosystem: Host-associated > Plants > Roots > Unclassified | place...
GGAGGTAGGCACGGAACTGTTCGCCAAATCGCGCCGTCAGGGCTTCGCGCTGTTCGTCGGAGACGTTGGGCGCCAGCCGGTTGTGGATGGCCCTGCCGGTCACGATCACCCGTGTGCCCGCCCGGATTGCCGGTCGAGGATCGCGAACAGCCGCTTATGGGTATCCCACTGCACGGTGCCCTCGGCCGCGATCCAGTCCGCGCAGCCTTGCCCGCACGCGCCGGTTGCACCGTGCGCGACATAGAAGATCATGGCATCGGGCGGTGATCCATGCTTGTGCTCCGAAACGTCCGCTTTCGGGGCACCGCGCACGCGGCTTGACCTGCTGTCGGCTCGCCCCGCTCGCGAATGACCCGTTGCTGCCCTCGGTGAGTCAAGTGTTTGCGCCTTAGCAATCGCCTTTGGCGAAGGTCATCTGATATGTTCGGGGGGCTAACCACCTTTTCTCACACTGTCGAGAAATCGACTGTATTCGCCAGGCGCGTAACCCTGGGAAGCTCCCAGATACGGTTCATTGTAATCATTGTACGGTGCCGACCGGTCGTGGATCGGCGGCCCAGGTGGCACGTAGGCAAAACCCGAAGCGGGGTCTGAGGCGATCATGCCCTGATTAGGACGAACAATATCGTGCCGCCGGTGTGCGTGATGCACGGTAGCCGCGTTCGCAGAGCCACACAGGGTGATTAAAAGGCTCAAGGCCAAGATAGAACGCATTGCTTTTTCTCCAATCCACTCGCCGTGCCTGCTCAGGTAAGGCTCGGACCGCGCCGTCCCAACAAATAGTGGCTTCACGATTATTCACATCGGCGGCATCACGGGTGCCGGGTGTCACGTCATGGTGGGCAAGGCCGCTCACCGGCCGCACCGGTTCTGGCTGAACTGGAAGCGCCGTCGCGCGGCGCTGCATTGGTCCGCTGATGGCACGGCACGAGAGTTTTCTATATCGCAAACGGAACGCAAGCGGCATTTCCAGAAACCTGCCAACAGCATCCCCTACGGCCCGATTAGCCTTCAGCGTCTCGTCTTCTGCTTGGTGCACGGGGATCGCCGCTCCACCAAGAAAAAACAGAGTAGCGCGACGGCCGCAACTTGCCTCAATAGCGACCATTTGAGATCGAAGACCGGCCGGTGCCGAGGAACCCTTGTCTCCCGCATGGTGAGGGACCCGTGATGCTCTCTTCAGACTAAAACGTTCAGCCGCCGCTCGGTACTGCTTGGTTCGACGTCGGGCAAATTTCCCAGGACCTCGCAGGGAGTTCGCTGTTTCCCTGAATGACGGTGTGTCAGATGCTAGGCCTGTGGCCCCCATGGAGCGCCGCCGAATTGAACTGGGTCAATTTGGAAGTCGTGTTGCGAATATCTCTGTTTGCCATGTACGGGTTGTTATTGCGTGCAGGACTCGCTGTCGCCTTACAAGGAGCAAATGCAGCAGCTGGAGAGCTTCCGTCGTTTGAATTGTTGGGCTTTCCGGTTTCCCGGCAGGTGGCGGTGCTCGGATCAGCAACCGTTGAGAAGCAGGCGTCCAGTCATACTCTTACTTGGCGGCATGCCCTTCTCTCCTCACCATAGCGCATTGGTGATTTGAGGCAGGATGACTGAGAAATTCGTGTTGGGAATGGTTCGGATTTGATTTCGCCAGCGAGAGCCATCCACTGCGGGGAGCTTGATGATTCTTGGTTCGATCGATCCGGCGTTGTCGCGATCGTGATCGTTCGAGCTGCGAAACGGTCGCGTTGATGTGAGCCGCTTCATACATGTTCGCTCAACTTAAACTAGTGTGATGAAATGGCGCAAACTCGGACAGGGCTCGTCCCGCAGCGTTCGTGAAGAGCTTAGTTCGAGAGCGCCACGGAGCGAGTCAGATTTTAGCGACGGCTCGGAAGGCGCTTTGTGTCGATCGGAATATTCTCGTCACTATTGGGAGATTTGGCCATGGACACGGACTCTAGCAAACTGGTTACGACGCCCGGCGGCGTCAGACCCGCCGATCATGTTCATACCGTCGGCTCCGACAGCCTTGTTGAGCGCGACCAAGCGGGCGCATTTGCGGTTACGCGCAAGCTGCGCGTCAATCCGGCCCGAACACAACGGCTTCTGGCGACCGGTCTTTACGCGTTTACGCCTGGCGGAATCAGACCGAAGTCGATGATCCATACAGTGGAGCCTGGTCAGATTGTCAATCGGGATCTCGCCTTCAAGCGCTTCGATTTGCGCACAGGACAATTCATTCCCCTGCCGCCCGTGGGCGTCGCGCCTCCCCATCTTCCGGCCATCGGCAGCGGCTGGATCACGTCTGCCGCTTTCACGGAGAATTCCGCCAACGTCATCACATCCATGACGACGACCTGGGTCGTCCCGCCAGCGCCGAAGCGGCAGGACAATCAGCTCATCTACATTTTCAATGGACTGCAGGACAGTCCGGTGACGCACATCCTGCAGCCCGTCCTGCAATGGGGCAAATCACCCGACGGCGGCGGAAATCACTGGGCGGTCGCGAGCTGGTTTGTCGATTCGAGCGGCAATGCGTTCAAGACGGCGCTCGTGAATGTCAATGAGGGGGATGTGCTGACCGGCGTGATGCGTTTGACGGGGCAATCCGGTGCGCAGTTTAACTACAGCTGCGAATTTACGGGGGTCGCCGGAACGAACCTTCAGGTCAACAGCGCCAACCAGATGGTCATGCCCGTCGAAACGCTTGAATGCTACAACATGTCCGAGTGCCGCGATTACCCGAACACGCTGCTGACGCCCATGCGGTCCATCAGCGTCAACACGGTGAATGCGTCCCTGGCACTGAATTTCGGTGCGACCAACAGCGTCACCGACTGCGGACAGCATACGATCGTCGTCAGCAACGCCGCGTCCGCCGGCGAGGTCGATCTCTACTACACCACCCGGTTTGCCGCTCCGGCGCCAGCCGTGGTCTCGAGCATCAGCCGGTCACGCGATTTACTCGATCTGTTCGCGGTCGGCTTTGACGGAGGTGTCTACAGCACTTTCTGGAATCCGGACGGCGGGTGGCTCGACCGCTGGTTCCGCATCATCGACCCGAACTTCGGGGATCTCTTCACCGTTCCGCCGCAAACCGAGGTGAGCGTACTCAGCCGCTTCGCCAACCATCTGGATCTGTTTGCGGTCGGACGCGACAGCGCGGTTTATTCAACCTTCTGGGACGCCAATGGTGGCTGGTTCAATCACTGGTTCCGGCTGGCGGACACGAATTTCGCTGACGGGTTCAAGGTCCCGATTCATGCTCCAATCTCCACGCTGTGCCGGTTTACCGATCATATCGACCTCTTCGTCTCGGGGTTCGACGGTGGTGTTTACAGCACGTTTTGGGACGCCGATGGCGGTTGGTTCAATCGCTGGTTCCGCCTCATCGACACCAATTTCCCGGACAACTTCACCATCCCGCCGGGGGCGCCGATATCGAGCCTTTCGCGGTTCCGCGATCACATCGACCTGTTCGTGAGCGGACGTGATGGCGGCGTCTACTCGACCTTCTGGGACGCCAATGGTGGTTGGTTCAACCACTGGTTCCGGCTCGGCGACACCAATTTCCCGGACAACTTCACTATCCCACCCGGGTCACCGGTGTCGTGTCTGTCGCGCTTCCAGGACCACATCGATCTATTCGTGACCGGGCGCGACGGTGCTGTCTATAGCACGTTCTGGGACGCCAACGGCGGTTGGTTCAACCGCTGGTTTCGACTCGCCGACGATAACTTTCCGGATCATTTCACCATTCCGTCGGGATCGCCGGTCTCGTGTTTCTCGCGTTTCAAGGACCACATTGATCTGTTCGTAACCGGCTTCGATGGCGGCATCTACTCGACCTTCTGGGACGCCAATGGCGGATGGTTCAATCGCTGGTTCCGACTGACCGATAGCAATTTTGGAGACAACTTCACGGTGCCGCCAGGATCACGCGTGTCCGCCCTGTCGCGCTTCCAAGACCATATCGACCTCTTCGTGATCGGCCGCGACGGCGGCATCTACTCGACCTTCTGGGACGCCAATGGCGGTTGGTTCGGCCACTGGTTCAGAGTGTAGCGGCTAGCCGCGCGGTCCGACGCATTTGAGAAGAACTGTGCCGGGGCGGAACGCGCCCGGCACAGACGGCGCTCGTGCCATGGCACTGGCTGTCGCATCGCCGGGCCGTTTTGCTCGCGCACGGTGATCCCGGCCATGTCGGCCTCTTGGTACATCGCGTCGTGTTGACGGCGATGCCGTATCTGATCGCTGTCGGAGCGAAGCGGACTCTGGCAAGCCGTCCGCCCGGCAGTTGAGTTCACGGCCTATTCTTTTTCCCCACGGTCCCACGGCGCGTTAAGCATCGAAACCGGGCGCGGCTTGGTCAATGGCGATCAGTGGGTTGCGCCGAACGCGCAGGGCGGATATCGCTTCGTCCGTTCGTCCAAACCAGCAATGTAAACCGGCGGTTCGATCCGACACTGCCCAGGAAAGACCGATGGCATTATCGCTGCCCAAGCAAAAGATCCGCCTGCTGCTGCTCGAGGGCGTCAACGATTCGGCCGTCCGCCTGTTCGAGGCCAACGGCTATACCGAGATCGAGCGCCTGCCCAAGGCGCTGGATGCAGACGCGCTCAGGCGGGCGCTCGCGGGCGTGCATATGCTTGGTATCCGCTCGCGGACCCAGCTCACAGCAGAGGTGCTCGAGGCTGCCGACCGGCTGATGGTGGTTGGCTGCTTTTCCGTTGGCACCAACCAGGTCGACCTCGACGCCGCGCGGCGGATTGGCATTCCCGTCTTCAACGCGCCTTACTCCAACACCCGCAGCGTCGCGGAGCTGACCATTGCCGAAGTGGTGATGTTGCTGCGCAGGGTGTTCCCGCGCTCCGTCGCCGCGCATGCGGGAGACTGGGACAAGTCGGCCGAAGGCAGCCGCGAGGTGCGCGGCAAGACGCTTGGCATCGTCGGCTACGGCAACATCGGATCGCAACTGTCGAACCTCGCCGAAGCCATGGGCATGCGCGTGATCTATTTCGACCACACCGACAAGCTCCGTCACGGCAATACCGAGCCGGTCGAGACGCTCGCCGAACTGCTCGGGTCGAGCGACGTGGTGTCGCTGCATGTGCCGGAGACGCCGGCGACCGCCAACATGATCGGCGCGCGCGAGATCGGGCGGATGAAGGAAGGCGCCTACCTGATCAACAATTCGCGCGGCACGATCGTCGATCTCGATGCGCTGGCCGGCGCACTGCGCGACGGCCGGTTGGCCGGCGCCGCCGTCGACGTGTTTCCGGTCGAGCCGGCCTCGAACGCGGATCGTTTCGTCTCGCCGCTGCAGGGCCTGCCCAACGTGATCCTCACGCCCCATATTGGCGGCTCGACGGAGGAGGCGCAGGACCGCATCGGCGGCGAGGTCGCGCGCAAGCTGATCGACTATTCCGATGTCGGCTCGACTTTCGGCGCGGTCAATTTCCCGCAGGTGCAGATGCCGGCCCGCCCCACCGGCACCCGTTTCATCCACGTTCACCGCAACATCCCCGGCGTGCTCGGCCGCGTCAACGAGGCGGTCTCCCGTCACGGCATCAACATCCTGGCGCAGTACCTGCAGACCGATCCGGAGGTCGGCTATGTCGTGCTCGAAACCGACGTGGTCGGCGGCGAGGGCGAGGGACTACTCGCCGACCTCAGGGCCGTGGAGGGCACCGTCCGCGTGCGCGTGCTGTATGAGCAGCGATCGTCCCCGCGCGGGTAGAACGATGTTGGGCACGCGCAGTCGCGCGCGCCGGTCGCTTAGTTCTGCTGCGGCATACCTGCTTCATCCCCTCATCCTGAGGAGCATCGCGCGAGCGATGTGTCTCGAAGGATTGAGGCCACAGCCGGGCCTTCATGGTTCTCCGAGCGATGCGAAGCATCGTCCGGGAGACGGCGCGCGATTGCAAGTAGTGTTGTGGGATAGTGCGAACGCGCGCCTCCTCACAATGAGGATTTAATGACGCATCAGCATTGGCCCACCCGATCCACGCTTGTTCGGCCGGCGAAGGCTTACGCGCCGGTGACGCGCCAGATCACGTTGCCGACGTCGTCGGCGACCAGCAAAGCGCCGTCGGCTGCGAGTGTGACCCCAACCGGTCGTCCATAGGATTCCCGCTCGTCCGGCGCGAGGAAGCCCGACAGAATATCCCGCGGCGGACCTGATGGGCGCCCGTTTTCGAACGGCACGAACACGACCTTGTAGCCGCTCAGCGTGCTGCGATTCCAGGAGCCGTGCTGCCCGATCGCCATGCCGTCGGGAAAGCCCGGCAGCGTGCCGGCCGGCAGCCAGCACAGACCGAGCGAGGCGGTGTGCCCGCCGAGCGCATAGTCCGGGGTGATCGCTTTGGCGACCGCGGCCGCATCCTGCGGCACCCGATCGTCCACCGTCTGCCCCCAGTAGCAATAGGGCCAGCCGTAGAATCCACCATCGCGGACCGAGGTCAGGTAGTCCGGAGGGGTCTCGTCGCCGAGGCCGTCGCGCTCGTTGACGACGGTCCAGAGCACGCCGGTCGCTGGCTCCCAGGCGAGACCGACCGGGTTGCGCAGGCCACTGCCAAAGATGCGGCTGGTACCAGCAGCGAGATCGAGTTCGTAGATGGCGGCGCGGCCTTCCTCGACCGCCATGCCGCCCTCGGCGATATTGCTGAGCGAGCCGACCCCGGCATAGAGTTTTTTGCCATCGGGGCTCGGCAGCAGGCTGCGCGTCCAATGCCCTGATGGCTTGAACGTGGTGAGTTTCCGCCCTGGCGCGGTGATGCGGTCGGCGCCTGCGACATAGGGAAAGGCCACCACGCCGTCGGTGTTGCCGACATAGAAGGTGTCGCCCACCAGCGCCATGCCGAACGGCTGGTTCAATCCCTCCATGAAGATCTCGCGCGTCTCGGCGACGCCGTCGCGATTGGGGTCGCGCAGCAAGGTGATGCGGTTGGCGCTGACGCCAAGGGCGGCGGCCCGTCGCATCGTCGCCTGCATCGCGTAGGCAAACATGGTCCGCACCGGACCTGCGACCTGCGTCGACTCGGCAATGAGGACGTCGCCGTTGGGCAGCACGTTGATCCAGCGCGGATGGTCGAGGCCGGCCGCGAACGCATTGACCTTGAGCCCCGGCGCCGCCACCGGCGTCTGCCCGGCGGTCCAACCCCTTGCCGTCGGCATCTTCAAGGTCGGCAGTGCGCCTTGCGGCTTGGCCGCGGGAACCACCGGCGCGCTGCCCCAGGCCGGCACGGGCGCTGCACCCTGCAGCCGGCGCCACTGCAACGCGGCGCCGCCGATCAGGGCGACAATCTGCGCGAATATTCCGGACAAACTCATGTCATTCCCCTGTTGATCGCGCGCACCCTATCCGATGCCCAGATCAGATGCCAAGATTCGATGTCAAGGCGGGTTCGGGCCGTCGCGTTGGGCGTGCATCGGTTGCGGCGCGGCCCGGGCGGTGCGTTCACGCGAACTTGCTCCGTGCATCGAGCGACAGTCCGATTCCGACACTTCCAAGCAGGTCGGATTCGGCAATTCGCGCTCCCGGAAACAACGTCAGAATTCCTTCGCGGAGCGCCGGCACCATGCTCGAGCCGCCGGTCAGGAAGATGGTATTGATATCATTGGCCCGGGTGCGCGCATCGCTCAACAATCGCTGAACCGTCATGACAACGCGTTCGATGGAATGAGTTATGGCCTCGTCGAAATCTCGGCGGGTGAAACGGAACTGGGCCCAATCGCCGAGATTGTCGAGAGCGGCGTGGGTCGTCGGCGCGGTGGTGAGTTCGATCTTGGCCTGTTCCACGGCAATCGCGATGGTGTGACCCTGCCGTCCCTCCACGATTCGAATGAGGCGGTCGACCAGGTCGCGGCGTTCGGCCTCGTACCGGATCTGCCTGAGCTCCAGCGGAACGTTCTTCTTGTAGAGCTGGTTGATGCGGTGCCAGGTGGCCAGCTCATGATAGTAGTGCGAGGGCAGGTTGCGCTTGCGGTCCGTCGTGGAGGTGCCGAAACCCAGATGCGGCATCACGCTCTTGAGGCTCAGCAACCTATCGAAATCGGTGCCGCCGATGTGAATGCCGCCGTTGGCAAGAATGTCATCGCCACGCTGCCGTGTCCCGCGCCGCTCGGGTGAGACGCGGACAATCGAAAAGTCCGACGTGCCGCCGCCGATATCGACGATCAACACCAGTTCTTCGCGCGCGACGCGCTGCTCGTAATCCAGCGCGGCGGCGATCGGCTCATACTGAAACTCGATGTTCCGGAAGCCTTGCGCTCGCGCAATCGTCTCCAGGGATCGTTGCGCTTCGGCGTCGGCGGCATCGTCCTTGTCGACAAAACGGACCGGCCTGCCCAGGACGACGTCGGATATCTCGCGGTTCAGCTGCGTCTCGATCTGGCGCTTCAGATTGGAAAAATAGAAACCGAGGATGCTGGCGAACGGCACGGCCTTCTGACGAATGTAGGTTTTTTCGTGAATCAGCGACGTGCCCAGAATGCTCTTCAGGGCACGCATGAAGCGTCCGTCATTGCCGTTCAGGTAGAGATCGATCGCGCCCCGGCCATAGTGAACGCCGTGGTCGTCGGAAGCAAAGAACATGGCGCTCGGGAGCGTCCGATGGCTGCTCTCCAGCGCAATGAGATGCGCGGTCGAGCCGTCGCTCACCCCCACGGTCGTATTTGAGGTGCCGAAGTCGATGCCGCAGTAGTTCGCAACCATGATCAGGTCCCTTGTCAGTCCTGTTTCCGCCGTCTGCGCAGCAGACAGCCGCGCCATATCCGAAGCGCTCCGACCCAAACACGCCGCTGGAGGGGGACATTCGAGAAGGCCGCACTCACGAGATGGAAGGCGATCGCCTCTGGCAGCCTCGATCGCGAGTGCCTCGCATGCCGATATGAAGAAAATGTTTCCGCTTGAGGGCAGGCATCAGGCGACGTCCTGGCGCACGAGCCTCTCCAGGCGAGGTCGCCGAAGCCAGTTTGATCGGCAGGCGGCCTCGCCGTCTCGCGGGCGCCGCGCGCATGGCGCGACGCTGCGATTGATAGGTATCGCGAAGTTCATCATCGGGCAAGCTGAAGGCCGGCCCTGATGGGATTAACCGGTGCTTGCGAGCTTGCTGGCCTCGCAGCCAGAGTCATCGGCCCGAACGGCGCGCCTGTTCCTTGAGGAGCTGGTCGAGTTCCTCGTTCTGGATCGCGAGGCGCTCGGCATTGCGTTCCTCGTCGGCGGCGCCTGATTGCGCGGTGGCCTGTTCGGTGATCTGGCGGATGTTGTCGCGCACGATCGCGATCCGGTCGGCGAGGTCAGCGACAGACAATGAACTGAGATCGGTCACGTGCTTTGGTGTCCTTGGCTCGTTTGGGGTGCGGGAGGCTATCACAGCTAACCACCGGTTGTGGAAAGCAGCCCAACACTCGCAATATCAGCGCAATGTTTCAAGCCGGCTGTTGGCAGGCGGCGAATGCCGGGCAGGGCGACCCCTGCCGCCGTTGGCTGCGTTCATATCAGATTCCGTTCGTTTGACGAGGCCGGCCGTCGCATTTTCTGAATTCCTTGCGAACCCCGTCATTGTCACGAGCGACTAACGATGGGTATCGCGCCGCTCACTCCATCTCACCCTGTCTCACGGCGACGCGCGGAGCGCATTCTTGGTGGGATACCGCATTGAGGACCCGATATCGAGGGATTACTCCCGGAGCGACGCCTCATTTGGGGGATGTCGGCGGGGAATGTCGGATGAGGAGACGAAAAATGCCGACTCGTGGCCTGACCGGAGGAGAGAGAAAGATCCTGAAATTTGTGTTCGGCGAAACCCTTAATCTAAATTCGCTGATCACGACAAACGATGCGAATAGGGGCGGCGAAGACAACAGCATCACCTATTCCGATATGCCACATTATTCCAAGAAGATCTGGTGTCCGGATTTCAGCGTCTTGAACGCGGCAACCTGGACCTTCGTTCACGAATTCGGACATGTCTGGCAGTACAGATACGCCACGCACCCGATCAGCGGGTGGATCCAGAATGTCATGAAACATCCGGCCAATTACGAACTCAACTACTACTACGATCTGATGAGATCGGACGATTTCTATGATTACAACATCGAGCAGCAAGCCTCGATGGTCGCCGATTATTGGTCCGTGAGCGTTTCCTACGGTGCGCAATATTGTCGCAACCCGAGAGCGCCGCAGCCATCGGACTATTATGATTTCATCTCACAGGTCCAGAATCCCACCGGCCCCACCAAGAAGATCGACATTCCTGCATTCTGACGCGAATTGCGGCAGCTCTGCTCGGACCTCTTGATGTCGTTGCGGTGGCGCGCACGGATTGATTCAGTGGCGGAGCAGGGAAGCGCCGGTTCGCTTGCGGTCATTGGCTACGGCGACGCTGCTCACGACGTCAGTCGCGTCGGCGCTGAAATCGCGAAACGGCTCGGCAAGATCTTGGCAAGGTCATGAGTATGGACATCGCCGACGGCGCGGCTGCCACCGGCTCGACATACCGGGCACAGCGCCGGGAGGGTAAGGGGCCATGCCTCACTGATGCGGCCCACTTCACCCGCTCCCGGCCTGCCGTTCGTGGTTTTGGCCGCTATGCGTTGGTCCGAGCGTGTTCCGTCGCACTACGCGGCTGTCTATGCGGAGGTGGTGTCATCAAGACCTCCTTGGCTCGTGATTTGTCGCCAGGGGCGACAGATTATGATGTTCGTCCTGCTGCCACGCACTGTCAAGCCGGATCACTGCGGGAAGGCCGAAACAAAGCTGCGATAACCTGATGTTCGATGGTTCCGATCTGATGGGGAACCGGACAAGGACGACGGCGCTTGTCGCTGTGCACTCGGATCACGGGGATTGGACGATGCGTGTACTCAACCGGATGACGACAAGGCGCCCGTGCCACGTGTCGCGTCCCGGCGTGGTGGCCGCCATCATCAGACT
>Ga0307516_10009362_pt1 | contig 10929 bp, 18 predicted proteins | sample 19_EM_MG_FD_203310 | JGI IMG/M metagenome (GOLD analysis project Ga0307516, IMG submission 203310) | Populus trichocarpa ectomycorrhiza microbial communities from riparian zone in the Pacific Northwest, United States - 19_EM | ecosystem: Host-associated > Plants > Roots > Unclassified | place...
GAGGGATGGTAGCCTTTGTTGGCAAAGAAAGGAGAGACACCAGTGGTAGCACTCGGAGCATTGTTATAAGCGAATTCTGCAAGTGGGAGGAGGTCAGCCCAGTTGTCCTGTTGGTAGTTGCAATAGATGCGGAGGTACTGTTCCAGAGTCTGGTTAGCATGCTCGGTCTGACCATCACCTTCAGGATGATAGCCAGAGGTAAAGTGCAGTTGGATGTCGAGAGCCTTTCCGAGTGAGCGGAAGAAATTGGAGACAAACTCTGGACCCCTGTCGGAGGTGACATGGGAAGGTACTCTGTGCTTGGAGAAGACATGGGTGACAAAGAGCTTCGCTAACTCCAGCGAAGTAATGGTATCATGGGTTGGAATGAAAATGCCTTGCTTAGAGAGGTGGTCAATGATGACAAGGATGGAGGAGTATCTGCTGGAGAGGGGAAGGTGTTCAATGAAATCTATGGAGATGGAGTTCCAAGGTCACTCTGGCGCAGGGAGTTGTCGGAGGAGTCTATAGGGGCAATGACACAGAGTCTTAGCACAAGCACAAGTAGTACAGGAGCTCACATATTGCTTGACAAAGGAGTGGAGCTGTGGCCAAGTGTATTCGCATCAGACTAACTCCAGAGTGCGATTCTGACTGAAGTGACCAGAGAGAGGGTGGTCATGTTTATATTGGAGAATTCGGAGTTGGAGGTCAGAGGAGTCAGGGACATAGATGCAACCATCCAAGCAGAGGAAACCATCGGAGTCAAGGGACCAGCGAGGCTGAGTAGGAGTTGGGAGTTGAGCAAAAGCAATGGGATTGGAGGTGAGGGAGGAGCGAATATCCTTGCAGAGTTGCTCATGATCAAAGACCATGGCAGCTTGGAGGCATGGAGCAAGGAGTTGGGTTGCTTGGAGGGACAAAGTGAGCTGTTCCTGTGAAAAGACAGGTTGGAGATTTTGAGGATTGACTAGAGCGAAGTCCCTATCCCCCCCTTTTGGGTAGACATCCCATTGTCTAGTTAAAGCATCTGGTTTAGCACCAAGATGCCCAGGGTGGAAGCGGATCAAAAGGTTGAACTGCGAGAGGAACTCCGACCAACAGGCCTGGCGGCGAGTGAGGACCTTGGAGGAGGAGAAATATTCCAAGTTCTTGTGGTCCGTAACAACATCAATTGGAGTTGCGGAGCCCTCAAGGTAATGACACTAGTGGCAGAAGGCTTCGAAGATCACAAGGAGTTCCTTGTCATGGGTATCATAGTTTCACTCAGGAGGAGTCATAGTGCAGGAGTAGAACACAACTGGTTGGAGTTCACCATCGGAGCAAGTGATGGAGAGAATACCAGCGACAGCATAGTCAGAGGCATCAGTTTCAATGGTGAGCAGAGCGTCAGGTACCCAATGAGTAAGGATCAGAGTGGAGGTAAAGGCCTCCTTCAGGGAGTTGAAAGTGGAGCGACACTGATCGGAGAAATCCCAAGGAGATCCCTTGTGGGTCAAGCAGTGTAGAGACTGTCCTGTCTCTAGGTGTGTAGTGTTGCTGATAGTAGTACTGATACTGGACTCTCCTACCTTAGCTTATGTAGGCTTGTACTAGCTTACTAAGCAATCTCCCTCTTTCCTCTGTATATGTTTGAGCTCAGTCCTGGAGTGACTGAACACCTCTACTCTCCTTAGTTCTCCTACTCTCCCCAGTCCTTGGGAGCCTTGCCTGACCTCCAGAAGCTCCTGGGTTGAATGCACCTCATCTGAGGGAGCAGCCACCCAAACCCTTTCTTATCTTTTCAGTGGGTGAGAGGAACAACAATGTCAGAGTAATTATGAATGAAGTGATGGTAGAAGTTGGCAAATCCAAGGAAAGATTGGATGTCCTTGACTTTGTGGGGTTCTGGCCAGTCCTGAATAGCTTGGACCTTCTCCGGAGACATGGAGAGGCCCTGCAGAGATAGGCAGTAGCCCAAGTATTCCACAGAGGTAGAGTGGAACTTGCACTTTTCAGGTTTAGCAAAAAGGCCATTTCGTCGGAGTTGGAGTAGGACTTCTCGGACATGTGCAACATGTTGTTCAGGATCCTGGGAGTAGATCAGAATGTCATCCAAATAGACTACCATGCACACATCCAGCATATCCGCAAAAATGCTATTGACAAAGTGCTGGAAAGAAGCCGGAGCATTGGTAAGTCTGAAAGGCATAACAAGCCATTCATAGGAGCCATAGTGAGTGTGGAAGGCAGTTTTCCATTCATCACCCGGAGCGATGCGGACCAAATGGTATGCATGTCGGAGATCGATCTTGGTATAGATGGTCGCGTGGCTGGGACAATCAAGGAGGTTGGAGATGAGTGGAAGTGGATAACGATCTTTTTTGGTGATTTTATTGAGACCACGGAAGTCCACACAAAGATGGAGCGATCCATCCTTTTTCTTGACAAAAAGGACTGGAGCAGCATGGGCAGAGTTGGTTGGATGAATGAACCCATAGCGGAGATGCTCATCTATGAAAGTGTGGAGTGCTTCAAGCTCGGTTGGAGATAAGGAGTAGATAGTTCCGAGAGGAGGAGAGGAGCCATCCTCAAGGTCAATCTTGAGATCGAAATCATGATGCGGAGGTAGTTGAGTGCTCTTGGCTTTACTAAAGACATCAGCAAAGTCATGGTATTCGGGAGGAACACTCAAGAGACCAGAAATAGGGGAATCAGAGTTGGCAGAGGCAGTGCAAAGCTTAGCCTCCCCAGATCGGAGATGAAGGGTGAACTGCACAGAGCCCTCCAGTTTGCATGTGTGCATAAATGCAGCAGCAGAGACTAGGAAGATGTGGGGAGCAGTTCCTGGCAATGACGGAGCAGAAATATTTGCAATCGGAGCAGAAGGAGATGGCGCAACCAGCTCCGAAGAGGCAGGCCAGGGCCCAAGATTTGCTGGCAAACTCTGAACAGGTGAATGGAACATGATGCTACTCTCAGCCCAGTCAATCAACGGATTGTGGTGGCAGAGCCAGCTGTGTCCCAGAACAAGTGAACAGGAAGAATCCAGTGGAGTAACATAATAGGAGTTGGAGGTGATGTTGCCAGTGGAGAAATGGATAGCGAGGTCGGTGACCTGCATAATGTAGGTAACACATTTTCCATCCAAAAAGCGGAGTGGAATCAGGGGTATTGATCAGAGCGGAATAGAATGCCAAAGGGCAAAAGCAGAGTCAATGAAACAGTGAGTGGAACCGGAATTGACAAGAGTGAAGACAGAAGAGAGTTCATAGGTCAAGACAGAGACAGAGGGTATCAGAGAGTCAGAATCAGAAAGAGCAGATGCATTGAGTTGGAGCTCCTTAGGTGTGCAGGCGGAGTCAATGCAGTCTCCAGGTTGCACAGGAGTACTGGAGCTGCGGACTATTTTTTTGCCTCAGCAGACTTCTCCAAAGAAGTAGTCAGAGTTGTCACCTGAGCAGCATGAGCCTTTGCAGGGCGCAAAGCAGACTTAGGGCAATCCCTTGCATTATGGCCAGCATCTCCACAGAAAAGACAGAGGGAGTTGGAGATGTGCCTTGAACGCTCAGCAGGAGTGAGTTTCCCATCCTTCCCAAGGACATTGGAGAGGTCTGGAGCGGATGCGGAGGAGTTCTTTGCAGTGGACTTTTGAGAGGACTTATCTTTATCCTTGTCCTTGCCCTTAGAAGTGGAGTTGGATGTAGCAGATGTGGAGGTGTTCCCAGAGGAAGAGGACTGCTTTGACTTGTCGGAGGAGTTGCATGCAGACTTCTCTTGATGAGTGCATTCAGTTTTGCGCTCCCAGTAGCGAGCATCAATGGTCTGCACAAGAGTGCAGAGCTTGAAGAGAGTACGAGGTTTGCCCACACGAGAGACTTCATCCTTAATCCAATCTGGAAGTCCATTGTAGAACATGTGGCAGAGTGCGCCTTCACCATATCCTTTGACCTGGGAGGCATAGAGGTTAAACTCCACAAAATACTTATTAACTCTATGGTGGTCCTTCATGGACAAGTGGTCCAGTTGATGCTCCGCATCTCCAACAGGATTGGGTGGTCCGAAATTAGTCTGGAGTTCGACAATAAACTCCTTATAGTCATCCATCCATAGTGGGCAGAGATCTGGATTGTTGGAGTTGAGGAGATCAGGTTCAAACCAAGCAAGTGCAGCACCTTTGAGGTAGGACTGAGCAAAAGCAACTTTGGCTCGATCAGAGCGGAAGGAGTTTGGATGATTCTGGAAGTTCAGTTTGCATTGAACCAAGAACTCACAGAGTTTCTTAGAATTGGAGCCATCAAAGGTATTGGGTTCCCTGCATTTAGCACAGGAGGAGGAGTCCTGAGTTCGAGAGGCAAGTCCTTCGATTGCGGTGACAAGATTTCCAAGTAGGAGCACATCTGGTGGAAGCAGAGTTGCAGGAGGAGATCCGACTGGAGTATGTGGACCCTCCCCATAATCATCTTCATTACCAGGGTCATCTCCAGGATCATCATCACCTGGCAGAGGTGGACCTTCTTTGTCGGGAGGAGCATCCTCAGGAAGCTCAACAATACGAGTGGAAGTGGAAGGAAGTGGACTGCGAGTGGAGAAAGACTGAAAGTCAGCAGCAGAAGGGAGAGGTCTCTGAGTACTGGTTAAAGCATTCAGAGCCTGGTCTCACTCAGCAGAATGAGCTTGAGCACGGGTTTGAATTGTACGAGACATGGTAGAGTCGAGTAGAGCCTGTGCAAGACGAGTACGAATATACTGTCAAGCACCTACGATCTCCACCTTGCTTCTGGGTGCTACTCCAACAAAAAAGGTGACAAGTCCGATGGGAGGAGGAGCAACTCCGAAAGGAGGAGATGCAAGTCCGACATAGGGGAGGACAAGTCCTACAGGGGAGGAGTTCAGCACCTGAAGAAGAGGAAGGAAGATGTAGGGGGTGAGGGCATCAGCTTCAGCTTATGTGCTGTGCCCTTGGACAGGCTCAGCCCTCATATTTTGGAGGAGCGGAGTTATGACAGAGGAGTAGGAGTAGGAGTAGGAGTTGAGTTGGAGGAGGAACTTAGAGTCAGGCAGAAGCAAGATGAGGACGGGGCTTTGTTGATATTCATACTAAGGTACGAGGAGATACACAGAGACTTATATACTAACTGAAAGGACAGGATCCTTGTGATAAACACAAGACATGTGAAAGGCGGAGTAGGAGAAACACATGAGAGGAAGAAGCACATGAAAAGGGTAAACACATGGAAGGAGTAAGTAGCAACAGGGTGACAAGTAAGTGACAGGAAGGAAACAGGGTATGTACCTGAAGGTATGACAGAAGCAGGCCAGACAGACCAGAGAAACAGAGTAGGAGTTTGGAGGAGAAATGTCAGAGTTGGTAGGAGATACATCAGAGCTAATAGGAGATATGTTGGAGTTGGTAGGAGAGACATCAGAGCAAAGAGGAGATGTGTCAGAGCAAGTAGGAGATGTGTTGGAGTTGGCATGGATGTGACAGCAAGATTGTTTTGAACCTTACCAATATTATTCCAATGGTCATGTGTTTGCTGCATAATGTGCTTTGTGTTTGTTTAGACCTTAGTTGTTGTATCATAGTATAAACATGTAAACAAAGACCAACATGTTCATTTATCCAACATGAGGAACACTTCCAGCAGTACCACAAGAATGAACAGCAACAGGCAACAGGCAACAGGCAACAACCCTTTTCCCACTGAATGGTATCTAGCCAACAATGTCAAAATGAGCAAGGGTCTACTACCCCAATAACAATTACCTGGATGATTTGGTATATGTGTGTAGTGCTGCCACCTCCACCAATCCAGACAACTGATAAATGTTCAGAAAGTTAGTACATATGATGCCCACAAGTTACTACTGTGATGTCTAACATCAATGGTGGTTGGTTGTAGCTTGTCTAGCAGTTGTTGCCACAGCTCCACCCACTGGAGTGCATGATGAAATCTTGGTAAGGTGATCCCAAATTCTGAGAGACAGTAATACACATACATGAGTTTGTCATGACAATTTCAATGAGATCCCATTTGCACATGCCATGAACTCAGACATCATCCATCAGCATTCCATTTTATCACCTTTGTGCAGTTTCTCTGACATCATGTATGTACATGAGCACTAGAATGAGTCAAGAGCACACAGATGAAGTCTGATGTCCTCTCAGCTTCACAAGCTACCCTCCTCCCTCAGGACATCTCTTCAAATTGCAGATAACACAATGCCCTGTTGCACCATCCCAACTCAAACACTCCCAATCCTGAACCCATGGTCCATGCCATCCATGGGGATGTAGTAGTGCATATATATATGCAACTTGGATGCTCATCAATGCAGCCTACTGATTATCCATAGAGCACTAGCAAGAACTACACAGGTTGCACACACACACACTCCACAGCCAGGTATACAACAATGTTCTGCAATGCTGAGCCTTGACAGTCAGAACTGCATGATCAGATGCTTATCATTGTCTGCTGGTGGCACCAGTTCTTCAGGTACAATGAACCCTGCAATAAGTGGCTCTATGCTTGCACATTCCCAGCATAATAGAGCTTCATCCTACTAGCAGTACATAGCCACAATTCAAATACAACCAAACATTCATTTGAGCTCTAACACACCAGGCTGACTGGCAAAAGTTGTAGTGGTGCAATATTTGTGACTGTTTGTTTCATTGTAAAAACCTACAAGCCTCCAGACCTGTCCAGTCAGCTAACCTCAGCACAGTGCAAATATCCAGTCCAAAACCCATTTAGTACTGACTACCAAAGGTTGCTACATAGCTCTCTACAGAATGTCCCAAGTATAAAAAAAGACATTAGACTGAGTATGTACAGTTAGAATAGCAACCTTTGGTGGTCAATATTACTTGAAGGGTTTTGGACTGGATATTTGCACTTCCAAGGTTAGCTGACCAGACAGGTATGGAGGCTTGTAGATTTTTACAGCAGGACAAATAGTCACAAATACTGCACCCCTTGTCAGCCTGGTGTGCTTGTATTGCCCAACTTTTTATCTTATCTTATTTTCATGTACAGTCATAGTATCTTATTTACCTTGTCTAGACCTGTGCTGCATGCTGTATGTGTTGCCTCCCTTGATGTCATCCACATAGCCTTAGCTCCACTATGGCATCATTAGCATAGCATTGCACAGTACATAGCCTTGTGGGTAGCCTTGTGTAGCCCTTGTGTAGAGTAGTATATATATCATGCAATCCAGCACCCAGAGGCTCCCCATTCAAGCTCATCTTGGGTCTTTTCCCTAGTCTTCAAGTCCTTTCCTTCTCAGGGTTCTGCATGTAGTCAAGTCTTTTGCCTAGGGTCACCTCAGTGCTCAAATAAATTACCTCAGACAAATTATATAATATGTTTGGTTGTATTTGAATTGTGGCTACATACAGGTAGTAGGATGAAGCTCTATCACACCAGTGCAGATTGGTTAGGAGTCTGCCTCATATCCAGCCTTCTTCTGAACCAATTATATGTTATACAGAAACTCACCATCCCACTGGTCTACCCACCTGAGATCATCTTGCAACCCTAGTAGAGAGAGCAGGTGCAGCATTACCAAGTACACCTAGCAAACTCAGTACCTCACATCAGGAAAAAATGGGGGTAGCTATCCCACCAATATAGCCTATATAGTACCCATAGGTCCATTGCAACCCCCCCCCCCCCCTATATAGTTTGCATGCCAACTATATATATATAGCACAATATTGTATACTATAGCTGATCTCTCCACTCCATTGTACACTCAGAGTCCCCATTGTGTAGCTGTATATAGACTCATGTAGTTCACTATAGTTACATCACTGGTTTGAATTACTATATTGCCCTTCATCACTAGCAACCATAAACCACTACCAATAGTATTCCAGTTGCAGTACATTCCAATGACTAGACTGACAAGATTTCATCATTACTTAGCTACCATCATTGGAATTCTTGCTACCCAAGCTTACACCATCTTCCAACTGGAATTCCTGGATCACAGCCTGAATTGCATCTTCATCAAGCCCTATCTGCTGTTTCTCTTCTGGCTGGGTATCAACCTTGGCATGTAACCTACAAGTGCTAAATTAAGTTCACATTGCAACATAAAATGATGTGCACGTACCGTCCATTTACATCCAATTGCTTGAGGAGTTTCAGAACAATTTGAATTTCTTTCATCTGTGTGTCAAACTGCTTGAGATCGTTAATGTGCCTCCTATAAACATCTTCATAAGCAGGCTGGCTGAAGGCCATGTCCACCTGGACACCATCAACCCACTTGTCAAGGCAGGCCTCAATCTAAAACAACATGTGTGACTTGTTACTAGTGGTGCACTGTAGGAATTGACTTGCACCTACCACAGTCAGAATCAGACCCAATCCTGGAAGCAGAAAAGGACTGAAGTATTTGGGGAATAGAACCCCTTCATCCTTCTTGTTTGCATACAACAAAATATTGACAGCCTTTTGTACGATGTGGTGCTTGTATAGGCCTTGCCTCAGAACATTCCTGGCTGGGTCTCCTAGGGACTAGTGGGAGCCACGGACATTAGCATCACATAGCCCACCTCAACTGCACTCACTTTATAACAAAATCCCAACTGGTCCTTCAAATCATCCACAAGGCGTTGGTTCTTCACAACATCCACATTTTTGCACGAGTTCTCAAGACCATACATGGTCTCGACCAAGCTGTGTGCTTTGCCCTTGAGCTCGCTGGTCAATTGCGACGTGCGGTTCATAATCTACATCATGTGCTATTCAGTGCAGACATATTTGGAACAGATGTGGTGAACATACCAACTATATCATTGTTGTGGGTGATCTTGATTTCAAGGTGCTCACATGCTTCCATTCTTTCACCCAAGTAATCTGCATGACTCGATCCGGGTATATGTTCTGTGAAACCAAACGGGCATGAAAAAAACCTGCTGCCAACTTGAGTATCTCCACGGAGTTTTCATAATGCCTAGTGGCAACTCGGCCCTGAGATGCTTGAAGTTTGAGGGGCCGTCACCAGTCACCATTGCCTTCAGATGGGTCAGATGTGTGTCCATCATTCTTGCCCTCTTGGTCCTCAACAGAGTTGTTGCGCTGCCGCTTTCTAGATGGCTCTTGTAAGGCATCTGGTTTGAGATACATTAGATCTGTATACCAAAGCATTGTTACCATACCACTGCTGAACAATGACCATGACCTCGCACCATCACAGGCCTCACTCCCTGGGGTACTGCCATGGCGTGGATTGGTCCCCTCGCCTAATAAAATCCATCAGCCTAAAAAACACTTTCAACAGAATGGAAAACAACCTTCTCTTGAGTCAAAGTCATAGTCGTCATATTGTGGTTCTTCATCTGGATCATTTCCATGGTGATCCCCTTCATGGCCATGGAAAAAGTCTTCATCACTGGTGATGTTCTCATCAGGCAGTGGCGACGGTGCATAGAATGCATCCTCAGTGCTCTTCCGGCGCTGGATAAGATCCATGGCACGTGAAGGTGTGAGGCATCAGTTTACAGGCTTTGGCACATGCATCAGTGTCAAGATCATGGTATACGATGGTCATACCTGAGTGTGCTTCTGCTTTGATGAGTTATAGAGACCTGAAGACTTCAAAACTATGAGTGCCCAGTCAACATGTGTAAACCAATTACTTACACTCATCAGAACATCTTGAGAGCCTGTTCTGTCTGCTGTTGATGTTGCACCAGAGTCCTAGGAGACAATCTGTGATCTGATTCTTAGATGATGGTATCAGATTATATAACTTACCTTTCTCCACTCAGGGAAATGACCCCCCTGGGGCCATAAGTCAAGAGCAGGCACAGGAGAGGACTCTTGCCAGATGTCTTGTGAGGTGAACTACACTGGAGTAAATATACACAGGCTGTTAATGGGGCATAAAACACATGGGTTCATGGGGTTTAGGCTGTGGGGCTAATTAAAGTAGATTAGAGTATGCAAGAAATAGTGGAGTAGGCACATACCTCGAGTCTCCCGATTTTTATGTGTACTCTTCTCCTTTGCTTTCTGGCGGTTCACCTCATGCTCATGACATTTGTCTTCTGTATCACGAAAATTTTGAATCCTCACTGGAAAGTAGGAAATAAGGCTTACCAATATACTGAGCTCATTCAGTCAGGCACATCTCACACTGTGGTGTCACACACCAAACAGGTTTGGTACAGTGAACATGGAAGATAACGTCAATATCAAATGATCCTGATGTGAAGGATGAGCATGACGGAGCCTCATCGTAGCCATCTATCACACAAGAAGACTATCCTGATGCAAGAGACAACTGCCGACGTCTAGCAGTCATCACTCACACAAGAACCACCAAGAAGCAGAAGAAACTGAAGGAATAACATCCATTATGGTATGAGAAAGGAATGCAATCTACTGCAGTCCAACTCCCATACCAGAACAAGCAAAGAAGCTGAAGAATTGATGGAGAAACAAAGGAAAGAAGAGAAGAAACAATGTTAGTGCTCAAATGTCATTTTTAGGCACCCAGTCCCGGCATTCCGATATTTTGAATAGCTCCATTGTTTCCAAAGCTATCAGGCATGTGACTATACCGTCAGAGAGCCTAGAGTGTCGTCTATCTGCCTGTCAAGTTCCGACGTGGATCCGTTCATTTCCCACGGAGATATTCCCCCCGCAATCCAGATGTCCATCTCATCATTCACTATGGAGTCCATATTTTCTCTGGATCATTTCTCCACTATTGCTGCAGATCTCCACTATGTCCTGCTCTTAGGACAGCCTCTCCCAGAGTTCCTGTGCACTGCCTGGCACATATCTTCCCAGCCTGCTCCCTCAGTCCCCCTTGTTCTCGGTCAGCGCATTCTCCTCATCAGTCCTGCGTCAAGGACGTACTTTGGTCATCTTAGGTCTATTGTCAAGATTGAGAAGTCTTCTCTGGTCGTCTCTGTGTCCCCTGAGCCCTCAGCCTATG
>Ga0307516_10009363_pt1 | contig 10929 bp, 8 predicted proteins | sample 19_EM_MG_FD_203310 | JGI IMG/M metagenome (GOLD analysis project Ga0307516, IMG submission 203310) | Populus trichocarpa ectomycorrhiza microbial communities from riparian zone in the Pacific Northwest, United States - 19_EM | ecosystem: Host-associated > Plants > Roots > Unclassified | place...
GTTTTTGCCTAACTATGTAGTTCTTTCGTGCAGAACCGAACCCAGACAGTCCTCTGAACAACTATGCTGCCAAACTCTGGAATAACGAGGAAGGTTAGATAGATATCCTATCTTCATATCTAAGATCATTTTCTTTTGTTTAAAGATCAAGATGAACTGCCATGAATGTATAAAGCTTGAGCTTCTGTTTACATGTTCTTGCTGGTCATAATTCTTCTTTATAGGGACACCTACCATATTAAAAATAAAACCATGCTCATTCTTCTTGGACCACCAGACCTAGCTTTACTGGTGTTTATGTATCCATGTAATATCAGGAAACATGCTCTAGGATAACAAAACGTACATATCTTCACTATCTGGTCTGAATGGACACATTTACTCTGTTTTTTGTTCGGAAGAACTTGGTGACATGAAACCATTATGCTCAGCCACATTGCTATAAACTGAAGAGAATTGTTTATGCGGATTTGTCACAGATTACAAAAGCATGGTCCACAGACAGTATTATGCTGGAGAAGCATTTGAGAGTTGAGCTACAGTTCCTATCCCTGATAAAATCCGAAATGTTTACACTTCCACACATTTGCTCCTTGAAGGTTTGGGGAAGAGTCTGGAGTCAGTTTCGATACTTGTATTACCACCCTCTTAATACATTTTCGTGTAAAAAACTTCAACTCGTATCATTTTTCAGGAAATTTCAGTCCTTTTCCTACTCTGATTAAGCAGGTGATATTTCTTTCTTGTCATTGGACATCTACAAGTTGTAAAGCAAAATATCAAATTCAATGAAAAGCCATTTTGGGTTCTTCTATAACCGGAGAGACTTATTCTTGTTTTGGCATTTTATCATGCTTTGTCCTGTGGGGCTCAAATCGTCAAACATCACAAGGATTGTTTTGATCATGCGCCAATTTTTTTTCTCGATTGACATTCCATGAGGATCCTGTTACCTATATTTCAAGTTCCTGCTCACATTGGTCATCATTTTTTTTTATGTACATATAGTTACAGTGCATTTTTTCTATGGTATTTTACCTTTCAGTGTTATTACTGTATCTAATGAGATTGTTAAAAAGCATACTTACTGGTCATTCATAGTAACAACGACGACTGATATTCGACACCTGCAAAGACAGCGCGTGCAATGCATGACCATGACCGCGATATAAAACCATGCTCACAAGGGAGCATAGTTCTGCTTTTGCCTGCACAAGCACCATGGAGAAATCAGGCACAACAGCTATGACCATCAGAAAGGACGTAAGATGTGCTTAAAGCGAGATTAAGATAAATATACGAGGCAAGAAAATGGGCTGAGTTTAAATTAAATTTTATAAATGGTCATTGATTTCCATCTCCGAATTATTTACAAGATAGAAATAAGATGTAAAAGTAAATCAATCCTCATTCGAACTATCAGCAACAGCAGGTGCTTTGCAGATGGGGCACATATTCTTCATAGACAACCACTTCTTGATGCAGTCAACATGCCCACAGTTCTTTATTGTGCCCACTTTGTCCACGCTCCTGTATTCTTCTTGTCAATTCTGATCACCATCAAGGTACGGAAATGTTAGGCACGCTAAAATGCCACTTTGAGTACCAAAAAATGTGTTTCAATTTTGATGTCATTCTGGACCAAATCAGTACTAAACCCGACTTTCAGTCTGAAATTTTGAAAACAATAATTGCAATGCTAAGCTGCAGAAACAAATTAGCTCACACGGGCATCCTGTTAATTCACCCAGAATCCTGCCCTCTGATTTATATTTCCAGATGTATGCCTGTACACGGTTCAAGACCATGAATCATGATATTGTTCTTGTGAAGTAGACGGTTCAAGACCATGAATCATGATATTGTTCTTGTGAAGCTTAATCTTGACGATACCTTCACCTATATCTTGAGGTTTACTAAAAATATAATTAATCACCGTTAACACAACTATTACTTACAAGGCAGATAGCACAGGATGTTTCCTCCTGGCCTTTGTCGGAAGAAAGGCTTATTGTCTCCATCAAGCACTTTGAAAACACATCTTCAGGCAATCCTGTGTTGACATTCCCTATCCTTTCTCCTAGAGCAAGTAGTTACTGCCCGGGTGACAGCAGATGATTTTAAGTAAAGGAAAAACAAGAAAAGCTGCCAGTCAAAAAAAGTCATTTCCTGAAAATACTAACCTCATAACTCATGCTGTCAACATCCAGTCTCATGTCCCTGTATTGATCAAATAAATTTATGGACCCATATAAATATGGGTGATCTAACATCATGAGAGCCTGCAAAGATGTAAAATAAATATGTGAGCAAGCAATGAGCTGCAGCAGGACTGTCATATATAAGCCCTAAATGGAAACACCAATCAAGCGGAAGCCAAATTCTGGTTTTGTGGAGATATGTACACATTGCATAGAGGAGAGAGAGCATGGATCATAAAATAGTTCAGACGCATCCCACAGCTTAGCATTTTGCACTAAGTGGCTACCTCTAAGACTTGAACTTGCACTCTCGTGGTTACAACACGTAAAAATGCAAGACTTCACCACCACAAAACACAAACACACACAAAAAAAAAAATAATAAAGCCAGAGGAAAGGAAAGAAAACTGGAAGAAATTCTAGCCTCGTCCACAGCACAAGTCACAATCGATTACCACGCACCTCAGATCCCATTCTGTCATGTGCATCCACCACATTAGAAAGTGATTGGAATCTCTCAATAGATATCCTTGGACTTCCTTTATGATTGCTGTGCCAACCTCCAGAAGAAAGTGGCCTCGGATATCTGGAATTATGGGTTTTTGAAAGAAAATGCTGACCATTTTCAATAGCAGTTGTTTCTTGTCCGAAATGAGAGCAGCTTATATCAGCCCGACATGTAGGTATAGCTCGTCGAGGATAACTATTCTGCCCCTCCCTAGAAGCCTGGGCATGAAAGCCGTGAAGATATCGTGGTGGTGCAGCAGGATTTCTGCTTATGATGGATTCATGGTTGTACCAGTGAATATCAGTAGGATTAATGCTGATTCATCTCGTGGCTCAAGGAATTATTTGCTGCAATTGTAAATTGTAAATTGTAAATTACATTTATATTAGAATTGCGGGGAAAACTAAGAGTAGAAAATAGCAAGCAATATATCTTAAACTAGCCTTAAGTATGAAACCTCCCATGTGCAGGAGGAGGAATACCAATATGGTTGCTCATAAGCAGTTATATCAGCATTTAAGTTAGAAGCATCCACCGGCCCAGGATGGTTTCGGAGATGAGATGTTGAAGAAAAAGGATGGGACGAGTAACTTAATAAATGAGTTCTCCTTGGGTTGGGCTCCAAATCAAGTCGAGACCTGCTTCTCACATTCCTTGGAGAATCTTCACACCCAATTGACAGGCTGCTACTCATGTAGGGAGGTAAACCAGAAGAGTCAAAGTTATTTCTATAATCTGAAGTTGGTTTCTCATGGTGAAATTCAAAAGAATTGGAGGTACTTCCTGCACTGTAGATACCTCTGGTGCCGCCTCTTTCCCGCGATGTAGAAATACCAGTGCCTTTTCATTTGAATGGCCCTCTTCCCGTGCTCATTGTTTGATCAAGTAAACCACCCTCAACTACATGGATACCATGCCTGTTGTATTGATTAGAATGAACCTGGGCAGCATTGAGCTCTGGAGGAGGATAAAAGTTTCCACCAGCTGAAAAGTGAGGGAACACATCATGTGGGGGGCCAGAAATGGGAGTGTAAACTTGTGGACCTTCTGACCTGAAATATGTTTAAGAATGCTCAAGTGATCCGCTTTCCAGGATCTGTCGAGATGCACAGTTGAGTCCACTTGTTGAAATAGGATTGATCGGATGAGAAAAAAGAACCATTTTCCTGAGAGACTGCCCTTCCTGCAACAATTATTTTAAGAACATAAATAGCTTTCAAGACAAGGCTAAGTCACGACATAAGCAGTTGGCAGATGAAAGAGCAAAAGCTGTTCCAGGCATGCAGGAGGTCAAATTTCCAAGGTGGAACACAATGGATGGGTACAGCTAATTTCACACCTGATATCAATGAAATTATTCAAATTCCACCAATATCTTCTATGGCAAAAAATATGAAAAGTATTGTTTCAATTGGGCTAAAAATCAAAACAATCCTATAATCTGCATACTTTCACTTGCAAGCATAGCATGTCGCTAAATTGTAGCTATCATCCCAGTTAATGATCACCAAAGCAATGTATTAATGAAATATTTTCCCTTTATCATAATCATTGATAAATTCAAACCCCTCATCAGTATCCCACTTTAGTGGCTATCTAAACTGAAGCTGGACATCATTTGTGCAAGGTTTTGAAGGAATACTAGCAGAAAGGCATTTTTACTGAGTAACACATAATAAAGCAACATACCCATATGGACATAGGATTGTCCAGAAGCTGGGTGGCCATGGCTCCAGTCCTGCTCTATCTCAAAGTATTGAGATGTGTTGAACATTTGTTTATGTCCCATAGCCCCTTACAGCAGAAGATGATTAAAGTTCTGGATTCTGACGAGGGGAAGAACCAACCTGCATAGATCTACAATGATCAGAGAAATCACATGTACAAGTATGTGTGCCAATATACATCAGTTTCTACATGTCATCAAAGCAGGCATCATACTAAGCTTTGCCTTCAAAACTCCGAGAAGATCGAACTTCAAAATGGTTCTATACCTGCTATACCAGAAAGCCCAAACCCTTAAAACCAGAATGCTTGAAAATATGGTTGAAGAAATGAGTACATGACATTTATAATATTCGTTTGATTTTCTTCAGCAAAGTTGTTCATTACTAAGACGGGTAAACAAAAGTCAAAATTACTCATCAGAGAAATAACCACAATCAGTATGATATCAGGCTATCTATTTGATAACCAATTGCCAGACAAATCAAGGGGACAGAAGCTCACTAATGCGTTCATTCTGCCAAGTGATTAACTACAAAAACTGAATCCCTCAAGCAACTCCTAAAATGAAGAGCAAATAGGGTTGAATTATAATGATTAAGCTTCAGAAATCAAAAGTGACTACATTTAAATGATAACAGACATGTAAAACAGGCTGTCTCAAATTTAGAAAATAAACTATGTAAACAGGTTATCTAGTTTTTCAATTTTGAATAAGTTGCAGAGTTTCAATAGGTAAGGTGTCTATGATTTTTACCATGAAGAATCGAGAACTGCAAAAAAATAAACAAAACATTTTTCAAAAATTGAACTACTCCTGGAAGTCCCAAAAGAAAATGCCATGCAACACTGAGAAACATTTGTTCTAAAGGAGATAAGAGAAGAGAGAAAAGCAGAGTCGGGGAAGGTAATCTATGAACAAATAATCAAATCTAGAAAAATGAGAAAAATTGGTAATAATAAACTCGATGATCTGAATTGCTGACAGTAACAGTTCAAACAGGATTTTTATATACAGCAGTAATCCTACACAGCTGCAGGAATTCAATGGCAATTACTAAAACCTAATGCACTGAGAAAAAACAAAACATATAACAAATTCAAGAACAATGAACTTCAACTGGTCCCTGCTGCCAAATAAAATAAAATAAAATAAAAAAACAGAGAAAGAGAGAACAACAATACTGGTAACAATAACTACTTCATTCTGTCTAAAGTGCCTCTTAAATAAGCAGGCTTACAAAGGATACAATGTTCATAGGGCAAAAATCCTATGGAAAACACACACAATTCCAAGAAAAAATGACAACAGCATAAATGATTGGAAGGGAAAAGGAAGGTTCTCATGTCTTTTATATGCTAGTACAACTATCACTCAAAGTCCAGCAGTGACACTCCTCTATGCAGGTAATGAATTCTACAGGCAATGCTAGCATTTCTTCATCCCTAGTGGCAGATTCACAAATCTGTTGTAGTTAAAAGAACAGATGCATTTACTCCCTTCACAAGACTAAGCAAAAACTCCTTAACAGTACTCAACAACCCCTACTGCTTGCTCCAGGGGCAATGTTAGCATTTCTTCATCCCTAGTGGCAGATTCGCAAATCTGTTGTAGTTAAAGAACAGTACTCAGAAACTCCTTGACAGTACTCAAAAACCCCTACTGCTTGCTAAAGAAATACTACTGAGTTGCTTGGTATTGGAAAACTATGCGAGAGGCTGCAACAACCTAGATGAGCCAAAATAATATCTTGACCAGCATATTGAAATGTAAAAATGGCATCACATCAGCCATATAAAGGAATAGAACAGCTAAGAAGAGCCCACAGAATAACACCCGCTCAGAACTGCGACATGCCCAAAAATGTCACCACAATCAAATAATGCTTGGATTCCTGATACAAAATCATTTTCCCAAACATCTACAAGGAACTAGGGCCACTCATTTCACATTTTTCTCTCACTCCAGCATTTCAATGGAGATTTCTCAAGATCCAGGAAACATCTAGCACTCACCCAATGCTGACAAGTTATTTGTCTTCTTTAGTGGGTCATGTATGTAACGTATACGTGCCCCGCGATGCGCTGGATTTTTTTGAAATTTATTTTTATTTAATTTAATAATAATTAAAAAGATATTTATAAAAAAAAGAAATTTTTATTTTTATTTTCTTATTCATATATATATTTTAACACAAATATCTTTTTTTTATTAGCAACATTGTTTTTTAATACAAACTAAAAATAGTTAAAATAAGTATTTATAAAAACTCTTAATAAGAAAAAAATATCTTTTCAATCAAAATTTTGTTTTTTTATTAATTTAATTTTTATAAAAATATTATTTTTCAAAAATATTTTTTCTTAGATAAAAACATGTCATGATTTGATAAAAGCAAATTTCCATTAAAAAAAACAGAAAAATCATGACTTTTAAACGATTGCATGAAATGTTTTTAAAAATAATTAATTTGATAAAATTACATAGAAAACAAACAAATGTTTTATTTGCATTGCAATTTTTTTTAAAAAAAATGTGCATAATAAATTCATATAAAATTATTCATAAAATAATTATTAATATTACCGTTAAAAAAATTGAATTTTATTTGAAAATTATGATATAATTTAATAATTTTTTAAATGTTATTTTAATAATTTTATGAAGAAAAAATTATAAAAAAAAAAAAAACCCCGGAATGGCTATTAAAAAGGGGGCAGGCATGCCCGGGCTTAAAGCAAGGGATATTGAGGAATTAAGAGACGGCAATTGTAAATTCCATTGTTCTGTGAACAAAAATCCTACGAACCCTGGCTGAGCTGAATTAATAGCACATGCGTAAAGGGATAACGAGTTAAGAGTTGAAAACATTAAAGCGAGGAAAAGAATATCCCTCGAATTTGAAAAAGGATGAGGGTTGAAGCCATAATCAACGGTGTTGTGTCGAACGTGTAGGCTTTTATTTTTCAAGAGGTAAACTTAATTAAAAAAAAATATAAAGCAGTAAAAGAAAAGGGAAGCGAAGAAAATCCCAAATGCAAACTGGGCAGCCTTTTTGGGGTGCTCTTCCCTGCACGACACCATCGTTTTTCTATTCTTCCTGGTTGTTGCAAGCTTCTTTTCTGTGGCTGACGTGAACCACCATTCCGAAACAACCTCTCATCTAGCAATTTCTTTATTCTTCTTGGTTCTAGCCTTGGACAAGGACTCCAGGTCTAGGGCCAAACTTTTATTGCGAAGCACAATTCATCATTTTTAGGGTTTTGTCAAAGCATACAAAACATGGCAGGCAATATACCAATTGTGATCCTTTAATGTACAGCATTAGACTTCCAAAACTTGTCACCAAAAATGGGTCCCAGCAGGAAACAAAGGCCCATCCACCCAAAAAAATCTTGATGGCTACAAACTCTTGGCAAGCAGCCTCCCTCGTAGGAGATCTAAATTTTTCATCTATTCATGCAAAACCATCCAAGGGGTAGTTCTTCAGAATCTCTGCTCTATATGTGTCTAGGCAAAAACTGTCATTGTCCAAGAAAATACAGGACATAGGAAAGATTTTACAATAGAGATGAGAATCGACAGAAATATGCACGAAAAAATCTGTAATATGGAAACCAACCAAAAAGACTTCTTTCCAAGCACTGCACCAACTCTGAAGTGGTCATAAATGATACAACTTTGAATTTTCTGTCAATGTTTGAAAGTAGAGGCAACCGATCAAACATTCTCCGAGGCATCCCTTTTCAACTCTTCTGCACTCGGAGCAGTGGCCAACCTTTCTTCCAATGCTCTAGCTCCCCTTTCTCTGCAAGGGGAAGGAGTGGTCAGAAACTGGAACTTTTTTCCACCCATTAAAACTTAGTTCGCAATGACTGTATTCTTAATATTACAAGTCATCGGAAGTACTTGGTGATTTTGAATCACTGTTTTAACTGTTCCTTTGGTTTTTTTTTCCTTAAAAAAATTGCCGAACATTTTTTGTTACTGCTGTTACATTAATACTATACACACAAGTCTATCGATTCATAAAAGCTCATATTGAAGATGTTCGATTAAATTGGGTTAATTTAACAATCTCCTAGTAGTTGAAAAGAACATGTATCCTTATCCAAAGTTTGAAATTGGATGGATAAACTTACCTCCTCCTAGTTGCCTCAATGGGATCAGAACCAGGCAATGAAGCATCTCCCAAGGTTTCACCATGGGTTTCGGTAGAAGTTTCAAATCTTCCACAAAGCATCCGATGGAATATTGATGCAAAAGGATCAATGATTGGCCTGGAAGCAGATAGAGAGTGGGAGATGGAAGAACGTAAACAAACTCATACATTCCATGGGCTAAAAAACCAGTGTCTTGCAAGTAAAGGAGAAAATACCTGAGGGATTCAGGGAAGAAGGATGAGAATGCAAAATCATCACTTGGATCACCCCTTAGTTTTGTTTCTGGTTTCCTCTGAAAGTATCTCAAGTAAATCCAGCTCATATATGTGCCAAATATTAAGGTTGGAAGATATGCTGCAGACTCTGCGGTAAAGAAGCTTATAGCAATAGCTATCAAGAGCATAAGAGATGGAAACCACTGCATGACATTTGAAACAGCACCAATGAGAATGTAATGAGGCATCTTTTCAACTTGCAAAACAAATCATCAGGTGATACTTCAAGGCAAGAGGTGAGTCCATACCTTAGCCTTTATTCTCAATAGAGACAGCTCTTGGTCTGGTATAATTTGCTTAATGCCAACCAAGAAACCAGCTAGGATCCCCTGGAAGCCAGAAATAGGCATATAACTACCACAAAGAACAAAGATAATCAGTATAATGGCAATAGTATAAGTAGCAGAAGCAAAACAAATACAACACGCTTTGGAAGCACATACTTACAGGTAATTTTCCTGCCTTGTTATGTAGTACAAGCTAATAGCAGTAATGAAAACGCAGATGGAAATGAGAAAGTTGACTATGAATATGAACTTCAAGAACTCTTTAGAACCCCATACTGGCTCAAGAAGCTTTCCCATGATGAGGAGGCATAAAGTGCTTGCAACAACCTACAGAACCATTTCGTTATTTGTGCAACTTTATGAAGGAAAATAAAAGCCATAGGACATTTATACAAACCAAAACAAACATTAACACTATCAACAGATGAACTGCATACCCCATATATCGATTGTTCAATGTAACCAGCTGTTATGAGGTTCCATACAAAAGGAATCGTCCTGCAAACCAAAAAATCATGTAAGGAGTAAATTTCTTATCATTGAAATGAAGCTTATACATATAAAGCATTGTGCATGAATGATATCAATCTCCACAACCTAACAAAGAGGGCAATCAAGTATAGTAAGTTCATAGCTGTCTCCGTCTTTGATCCCCTGTACTGGCAATTATTTTTTTCTGACCGTATGTCATTAATATCCACTAATTTCAAGAGAAAATCGCATCCAATCAACTGTTCATTGTACCATGATAGGGCCATACCAACAGCAAGGATATGATTACCAATAATTCAAGCAATTACACTAAAATAAGCAAGTCGAGGCAAGTTTCAATATCATGTGTTCTAAAACGTGAGATCAAGGAAAAATACAAGTATGACATGCCCATTTTAAAGGCAGAGTAGTCCAAAGTGATTTAAAGACTCTGTTGTCCAAAGCGATTAACATTCCATGATTAGTATCCGGAAGAGTAGAAACTTCTAATCTATCTCCAGATGTTACTTTGATTTGCAGCATTGGACCAACACATTGTTTTTATGATCTTTAAAAAGTGATTTAAAAAAAAAACAGCACCAAAACCACGATTCCAGCCAAATCCTAAACTATTGTATTTAACCAGAACAATAATTCCCACGCAAAGATCCAGCAGCTCGCCAGACAATGCACCCCCACTTTTTCAAGCTCCTTCAACCAGGACAATAACAACAAGAAAAAAATGGCAGCAAATCAACATTGAAATTATCAAAACATATCTACAAGTTCATGGGTATATAGAAAGATTCAATTACTAAATTTCTTTTTTAATTCCTCTGAGTCCACGCTGCATATCTTGAGTAGTTAGCTCTCAGCTCCTAACATTCTGCCTCACGTTACCATTTCCGGATCCTTTACCGTCTCTAATCAATAACACATTACTAAAATACACACTGCGGAGATACCAATTTTTCAATTTATAAGGATAAAAATGAATGAAGCAAGCAAGGAATTCACGAATTGAAAAGTTAGAAGATACCTGGCAGGAATAAGAGCAAGATAGTTAACAGCAGGGGGTAAAATCTGAACTAAGATGTGACCGGTGACGAGAACAACCGCGAGACCTTTGCATAGCTTCGTGAATCCTGTAAACAAGCTCGCGCCCTGTCATTTGAAAACAATTAGGTTAATCGGGTCAAGATCCGGCAAGGAACAGCGAGAATTCAAGAAGAGATAGAGTGATTACTCCGAGAATGGGTGGAGAGCTCATAATGGAAAGATTTAGGGTTTTGATCGGA
>Ga0307516_10009364_pt1 | contig 10929 bp, 8 predicted proteins | sample 19_EM_MG_FD_203310 | JGI IMG/M metagenome (GOLD analysis project Ga0307516, IMG submission 203310) | Populus trichocarpa ectomycorrhiza microbial communities from riparian zone in the Pacific Northwest, United States - 19_EM | ecosystem: Host-associated > Plants > Roots > Unclassified | place...
CGGCAACGGGTGCGGCGCGGGCAGTGACGGCAGCGACGACGACGCCTGGCCGGCCGACACCGGCGCCTTGCGGGCGAGCAGCAGCGGCATCGTCGTGGCCGGTGCCGGCGTGGGAACCGGCGGCAGCGGGGCGGCCGCGTCGCGGATGACGATGGAGGGCTCGACGATCGCGGTCGCCTCGGCAGCATCCGCTGCGGTCCGGCCGGCAGCGGCGGACGCGCTGTCGCCCGGCGATGGCGCGGCGGAGGCCGGCTCGGCCGGGGCCTGCGCGGCATCGAATGTCCCCTGCGGAGGGACCCTGGCGGCCAGGGCCCGGGATTCGTCGGCCTCGGGCACATACACCACCAGCTCGCCGGGCCTGCGGCTGCCAGTGGGCGAGTCGCCTCCGGGTGCCGTGCCGACGACCAGGAACAGCAGGATGTGCAGCAGCAGCGCGAGGATCAGGCAGCGCTCGAAGCTGGGCTGGCTCACGCCCGGCTGCGGCCACGGCAGGCCCGCCGCCCCATTGAACGCCGAGCCACGGAGCGCGAGCCCGACGGGCGGCACCGGCAGGCGTTTCTTCGGGAAGGCCCTCGACAGGGCGTGGCGAACGTGACGAAGCAAGCTGGGGGATCCGCGCAAGGGCTGGGGAGAGCTCGACCGTGACGCGGCGCACGCTCCCGATCGCCATCCTAGTCGCAACCCGTGAAGGTACCAGCAGGTGCGTGGCTTGCCCGCCACCTCGTTTGTCGAGATCATCACGATCCGACCCACAGCCCGGAGACTCGCCCCATGTCATTCGATTCGACCGCCGCGCGCTACGCGCCGCACGCCCAGGCGCTGCTGCGCATCGTCTCCGGCTACCTGTTCATGATGCATGGCGTGGCCAAGCTGTTCCACGTGCCGCACGTGGCGATGTACGACGGCGTGCAGCTGATGTCGCTGATCGGGCTGGCCGGCGTGCTGGAGACGGTGGGCGGCGCGCTGCTGATCGTCGGCCTCTTCACGCGCATCACGGCGTTCGTGCTGTCGGGCGAGATGGCGGTGGCCTACTTCATGGCGCACGCCAGCAAGGGCGACCCGCTGATGCCCATGCTCAACCAGGGCGAGGCGGCGGTTCTGTTCTGCTTCATCTTCCTGTTCCTCGCGGCCGCCGGCGCGGGGGCCTGGAGCATCGACGCGCAACGCCACCGCTGGTGGCACCGCTGAGGAACGGGGTCGACAATCGGGGATGACCAGCCCGGATTTCGAACCCCTCACGATCGCCGCCAACGGCTTGCGCTTCCACGCGCTCGCGGCCGGGCCCGTCGACGGCCCGTTGCTGCTCCTCCTGCACGGGTTTCCGGAGACCTCGCATGGATGGAACCGCGAGATCCCGGCCCTGGCCGCCGCCGGATTCCGCGTGGTGGCGCCGGACCAACGCGGAATCGGCCTGAGCAGCAAGCCCGAGGGCGCGGCGGCCTACCGCATCGACGTGCTGGCGGCCGACGTCGTCGCGATCGTCCAGGCGCTCGGTCGTGAGCGCGCGCAGGTGGCCGGCCACGACTGGGGCGGCGTCGTCGCCTGGTACCTGGCCGCGCATCACGCGGACGTCGTCGAGCGTGTCGCGATCCTCGACGCACCCCACCCGGCCGTGTTCTCCGAGTACCTGCGCCGCCACCCCACGCAATGGCTCAAGAGCTGGTACATGGCGTTCTTCCAGCTGCCGCGCCTGCCCGAGGCGATGCTGCGCGCCGGCGACTTCCGGCGCCTCGCCCACGCGCTCGTCGCCACCAGCCGTCCGGGGGCGTTCACGCCCGACGACCTCGCCACGTATCGCGCAGCCTGGGCCCAGCCCGGCGCACTGACGGGCATGCTCAATTGGTACCGCGCGCTGCGCCTGGGCGCACAGGCGCCGTTGCCCGCGCGCATTGCCATCCCCGTGCGGCTGATGTGGGGCGACCGCGACACGGCGCTCGAGCCGGGCCTGGCCGACGCATCCATCGCGTGCTGCGACGCTGGCGAAGTGTTCCACTTCCCGGACGCCACGCACTGGCTGGCGCGCGAGGAGCCCGAGCGCGTCACGGCGCTGCTGCTCGGCTTCCTGCGCCTGTGAGACGGCACCGGCGCACGGGCTCAGGCGCGCGTGCGCCGGCTTCTCCCCAGCCCGCATGGGCGGACTTGCCGGCGCTCCGTGACCGCGGTCTCCATCTTGTTGCCGCGCGCTATGCTGCGCGTTTGGCCATCGAGGAATGTTCCATGAAACGTCGGGTACTGTTCGCCGCGAGCCTGCTCCTTGCAGGCGCCGCCCTGGGCCAGCAGGGTTGGCGCGACGCCAAGGGCGAGCCGGTCGCCGACTCCGGGTCGCGCCGCACCAAGGACGGGTTCGCCGGTTCGTTGTCGGTCGTCACCGATGCCGACTGGGCGCGGAAATGGAACACGCCTTCGACCACGGTGCCGTCGTTCCACGAGGCACGCGACATCGCCAAGGGCGAGCGCGTGTTCGCGCTGATCTTCTTCGCCAATCCGCTGCCGTCGGCGCAAGGCGTGGTCGACCTGCGCTGCGACATCGACATCGTCCGGCCCGACGGCAGCGCGGCCCTGCACCAGGCCGACCTCCCGTGCTGGCACGGGCCTATCCGGGGGCCGCTGTCCAATACCTATCTGTCGCAGCCAGTTGTCGAGTTCAGCGGCGATCCGCCTGACCCGGTCGGCGACTGGCGCGTGCGCGTGGTCTTGAAGGACAGCACACGCCAGACCGCGCTGCCGCTCGAAACCTCGTTCCACCTGCACTGACCGGCACGGCCGGAACAGCGCGGCCGCTATCAGCCGTGCATGAGCATCGACCACGCCACCAGCGACGCCGTGACGACCAGCACCAGGCAGTCGACCACGGCCAGCAGGCCGTAGACGCCGCCCTCCCCTTCGTCGGTGCCGATGCGGATGACGAAGGGTTGGGTCGCCCCCGGCGCCGCGATGACCGGCAGCGCGAGACCGTGGCGCGCGAGCGGCGGTGCGGCGACGAAGGCGGCCCCCGCGAGGGCCGCCGAGCGCAGGTCCCGGAACGGCAGCGGATCGCCGGTGCGGATCTGGGCCTGCGAGGCCTCGGTGCGCGCCACCAACGACGCGGCCTCGGCCTGCAAGGCCAGCGCCTCCGGCGAGGCCGCGACGAAGCGGCCCGTCACGTGGACGCGGTCGCCGTTGCGCAGCAGGCGTTCGCTCGCCTGCAGGTCGTGCGTACCGTCGATGTCGGTGGTGCCCGGCAACCCCGAGCGTGCGGCCGCCGGCGGTACCGACCCGGTGCCGGTCACGTCGGCGCCCGCCGGCAGCACGATGCACTCGCCACTGTCGTCCACCAGCAGGAAGGGGCGCACGCTGTCCGAGGCGCTGTAGTGGTGGACGAACTGCTCGCCGTGCTTGAACCACAGGCACAGCTCGCCGTCCGGCGAGATCAGCGGCACGGCGTCGGGCAACGCGCGCGCGCGACCGCGCAACGCGACGAGGCCGGCGAGCTGGCCAGCCCGCGCCATCGCGGCCGCCTTGGCCACCGGCACGGTGGGCGCGGCGCGGAGCTGCCGCGCCGTCCACCAGGCCACCGCGGTGCCAAGCGCGGCGACCACGGCCAGGATGGCGCGCGCCGTGGGTGAACGCGCCACGTCGGCCTCGCCCTGCGCGGCCGCCCACACGAAGAACGCGACGCCGATGACCGGCGCCGCGCCGACCAGCAATCGCCACTTCGTATCGTGCGTCACCACGGACATCGCGCCACTCCCCGGCTTGGAGAACCCCGGACCCTCGAACGCAAATCTTGAGGGGGGCTCCGGAAAGCGGCCATCCCGCAAATCGCAATGAGCGCGCTGCGCCGTGGCGAACCGATGATTCAGTGGAGAACGGGTTCGCTCGGGGCCGCAGCGTGCCGGCGGCGGCTTTCTCCCCGTATTCGAGGACGTCGAACACCGATCCGTCGTCGAAAAGCTGCCAGGGCGTGAAACACCGGATCTGCAGATCGCAGTTTCGCCGCGTTGCACCAATTGACCAGTTTTGGGGAGGTCGAAGCGACCGGCGTCACGATCGAGCTCGACGGCAAGCCACGCGCCCGGGCTTACCGGTCAGGCATCACGTCGTCGATCATCGCCGTCGTGTTCATGGCGTGTTGTGCCACCTGCTCGATGCTCATGCCGATCACCGAAAGCGGGTAGGTGCCCGACACCACGCGGTCGTACCAGAGCTCGGCCGCCACCGCCTCCGGCGGCATGCCTTCGACCGCGGCGACCAGGCACTCGACGATCGAGTCCAGGCCGTCGTCGGCGTACATCTCCTCGGATTCGTAGCTGACGCGGTAGCCGAACGAGTCGCCGGCCTTGTCGATGTCGATGCGCACGATCATGTGGGTTCCTTCGAAGCTGCGGAGGTGGGCGGGGGCTCGTCGCGACCGCCATGGGCGGGCGCCAGGACACCCCGGACGTCGAAGACGTGCGGGATGTCCTGGCGCTCGCCGGTCTGCAGGCGCCACAGCGCCGCGTAGAGGCCGCCGCGGGCGACCAGTTCGTCATGGGTGCCCGACTCCGCGATGCGGCCGGCCTCCATGACATGGATGCAGTGCGCCTGCCGCACGGTGGACAGGCGATGGGCGATCAGGATGCTGGTGCGGCCCTGCACGAGCTTGTCCAGCGAGCGCTGGATGGCGGCCTCGGTCTCGTTGTCGACGGCCGACGTCGCCTCGTCCAGGATCAGGATCGGCGGATTCTTCAGGATCGCGCGCGCCAGGGCCAGGCGCTGGCGCTGGCCGCCCGACAGCTTCATGCCGCGCTCGCCCACCGGCGTGCGGTAGCCCTGCGGCAGCGCGCGGATGAACTCGTGCGCCTCGGCGGCCTGTGCGGCCCGCACGATGTCGGCCTCCGACACGTCGTGCAAGCCATACGCGATGTTCTCGGCCACCGTGCCGTCGGTGAGGAAACTGTCCTGCGACACGTAGCCGATCGCGCGCCGCAGGTCCTGCAGGTCGAGTGTCGTGATATCGGCGCCGTCCAGGCGGATGCGGCCGGGAACCGTGTCGTAGTAGCGCAGCAGCAGCTTGACGAGCGTGCTCTTGCCGCTGCCGGTGCTGCCGACGAAGGCCACCATCTCGCCGGGCGCGATGCGCAGCGAGATGCCGTCGAGGGCCGGCTTCACGAGACCGGACGCGAGCGCGCCGGCGAACGTGCGAACGTCCGTTGCGCCCGCCGCCGCGGGGTAGGAGAAGCGCAGGTCGTCGAAGACGAGCTCTCCACGCACCCGCGCGCGCGGGAGCGCCACACCCGCGTACGGGATCGCGATCGGGGTCTGCAGCAGGTTCATCACGCGCTCGATCGACGCCATCGAGCGCTGGTACAGGTCCGTCAACTCGGCCAGCCGCGTCAGTGGCCACAGCAGGCGTTGCGTGAGGTAGACCAGCGCGGAATAGCTGCCCACGCCCAGGTCGCCCTCCAGCGTCATCAGGCCGCCGTAAAGCATCGTCACGCTGAAGCCGGCCAGGATCGCGATGCGGATCACCGGCGTGATCGCCGCGGACAGCCGGATCGCCTCGCGGTTGCGCTCGCGGTAGGCGATCGAGGCTTGCGCGATGTGCCTGGCCTCGAAGTCCTCGGCCGTGTAGGCCTTGATCGTCGCGATGCCCTGCAGGTTGTTGTTCAGCCGCGTGGCCATCGCGCCCGCGGCCTCGCGCATCGCCGTGTAGCGCGTGGCGAGCTTGCGCTGGAACCAGAACGCGCCGTAGAGGATCAGCGGCACGGGGATCAACGCCAGCGCGGCGAGCTTGGCGGTCAAGGCGAAGAAGACGCCGCCCACCATCAGCGAGCCGACGAAGACCTGGATCAGGTCGTTGGCGCCGCCGTTGAGGAAGCGCTCCATCTGGTTGACGTCCTCGTTGAGCACCGCCAGCAGGTTGCCGGTGCGGTTGCGCTCGAAGTACGCCATCTCCAGGCGCTGCACGTGCGTGTAGGCCTCCATGCGCATCTCGTGCTGCAGGCTCTGCGCGAGGCCGCGCCACTTCAGCTCGTAGAGGTATTCGAAGAACGACTCGCCGAGCCAGATGACGATCGTCAGCACCGTCAGCAGGACCAACTGCTGCTTCGGATCCTCGACGCCGAGCCGCGCGACGAAGGACGCCTTGCGGTTCACGACGACGTCCACCGCGATGCCGATCAGGAGTTCGGGCAGCACGTCGAAGAACTTGTTCAGCACCGAGTAGACGCTGGCCAGGACCATGTCGCGTCGATAGCCGCCCGCGTAGCCCAGCAGGCGGCGCAGCGGGTGGACGTGGGCGGGTGCGTGTGCGGGCTTGGACGTTTGAGGCATGGGCGACGAAGTGTACCGAGCGCCCGCGTCTCGTGGAGAATGCGGGCATGAAGCGCCATATCGCCCTGCTCCGCGGCATCAACGTCGGCAAGGCCAAGCGCGTGGCCATGGCCGACCTGCGCGCGTTGATGGAGGAGCTCGGCTTCACCGGCGTGCGCACCCTCCTGAACAGCGGCAACGCCGTCTTCGATGCCAAGGCCGGCACGCCCGCCGCGCATGCCAGGCGCCTGCGCGCGGCCATCCTCGAGAAGACGGGCGTGGACTGCGAGGTCGTCGTCAAGACCGCCGCCGACCTGGCCGCCGCGATCGCCGAACACCCGCTGCGCCGCCATGCGGACGACGACGCGCGCATGCTGGTGATGTTCACTCAGGAGCCGTCGACGCTGGCGCTCCTGAAGCCCCTGGAAGACGCCGACTGGGCGCCTGAGGCCTTCGCCGTCGGCCGCCACGCTGCCTGGCTGTGGTGCGCCAACGGCATCATCGAAAGCCGTATCTCGAAGGCGGCGACCAAGGTGCTCGTCGAGCGCGGCACGGCGCGCAACTGGGCGACGGTGGAGAAGCTGCAGGCGATGGTGGCGGCGGACGCCTGAGAGCGGGCGTGACTCGCGCGGGTGCCACGGCGACGGCGGACTGGGCCGGAGGTGTCTGGCATCTCCGCCGTCGCGCGGCTGATGCACGCTACCGCGATGATGATCCTCGCGACGGGGGCGATGCCTGACGCCGATCGTCAGGGGATCGGCGTCAGGCATTGCCTCGAATCGCGGCCGCCGTCGTGGCTCGCGGCAGCGGCACGGCGCGATTCGAGGAGATGCCAGACACCTCGGCTACCGACCCGCCGTCCGTCCAGGCGCGCTAGCTACAGCTTGCGCTTCATCAACACCTGGCTCATGCCATGCGGCACGAAGCCGGCGCGGCGCAGCGCCTCGCCGCCCAGGTCATCGCGCAGGATCGGCGGCGCGAACACGTCGGGGTGCGCCGCGCGTACAGCGTGAGCCAGCACCTCGGCGTCGCGCAGCGCCGGATCGAGGTCGACCAGGCTGTGGATCTGCGTGGGCGTCCCTTCGAGGACGCTGAACGCGATCAGGGCCGTGCCGCTGCGCCAGAAGGTCAGCGGTCGCAGCTGCGCCGACAGCGACCGGTCGGTGTTGGGGAACGGCATGTCGGCGATGCGCAGGTTGGCATCGGCCAACCCCGCGAACGCCTGAGCGCGGTCGAGCGCGAGCACGTCCCCCGCGGACGTGCTCGCCGGCGCCCCGGTCTCCGGCGCCTTCCAGCCATTGAGCGCACACACGACCTCGAAGCCGCGGCCGCGGTACAGGCGCAGCGCGCGCTCGTTCTCGGCAAAGCATTCGAGCTCGACCCAGGGCATCCCTTCGGCCTTCGCACGGGCGACGAAGTCGTCCAGCAAGGCCGGCGCAGCGCCGGTCCCGCGCGCGGCCGGCAACGCGCCCATCACGCCCAGGCGCCAGCGGCCGACTTCCGGTCGCGGGCACACGAACGCGAATGCGCCGACCGCGCCGTCGACCACGGCCGCCCGGCTCCGCGCGAGGTCGACCCCTTGGCGGCCGATGAACGACGGGTACTGCTCCAGCGTCATCTGGAACGGCCCGACCAGGTAGTCGGCGAACGCGGCGATCGTCGCTGCGTGCAGGTCGGCCGGCGCGAGCGTGTCGGCGCCAACAAGCGTCGGAGCGCTCATGGTCGTCGCCCGTTCAGAGGTTCAGCGCCGAATGCGACATCGGCGCGACCGGCAGCCCGCCGGCCGGCTCCGATTCCTTGCGCCACAGGCCGCCCGTGGGCAGGCCGCAGGCACGGCGGACGGCACGGTAGACGAAGCGCAAGCCGAGCAGGAACGCCAGGAACTCGAGGAAGGTCAGCACGAAGCCGCCGACGGGCGTCCAGCGCTCCGAGCGTCGATGGAACTTCTCGGCGCAGCGCACCGCCATCATCTCGATCGAGTCGTAGAAGCACGGGATCACCAGCAGCGTCAGCATCGTCGACGTGATGGTGCCACCGATGATGGTGACCGCCATCGGGCGATAGAACTCGCCGCCTTCGCCCAGGCCGATCGCCACGGGCATCATGCCGGCGATCAGCGCGAACGTGGTCATCATGATCGGGCGCAGGCGTTTGCGGCCCGCATGCATCAACGCCTCTTCGCGGTCCTTGCCTTCGCGCTCCTCGGCGCGCGCGGCGTCGAGCAGCAGGATGGCGTTCTTCGCGACGAGGCCCATCAGCATGATCACGCCGATGATGCTCATCAGGTTGAGCGTGCCGTGCGTGGAGACCAGCGCGATCACCACGCCGATCAGGCTCAGCGGCAGCGAGATCATCACGGGGATCGGCGCCGTGAACGAGCCAAACTGCATCACCAGCACGAGGTACATCAGCAGCACGCCGGAAATGAGCGCCATGCCCAGGTTCTTGAACACCTCCTGCTGGCTCTGCGACGCGCCGGTCAGTTCGATGCCGTAGCCCGGCGGGAACTGGATCGCGTTGGCGATCTTCAGCGCGTCGGTCGTGACCTCGCCCGACGAGCGCCCCTGCGCGTTGGCGGTGACTACCACCATGCGCTTGGAGTTCGCGTGCTGGATCTTGGAGGGCGCCTTGCCCATCGTGACGTTGGCGATCTGCTCGAGCGGCACCATGCGGTCGGTGCCGGCCACGGCGATCGGCAGGCGCTCGATGTTGCTCGCGTCCACGCGGTCTTCGGGCGCCAGGCGCACGGCGACGTCGCGCGCCTCGCCGGTGGGATCGACCCAGTCGCCCGCCTCGACACCCGCGAACGCCACGCGCAGCGACTGCGCCGCATCGTTGACGGACACGCCCATCGAGTTGGCCAGGCCGCGGTCGAGGTCGATGCGCAGTTCCTGCTGCGGATCCTGCTCGGACAGCCCGATGTCCACCGCGCCCTTGACCTGGCGCAGCTTGTCCATGAAGTCGTTGGTGATCGCCAGCAGGCGCCGCGAGTCGGTGCCGTGGAAGCGGATCTGCACCGGCTTCTGCGCCCCGTTGCTGAGGTCGTCGATCACCGTGAACTCGGCGCCCACGAGGCGCGCCATCTTCGCGCGCAGGTCGGTGCCGATCTCGGTGGCGCTGCGCTTGCGCTGCGTGCTCTTGCCGATGTCGATGTAGATGCGCCCGGTGTTCGCGTTGATGAAGCCGTTGGTGGCCACCGTCTCCGGCAGCGTTTTCGCCATCGTCGCGGCGGCTTCGAACTTCATGCGCGCGTAGTCCAGGCTGCTGCTGGGCGGCATGCGGATGTCCACGGCCAGCGTTCCGCTGTCGGACTTGGGCAGGAAATCGGAGCCGCCGAACCCCGCCTGGAGGGCGATGGCGAGCACGAAGCTCAGGAAGGCCGCCCAGCCCATGTACCAGCGATGGTGCAGTGCCCATTCGATGAGGCGGCCGTAGCGGTCGGCCTGGTGGTCGAACCAGTCGTTGAAGCGCTTCAGGTAGCGGCTGATGCCGGTGCGCGGCGCGTCATGCAGATCGACCGGGTCGCCCCAGTAGGCCGACAGCATCGGGTCGAGCGTGAACGAGATGAAGAGGCTGACGATCACCGACGCGACGACGGTGAGGCCGAATGGCCGGAACCATTCGCCGGTGATGCCCGGGATGAAAGCCACTGGCGCGAACACCGCGACGATGGAGAACGTGGTGGAGGCCACCGCCATGCCGATCTCGGCCGTGCCGTTGAGCGCCGCCGTGCGTCGATCCTCGCCCCGCTGCATGTGGCGCACGATGTTCTCGCGCACCACGATGGCATCGTCGATCAGCACGCCGATGGCCAGCGACAGGCCCAGCAGGCTCATGAAGTTGAGCGTGAAGCCGCACAGCCACACTGCGATGAACGCGGTGATGACGGAGGTCGGCAGGCTCAGGCCGGTGATCAGCGTCGAGCGCCACGAGTTCAGGAACACGTAGACGACCAGGATGGTGAGGCCGGCGCCGAAGAACAGCGAGTGGACGACGTTGTCGAGGCTGTTCTGCGCGTCCTCGCCACCGTCCTGCGTGATCTCGAGCCTGGTCTTGTCGCCCTGCTCCTTGTTGATCGCGTCGACCAGTTCGCGCACCTCCTTGGCGATGGTCACCGTGCTGCCGTCGCGCGTGCGCGTGACGGAGATGCCGACGTTGGGATGGCCGTTGTGCTCGCTGTAGCCCGCCATCTCGGCGAAGCCGTCCTGCACGGTGGCGACCTGGCCCAGGCGGATCAGGTTGTCGCCGCTGCGCTTGATCAGCATCTGGTTGAATTCGGCCGGCGACTCGAACCGGCCGACCAGGCGGATGCTCTGGTCTTCCAGCGCGCCGCGCACCTTGCCCACCGGCGCATTGGCGTTCTGCGCGCGCAGCGCGTTGACCACCTCGGTGACCGACACGCCGAACTCGCGCAGCTTTTGCGCATGCAGCAGCACGCTCAGCTCGCGCGTCAACGCGCCGTTGACGTTGACGGTGGCAACGCCGGGCAGCGCACGGAAGCGGTCGGCCAGCTGGTCCTCGGCCAGGCGCGAGATCTCGGCGTGCGACAGCGTGGCCGACGACAGCGCCATCTGCATGATCGGCTGTGCGCCCGGGTCGATGCGGGTGAGCACCGGCTCGCGCATCTCCACCGGCAGCTTGTAGCGCACGGTACCG
>Ga0307516_10009365_pt1 | contig 10928 bp, 17 predicted proteins | sample 19_EM_MG_FD_203310 | JGI IMG/M metagenome (GOLD analysis project Ga0307516, IMG submission 203310) | Populus trichocarpa ectomycorrhiza microbial communities from riparian zone in the Pacific Northwest, United States - 19_EM | ecosystem: Host-associated > Plants > Roots > Unclassified | place...
AAGTGGGTTATCACTGGAGTGACCGGTCGTGTGAATGGAAGTGTATATGAACACGGGACCTGATGCTGCGCCAGATGGGTGAAGGGCACATGAACGGATACGACGATTCAGACCCATGGCTTGGGCATTGTTTCGTCGTGGTCGGAAGTATACCGGACGTCGGTACGGAGAAAGAAATGTTTTTGATGTTCAAGTGCGTCACCAAGAGCGAACGTTTAATCAAGGGATGTAAGGACGTCCTAGCTCTCTCCTGGGACGCGGGGCCCAGAGGTGATGGTGTGTGCTGGATCACACCCCAAAAACCCACTGGCCGGTGTTGTGTTTCCCGGCTTGATCCCCAATTGCCCATCGCGTTCCTTCCCCCCGTCTGAAACCGCACCACCGAACGCCCGCGCAGAGCGAGTACGTCTCACAGGAGGACAAGGGCGTCGCGACATCGGTCAAGATCTTGATCGGCTGTCTGTGCAACGACGACAAACACACCCAAGGTGTCAGTGGCCGACGAACCTAGGGCCTTCGAAGTCGGTCCGGCAAACAGCAATGAGGATGGTACCTGTTCCCGAATGGAATTGATCAAGAGAACCGGTACAGTTGGCAACATGAAGTCTTCCAAACCCTCCAGACTTGGCAAGGCGCTCCACAGAACGGCCGTCATCAAGGTCGCTTCTTCGGTGGTCTACCCGATCGAACGCCACCGAGAACCGGAAGACATCGCTTGAGAGAAAGAGGGGGCGGCGTCGAACGGGCCGGCTTGGCTCGAGCACCAGGGGAGGAGGCCAAGTGTCACGTTCGTACGTCCAGTGGTTTCTAGAGCTGGCATTGAGCTTTCTATGTAGGTCGACAGTCGTTTTATGATCGACAGATGTGCGTTTCATCATCTGGCCTGAACCCCCTGCGGCTGATCCCACGTCCAGTGAGCTTCAAGAGGTTTGAACCCACTCACTCTTTCCCAGGTACCGAAGAACGGACCAGGAGCACTTGTCATCGGCCATCGCCCGCGACGGGTAGACGGGAAGAGAGGTCACCCCGTGGAAGACTGAGGCTTCTCCGTCTTCGAGGTTAGAGGGAAACAATGGACTATCCCGAAGGAACACAAAGATGAGGATATGCTCCTCGCGTCCCCAGTCACCCACGATCACAGCTTGGGGGATAAGCTGCGGTGTGAGCACCGGATAGGACTTGGGTTTTTGCACGTTTCTGGCTTTCGGCTAGTCGGGTTCAGTGTGGGATACATCTCCGAGGTCGGATGGAACGACGAATCGTTGAAAACCCCACGCTTTCCGAGGGTCGGGAAGTCATCATTCGGGCCTCAGGTTTTGGTTGAGGCCCGCAGCCAGAGATCTGCGACGTTGTCGCCAAGGGTAGACCAAGGACCCACTTTCGACCCGTTCGGTCCTCCAGGTTTGGAAAGGCGCTGACTGCCGAAGCGATACCCTAGCACGTCCGGGGACCACACTACGCGACCGGTGCGAGGGATTTGGGTGTCAGTGGTGCGAAATTTGATGCCGCCCTTGAGAGAATGTTTGACGTGGCCATTGTGTGCCATCGCCCTCGTACAGTTGGTCGCCACGTCTCACCTTTGCGTGTTCTGATGATGGGTTGCTGGCAGGCGACGTGTTCGTGGATGAGGGTCGTTTGATGACCCGTCCGCAGTGCATGGCGGGTGTATTGTGCGATGACGTTGACTGACTCCGTTCCTGTTGCCAAAGGATCTGACGTGATGCGGTGTCATATATATGCACGGCCTACGTCGCTTGGAAGACAATCGTGGCGTTTCGTTCCTGACGACCGCGTCGAGCCTGCTGACTGACAGCGCGCTCCGCCGCGTATCCACGGTTCACGTCCCAGCGGAAGGCTGGAGTGGGGATTTTGGAGGACGGTGTGACTCAGGAACAATGGGAGGCTCTGGCCGACGGGGGACTCCATGGGGGAGTTATAAAGAACGCGGTGAAGACGGCCACTTCCATGGCCACCGGAAGAAAGCAAATTCTAGGGTGCGCCCACATCGTGGGGGCCTTGGATTCCATTGAGTGGCTCCCGCAGTCCTCGAAGCTTGAACGATTGGGGATTGGGACTTCATCTTATGCGGCCCGTTATTGTCTTTTGACCACGGGCGCCCCTAACTTCGAGGGTTGCAAGCGGTTGATGAGATTTAATCTCGGGGGAAGCGAGCGCACTATTACGGCGCTGGGAGTTGGAGCGTGACCCTTGAATCGAGGGCGTTCATTGGACCAGGTAGCAGACGGCCTGTGCATTTATCGGTGGAATGAGTCGAAGGTCTGCACAGCTGGTGTACTTGTCCTGTGCCAGGACCAGGTACGAAGCCCAACCGAGGACGTTCCGATCAGCTCAGGCTCGATCACCCTGGCACGGATGACTCTGGGACTGAATGGGAAATGGCTGTGGATGTGCGCGAATAGGTAAACACCGCTTCCCCGCCACCCGAGTATAAAGGACTCCTCCATGGCGCTTGTCCTTTCCTCGGAATCCCTCCAACCCCCACCATGGCCATGAAACGCGTCTCCACAATCTTTCGTTCCCCGTCGTCCTCTGCCGGCCCTAGCTCTGGAGAGAAGCTGCCTGCGGTCGCGGTTGAGGACGGTGACTCCGTCAACACCGAGATTGCCGACGCAAAGTCCCAGCAGACGACTGTGACCGTGTTGCCTCTCCCAAACTTGAAGATCAAGGTGCGCCCGACAAGGATTCAACGCTTCCGTGAGCTGACTACATTCCCTATCTACAGCGCGTCGATTATTACTACACGCGATGGGGAGGCTGGAAGTACAAGAACACCGGATCCAAGGTCGTCGCGGAGTCGCGCCCGTTCATGGCCGATAGCGAACAATGGCCCGGATACTGTTTCGTCGTGATTAGGACTATTCCACAGAAGGACGAGGACAAGGGCAAGGCCCCTCAACACAAGTTCCAAATCAAGAGTCCCTACCTTCTCAGGGCCATCAAGGATGTAATGAAGGAGATAGAGGGGATATCGTTCAACAATGAACCGCTGGAGGTTTGCATTCAAAGACCCCGCTTCCTCGTTTGAATTCTAACGGGCGTACCAGATGGAGCCAGAGCTCTTTTTGGGGTTCTTGCCGGCATTCGAGGAGTACCGCGATAAGCTAGGCGCGTCAAAGAAGACCGCCACTGAGGAAGACAAATATGTCCTCGCCTCGGTGCAGATTCTGATCGACTACCTCTACAAGGACTGGAAACGCACCATCGCGACCATTCGCAACCTTACCAGCCACGGAGAGATCACTTACGAACTCCTCTACGCTGTCTTCGTTCCCAGGACGATCGTTATCACCAGGTGTCCCTCGTCCAATGAGCTTCGGGCGCTTGAGGTTGTTACCGCTGCCCAAGTCATGACGATTAGCGGAGCATTCATGGACCTGACTTTGGAGAGCGTTGACATGGTTGACGAGCACGACAACACCACCCGCTTTGGACGCGTCAGGAGTCGTGTGACGATCCCCATGTTCAAAGGGACCGTGGCGATCAACTCCCTTGATGCATATCCCATCAAATACCACCCTACACCGGATGAGCTTCACAAGGTACTCCTCAATAGAGGTCGCAGATGGGCCACCTCCTGTGAAGTGCACCATATGCACTACAAGGGCACGGCCTCCATCCGGATTAACAATAAGATGGTCAAGTACAACCTTAACTCCAGAATCATGGTTGACCGAGGTCTGTCCACTGATGTCTGAACCACCGTTCCACCGAACTCACCTATTGGGCAGCCACCTTCAAACGCCTAAACGCGAACTACCCCTTCCCTCAGCCCAAGCAAAAACCCAACACCATTGACCCCTGTAAGTCTCCACAATCTCGACGTTTGAACAAGTGTAGACGTCGCGCGAAAGATTCCGGCAACCACATTGGATCCACCGTTCCCACCCTTGACGTCGTCGGAAAGGCCAAAGTGGAGAAACGTGAGCTTGAAGAGACCGATTTGTTGATCACCTCGCCTATCGTCTACGGCTTCAGTCTTGCTGATAAGATCTGGCGTGAGTTCTCTTTCGACTTCCCCATGATATGGATATGACCACTAAATATCCTCTCCAGTCGAGTTCAACGTCGAGAAGATGTCCGACATCCAATGGAACGATGAAGCGTTCGCGAACCTTGTGCTTCCCGCTGGACGAAAACAGTTACTCCGGTCGCTTGTAGAGGCCCACGACCAGGACCTTGGGTTTGATGATTTCGTTCAAGGGAAGGGCCAAGGTCTCGTCATTAACCTCTTCGGCCCTCCTGGTTGTGGAAAGACCTTGTCCGCCGAGGCCACATCCGAACACGTTCGCAAACCGTTGTACGTGGTTGGGGCTGGTGACTTGGGCGTTACAGCCACGGAGATCGATCAAGCCCTGGAACGTACTTTTGATATCGCCACGTCGTGGAAGGCGATCGTCCTGATCGATGAGGTCGGTCCCTTTTCCAAAACCTCGGGTTGTCCTGGTACAGACCTAACAGTTCCACAGGCGGACGTGTTCATGGAACAGCGGTCGCTACACGATCTCATGCGGAACGCCATGGTCGCAGTCTTGTGAGTCAAGTTCGTCCTTGAAACTACCACTCGTTGTGCTTACATCTTCTTCCACGTTTAGCCTTCGTCATCTCGAGTACTACCGTGGAATCCTCTTCCTCACAACCAACCGAGTTAAGATCATTGACGATGCCTTCCGTTCTCGTATCCATGTCGCCCTCTACTTCAATGACCTCGACGCGTCGGCCAAGGCGCAAGTTTGGAACGCATTCCTGGCCAAGGTCAATGTGACGCTCAGCGCTGAGGACGTTAGGAACCTCGCCGCTAGGGATATTAATGGTAGGCAGATCAAGAATGCCGTCAGGACAGCTACATCCCTGGCCCATGGAAGGAAGGAGACGTTGGTGGTGACCCACTTCTTGGAGACCCTGGATGCTATGGATGACTTTACTGCACAGTTCAATGCTCTCGCGTCCATGTACAACTAAATTTCCGTTGTAATCTGTCGTGACGTTCCGGATTTGTATCTTTAGCTCGGTTAGATTCTGTCCCATACCACTTTATGCTTTTCACTCAGTCGAGAAACGGAGAATGGTGTCAGCACCCAAAGTACCGGCGGCGAGAAAATAAAAAGTAGCGACGCCTCGTCTCGATCGAGGAACCTCCGGGTAGAGGTGAGTGCCTATGAGCCCGGCACGCTATCCATTGCGCCACGTCGCTGTTGAGGCTTTCGACGCAACAAACGTGATAATGGATCTCGAAATCGGAAGCTTCCATCATAGCCGCGGGGTTTGCCGGACCCCTGCACAGTTCTCCCAAGCCACAATTTCGACCATGCCTCTCTCCACCACGAGCGTAGTCTCTGTATACATCCCCGATATCTCGTCCCAATGGTGCGTCCCTATCGCGTCACCCGCAAACCTTGGCGTGCGGTGTTCACCTTGCTACTTCTGTATCCAGGCCTCCTCAGAACTAGCCGCCACCTACGCAGCCCTCATCCTCGCTGATGAAGGCATTGAAATCACCGTACGTCCAGCTCCCCCCGCCCCAAGGATTCCCGGGCGGAAAAACAACCCTCGATTTCAACGGACTTTGATCTTGAACCTACAGGCTGACAAAATCCTTGCCCTGACACAAGCGGCCCAAGTTGAACTCGAGCCGATCTGGGCAGCACTACTTACAAAAGCTCTGGAGGGCAAGAATGTGAAGGAGCTGCTGTCGAACGTTGGTGCTGGCGGTGGCGGTCCAGCACAGGCGGTTGGTGGTGGTGGGGGTGCGACTGGAGGTGCTCCCACCGACGCCGCCGAGAAGGAGGAGGAGAAGAAGGAAGAGGAGAAGGAGGAGTCGGACGACGACATGGTATGCTCTCTCCTCTTCGCTTACTTTTGCCTGACTAATTATCTGTTTAGGGCTTCGGTCTCTTCGATTAATTTGCTCGAGCCGCATAGCTGTACTCCCTTCAGGGTACAAATGTATCTGTACTCACCCCGCACGCTTTCGGTTATTTGCAATCATCACCCAGATCACTCGTGAACGATAGATTTGGGGGCGCCGTAGGGTATACATGGAACAATCATCTATACAAGATCCCACGTCGACATGGTTTCTGGTTTACACTGCGTGCTTCGTGGACTCCTTCGCAGACAACTTACTCTTCAGTTTGTCCTGGGAACCAACGTTACGTTCAACCAAACCTTGAGAACGAAATTCACTTACGTGGACGGCATCCATGTAGACGTCAGTGATAACCCAGTGCTCTCGCTTCATGGCCTTGCCATGGATCGCTAGCGCGAGGTCCTTGGTCATGATTCCGTCCTTGTCGATGACCTCAACACAAGCCTCCTCGAGAGAAGTGCAGAAGTCCTTCAGGGCAACGTTATCGTCGAGCTTGGCCCTGTGGATAAGGCCACGGGTCCACGCAAAGATGGAAGCCACTGGGTTCGTTGAGGTTTCTCTGCCCTTCTGCCATTCACGGTAGTGCCTGGTGACGGTTCCATGGGCAGCTTCGCTCTCGACGGTCTTGCCATCAGGAGTGATGAGTTCACTGGTCATCATTCCGAGACTTCCGAAACCCTGGGCCAAGATGTCGGATTGGACGTCGCCATCATAGTTCTTGCAAGCCCAGACGAAACCTCCGGACGATTTAATCGCTTGGGCGACCATGTCGTCAATCAGACGGTGCTCGTAGTAAATTCCAGCAGCCCCGAACTGGGGCTTGTACTCACTGTCAGAGGGTGAGGTTTGCAGGTCACGGACTTGAGAGGGAAACCGGAACGTACTTGTCATAGATCTCTTGGAAAATATCCTTGAACCTGCCATCGTATTTCTTCATGATGGTGTTCTTCGTCGACATGAACTGTGACGTGCGTCAGGGGGCCAGGTGCTATCTGACGGGAAAACGAAACGAACCAGTGGCATTTTCTTGACCAAAGCCATCTTGAACGAGGAGTGCGCAAACCCTGTGATAGACTGTGATCTCTCAGCGTATTTCACGAACGCGTGTAGGAAACAAACAAACCTCGTCCGTGTTGTACATTGACATGGCTACACCCTTGCCCTTGAAGTCGTACACGTTCAGAGTCGTCGGGGCCGAGCCATCCTTTGGAGTGTACACGAGCTGCAGCTTACCCGGTCCGGGAGCGACGAAGTCTGTCGACCGGTACTGTCGTGGAATGTCAGAATGCCAATAAACCGCGACGGTGCACACGCTGGACTGTTGGGATCCACCGCTCACCTGGTCACCAAAAGCGTGACGACCGATAACAATCGGGTTCTTCCAGCCTGGGACTGGGCGGGGTATCTTTTCGAGGATGATGGGCTCACGGAACACGGTTCCGCCAAGGATGTTACGGATCTTGTTCGTTGTCAGCTTACGTACGCTTGAGAAACCCCATCGAAGGGGGAGGTAACGTACGGTGCCGTTGGGACTCTTCCACATCTGCTTCAGCTTGAATTCCTCTACCCGGGCCTCATCTGGGGTGATGGTAGCACATTTGATTCCGACGCCGTACTTTTGGATGGCCTCCGCAGAGTCGATCGTGATCTGGTCGTTGGTCTGTGGGAGGTGGGGAAACGACGTCAGTTCTCGGACGCGGGTGAAACCACGGGGACGTACGGCGTCTCGGGACTCGAGTCCGAGGTCGTAGTACTTGATGTCGAGGTTGAGGTACGGGAGGATGAGCTGCAATGCATATCGTTTGGTATTTGTGCGCATATATAATGAAGAAATCCGAGGGAGCTCGCACGAACCTCTTCCCGGATCTTCTTCCAGATGATTCTGGTCATTTCATCTCCGTCGAGCTCGACTACCGGGTTTGCGACGGCAATTTTCGTTCCTGGGAATCATGGCCCATGAGAGCAATCAGGATGGGTGAACGCGGCGCAGGTGATTTTTTGGGACATAAACTGACCGTGCCTAACCATCGTGGTCGAGAAACCTCGCTGGGTCAAGTAGGCTGGACGGGCGAGGTAACGAGCAGACCTGGACAACATCTTGGGCAACAAACAGACCCAATCTCGGTCCGGAAGGGTGTGGTCGGAAGGGGAAAGGGGGGAGGTGGAGAGGAAAGGAAAGACCGTGTTTTCGGCTAAACTCTTCGACCTGATCGCTCTCTTTCACGTTCACGGGACGAGATGGCCGATGTTCAACTGCCTTTTGCTGCTTGCCTCGAATTCCTCGCCAAACGCGTCCCACAGCACCTCACACCCAAGGTGGGCATCGTCTGCGGATCTGGCTTGAGCACCCTCGCCGCATCCCTCACCGATCCCGTCTACATCCCGTATGGAGAGATACCGGGGTTCGGGATCAGCACCGGTGCGATCTCTCGTCGTCGAAATCCACCCATCGTAGAACGTGAACTCATCCACGGTTGTAGTTCAAGGGCATAAGAGCAGCTTGGTATTTGGTCTTAGCGGCGGTGTGCCCGTTGTGGCGATGTTGGGGAGGGTGAGGAAATTTGGGTTCCATACCGTTTCTCGATCTTCATCCTCATCTACCCCGGTAATTTCAGTTCCACTCTTACGAAGGCCATGCGTTCCAAAAAATAATGTTCCCAGTCCGAGTTATGGCTCGGTTGGGTGTTAAGAGTCTCGTCGGTGAGTTCCTCACCAGAGACCCCTTACCCTCCCGATCGCGGGAACTCAGCGTTTGATAACAGTAACGAACGCCGCCGGGTCGCTTAACCCCAACATCCCAGTGGGAACAAGTGTGTTACTCCCCCGGTGTTCTCCCTCATAGGTGGTCTAACGTTCCTTGTTAAGTTGTCGTGCTGCACGACCATCTGGGTATTCCGAACCTATCGGGTTTCAACCCCCTCCTTGGTCCCCGACGCGATACCAACATCCCCCGCTTCCTTCCTACCTCCAACGCATACTCGTCGTCCCTCCGTCGTTCGTTCTTCCACGCTGTGCATGAACTCGGGTTAAACCTCGATGATTTCGCCGAGGGCACTTACGCCTGGGTCTCTGGCCCCACCTACGAGTCCCCCGCTGAGGGCCGGTTCCTCCGTGCGGCTGGTGCAGATGTCGTCGGAATGAGTACCGTTCCGGAGGTCCTCGCGGCCAAGGAAGAGGGATTGGAGGTTATCGCCCTTAGTCTGGCCACCAACTTCGTCGTCATACCTGATAGCTACAGAAGCATCAAGGATGAGGTTAAGGCAGAGGTAATTCCCAACTCCGCCACTCTCTTACTCAGAAAACTCTGTTTACCACTTTCTATGTTTCATTTAGCTCGAAGGGAAGATCGTCGAGGACCCGCCTCAACAGGTTGTCTCTCACCAGGAAGTCCTCGAAATCGGGTTGAAAAAAGCCGAAGTCATGCGCACGCTCGTTGAACGAGTGATTCAGAAGATACCCTGAAATCTCCACATCAGGTACATCAACACCCAAGCAGACGCAGAGCACCTCAAGTTGGTAAGCCACCTCCAGTCACGGGTTGCTGGATTGTTGGATCCCTGACCGAACCAAGCACTTTAGGTCTAACTGGAAACCAGAGAGTAGCCGAATCTTAAAATAACCTGTGATACGATGGGGCTCATTCAACTTCTGGCCGAATATGAATGGGCGTAATCTCGATAATTTTCCGAGAGCACATAATAAAGAAACTGTAGTTTCAGAGGTGCAAAACAACCAAAGAAAGTCAGGGAACACTCTCCCAAAAATCCATTTACAAGACGGAACCCGTTGCAAGTTAAATACGGCAACCAGGCGCGTGTGGGTAGTAGGGCGGTAGGTGGTAGGGAAAAAGCGAGAGCAATGCAACGATATGTACGGGTTTAGACTATACACATTAAGCACGAGAACGGAAACGCGGGACACGAGCAGGGGGCACGGAAAACTCAAGAAAAACTGGGAAAGACGAAAGGGTGCATATGGCAGCAAGCAAGCAGGAGTGTGTGTATGTATGCAATTGAATTGTAGGATTCATTAGGGATCGGATGAGAACGAAGCTGTAGTTGCAATGATCGGAGGCGTATGTCGGGTGCAGATATAGGGGCAGAGTAAAGGGTAACGGGGAATAGGTGCGAGGATCGTGGGGGGACCAAGGTGGAGGTCGCTAACGGCAGCCCAAGACGATGGTGGGCGACGAGGAATTCCAACCAGACTGGAATGGTTGAATCGCGTCTTCCTCGGAGTATTGGGGAGGGTACTCCATCCCTAGCGGCAGCTCTTGGTTGGCGTTATTCGTCAGGGCTTTACTGGGTCGTGGGGGATATAAGGAGGGTGGGGAGGGCAAAGGTTCTGAGGGGTTGTGGTGAAAGGGTAGGAAACCGTTGTCCGCATCCAAGGGATCCCGGACGGTGACCCTGGGCGCACTCGCTCGACTCTTCATCTGGAGAGTCGAAGGGCGGGTGATGGGAATTGGGAGTCCCATCTCGAGGTCGACAACCATCGGGCTCGGGTAATCGACCAACGTCTGGTCGTCTTCTTCCTCATAATCCTCCTCGACATCGGGGAATAGTTCGGACAGGTCGTGTGTGCCGCTCGTGACGCACAGGTAATGGGATGAACCACGGCTGTTATGACCCGGTACCCACGATGAAATCACCTCAGGGGTAATCGGTTCGCAATGAGCAAGGGGGGAACTCTTGAACGGCGTCGCAAGCCCGATCAAGTTCATGGGCGCCCCTCCACAGAAATCCCTGCTAGACCACGCCCGCCGGCGACTCTTGACCTCCAACATGGAGCGCAGTTGGGCCTCATCACTGGTTATACGGCTTTCGAACGAGTCGTTTCGGTGGATCAGCTGTTGTAGACGGTCACCCTCGTTGTTGAGGGAATGGAACAACTCTAAATCCTCAGGGGTGAACTCCTGGGGTGAAGGGGAGCGAGGGAATTCGGGGTTCAGGTAACTGTTGCGGTACAGGGAAACACCCTCGGTTGGGGTATGAATGGATGAACCATCGGTATCGGTTGTCGCGGCAATGGATAGACCATC
>Ga0307516_10009366_pt1 | contig 10928 bp, 15 predicted proteins | sample 19_EM_MG_FD_203310 | JGI IMG/M metagenome (GOLD analysis project Ga0307516, IMG submission 203310) | Populus trichocarpa ectomycorrhiza microbial communities from riparian zone in the Pacific Northwest, United States - 19_EM | ecosystem: Host-associated > Plants > Roots > Unclassified | place...
CATACATATGTAGTACCATAAGTTCCATTGACGTGTGGCGCCAAAGTTGGGTTGCAGGCAAGTAAAAGTCATGTGTGTGGAAACTATGTACTAGCACTAGCTTGTTCCTGGTTCGAACTTCAATAGGTGATAATGCGAGCGAATAAGCAACCGAAAGATTCTAGTACAGGCCCTTGGCAACGGTTTACAAAGACAAAAGATGAGCATGATATATCTCGACCAATCGAGGAAGGAATGCAAGTATACAACACGACGCGGTGTGACGATTTGTTAATAGTTACGCGATACAATAGAACAAATCCCCTGAATCAGTGCATACATAGATCATTTGGATGCGGAACACCATGCCCTAGCTTTCCTTTGTTTCGAGAGGCTCCTCTGAATCACCCTCCTGAGAACTGCGTTCAGCGCTAGCGGCGACCGACGGAGCCCCAGCCTCATCCGCGACATTCGAATTCGACGATTTAGACGTAGGTGCGGATATCGGTTCCTCGATTTCCATATTCTCATTCGCATTCCCAACAGCACCCGTAGCAGCAAGTGAGACCGAGACAGACGTAACAGTAGCCTCACTTGCCGTCGAGTCCCTCCTCACAGCCTGTCCACGCGCCCTCTTCGATCTCCGTCCATAAGGCCGGCTCTTCTCGTTCCCTCCATCTTCTGCGGGAGGAGAAGCATTGGCCTCGTCAGGGCTCGGGGTGGTGCCAGCGATGGGAACAGAAGAAGCGAGCGCTGACGATCTGGGATTCCGAATGCGTTTAGCAGGATAAGTGGCATCGCCGTCATCTACGTCTCTCCTTTTGCGCTTGTTCCCGCCGCCCCCGTAGCGTCGTTTGCGCGGGCTTTGTTTGTCTCTGACGGAAGGCTCGGATTCGGCGACAGGTGGGAGGTCAACGAGGGCAGGACTGGCCCCAGCAGGGACACTTGCACGAGTCGTGTCCTCGGTAGCATCGCGCAACTTAACTGCGAGTCTCCGTGCACGATTGGACGAGCGCAGGTGCGAGGCTACGTCGGGGTCGTCGAATATGCCATTGATGCGCAGACCACCAGTCATCACGTGCGGTGCCGGTAAGCCGAACGTGGTGGGATCCAAATCGGGGAGTGATAGGGCGAGTGGGCCAAAAGGGTGATAGAGTGGTAGGAGTGTACTCATACGCGGGTGTTTGTATGACGGTGATGATGATGACGAGGCTTGGTCCGTGGTAAAGGTTAATCTGTGTGTGAGGTCTCCATTTACGGCTGCGATGGTGGACGGGGGCGTGTAGGGGCTAGTGGTGTTGGGCGCTAGAGAAGCCGATGATGCTAAGGGAGAAGAAACAGAAGGTGTCGATATTCCGCACAAGGGACGCTTGTCGAGGTAGAGAGTGGATACGTGAGCTGCTGGCGACTGATAGGTGAATAGTGGCTTGCGACGGATGCCAGTTCCTGCGCTAACGCTCGGTGACACGCATGATGGTTTGAGGCTTGCCATGTTGGTCGAGGGTAGGTCGCTATATCTTGGGATTCGTGTTACTCGAAGAATAAGATGCGGCCGAACAGAAACTTACTTATGAGTGAGGTGAGTTGGTAAAGAAAGTGTGCATTCCAGGCCACTGGGTTGTATGGGATTAATGGGATTGGGGAAGTGATGGTTCTCAAGGCGTACCCTTTGGATGAGAATGCTTATCCTAAAAATCGCGGTTCGAGTTGGATAGGCTTGTCTTCCTGAGAATACTTGTACAAGAGCCCATATGTCGGGGACCGTTGTCACGAATTTGGACCACACCGATTAGATACCGATGGTCACGTGGGAGACATCACACGAGAATGGGCACCTCAATGGCTGGCCTTCTTACTAGCTTCCAATTCCATAGCACTCTTGGTGAACGAATCTGCAGTATTAGTACTGCTCTGTTCCTGTACAAGAGTCGGAAATCTCTTTTTACCGGCACGTGATTCAAAGCTGTCGCGTGACGTAACGCGCCATTCTCAGCACCAGCCATGTCACTCTGGGTCGACTATGCAAGTGCTCGTTGAATTGTGTTCTGTCAGGAGTTCTGATGGTCCTTACAGTTTAGACCAAAGACGCTCGACGATTTGCACTACCACCATGACCTCTCAGCTCGCTTGAGGTCCCTTGCCACCTCGGGAGACTTTCCACACCTGCTCTTCTATGGCCCTTCAGGCGCAGGGAAGAAAACTCGCATAGGTTGTACGCTGAGGCAGTTATTTGGACCTGGCGTAGAGAAGGTACGGGCATTGTCTGCATGTACTCTGTACTAACGGGCGGGTCCGGCACTAAAGCTCAAAATCGATCAAAGAGTGTTCATATCGCCGTCAAGACGGAAGTTGGAGATTAACTTGGTGCAGAGTAACTACCATCTCGAGATTACACCGAGGTATGCACGGTTTTGATTTTAATTGTGGTTAATGAATGTGTCGCAGCGAAGCTGGCAACTATGACCGAGTAGTCATACAAGACCTCCTCAAAGAGATCGCACAGACCCAACAAGTAGATCTCAGCGCTAAACATCGTTTCAAAGGTGTTTTGTTACATTGTCGAACTACTGTCGATAAGAACTTACATATCTCTATCTGCCAGTTGTCATTATCAATGAAGCCGACTCGTTATCAAGGGATGCTCAAGCGGCGCTGCGGAGAACTATGGAAAAGTACATGTCGAACATGCGAATAATACTCTGTGCAAACACAACAAGCCGACTCATTGCACCGATCAAGAGTAGGTGTCTGCTCGTGCGTGTGGCTGCACCAACCACCCAGGAGGTCGGTTGCAACCTTCGACCCACCCTCCTCAACTTATATCTGGCTAGATGCAAATGGTCATGGAGCACGTGGCTAAGAAACTCAAGTTCGATCTCCCACCTGAAGCTTCTTTGCAAATCGCAGAGGATGCAGCAGGGAATATGCGAAAAGCGCTCCTCGTGTTTGAAACCCTCAAGATGCAATCGTAAGCATCGTTTCCACTCTTATCTACGTCCCCATTTTAGATGAGGCTGAGGCCTAGGTCACTAGATCCGATCTTTCTGGTTCCCTCCAGATCGCAAAACCCGACTGGGAGACTTATTGTCACAAAGTGGCCGATTTGATCGTCCAGGAGCAGTCTCCAGCCCGAGTTATGGAAGTTCGCGCGAAATTTTATGAATTACTGAGTCACTGTATACCACCAACCGTTATCTTAAAGGTACGTTCACATCTCTTGGGAAGGCCATTTCGACACTCAAGCTGGGATGCGCCAGACTGTGGCAGAGAAAGTAGTAGAAAAAGTGGACGAGGCGCTAAAAGCCGACGTTATGCACTGGGCTGCATTTTATGTAAGTTGATATTCCCTTTGTTTCTAGCGATACTAATTTCCGATGGCAATTTAGGAGCTTCGCATGCGATTGGGTAGCAAGAAGATCTATCATCTCGAAGCCTGGGTGGTCAAAGTGATGTGTTTGTACAAGGTGCGCGCGTTTTTGTTCGCACTGCTCAATTGGCTTACGGGTCTTAGCATTTTACCTACAACTTTGATATGTCTGAATTCGACTAGATGTGACTCCCTTGCAGGCCTTTTCTTTGGTATAATGCTATGTAGCAATGCGAATTATTGAAACATATCATCTCACTCGAAATGCCGCCTGCGTCAGCAGAACCCTTGCTCGCGAATGGAAATCCAAATTGTAACTACTGAAGTACTGAAGGGTCACACGGTTCCAAAGAAGGCAAAATGTTTTGTCGTGATATGTTCCCACGATATAACAAAATCCCAGAACCCTTTGCTCTGCGAGCAAGGGAATATAGCCGCGGACCGTTGGTCCACCAGTCGCGTGCACATTATTGTACATATTCCTCTCGTGACTTACCCTCGTTTGACTCGTGTTGCAAAGCTAATGTAACTGTACTATCACTTACACCGTTGTCGGCACCCCCACCCATTCGGCAGTCACAGAAATGTCACCATATGTCACTGGTGTCACATGGATTCTGTGGTGAGAATTGTGACTCCACTTCGGCAGTTGTGACAACTTGGGTGACAAATGAGCGTGACTGCCGTTCAACCCAGCATTTTTTGCGATCTCAACAACTACTGCACGTATATCGATGCTTCGAGCTATCAGAGTATCCGAGTGGTATAAAATAATTTTTGTACTAGTTAATGTTGTGTGTAGTTGAGCGGTGGGTGGTAAAAAACCAAAGTGCCGAATGGGTGGGGGTGCCGACAACGGTGTAAGTGATAGTAGCAGATTATCGTAGCTGTACTAATCAGGGACTACTTACATAATGCATACCTCCTTCTCGGTGCCACACCTCCACATCGTACAAACTATGGTCAGTGCACACCCCCATCCTTGGCCCGCCAATCGCTCATATGCACTAAGCTCATCTTCTCGGTATTCAAAACGCTCACAGACCAACGTGTTACCGTTGAATTAAAGAACGATCTCTCTATAACCGGCGTCCTCAAGTCGGTCGACCAGTCCGTGAATTCATCTTGTCCTTTGTTCAGCACTCTTAAGCTAGTTTCACACTTGGCTCCCCGCAGGTTCCTCAACATTCGCCTGGACTCCATCAAAGTCCTTGACGAGGCCAGACACCCCCACATGGCGAGTACCAACTCATATTTATCCCATTGAGTTGTTTAATGATGGGTTGGAGTTCAGATGGCAGTGAAGAACTGCTTTATCCGTGGATCTGTGGTACGATATGTCCAGCTACCAGCTGAACACGTTGACACACAGCTGTTGGAGGATGCTACACGGAGAGGTGGGTTTCTTCTTTTGTACCTCCTTTAAAGCTCATACATCTCTTCACCTCCAGAGGCTGCAAGTCAGGCCAAGCGATGACCTTTATCCCGTGCACCCTCATGGAGCGTTACTAACCTCGGGCCTCTCCTCGGTACCCCAGAGCAAGGATAAATATACAGAGAGGTAATCCAGAATTACAAATCATCTTCGTACCTACTACAAATTCGCATCCCTCGCACGTATATACGCCAACACCTTCCAGCTCTGTATATTAGCCGGGTCTAGCATGATCGCCTTCTGTGCATATCTCAGTGCAGCTCCTCCTTTGCTATTGCAAGCGATCGCAGCCAACGGGAGCGTCCCCTTCGCTTCATCTTGGTGCGTCAGAGAGCATACATCGATCATTGCGTGTATTGTGTTCGTGTTGCCTTGTTGGAGTGTGAGCGACGCGAGCTCGCGGCGTAGGCGTACGCTCGAGGGTTCGATGTGCAGTGCTTTTTGGGCGATCCGGATTGCCTGCTCAACCTCGCCCTGATGGAGATAGATAACAATAACTGTTACAATTGACACTGGATAGGCAACGACACATACCTGAGCAAGGTGATGTTGCATGAGTAAGTAGACAACGTCTCTCTGAGGATCGAGTTCCTGGCGCCGTTCGATGGGGAGGGACTGCACTTCAGATAACGCAGCATCAACCAAGTTATCATCCGCAGTAAGGATGCCCATGCCAGCAAGCGTGTTGATCGCCAATAAGCTCTCGGAGTCTGCGGTAATACTAGAAAAAATGAGCTACAAGACAAACTAGAAGCTAACTGTAATGCTTGCCTGTCCAGTAAAAGGGCTTTCGCAGACTCCCTGAACTCCTCTGTCCCGATCGCCCACATGCTCTGCGCGAGAAGGACAGTAACATGTGCTCGAAGGACTGGATTCTCCCCCACGGCATCAAGAGCAGCTTGGAAAGACGACATAGCGTTCTGGAGATCCTGAAGTTTGAAACGAGCCAACCCGCACCCGAACAATGTCTGCACTCGCAAGATCTTGACCTCGGCATCGCTATCGTCATCGACAGACTGATCAGGCAACAGTCCAAGGACGGTCTCGAACGACTCCAGTGCTCCGGTATAATCACACAAGCCAACTTTCAAACGAGCAAGGTTGGCATGTGCGATGGTAAACTGCCTTTCTAAAACAGGGTCCTCGGTATCTTCATATGCAGCCTCAAGGAGTGCAATTGCACGGGAGATCTCTTCTGCGCCTTGCTCTAGCTGGCCGAGACGTTCGTATAGCAATCCAAAAAGATGCAGGGCACATGCGTCATTCGGACGTTGTTTGACATAGCGGCCAAGGACAGTAGTGGCAGATAATACTTCTTCTTGAGTGAAAGTATGGACGGAGTCAGTTAATGACTGAAAGACACGAGCAGCGAACTCGAGATCTCCCACGGGCTTAAATATCGCATCAGCATAGCTACACGGTACTTGGCTCTAGAAATCTGAACTGACCACATCAGCTGTGAGTCCTACTGCATGCTCGAGTAATGCACGGGAATGGTGGTTGTTCCCATTGCTTGTTGCCACCAACGCTTGACCAACCCAAGTAAGAGTATATTCGGGATCCAATACTTGCGCTTTCAACAAGGCTTCATTGGCTAGCTCGATGTCATCGTGGTACAGGTACAAAAATCCAAGGTGTGCCCAGGCAACCACATTCTGTGACGACAGTCAAACGATCAATGCTGGACTAAATAATTTAGCACCAACTTGCCTTTGGGTCGAGTTCCAAAGCTCTGATATAAGCGTGTTGAGATGCTTTTGGTTTGTCCACGAAATACATCACAGCCAGTGTTGTCCAGTGTATGGGATTGCCAGGTTCCTTTCGAAAAGCCTCCGCTAGCATCGAAATTGCTACTCCCAACGCTGGTTCACGTTGGACTTTCTTTCCTTCTTTTGACCACATATATAATGCCAGACCAAGATCGAAGAATGCACTGCCCATTGCCATGTCATCCATCGATCCGAGAGTAATACGATAGTCGCAGACACTGACAGCGACTTCAAGTGCATGCGAGCCAGTGACCGGTATATCCTGCTGTATCGGCCTGCAAACGAAGAAGTTAGCAATGTGCTTGCTGACGGGGCCTTCGATCGCGGATGTTGTTTCCATGAGAATACCACGAACGACATCTTCGTCGACAAACATCGTTGCTTTTGAAAGCCCCAAAAGTGCATCAGCTATCACCTTCCATGCAACGCCTCCATATCCAGAAGTCGCCTGGATTGTTGAAAGACTAGTCGCGATGGCTGATGAGAAGGTTTGCTCTGCCCGTGCAAAGAAGCCGCCCGACCATTCTTGTCGAGCGAGAGCTAGCTCTGTGTGCGCGATCGACATCAAAATACCAACATCATCTGGTCGCCTGTTGAGGACCGATTTGAAGGTATTCAAAGCCTCTGAAAGCACTCCGGTGTGCTTTTGTACCTCGCCGATGAGATACATGCACATCCAATCGTCTGGCTTGAGCTGTTGTGCATGTGCAAGGGCCTTCAAAGCAGCAGCATGACGACCGCCTTTACTATACGCCTCTCCGAGGCGTAACCAACAGAGTTGGTCTTCTTTGTTTGCCCTGAGAGCCACCTGGAACGCCTCGATGGCCTGGGAATAATTTCTGCGTGACTTCAGAGCACTGAGTCAAAGTGACGCACGTTATTGAAGGATTACATTGCTTACCAGTTCCACAACCCCAAGAGCTTTCCAGGCCCAAGCGTTCATTGGGAGATACCTACTGGAGACCACGCCACGTTTCTTCTGTGTCTCATCGTCCAGCTCCCCTTCGCCTTCGATCGTTCTACGTGCGACAACCTCTACAAGATCCCATTCCCGCTCATCAGCAAATCCCTCAGCCAGTCTCCTTGCAGCTTCTGCCTCTCTTGGATCCAGCTCGAAAGCTTTTTGGAAGCATTTAGACGCGCGAACGGGATCAGGTGGGTTAGCGATCGTGGAATAGTAAATCCCAAGAGAAGTGTATGACGGTGCATGCTCACGGTCACATTTCAGTGACTGGATGAAGTGTGCATATGCTTCCTCACGGAATGGGTCTGCAGCGTGAAGTATTGGCTGTCAAGTATTTCAAGACAAAATACTGGGCCCACCTCCCATATCCCAACAGGTTTTGCCGATGCGCCACAAACATCTAGCCCTGTCAAGCTTGCGTTCTTCACTCGCCAGATCCTTCAGTACTTCTTTCAATACATGGACACCAGGCTCTGGCTTTATTCTGCTGAGGCACCAGCCACTTTCTTCCATCACACGGACGCATTTTGGTGTATCCCTCGGAATTAACCCTGCAGACTTGGAAAATATCACTTCGGCTTCTTCCCATTTCTCCGCATGCTGAAGTAAATATCCATGGGCGACTAGCGCATCGACATTGTTGGGGTCTTGTCTCAGTATGTCGTCCACGATGCGAATTGCGCGCTGGTGATGTTTGGGCGGATACAAATGCACCAAAGCAGTCGCCAAGGCAACATTGAATGCTTTGCGTACTCTTCAAAGATTATGAATGGTCCTCCTAAACAAATCTGTGCCACTCACTCGCGAAGCTTTCGGCCAGTGCGCTGCTCATGTTTCTTGACAAGATCAAGACCGCTCTCTGCTACAAGGATCACATTTGGATAGTCTAGCACTTTCTGGTAGACTTCTGCAGCCACACGAGTGGCTAACAGCGAATCTTGCAGAGATGTAAAAGCATCCTGACAAAGCATATGGTAGCGGGCTTTTCGTGACCCAACGCCAAACTCACCATAATAATGTTGAACGATTCGCTCTCGTCGCTCTGAGGGTCTGGGAGTTGCTCATCTTGATCTTCTTCTATGATCGGTACTCCAATATACGTGAAATAGCCCTTCAGCAACTGGGCTAAATGCGTGTTCCGAAAGAGTCGAACGTATTGTCTGAGATTGTCTAGGCCGTATCCATCTGGAAAGATGATTTCAGTATCAGTAAGTACGTGGCCGAACTTAGGAAATGCTAATCACAGATGGTGTCTGTGTCCATCCCTTCCAAGAAGATCGACCATGCCAACTCGTCAGGTATCCCGATAGCCACGATGCCGTTAACCAGTTCATTGAGTTCTGAATTAAGCATGGCTTTTTGCGGATCTGACAAAGGCAAGGCATAGAAGAACTGCTGTTTGTAGTGTATTATATTTGCCTCTGTTGAACGGCGTAGTTCATCAGATGTGTTGGGATGATTCAACACTTCTTGGTATAGCAGCGGGAGCTGGACGCGGGAATTAGCCAGGTGGCACCTATGATAAGTCGAACCAACCTTTGACGTCCTCCAAACTTCCAGTCCTATTTCTTTCTTCAGCTGGTCTGGTTGAGAAGCTCCGAGACGCGTACGCCTCCTATCAAACTCGGTTTTGATGAACACCTCTTCATTCTGCTCGGTTAGGGATATGATCTCCTCGATCACGGGAAGCGAATTATGGATTGCAGTTTGGGCAGCAGATGTTGTGGTGGATGTAGGGTTGGTGGGATCTGGTGGAGGCAAATCCGACAAGGTGCTATAAAACGGAGAGTCGGGGAGCAGATGGGAGAGTGCAGCTATGATCTGGGAACAATCAGAGTGGCGGTTTGGCTGCTGCCTTGGCTCACCTGCTGCTTCGACCCGTGCTCCCGGCGAGTATCAATAAACCTCTGTAAAACTTCTGCACACTTTGCTGCATCGTCGCTGGATTCATGGGTCAACGTGACAATGAAGCGTGTTGTCCCACTCCAACTCGCCTGGCACTAAATATTCGTATGATTTTCTCCAGAGCATCAGCAAAAGCATCCCATTGCTGCTGTTTCTCATATAATCGCGAGATTCCCTGCGATTCGAGCAATCCAATCGTTCAAAGCCTGGGCTGTGAAAGCCACTTACCTGCCAAGCGAGAACTTGTTCAGGCTTCAGTTCAATTGCCTTGCGATAAAACTATAGAACCATCAACTCCTCGTAATTTCAGGGGATGTCATTCGTAGATTTACTTGTTCGCTCTTGTTGAGTTCGCCCAGCTCTAAATATGCGAGCCCCAAGAAGACGTGACTACGCCAAGTCAATCTCTGAGCATAGGAGACGCTTCATCCACGTACGCGTTGTAGTTGTCTGGTTCGTAGTCTAAAACTTGAGATGCTGCATCACGCGCTGCATCATGCTGCTTCTTCCCCAGTGCATCTCGAGCGGCCTTGAGTTTTGATTTGACGAACGGCGAAGACATGGATGGCAGTCACAGGACTGGAAAGGATGTACATATGTTACTTCGTGGCAGCGCACTCCCTCAATCGACCGAAATTCTCAATTACGGGGTGGCTAGCTTAGTCTGCTCAAAGCGACCATTGAGAATTGGTGGTACATAGAAGTGGCCATAAAGAGAAACAACCAGTTGCGTAAGGCCATCGGAAACAAATCATGCACAACGAATCACAGATGATCGATTGTGACAGACGAGCAGTGCGTCACTGACACCATGCTCCGACAGATTCCCCGAGCGCCGGCTTAAGACAGGAGAATTCAACTCTGCGAAGGAACTGGTTCGACCGATTCGTAGCTTTGGGGGAGGCGTGGGGACATCCCTTTTCTTGCGGGAAAGCAGTCGTGATACCGCCCGTCCAACCTTGCCGACCAGCGGTAAGGAAAAGTACCATGTTCCAGTCGCAGTGATGCACTGCTGAGGAATGTTTACAGCTTCCGATGCTCCTGGGCCGGCAGTCCTTGACAGCAAACAATCTTCCTAACATTAAACGGATGAGCCCCAGTGCGAATCATATTTCGGTGCATGACAATTAAATGGATATGTACATACCTGCGTCAGTGACGGAATTGGACTATGGAAGTCGATGAGAGTCGCTAGGTCTTCCGTTCGGACGACCTAGAAGGACATTCAGACCAAGTGTGGTCGCCGGGATGCCAACACATACTGGGTAGCCTTTTCTGTTCTTCATTGTGCATGCCTGTGCTTGATGAAGCGGAGGGCGGCTTAATTTTATTAAAGTGCGGCTTAGCCCCACATGGTTCACAGGCCAGGGATTTTGACCACCCACACATGGGAAATTTCAATATTTTGACCACAGTAAAATATAATTCAGAAGACAATTGTAAAATATTATATTTTGATAAAGCATTGTCTGTTTTGTATAAGTTTTTATCTTGAGGTGTGTCAGAAGC
>Ga0307516_10009367_pt1 | contig 10928 bp, 12 predicted proteins | sample 19_EM_MG_FD_203310 | JGI IMG/M metagenome (GOLD analysis project Ga0307516, IMG submission 203310) | Populus trichocarpa ectomycorrhiza microbial communities from riparian zone in the Pacific Northwest, United States - 19_EM | ecosystem: Host-associated > Plants > Roots > Unclassified | place...
TTAAAGCTACGACAGCGTACACTCGGGTATCCATGGACCCACAGGGCTGTTGGGACCCCACCCTGGGGACACGCTACTTCCTACCACGGATAATCGACTATCACTCAACAACGGACAGGCAGATCTCCGAAACGTCGAGCGCGGTCAATGGGGGTCCGGACGTCCGTGGGTCGCTCACATCGATAGGTTGGTCACTGAAAAAGGAACATAGGCGGAGATCGGTTCCATTGTTTGTTAGCATAGGTCACATCCTGGCCCCACCCCCTCGGTTCGCTGAGCGTACCCTGCCCACTTCCTCCACCACCCAATTCACCTTCTATTTATCACTATTTATTTATTTACGGTTTGGGGGTCCCCCCAAACCAGCCGCGCCTTGCCCTTGTACTAGGTAGCTGTAGCGGGATAAGCCTTGATACAAAAAAAAAAAAAAGAGATCGGTTCGATGTCGGTGGGTCCACTCCCTTCTCGGACGGTTCCTGCCATGGGGTGCCAGGATCCGAGTTTCCTTCAAGCGACCACGTCCGGGGATGTGAGGGAGGGCGCTTACCCCCACCAACTTCCAGACTCTTCCAGACCCGGGCCCAGAGCCCACCTCTTTGAGGGCGGACCGGTCCGTTTTCTGGCGGTTCATTCAAGGGACATCAACAAAAGCCTCCGCGACAGAAGCCCGTCCCTTTTCACGGGCCAGGCGAACGACCCCACTCCTCATATCTCAGCCCCTGCGTTCGACGCGAAGACCGGGATCGTATTCACGCTAACTCGGATTGCTTCAATGCCCTCGTACCTTCGGACCGATGCACTCTTTGTTCTACCCATGTCGAAGATGTTGGTGGACCCGGGAAGTTCGCTGCGATCAACAAACTCCCGGGCCCGTTGGTTATCGAGGTCATCCTTGTGAACTGCGGGTACGATGCCGGGAAGAAGCAGAAACTGAGGGACCATCTGGACCTCGGGTTATCGCGCATGAATCTCAGGTGGCACAGAACCTAACAAGGATCGAATGCTGGGAACTTGGCACTAGTACGTGTCCAGGTCCGGCCATAATTTCGCTGGGTTCCATTTGCTCCATGGTAACCGCAGTTGTAGGACCTTCGAGGCGTCACGCATTGACGGTTTGAAGCAGGTCTGGGCTAGGCCCGTAGTTCGCCTTTCCGGGTCGTTGTACATCTCGTCGCTCCGGTCTTGGTCGAAACCTGTTTGTGTACTTGCGACGAATAGATCTGTCTGTACACTCTCCTCACGGACATTGTTGCCAAGCCAAACGGAGAGCTCCACTCGGACGCGGGTACTCCGTCCAAGTGGCTTCTGCTCATCGTTCGCATCTCCGCCCCAAGGCGCGACTCGGTCACCCTCACCACACCCCTCGTGCGTAACACGTGTTACATGGGATAGTTATTAGCGAGGCTCGACGGTTCTGGACGATCGGCGACGAGTGAGCGATGGCGTTTTGGTTTCCTGAGCGTTCGGGGGTACACAGCCGTGCTTTGCGGTTGTAGAACCTATCTCCAAATATCATGGATACTCCTGCACCGCCAGGTGACCGCGGGTTCGATCCTCCAAACTCCTGTTCTTGATACAACTGCGCATGATGGAACGGTCTGTTAATCTCTCGGAACATGGCGTCTCGCGGAATATGACATGGCTGGGTAAGAGGTTTTTAATTCCCTGCGACGCGTGGGTGCGTTGTTGGGTGGTGTATATGAATCGTTGCATGCTCGGGTCTATGGCAGTGCAAGTCATGTTGCGTACGTCCTGGTACGTATGCGGGGCAGTGAGCCACGACTGAATATGGAAATCGGACGAAGCTCACAGCCTAGATTGTGCGTTCCCTAATGCCGCTGTACCTTCGCAGTACGGGGTTAAGCGCAGACGGAAAAACACGTCGTCTGACTGTCCCCAGCGCAGTCTCTGAGGCTGAAACACGCGTGACGGCCCACCCACCTAAATATCAGAAAGCGAACCGCTCCACCGCGACCGGGAGCCGTCGGGAGAGCAACTTCATCGCACATCTACATCACCATACGGCCTCGCGCAATTTTCGAGGCGATGGTGATGGACCTGAACGGTTCCATCGCTGAGTAGACCTCGGTTGGAAAAGCAGTGAAAGATTCCAAGGGAAGGAGGGCGCCATTACAGAGACCACCTGGTCGCGGGGCAGTGTGTTGGGCAGATGACGGAGGGCGTAGAACGGAGACCCAAGACTATTAGGGAAGCATTGAAGTTCGGGTGACGCTGGCTGATGATCAGGGTTCTTGATCCCGTCACCTTTCCGGTGGAAGTCAATAACAGCTTGGGGGAATTCCGGTCCTTTCTTTGTTCACTGTGCCGGGCCAACGCAAACCACAAGTATAAATACGATGGCTGATTCCTCTTACGGCTCTTGGAGCTGTTGCCTGTGCCCACCCTCCTCGCGATGTTGGTCTGGTCACTCGTTCTGTCGCTCGCCACCCTCCAGGTTGCCCAGGCTTATCCGACACCGAACCCCCCGCAGTACAGCTCGTTTGGTGAACACGGAGGAGTAGCTACCGAGGTGAGGGCATACCGTCCGCGGTTTTTCTCGATCTCATACCTCGATAGGTTGGGGAATGCTCAGAGATCGGGGTCGATATTCTCACCCAAGGTGGAAGCGCGGTTGATGCTGTGAGTTCGCGGATTGTGATGTTTTGAGGGTGCGGTTGAAATTGACCGTGTCCACATTCTAGATCATCGCAGGTTCTCTGTGCGTTGGCACCATTGCGGCGTACCACTCCGGCGTTGGTGGAGGTGGGTTCGGATTGTAAGCATCCAGCTCGAGTGTCATTACCAGGGCCACTTACACCGACTACAGGGTTCGCTCTATGGGAGAGGGAGGAAAGGCTTCATACGAAATGGTGCATCTAGTACTTCCGTTCCTTGAGACGATTGCTGACGGCTGCCAAGATCGATTTCCGCGAAACTGCTCCTGCGGCCAGCAACTTGTGGATGTACAAGAATGCCACCGATCCCTTGGCTTCTACGATTGGCGGACTTGGTCTGTTAATTCCCCCGCCACGTCCACAATATCGAGAGATTGATCTGTGGCCTAGCTGTCGCTGTTCCGGGAGAGTTGCGTGGCTGGGAGCACCTCCACGAGAAATACGGCAAGCTTCCTTGGGCGAAACTATTTGAAGGGGCAATCAGGTTGGCTCGGGACGGGTTTGCAGTGAACGAAGACCTTGCGGCCGAGTTGGACAACGGTGGGGGAGCCGGTCCCCTGCACCGTTGCGGAATGGACTGACGCGTCATTTCCAGCCACCTACCCGTTCTTGACGACCAACCCTGTCTGGGCGGAAGTGTATGCCCCGAATGGGAATCTCCTTAAAAGGGGAGATATTGTCTATCGGAAGAAGTTTGCCAAGACCCTCGAGCTGTCAGTCCCGATTTCTTTTTCTCCTTGGCTAGCGCCCAATACCCGCCCCCAGTTTTGCCCAACAGGGTGCAGACGCGTTCTACACTGGAAAGATCGCGGAGCACATCGTTTCCGGTATGTCTCCTTCTGGGTGATTATCGCATGCGTCATACTGAAAGTGGCTCAGCCGCCAAGGATCGCGGGGGGATCATAACCTTGGAGGACCTCAAGAACTACAAACCGATCACCAGAACGCCAGTGAACATCACTTACCGCGGCAATCGCATTTTCTCTACCGTGGCTCCTTCCTCTGGGTCTGTCGTACTCTCCGCTCTCAAGGTCTTCGAGGGATACCCAGCAACCGCCAGGGTCAATGATCCCGAGTACGATATTGAAGCTCATAGGCTGATCCAAGCTACGAGGTTTGGATACGGACAGAGGACGAACTACGGGGACCCCGCTTATACGGCTAACGTCTCCACACTCGAACGGTCGGGCTGTCGTGTCGTGGGGATTTTCCGTCTCATTCTGATATACACCCATCCTATAGTGAATTCCTCAAAGACTCTACGGTCCAGCATATTCGGACCCAAATAAACGACAAGACGACTTACGACGCTACTTTCGTAAGTATACCTCTCCCTCTTCAACATCTTCGGTTTTCGGGAATTAACCCAAGGCCACATAGTACAACCCGTCAAACTACATCGTTTTGAACGATGGCGGCACCTCCCATTTGGCAGCGGCTGATAGGTGGGGTAACGTTATTTCACTCACCACCAGTAAGTTGTTTACCCGTGTCACCGAAGAGTCAGGTCGAGCGTTGATCTTTTGAATAGCTATCAACTTGTTCTGGGGTTCGAGGGTCATGACTCCCGACGGCATCATCTTGAACAACGAAATGGATGACTTCTCCAGTTGAGCATACACCCGCTACTCCCCCACCGCTCCCTTCTCACTCTCGTCGCCGCCTTCACAGCTCCTGGAACCACGAACTCTTTTGGGTACGCTGCCTCCCCCGCCAACTACATCTACCCCGGGAAACGACCACAGTCCTCCATTTCATCTTCCATCGCTGAGGACCTCGAAACCGGAGACTTCAAAATCGCTACCGGTGCCGCTGGTGGATCGAGGATCATCACTGCCACCTTGCAGAACTTGCACTTCACGCTTGACCAAGGCCTGACTCCCAACGCTTCGCTCCACACGTCGAGGTGGCATGACCAGTTGACTAACGTTACGTATTTCGAGCTTCCGGCTCCTGCGAACGGTCTCCCCGGATTCAACAATAGGACTGTTAACTTCTTGGCCGGCCTTAAATGTACGTCCAACCTCTTTTTCCTTTCCGTCCTCGACCTCACCATTCCACCCAGACAACGTCACCTACCAGGGCATCACTGGAAGCACATCCCACATCATTGGAAAGATTAATGGCACATTCCACGCCTTCAGCGACCCACGAAAGCCCGCTGGTCATGGGTACGCCTATTAGGCGACCGCTCTTGATACCAACCTGTAAATAGTTATTATTCCTATCTATTCCGTGTAGAGAGATACGATCTCATGAGTTTGGTGGCGTAAATCCCCAATGTGGTAAGGTTTTGTGTGGGGTAGGGGGTCTCACAACAATGAGTGAGGCGACGAGACAAGAGAGAGTAAGCACTGTTGCAGCGGAGCTAACGCCAACGCCTGTCTTATCCCAGGCAAAACATAGAATGGCCATGATCTCCAGAACGAACCCCGTTGCTGTAAGAAGCATGCATAGATTGGTGCACCTTTCTAGGAGCTGAATTGGGGGCAACGAGTTGTCGAAACGACATATTTGGACTATGCGGGTATCGCGTTTCATCACGGAACTTTCGCGTACGTGGCGGTGTTGACCGGTCGTGGAGGGGGACCAGTCTGTCTGTTCGGCGAACTCGAATTTGAGTTCTTGCCTGGCTTCGTTGATCGTGTAGCCGATTAGGAAGAATGCCGCGAGGAATGAGATGATTGCTGTTCTGGAGTCAGTTACCGATGAAAGGTGGTGAACGTGTTGGTACCTGCGAAAGAGTGAATGACCAGCGAGCCCATTAGACCGGCGGTTGCCGCATTCCCGAGATTTGTTTCATTCCCACCCCCGGTCGTCGTGCTTAGCAGCTGAGCTTCCGTGGCTGCGAAGAACGTTGTCTGTGGGAAACGTGGGGGTCGTCTAAGTGGGATATCCGGGTCATCAGGGAGGGGAAAACATACAATCAAGCTCACAGCAGACAACTTATCCTTCCACGACTGCGTTAAAGATTCCCTTGCCTGATGCCTCGCCTCCTCATCGTAGTTATCCTGGTCAGCCTGGGTCCCTGGGGCGAGAAGGAAAGACGGGGAACGGCAATATTAGACGATAGTGGGTAGCATCTACTTTCGTCGCGAACCTACATTTGCTCGAGGGTCGGAGATGGTATGAGGTTTGAAGGGGGTCAACTCTCTCAACGGTGATTTGTGGGACCTTTCCCTCGGGGGCGGGTGTTATTGGCGCGACAATTGGGAGAGGATTGACGCCAGCGGTACTCCATTGCCTCGGATCTTTGGTGCTTTGGAAGCCTCGTATGACTGCGGACAATCGCCGTCCACCATCAGCGTCTTCTGGCAGCGCATGGAGAGGAAAGGCACCTGAAAGACTCACACTGAAACATGGACTCGAAGGTTGAAATCACGACAAGGTCATCGCACGAGGGCGGGGGAATGAGAAGATTGTCGGGGGTATTTTCTCGAGAGATTGGCGGGCTTCGAGCAAGAATACGCTTCACAGGACGCTGTGAGCATTGTCTCGATCATCGTGTCAGGGCGCCCCGGACATCTCCGGACTGGGTGTAACCCAGTTGACCCCCAACCACCACCTCGAGCCCGAGCATGAAGACCCCCCGCAGTGCTGGTGAATATCAAACACAATCCCGCAGCCATCTACTCTACCGACGGTGCTGATGTCTCCATAGGATCTGCCTCCCGCCTGTGTATAAAGCCCACACCAGGCGGTATACAACAAAGGTCCGATAACATCCCCGAGCAACCCACCGCTACCGGATGGGAGCGGCTGCCGCAGGAGCTTGTGGATGAGATCTCCTGGATGACTTGGACGCATTGAAGGCCTGCTCTCTAACGTGCAAGCCCTTGTTTGGTGCAACGCGATCTCTCATCCACCAACGAGTGTGTTTGGCTGTACGGCCGGCCTGGATGGAGTACCCCAAACCGGAGGAGCACCTGTTTAATTTTCGGAGGAGGGGTCCCGAAGCATTCGAACGGCTGATCGACGCAGATCGCTCGGGCCTTCTACCTTACGTCCGACGTATCACTTTCAAGGTGGCAGGCGGCTCCTTTGATCCGGAGAATATGCAAAAATACCTTCCACGCCTTCGGTCAATCACCAACTTGCGTAGCCTCACCCTCATCTTCTTTAACATCAACCCGTTTATCCCGGTTTTCAATGAGTGTTTTGGCATGTTCACCGACACTCTACGACACCTCGAAATAAGAAACACCTGGGGCATGGAACGACAGCTCTTGTACATCATATCCCAGTTTTCCCTGCTGGAAGACCTGAGCATCGTTTTTCCAACCCTGGCCGTTGAACGCTCTGAGCACCCCGTTCCAGCAATTACGCGGTCACCGCCCCTTCGAGGAACACTCGTTTTGGCCAAGGCATACTCGAGGGAGTTCTCTGAAGGCCTTGCGGCGCTCCCTGGTGGACTCAATTCCCGTTCTTTGGAATTGTTCCGGTGTGGCGGCCCGCAATTCGTCTTGGTGGCGTGCAGCCACAGCGTGACGTCGATATCGTACTTGTGGTGCGCACGGAATAGCGGTTATGGCAGTGAGTCGGATCCCTGCGTTCGCATGTCTGTTGCGATATAACCCTTGCGTACTATAGTGATCCCGCTGGACCTCAAGCGAAGCGTGGTGCTCGAGAGATTCGAATTCATCATCGAGTTGTACAATACCTCGCAAGTCGACGAATGGGCCCACCAGACACTCCGAACAATAACCTCACCTCTGTTCAACGAACTCGTGATTCGATTTGTGCACACGGCGGACCCGTGGGGTCCGCCTTGTTCGGTGAGCGGTGGTTGGGGGGCAGTTGACGTGTCGTTGAATGTCCTAGCCGAACGTAATCCCGATTTCAGGGTTGTGTTCAGGGGGGATTTCGTGGGGAATTGCGACGTAGTTCGCCAGCACATTGAGAGTGACTATTTTCCACTCGCTTCGTCAAAGGGTTTTGTGACGTATGAGCAAGTACCCAATGTAGAGGACCGGTTCCGGAAGTTGGGCATTCCCCTGTTACCTTAGTCTACACCCAACTACTGTGTGAGTTTCGGTAAATGGCGGCCATAGAGAATACAAAAGGATACCCTGATGCGTGAATTTATGGCGGGGTTAGGTGTGGCGTTGGGCACGATGCCGTGGCATGGAGTGTGATATTTCCAGTATCCTGATCGCTGAGCATTGAGGCCTGAGGCCTTGACACTGGGGGCAGAGGGGATCTTACCTGGCAGGCACATTGGGAGTTTTTAGAGAGTTTTTAAGCAATTTACTCACACTTTGTCAGGGCCACTCTGGCCTGATCTAATCACAACCTCAAACGAGCAACTCTATACGGTTCGTCTGTCCCAAAAGCCAGGCAACCGACTATAGCATGAGGATAGCTAGCTATCTCTGCTCTAACGACTAGGGAGGGGGATCCTAACAGATAACATCACTGTAATGCCCAAAGGGTAACAGAAGTTATTGTGGATATAAACGGGGAGGAAGAGGATAGGATAGGCAAGCAGAGATGTTGAAGTATTCAAGAGTTTTTGCAGAGAGTCTCAGATCGTGATTAATGAGCCTTTTTACAGGTAATCAGACTGAGGAGATAGTTTGCAATATCAAGCTTGGGTTCTTACAGTAGGAAAGTGCTACTCTTAAGTACCCCCCCGACAGTTTTCGCATAAGGTGTGACTAAACCTGTCCACTAATGCTATCTTGCCCCGCGCCTGATAAGAAGATAAGAAATAAATGGAGAGGGAAAGAACGTGGTGTGCTAATAATAAAACGTGAGAATTGTGACCTGCTGATTGTAACGAACCGTGCTAGCGAGTGAATAAAAAGGTCCCATGGGACATGACAAAGCTGAAAATATAAGTGGCCGGAAGTTGTCGGGCTGCGGATATGAAGGCCAATGGTCAGAACGAATGAGTAAGAAAGGGGATGACCAACAGAAACCATTGAAAGGCCGGAGGCCGAAAGTAAGCAAGCGTATGTCAGTGGGAAGAGATTTCAAATCTCCTGTTGAGCCATGACTAAGACTTGGGCGTTTCTTTGGGGAGCAGAGTGGGTCTGCTGCGGAACGTGGTGATGAGCAGGAACAGGTGGGCGCAACGTTTAGGAGGTGAGGAAAGGGATTGGGTGATAAGGGAAGGGGATAAAAGGAATCCGAGTAGCGTTGAGGATTCCCATCAATCCACCACTATCCCTCTCTTGTCTTCGAGTGTATACCAAAGGTCTGTTCCCTGATGGTATCTTTCACATTCAGTGAAGACTCAATCAGTGAACAGCCCCTCTAGCAATATGTCTTCTAACACTTTCCACTTCACTTGCCCTGGCTCTCGCCATGTCATCTCCATAGGGCCGCAGGGTGAACATGCTCTCAACCGTACGGGGGATGGACCATATCCCTTGTTGAAGGTCTTGGAGCAGAGGGCTGTCAGCAACGGCTCAGGTTCTTCGGCCGTTTCCTTCGCCGACGTCTTCCAGAATGAGGCGATATGGGGATCGGCCGTCCAAGCTTTGGTTGTTCTGAATTGACATCGCCGAGAGTTTAGGGATCTTAACGGCCCTCTCCACAACAATATTCATAGAGGATTGGTTGACCGAGAGCTGGCGGATAATAGCAACACCATTCTGAAGAAGGCCCTGCGTTACGCGGCTGTGAACGACACCAAGTTGTTCAATCACATTCGGGATTTGTATGTCGAGGTGGGTGATAACCACCTGCAGGTCTTCTTGTGATCTCATGGTTATTGCACCACTAGTTGGATCTCCTCAAGGATAAAGTTTATAGGGCGCAAGGGAGGATTCAAGATTTGGAGTTGGAGCAGTACGACACCTGGGCGCGGGTTGCGAGTTTGGAAAGCCACAAGAACGAGACTGATGAACGCATGAGGGCCTTGACTGGTGTACTGCTGACACCGGTCGGACGCTCGGAGGTCATCTAGAGAGGTATAGCGGTATGAGGGAAGGTCCTAGGTTGTGCTAGAGGGTATCTCCGTTGGTATGATCGCTGTAGGGACGAGTATTGAATTTTAGGGAATTTGATAGCGTCGATAGGTTGATCAGATCGATAGGGGGTCGAGATCAAGGGGAAGTCGATGATGTCGAGGATATCAACGGTGGCAAAAGGGGATAGAGGGGTGATAGCGACAAGCAAGGCCGAAGCTCCGACTCAATGACGGCAGCAGCGGGAACTCACACGACAGCAACCGTATCGACACGGTATCGGCAGTAACAGCAAGTGGGGTGGAAGTACAAGCTTGAGTGAAGCGCAAGAGGTGGTGATGGCGGTGGACGCCAAAAGGGGATGTCTTTGTCTACGCAGTACAGGGATCTTAAGTACTGAGCCTTAGGGGTGTGAACTATTTACGGCGGAACACGGCTGGGAAGGAAGAGACTGGAAACGAGTGACTAATAGGGAGCTGCTAAGAGAGGGAGAGGGATGACGACACTATTGTATGTGGGAGCAGCGGAACTGATAAACGGAATGGAATGAATGACAGGGGGGGCAGTCCATCAATGGAACAACGGGTCAACCACAGGTCTGATGGAAACACCGGACCGGAGTGGAATGGCCGAGAGGCTGGTACAACTGATTGTGGGAGCCGCGACTTCCTAATCGGGTTGTGGGTGTGTTTGAGACAATCAGATGGCGACAAGAGCGCGATAACGAGGCTCAGAGGGGATGGACGTCGACGGGAGCAGGACACAAGGCTGGGGAATAAGAGGGGGATCTAATGCACGTCCGGGACGCAACACCAGTAGGAAATTGACGCGGGAAGGGAGAACAGGGCTTGAACTTGATGGGGGGGGGCAGAGAATTCGATTAGGCGGTGAAGCAACGTCGATAGCAGCGGGATCGCGAGCGGGCAGGGAAGAGGGTTGTAGGAACGGGTGCAGGACGGTCATCGTACGTCGCAAAACAAAAATCTGACGTCGCAGAGAAACAAGGCTCTACAGTGTATACACGCTGACCTTATTGACATCCCAGAATGTCAAACGCCCTCACCAACCTCGTTCCAGTTTTCAACAGAACCAACTACCAAGATTGGGCTCCCGCATGAAGAATTACCTTCTCTCTGCAGGACAATGGAGACAGATGGCTAAGGAAAAGCCTGAGCCTGATTATCCCTACCATGACGTTGAGGTCACCACTACTGGTTCAGATGGAAAACCTACCACGGAGATCATGTCCAAAGCAGACTTCTCCCAAGACCTGAAAAACCAAACTGAGATCGACTCTTGGGACAACAATAACAATAAAGCCAGAGGCAACATCATGTTG
>Ga0307516_10009368_pt1 | contig 10927 bp, 7 predicted proteins | sample 19_EM_MG_FD_203310 | JGI IMG/M metagenome (GOLD analysis project Ga0307516, IMG submission 203310) | Populus trichocarpa ectomycorrhiza microbial communities from riparian zone in the Pacific Northwest, United States - 19_EM | ecosystem: Host-associated > Plants > Roots > Unclassified | place...
TCTCCGTCACCGCGGCCAGACACCTCCTGCTGAACATGACCCCCAACGGCTCGCTCGGCCCGGAGGGCGAGCACCTCTTCGTCGTCCAGCGAGGACAGGGCCCGTACGTCGACGACGCGGACGGCAGGCGCTACATCGACGGCCTCTCGGGCCTGTACTGCTGCCAACTCGGCTACTCCTACGCCCCCGAGTTCGCCGAGGCCGCCGAACGGCAGCTGCGCGACCTGTGCTTCAGCCCGCTGTGGTCCTCCTCCGCGCACCCGACGGCCATCGACCTCGCCGAACGGCTGTCCCGGATCGCCCCGGTGGACGTCGAGCACACCTTCTTCTCCGGCGGCGGCGCCGAAGCCGTCGAGACCGCCTGGAAGATCGCCCGTCGCTACCACGCCCTGCGCGGCGAGCCGGGCCGCGTGAAGGCCATCTCCCGCCGCGGCGCCTACCACGGCCTGACCATCGGCGCCCTGGCCCTGACCGACGACCCGGGCCTGAAGGAACCGTACGGCCCCCCGGCGATCGACACCCGGTTCGTGGCCAACACCAACCGCTTCGGCCTGGCCGCCGAGTACGCCGACGACGACGTGTTCACCACCCGTCTGCTCGCCGAGCTGGAGGCGGCGATCCTGGCCGAGGGACCGGAGTCGATCGCCATGCTGATCGCCGAGCCGGTGCAGAACCGGGGCGGCTGCATCACCCCGCCCGACGGGTACTGGCCGGGGCTTCGGGCCCTGGCCGACCGCTACGGCTTCCTGCTCGTCGCCGACGAGGTGATCACCGCGTTCGGGCGGCTGGGGGAGTGGTTCGGCGGCGACCGCTACGGCGCCCGCCCCGACATCGTCACCATCGCCAAGGGCATCACCGCCGGATACGCCCCCATGGGGGCAACTCTGGTCAGCAACCGGGTTGTTGAGGTCATCAACCGGCCCGGCGCGGTCCTCAATCACGGCTACACCTTCGCCGGGCACCCGCTGAGCGCGGCCATCGCCCTGCGCAGCCTGGAGATCATGGAACGCGACCGGATCCTGGACAACGTCCGCTCACTCCAGGACCACCTCGCCAAACGGATGGCCTCCCTCGCCGACCTGCCGATCGTCGGCGACGTCCGGGGCGCCGGGTTCTTCTACGCCTGTGAGCTCGTCGGTGACCTGGAGGGCGGCGGCTTCAGCGACACCGCCCGCGCCGCACTCGTCGCCGACCTCGTCCCGCGCCGCCTTCGCGAGGCCGGGCTGCTCGCCCGCGTCTACAACCGCGCCGCCCCGCTGGTGCAGATCGCGCCGCCGCTGATCAGCGACCGCCCCCTCCTCGACCGTATCGCCGACATCCTCGCGGACACCCTCGACGAGGCGTCCGCCCGCCTGTGACACCCGTTTCGGAAAGGAACGACATGTACTCCATCGGTCCGCTGACCGTCGCCCCCGGCGAGCGCGCCCAGGGCCTCATCCCCGTCGGCACCAGCAGCTACGGAGTGGAGCTCGGCATACCGCTGATCGTCGTCAACGGCGCAGAGCCCGGCCCGGTGCTGTGCGTGGACGCGGGCGTGCACGGCGACGAGTACGACGGCCAGGAGGCGATCCGCCGCGTCCTCGCCGAGACCGACCCGGCCACCCTGCGCGGCACCGTCGTCGGCATCCCCTGCCTGAACACCCCCGCCTTCGAGGCGGCCGCCCGCACCAGCGGCCTGGACCATCTCAACCTCAACCGGATCTTCCCGGGCGACGCGGACGGCTCGTACTCCCTGCGCCTGGCCGCCACCTTCGTGGAGCAGGTCGTCCCCGCCGTCGACGCCCTCGTCGACCTGCACACCGGCGGCACCTTCGGAGAGATCGCCCCGCTCGTCATCCTCCAGGGCGGCCACGAGGAACTGGCCACGGATCTCGCCCTCGCGGCCGGGCACGAGCTGGTCTGGAAGGGCGGCAAGTGGGGCGGCACGGTCCGCCATCCCACCCTCGCGGCCGGCAAGCCCGCCATCACCATCGAGGCCGGCGGCGGCACCTACCGCGAGGCCAACGTCGAGCTGCACATCGGCTCGATCCGCAACATCATGCGGCAGCTCGGCATGACCGACGGCGAGCCGGAGCTGCGCGAGACGTACACGACGGTCTCCGGCACCTTCGCCCGCTCCGCCGCCGGCGGCTTCTTCGTCGGGCACGCCGATCCGGGGGAGACCTGCAAGGAAGGCGACCTGATCGCCCACATCGTCGACCACTACGGCAACACGCTGGAGGAGGTCCGCGCCCCGCAGGACGGCATCGTGCTCTGGGTACGCAGGATCCGCACGGTGCGTCCGGGCGACGAGGTCGTCATCTTCGGCGAGGTGCTGGGAGAGATCCAGCCATGAGCGGCGAGCCCCCGACCGAACCCCCGCGAACCGAACCCCCGCGAACCGAACTCCCGCGAACCGAACCTGCGCGAACCGAACTCCCCCTGGCCGAACTCCCGTTGACCGAGCTGCTCATGATCGACGGCAAGCAGGTCCCCGCCGCCGACGGCCGCTCCTTCACCGTCCTCGACCCGTCCGAGGGCACGGCCCTCGCCGAGGTCGCCCTGGCCGGTGAGGGGGACGTGGACCGTGCGGTCGCCGCGGCCCGGACGGCGTTCACGGCACCCGAGTGGGCCCGGATGCGCGCCGCCGACCGGGGGCGCCTGCTCCACCGCGTCGCGCAGGCGATCCGGCGCGAGGGTGAGTGGCTGGCCCGGCTGGAGAGCCGCGACGTCGGCAAGCCGCTCAGCCAGGCGAAGGCCGACGTCGAGTCCGCCGCCCGCTACTTCGAGTTCTACGCGGGCGTCGCCGACAAACTCGGCGGCACCACCATCCCGCTCGGCCCGGGCCTGATCGACTACACCGTGCGCGAGCCCATCGGTGTCTCCGGCCAGATCATCCCCTTCAACTACCCGCTCCAGAACACCGCGAGGGGCTCCGCCCCGGCACTGGCCGCAGGCTGCACGGTGGTGCTCAAGCCCTCCCCGGAAGCCCCGCTCACCCCGCTGGAGATCGCCAGGATCGCGCTGGAGTGCGGGCTGCCGCCAGGGGTGTTGAACGTCGTCCCCGGCGACGCGGAGACAGGGGCCGCCCTCGCCGGACATCCGGACATCGACCAGGTCACCTTCACCGGCTCGGTGCCGACCGGCATCGAGGTCGCCAGGGCGGCCGCCGCCAACGTGGTGCCCTCGGTGACGGAACTCGGCGGCAAGTCGCCGTTCACCGTGTTCGCCGACGCCGACTTCGACCTGGCACTGGGCGCGGTGCTCGGCGCGGCGTTCAGCAACGCGGGGCAGATGTGCTCGGCGGGGACACGGCTGCTGCTCCAGCGCGGCGCCGAGGGATTCCTGGACCGGCTGGTCGAGAAGGTCGCCGGCCTGCGTGTCGGCCCCGGGCTCACCGACCCGGACATCGGGCCGCTGATCTCCGCCCGGCAGCGCGACCGGGTCCTGGGCTATCTGGACCTGGCCCGGCAGGAGGGCGCCACGGCCCGGACCGGGGGCGGCGCGCCGTCGGATCCCGCGCTCGCCGGCGGGTACTACATCGAACCGACCGTCCTCACCGGCCTGACCAACCAGGCCCGTTGCGCACGTGAGGAGATCTTCGGCCCGGTCGTCACGGTCATCGGGTTCGACGACGCGGACGAGGCCCTGGCGATCGCCAACGACAGCCCGTACGGCCTTGCCGCGTACGTGTGGAGCCGGGACATCGACAAGGCGATGCGGATGGCCGAGGGCATCAGGGCCGGTCAGGTGTATGTCAACGCCACCGGCGTCGGTACCGGCGTCGAACTGCCCTTCGGCGGCTACAAGCACAGTGGCTGGGGCCGGGAGAAGGGCCTGGAGGCCCTGGCCGGTTACACCCAGACAAAGAACGTGTGCATCGGATTCGGGGACCGGTCATGAGTTCCCGGAGAGCGGCGACAGGAGTCCGGCCATGAGGTACCGCACCCTCGGCGAGCGCGGTCCCACCGTCTCCGTGGTCGGCCTCGGCGGCAACAACTTCGGCTCCCGCCTCGACGAGGAGGGCACGAAGGCCGTCGTGCACGCGGCCCTCGACGCGGGGATCACCCTGTTCGACACCGCCGACATGTACGGCGGGTTCGGCGAGTCGGGCGGCTCGCGCGGCGACGGTGAACGGCTCCTCGGCGCGGCGCTGAAGGGCCGCCGTGAGGAGGTCGTGCTGGCCACCAAGTTCGGCATGGAGATGGGAACCGAAGCGGACCTGTACGGCCGACGCGGCGCGCGCCCCTACATCCGGCACGCCGTCGAATCCTCACTGCGCCGGCTCGGCACCGACCGGATCGACCTGTACCAGTACCACGAGCCGGACGGTGTCACCCCGTTGGAGGAGACCCTCGCCGCCCTGCGGGAACTCGTCGCCGAGGGCAAGATCGGACACATCGGCTGTTCCCACCTACCCGCCGAGGACCTGTCCGACGCGTTCGTGTCCACGCAGGCCCGCTACCACCTGCTCGACCGCGGAGCGGAGCACGACGTGATCCCGGCCTGTCTGCGGGCCGGCGTCGGTCTCCTGCCGTTCTACCCGCTCGCCAACGGCCTGCTCAGCGGCAAGTACCGGCGCGGCGAACCGCCGCCGTCCGGCAGCAGGCTGTCCTGGCGGCGGGGCTGGTTGACCGACGCCGCTCTCGACCGCGTCGAGGCGCTCACCGCGTACGGCACCGAACGCGGTCTGACCCTCCTCGAGGTCGCCGTGGGCGGGCTGGCCGGCCTGCCCGCCGTCGGGTCGGTGATCTGCGGGGCCATGAGGCCCGAACAGGTCACCGCCAACGCGGCGGCGGCCGACTGGACACCCGACGCGACCGACCTGGCCGCCCTCGACGCCGTCGTGGCCCCCGGCGAGCAGGTCGTCTGACCTCCCCAACTCCCTTATCGGCACCCGGAAACGAGGCTGAACACCATGCGAGAGATCGTCACCTTCGACGCCTACGGCACCCTGGTCGACTTCCAGCTCGGCCCCACCACCCTGAAGGTGCTGGCCGACCGGCTGGACCTGGACGGGCTGGACGTCGACGAGTTCCTCGACGACTTCCGCGTCATGCGCTTCCAGGCCGTCCTGGAGGCCTACCGCCCCTACCACGAGGTCCTGCACTCCAGCCTGCGGACGGCGATGCGTCTGCACGGTCTGGAGTACCGCCCCTCGGACGGCGACGCGCTGGTCGAGGCCGTCCCCGCCTTCGGCCCCTTCCCGGAGGTCCCGGACGCCCTGCGCGCGCTGAAGAGCAGGTACGAGATCGCCATCATCACCAACAGCGACGACAACCTCATCGCGCGCAACGTGGAGAACATCGGCGTCGAGTTCGACCACGTCATCACGGCCGAGCAGGCGGGCGCGTACAAGCCGGACCGCCAGACCTTCGAGCACGCCTTCAAGACGATCGGTGTCGACGCCTCCCAGGTCATCCACACCGCACAGGGCTGGGAGTACGACCACATCCCGACCCGCGACCTCGGCCTGAGGCGCCGCGTGTGGATCAACCGCTACGGCCGCCGCGGCAGCGCGGACTACCAGCCGTACGACGAGCTGCCCGACCTGTCCGGACTGCCGGCCCTGCTCGGCTGCTGACCCCCGGCGACCCACGGGCGACCCCCGGCGACCCACGGCGACACAGGACAGAGAACACAGAGGACGCACGCCATGAAGCAGATCCCGTACTGGCTGGACACCGCCCCGCCGCTGCCCGACCGCTCCGGAAGGGAGCTGCCCGAGGAGGCGGACGTGGTGGTCGTCGGCGGCGGACTCACCGGCCTGTCCACCGCGTACCACACCGCCCGCAAGGGCGCCCGGGTCGTCCTCGTGGAGAAGGACAAGATCGGCTCGGGCGCCTCCGGCCGTAACGGCAGCATGTGCACCCAGGGCCTCACCATCGGCGTCGGCGAGGCCCGCAAGCGCTACGGCCAGCAGCGCGCCCGCGAGCTCTACGACTCCTTCCGGGAGGCCGTGGACGTGGTCGAGGAGCTGACCCGGACGGAGCGGATCGACTGCGACTTCCACCGCTCCGGCCGCCTGGGCGTGGCCTTCAAGCCGCGGCACTTCGAGGCGATGAAGGCCACCCGGCGGGATCTCGCCGAGAACTTCGGCCACGACACCGAGCTGCTCTCCCGCAGCGACCTCAGGTCGGAGCTGGGCTCGGACTACTACCACGGCGCCCTGCTCGACCCGCTCAGCGCGGGCCTGCACGTGGGCAAGTACGTGCACGGCCTCGCCGAGGCCGCCGAACGCGCCGGCGCCGACATCCACGAACGCAACGCGGCCACCGGCCTCACCCGCCTGCCGGACGGCGGTTTCCTGGTCGAGACACTGCACGGCACGCTCCGCGCCAAGCAGGTCATGGCCGCCACCGACGCCTACACCGACCAGGCGATGCCGTGGTTCCGCAAGCGGCTGATCAACGTCGGCAGCTTCATCATCGTCACGGAGCCGCTGGGGGAGGAGCGGGCCCGGGAGTTGATCCCGCGCGCCCGGCTGGTGGTCGACTCGAAGAACATCGGCCACTACGTCCGCCTCACCCCCGACCATCGCCTCGCCTTCGGCGGCCGGGCCCGCTTCGCCCCGTCCGACCCGGGATCCGACCTCAAGAGCGGGGACGTCCTGAAGCGCGAGATGACGGAGATCTTCCCGCAACTGGCGGACGTCCGGGTCGACTACGTGTGGGGCGGCATGGTCGGCTTCTCCTGGGACCGTCTCCCGCACGCCGGCGAGGCCAACGGCCTGTACTACTCCATGGGGTACTGCGGCCATGGCGTCCAGATGGCCACCTACATGGGCCGGGCCGTCGCCGAGATGATGGACGGAAAGCCGGAGGCCAACCCGCTGCGCGGCCTCGGCTTCCCCAAGGTCCCCATCCCCTTCTACAACGGCACGGCCTGGTTCCTGCCGTTCGGCGGCGCCTACTACAAGGCCAAGGACCGCCTGCGTTGAGGCGCCGGTGACGCGCACGCGCTGATGGAGCGTCAGAAAGTCCCTCCTGTCGACAGTTTGCCGGGTCGGTGCAGGAGTGGCTCGCCGGAGAGGTGCGCGGCCCGCCGGGCGTCCGCCCGGCGGGCCACCGTCCGTATCCGGTCGGTTCAGTCGCAGGTGCCGCTGGGCCGTGTGCGCGTCACCACGTTGCTGATGCCGGTGGTCGCGTCGAGCCACAGCACCTGGGTACCGGCCGCCGCGGCGGCCGACAGCTGCTCGCCCCGGTTGCAGGAGACCCGGCTCCTGCGCACATCGTCGCCGGTGCCCGTCGGCGAGAACTGCCAGAGCTTGGCCAGGTACTCGTTGCGGTACTCGGCGACCGGTGTCCGGGCGACCATCGTCACGGCCTCCTCGGAGGCGGTCACAGCGGAGACGTTCAGGGCCTCGGGGCCGGTCTCCGGGCTGAGGTCCGTGACACCCGAACCGTCGAGACCCGCACGGCGCAGGGCCGTCACGCCGTTCTGCCCGATCTCGTCGAGCAGCCAGTAGACATGCCTGCCGGTGACGGCCGTCGGGCCCAGGCCGGTGCCGGGGGCGGCCTGCTGGATCACGCTTTCCGCACCGGTCGCCACATCGACCACCCTGGTGGTCGACTCGTACACCGCGCGGACTCGCTGCCGGTCCTGGTAGACGACCTTGCCGTCGCTCAGCGACGGGAAGGTCGCCTGATGGTAGGTGCCGCCGCCGATCGAGACCTTGTTCGCCGGGTCCTTCAGGCTCAGGTAGGCCACACCCGCTCTTCCGCCCTGGTTGCTGTACGCGAAGACCACGACGTCACCTTCGACGTCCAGCGCGCTGCCCACGCTCCGGCCGTGCCACAGGACCTTCACCGGCCCGCCCGCGAGGGGCCGCGCCAGGATGTCCACCCCGGCAGCCCCGTGCGCCTGCCACACCACCGTCTTCCCGTCGGTGGCCGGGTTGACGTGATAGCGGCCGTCGTTGGGGCTCATCAGCTTCAACTGCCCCGTGCCGTCCGTGCGCCCGGCCCATACCGAGTACGGCTCGGAGCCCTTCTCGTCGGACGTGGCGGCCGCCCACCAGCCGCCGCCGGCGCCCAGGTGCGAGTCGCTGGTGTTGACGCGCTCGATCAGCAGGTCGGAGTCGACGCCCAGGGCCAGCTCCCAGTTGGGCACGATGCCATGGGCGTTGAAGGCCCGCTGGACGGCCGCGAGGTCCTGCCCCGCCACGTTCAGGGCCTTGGCGGCGGCGATCACCGCGGCCCGCCCCTCGGTGAAGCCGTCGATCGGGGTGAGGTACTCCGTGAGCGCCTTGTACACGATCCGGTCGGCGAGTGCGGGGTCGAGGTCCTCGCGGATGTCCCACAACGCGCCGGCGAACAGGGTGGAGTTGAGATGGACGCCACCGCTGTCGGTGCCGAATCCCACACCGAGGAAGGACTTCGCGGTGGTCCGCCCGTCGTTCATGTCACGGGCCGCGCAGTCGCGCGGGGACTTGGTCCGGCACAGCGTCTCGCCCAGCAGAGCGGTGTCCGGGTCGTCCATGGGCAGGTGGTACGCGTCCGCCTCGATGGCGTTGCCGAAGTAGTCCGCGATCGCCTCGTTCATGGCGCCCGACTGGCCCGCGTAGACGAGGTCGGCGGAGTGCTCGATGACGCCGTGGGTCATCTCGTGCCCGACGACGTCCAGTCCGGCGGAGAGCGGACGGTACTCGTCGTCGCCGTTTCCGTAGACCATCTTCTGGCCGTCCCAGAAGGCGTTGACGTACGGCTGCCCGTAATCGGTCACCCCGACAAGGGAGTTGATCTCCAGGCCCCGCCCGTCGAGGCTGTCCCGGCCGTGCTCGGCCTTGTAGTAGTCGTACACCTGCCCGGCGGCCCAGTGCGCGTCCACCGCGCCCGCCTCGGTCGCCTCGGCACCGAAGGCCGGGGTGGACGAGGCGAATTCCTGTATGTCCCCGGGCCAGACGCCCGACACCTCACTGGCCCACTTGCCGCGCGCGTCCCAGGTGGCGAGGACGTGCTCGGGGTCGCTCTGGATGCGGGAACGGTCACGCAGGACGTAGGCGCCGCGCGTCTCGTCATGGGTGACTTGCAGATCTACGTTCCCGCCGTCCAGTTTCACGCCGGAGCCCACCTCGGCGGGGACGGGTTCCTCGGCCAGGCGGCTCGCTCTGTTCGCGCCGGCCGTCGTCCCGGGTGCGCCGAACGTCCGGATACCGCTGTACTGGAGGACCGGATAGCCGGCCCGCGCGTCGATGTAGACCTCGCGCAGCACCGGTTCGGCGCGTCCCGGGTCCTCGCCCCGCACGGTGATGTGCCGGGCGAGAACGCCCGAACCGGTGGGCAGGACGACCAGGCCGTGGGAGGTGCCGGTCAGGGGCGGTTCGTCCGCCGGGTCCGTTCCGCGGGCCGTGAATCCCCGCTCGCCGAGCTCGGTCCGCACGGCGTCGACCGCCCGTTCGACCGCGAGCGCGTCGTCGACCTCGGCCGTCGTGCCGGTCCGCAGCCCGGTGAAGTACTTGCCCGAGGTGCCGGTGACGACCCGTGCGCCGTCCCGCTTCTCCATCCGCACGACGTACTGGCCGCCGAGGACCGGGACGCCGTGGTGCTTCTGCCTCAGCCGTACGGTCTCCCGGCCGTCGTCGGACGTGGTTCCCACGGGCTCCAGGTCACGCCCCGGGTCGGCGATCCGGTAGCGGTCCTCCCGCGCGTCGAGGTAGGCACGTGCCGCGCCCGCCGCGTCCCGTGCCGTCGGCGCCTTCTCCCGGATGCCGTCCACCAGCGCGGGCGTCGCGGTCTGTTGCCCCGGTATGACCTCTCCCGGGCTCGGCGGCGGTGCCGCCTGTCCGGTGGCCGCGTCGACGGGGACCGCCGAGACGACGAGTGCGGCGACGCCGATCAGCGCCGCCGCACCCGATATGCCGCTTCTTCGTGCTCTGGACAACCCTGTCGGTCTCTGCGAACTCGCTCTGGACTGACGCACAGTCCCCCATCCCCGAAGCATCCGTACCGGCGGCGGTCCGCCGCCGGGCAGGGCCATGGAACCTGGAGATGCGTCGAATCATCAACGGGGCGCACGTTTCCACAGATGACTTCCGGCCCTCGGCCGGGGAAGGAGCCGTCGGATCCGATACGCGCCAATAGCGTCCGCCCGCACCACCCGGCCGTCGGGCACCACCGGCCCCGTCGGCCCATCCCGGCACACCCTCATTAGCGTGCGCTTTTACGGCCACCTCGGCCGACGCACGAGTTCATCACGCTGTCTTCACGGGGCACACACTTTCGGCCGGGCGGTGCCGAGTGTGCCGCCGCCGGGGCAGACGGTGTGCTTGCGGCATGCCTAGCCTCCCAGGCCATGCGATCACCACTGATGAGGCGCTTCGGTCTCGGCGCCGTCCTCGCTCTCGCCCTCGCCGTGTTCGGTCTGGCCCCCAGTGCGAGCGCGGCCGACCCGGCACCGGCCGAGCTGACGTTCGCCACCGACAGTGCCACCACCACGCCCGGCGGCACGGTGAACCTGTCGATGACGATCACCAACAACAGGACCTACGACATCTGGTTCGTGTATCAGACCATCGAACCGACATGGCTGACCACCCAGCGCCCCGACCTGAAGTACAGCTTCACCGGATGCAGCCTGGCCACGGCCGCCGGCCCCACCCCGTGCTCCGGAACCGGCCCCGCCGACCTCGGCACCAACTACGGCGCCACCGTCCCGCCTGGCCAGAGCCGCACCGTCACGCTGACGCTCCAGGTGGCCGCCGACTCCGGCTGCAACGGCAACATCGGCTTCTACTCGTACTACTACGCCGAGTTCAGCGACAGCACCAATGTCAGCGGCGGTCCTGTCTACACGCCCGACACGCGAGTGCTGTGTGCCTGACGGCTCACCGAGGGCGTGTTCGAGCGTAGTCAGTGTGACCTAAAACCGGCCCGTGACCTGGTGCGCACTCCGGTATGGACCACTGACACTCCGCCCGGCGGTCCCCTGTGGTCCGCCGGTGCGCCGC
>Ga0307516_10009369_pt1 | contig 10926 bp, 12 predicted proteins | sample 19_EM_MG_FD_203310 | JGI IMG/M metagenome (GOLD analysis project Ga0307516, IMG submission 203310) | Populus trichocarpa ectomycorrhiza microbial communities from riparian zone in the Pacific Northwest, United States - 19_EM | ecosystem: Host-associated > Plants > Roots > Unclassified | place...
TCCTCGATTGAAACATTGTGATCTAGAAAGCCAGAACGAAGTTGGAGGCCTACCGTATAAATTTGGACGAATGTGATCATCGATGTGGTCAAATGAACGGGCGTCGTCGGGCCTATCTGTTCTCGGGCATTATGATGTGCGGTCGACCGTCCCACCTCATCCAAGCTGCTTACGATTGTCTTAGCAAGCGATTGAACCACCAACCAGGGTCGAAGGGTTTGTGGAATCGCCTCTGGCGCCTGAGGGTGAGGGCAAGGACAGGGGAGGGAACATAAACGGTAACCCGCACGAGATAGAGCCCCATGCTGGGGTAAGTGTATTCTCCAGAGTGGAGATTCTCGAAAAACGGGGCACCGGCCGCCCCCCTCTGAACTTGAGGTTCGATTCCAGCCTGAGTCACCTTGTGAGTCCCGCCGGTGGTGCAAGTGTCGCCCTGGTACACAGGGCGGAATATGCATAATATATTCGTCAGGAGGCCGGGAGGAATCGTTGGGTTTCTACTTTATTGGAGATCGATTCAGTATTCCGCTCCGTCGACACAGATTCTCATGTGTATCGTTGCAGATAGATCGTGTTCGATTACCCTTTGACCTCTCGTCCACACACGGTCTGGGGGACGTTGGGATGCCCGCTGGAATCGTGGCGGCGAGACATACCGACAGGGTGGGGGACGCGGAGAACCTCGGTTGCCGCCATCGGGGAGGAGCCCGCGCCGGAAGTTCGAGATCCCTCGTTCTCTACTTTACCGCTGCGCGCGGAGATTGAGGGCCGCCCTACATTCCCCTCAGCAGGCGTTGGCCCGCTTTGTCGTTGTTCTGCGTACTCTAAAATCAACCTCGCAAGACCTTCGAAAGCCACCTTCAGCCTGGATCTTGAATGGCCCCAATTCAATGTCACGCCGTGATCCCCACCAAGGAGCAACTCGATGCCACAGCGCGCAGGGGGGCTCCGGGAGTTTGGAAATACGACTTTGAGACAATGCCATTGCAGGATGCTATTTCCGTGTCACGGGTAAGAGCGAAACTCTGGACGTTGTGCTGCCCAGTACTCATCATATACCTCGTGGACGGTCGAAGTAGCCCGGGCCCGCCCCAACGCAACCGTGGGGCTCGCGATCAAGACCGCTATGCCAAAGGGAACGTTGATACCCAAGGTCACTTGACTTGGCCTCGAGAGGAGAAACCCCAGTTGGAGGAGAGGATTCCGGTCTTTGCTGAGGGTTGTCAAGAGGACAGAGCGAAGCGTGCGGGAGATCACATAGTTGGGGGACTAGGACTCGAAGACGCCGTGAGCACCCTCAAGCTAAGTGGCATTGTTCGCGCCTGGTTTCCATGGTTTATCCCTCCCAGGTTATCGGTTGGTGTCGCAACACGACTACCATCATGGCCTTCGCGTTCCGAGTCCCCGTCGTTCAATCACCCAGAACTTGGTCAAGTGCTCGGCCCAAGAGGTCTTATGCCTTCGGAGAGGACCGCAACCTACGACGTGCTGGTTATATCCGAAGGATGGAAGGCACCGCTGAGTGGAAGCATGACAAGACCAAGACCGGGACAATTCGCACCACGATTACCAGGGTACGTGCACCAAGCATTCCCACGAGCTGCCGCCTAACTTATATCCACCAGACTGCCTGGCCACTAGAATATACCACCAAGAACCTTCGCCACCTCTTGGGCGTCGTCGAGACGGCAACGGGAAACACTCGTGACCTCGAGGCTGAGGAGCATGGCAAGGCCAAACAAGGTCAGTTGATCCTGCCACCCATCACCGGTCACCGGCGGTCGAGGTTGACTCGGAAGTCTTAGCCAACGCTCTCAGCCGGGTGATCTTGAGCTCAGGTCAAGGATCCTGGATTCGAATCGTGGGTTTCTAGTCTCCGGCGGGCGACTCGACAACATTTAGATGCAACCTAACACCACTTGATGCATGCACTTAATAAGTTGAGATCATTTGACAACGTCCCACAAATCCGAACGTCCATCCGGGCGTTGTGGAATTGCCAAGTTGTCTGACTCGTGGGCGACGACCAGCGACCGTTTTGTGCGTGAATTCATCTTTTATGACCATCACAGAGTATAGTCAACTCCACCGCACGGCTGGAACAACGGCACGCCTCGCCTGGGATTCTGTAACACTGCGTGATTTCCACAGGGGAATGTTGTGAGGGTTCATCACGACCCTCGTTCGTGACCCCCCCCCCCTCCGTTGTTCGGTTCGGGCGCTCTCTTGCTGACTCGGGGGTTCAGTGGGTTCGTTCCTCGTCCCGGCTTACCCTTTATCATCGAACTCCACCTACAGTGATGAATGCCCTGCTCTGCATCGTTGTCCGCAAGTCTGCATCGGGGATGTTCCGGCTCCACCGACAAACCCTCGTGTGTGACCCCCCGCGTCCAGACTATCCTGCGTGCTAGCCCCGCCGTTCCCCTGATTGCGGGAACAGACCTCAAGGTCAGGCCCGCCACCTTTCCGGGCCCCGTTCCTTCGGCTCACTTACACACCTGGGCAGCAACCTGCCAACGCACAAACTTCAGCTTGCACTGCAACGCCCCCTAGGAAGCTCTCTTCGCAAGTCGCAGGGAATCCTATCACCTCTGGTCACGGGCCAGAAGGGCATAGGTTTAAATTTTGAATCCGCATCCTCAATTGAAAGACGGTGGTCATCGATGTGGTCAGCGAACAGACGTATTCCGTCACTCGGGTCTGTCCTGTCTGCTCTCCTCGGGCATTCTGATGCACGATCAACCTTCTCACCTCGTCCGAGCTGCTTACGATTGTCTTAGCAAGCGATGACCAACCGCGGAGCGATAGAACCATCAATAACCCGGGTTGGAGGGCTCGTAGAATCGCCTCGGACGTTTGAGGGTAGGTCATGGAGCAGGGGAGGAAACACAAATGGTAACCAACACGAGAGAGGGCCTCATGGGTGAACCGCTCTTGGACTGAAGGGTAGACATAGTCTCCGCGCTGGAGATGGTCGGACAAGGGGTTACACCTTGTGAAATCTGTCGTTGACGCGAGCATCGTCCCGGTACGCCGCCCGGTAGCGCATTCACGTATGGCACCCAGAGTCGACCGAAAAATGGGTGGTATTGGGTGGATACTGATAGGCAAACAATCGATGGGAAGATACATGGACAAAGGCGAATGACAATATGACACGGGTCAGTTATGACGAGTACCCACCCGTGAACAATCTGGATCGGGTGCGATTGCTTTCATGCGTGGAAGGGAGAGAGGCATTTTTTGCGCGCTTCACGTCGACCGACGGTTGAACCGAACCACGACCTCAGCTGCTCGCCACCTTAACCTCGATCTACACCAACCGAGCATCAACATGGATCTCCGAAAGTCGTTCTCGAAACCGTTCAAAAAGCTTAAGGACAATCTCCCGGGTGGTCGCCGCAAGCGAGATGGAAGATCTGGGAGCGGAAACGACAGAAAAGGATATGTCGACGCCGAAGGAGGGGAAGCCAGTCAGACGGGCTCATACCTGGATTCAGAGGCTGGCATCGAGGGCGTGATGGAGAGTGTACCCAGTCAGGAAGGGTGCGATGTTGGTGGGAAGGAAGCTGTTCCGGTCGATGATCCCCCCACGTCCGCGCCCTTGATCTCGCAGGAGATAATAACAGATGGTGTGCCGCGTGGACAACTTTATTTCAGTTCCGCCTCTGATAGGTCCTCCAGACAACATAGATAACTCCACCATTCTGGATCAAGTCCAAGGCGCTCCTAGTTCCGACTGGAGCAAACTCAACACCACAGGTGGGAACAGGTTTGAGCACTGGACGCCCAAGTCCACTGCGTCTGCTGCGGTCAAATTGTTCCTCCGTGGGGTGAAGGAATCCGCAGATGCGTTCCCTCTACTTAAATCCGTTGTTGGAGGTCTGTGCTTTATCCTGGACAATTGTGAGGTATGGCAATTCTCCGGTACATTCCACCCACAACACTCACAAACACCCCAGCAAACAAAGGTAAATAAACAAGCGATTGAGTCGTTGGTCCCCAGGGTCAAAGCCCTCTCTGCCTCACTATGCAAACCCGTTTCTGAGGGTGGTTCCAAGGAGGGAACAAGGAGGAAGGAACTGGAACAGTAAGCTTACACCCTCCAGGTCCAGATCTGAGCCTAACAACCAAGACCATCAGAAAACTGGAAAAGGTTCTCCAAGAACTCATCCCAATGGCAGAGCAAGGGAACATTGAGGGGTTCTTTAGCAATACCAAGAATGCAGATCTACTCAGTGGTCTTGTTGGAGACATTCATGATGCTACAATGGACTATCAGGTTTGTAGCCAGAGCAAACCCATCACCCTCATGCCTGATATCTGTTTCAGACTTCATTACAACAAGATATCTATGAAATGAGTTGTTCACTCATTGTGAGTCCCACCCTCTTAGTTTTCATTTATGGAAGTAACCATCAAATAGGAATCAGCAGACTTTGCCCTTCTTGCAAAGGTGCATCCCACAATTGATGCTGAGCACCATTCTGGGATCAGGCAGGGGTGCCTGGGGGGAACAAGGGTAGATGTTCTTCAACAACTTGAAGATTGGTTGGGGGATGAACAAGCTCAACATGTGTTCTGGCTCAATGGCCTTGCAGGGACTGGAAAGTCAACCATTGCCCAGACCTTTGCTGAGATTACATTTGCAGAGGGAAAGCTTGGTGCAAGTTTCTTTTGCTCAAGAGACTTTGGTGACAGGAGTAACATCCAAAACATCTTCCCAACACTTGCATTTCAACTTGCATGTCAGTACCCACTGTTCAGAGAGAAGTTACTCCAAGTCCTGAGGGCCAACTGTGGAATCAAGCGTGGATCCCTTTGTTCCCAGTTGGAAACATTCATTATTGGTCCATTCCAGGCAATGCAAACCCCAACCCTCATTATCATTGATGCCCTTGATGAGTGCCAAGATGAGGAACCAGCATCTGCAGTCCTCTCTGTGCTCTCCCGCTATGTGGACAAGATTCCCCTTGTCAAGTTCTTTATTACTGGCAGACCTGAACCTCGCATTCGGTCTGGATTCCGCTTGAAGTCACTCCAGCCCCACACAGAAGTGCTCAGACTCCATGATGTCAAACCTGATTTAGTGGACAGTGACATCAAGCTCTTCTTGAAAACCAGGTTAGCTGATGTTGTCAAGAACCGGAGTGGTTGCAGCTTCATGGAAGATTGGCCAAGTCCACAGGATATTGATGCTCTCTGTAAGAAGGCTGCTGGGCTTTTTATCTATGCTTCAACAATTGTAAAGTTTGTTGCATCCCAACACCATCCACCCAATGAGAGGCTTGCTCTCATCATATCACTCCCACAAGACACTTCTCATGAGGGGAAGTCAGGTATCAATCTCCTCTACACTCAGGTCCTAGATCAGGCTTTCCAGGATGTAGATGATGACTTTTACTTACATCTGAGATCAGTGATGGGGGCAGTAGTACTTGTCTTCCACCCACTCTCAATAAAGACCCTCTCAGACCTCCTTGGGAACTGTGGCACACCATTCAGGATGTACAATGCTCTACGTGCCCTCCACTCTCTTCTCCTTGTCCCAGACAACATGGAAGGTCCAATCCGTGTTTTCCATAAATCTTTCCCTGACTTCCTTACAGATCCAAAGTGATGTACAGACAACCGATTCTTTATAGACCCATTGGTTTTCCACAGAGAGATTCTACTTTCATGCCTCAAACTAATGGAGGAGAGGTTGAAAAAGAATATTTGTAACCTGGATGACTATGCTGTTCTCAGTGATGTTAAAGATCTTTCCACTCAGCAAAGAGCACACATTGGGGATGATTTGGAGTATGCATGCCGTTTCTGGACAACTCACCTTATGAGGACCACCGGTAGCAGTCTTGGCATTGAGGAGGTGCAAAGGGCAATTGACAGATTCTTCACAACCTATTTTCTGTTTTGGATTGAGGTCCTCAGCCTTTTGGGAAATCTTGAGGTTGCTGTCCATGCCCTCAGTGACATTCAACAATGGTATACATTGGTGAGTTATATATGGAGCACCTACCGAGACCTATGCTTATACTTATCCAGGCAGGAAATTTCTGCAAATGGACACATGATGGTCAGCGATTTCTCTTGGAATCCTTTGACCTAATCTCCAACTCTCCTTCCCACATATACCATTCTGCCCTCCCACTTTCCCCCTCCTCATCTTGGCTTCATAAACACTACACTGCACATCTTTTACAAGAGGTTAAGGTAGTTGGGTGGCTCTCACCTGAATGGGGGACATGTTCCCATACAGTTGCATTAGATGATACCCCAATGGCCCTTGTATGCTGGGAAGATACTATTGCAGTTGGTTTTCGCTTTGGTGGTATCACTACCTTCAACACAATCACAGGCAGCCAGATAGCTGTTTTGTTAGGGCACACTTGTGGTGTGGGATCTCTTGCCTTCTCATTTGATAGTACATTACTTGTGTCTGGAAGTGATGATGAAACCATCAAACTCTGGGATGTCCAGACTGGTGGAGCTATCAAGACCTTCCATGGCCACACACATTTGGTTAGTTCTGTTTCCATCTCACTAGACAATGCTATACTTGCCTCAGGATCCTGGGACAACTCAATCCGTTTGTGGGGTATTTGGACAGGGGAGTGCCTTTGTGTCATAGATGGACACAGTGGCTGGGTCAAGTCTGTCAGCTTCTCTCCCACAAACTCCCAACACCTGATATCTGCATCCAATGATAATACCATACAGCAGTGGAGTATTGATGGTTTCCGAATTGGACCTACTTATGAAGGCTGTGGTGTTGCTTTCTCCTTAGATGGGACTCATTTTGTTTCATGGAGGCAGAGAGTTGCCACAGTTCAAAATTTTGGGTCTGGGGCAGTTATCACCAAACTCCAGGCTCCCAGTGATGATGGGTTTGACTGCTGTTGTTTCTCCCCCAGCAGTGAATTTGTGGCTGGTAGTATTAGTGAGACTATTTATGTCTGGGATATCACCTGCTCAGACCCTCACCTCTTCAAGACCCTTGATGGACACAGTGATGCAATCAATGCCATCACATTTTCCTCCTCCCTCATCTCAGCATCTGATGATCACTTAATCAAGTTTTGGCAGATTGGTACATCATTGACAGACCCAGTTTCAGCTGATCCAATATCCACTCTACCCACTTCAGCTTCAATTGAGTCCATCAGCCTGCAAGTAAAAGAGGGTATTATTATCTCAAGTGATTCAGATCGGATGGTGAAGTTCTGGGACATCTCAACTGGCATTTGCAAGGCATCCTTCCAAGCCCCAGCTGAAGATGCCACCTGGAAAGATGCCCAGCTGATAGAAGGCAGATTGATCCTTGTTTGGCATGCAGAAGAGAAACTCTACATCTGGGACATTGGGAAAGATGAATTCCTCCAAACTATAGACACATCCATATCTGAAGTTGATGGCCTCAAGATATCAGGAGATGGGTCTAGGGTTTTTTGCCTTACCAAGAAATTAATCCAATCATGGTCAATATGGACAGGAGCAGCAGCTGGCAAAGTGGAGTTAACAGATGAAGATGTGCAACTTCTGGATCCCCTCTGTATGGATGGTTCAAGAATCTGGGTTTGTTCTAGAGATTCATCAGTTGAAGGGTGGGACTTTGGGATCTTAAGCTCCTCCCCCATCTCATTATCTACCACATTTCCAGATAGACCCCACCTACATTTTATTTGTGGTACCAGGTGGTGGGGTGGTGGCACATCAAGGATCAAGGATACACTTACTGGAAAGGAGATTTTCCATCTGATTGGGAGGTATATGAGGCCTGATGAAGTGCAGTGGGATGGTAGGTATCTGGTTGCTGGTTATGAGTCTGGGGAGGTGTTAATTTTAGATTTCAATCATGTAGTCTCTCAGTAGAGATATAACATCACTCTTCTGTGGCTATAGCAATCAAAATCACCATTAGGAGGCAGCTGGTGAGGACTGGTGCATAACACTGATAAGTAAATTAGCTGCTAAAGGGCCTACAGTAACAACCTCCTAGCTGTGCCTCCTGAATCCCTGAGCTACAGTTTTCATCTTATACCCACATTTACTCTGCAAAATGCACAGATTAGCTTCACCACACCAAATTCATTAAATGGGGTACATACCATAGCACCACATTTGATGAGCCATAACTCAGGGTGGTTTGAAAGACCATGGGGAAGTGATGTCTAAATAAGGGAATAGAGTGATGGGTACCATCAGAGGCCTACAGCAGAGCCCTCGCAGCTCAGTGGAGTTCGGGGGACCTATGGTATGAGCTGGAATGGTTGGACAGCTAAGTACAGCAGAGTTTCGGCAGAGTCCTGCATTGTTTTGCATTGCTCAGTGTTGTCCCAGCAGAGTCTTGATGAGGTTAACTAAGTCCGGATGGGGTCAGATGAGGTCAGCAGAGGTCAGTGGAGTATGGCTGAGGGAAATGTGAGAATTGAGGGCTGGAGAGCATGCCAAAAACGAGGCAGGACACTGCTGTGGGAGGAGGAGATCCAGGATGCAGGAGGAGTGGCACTGGAGTACAATGCACAGCACAATGACCAGTTCATCACTCCACCACCTTGTGCTTGGTGCTTGGGGAGTGGGGGCCATCGTCAAGTAGAGAATGGGCCTGATGGTTGGGGTGATAATTATGAATAGAATTAGAATGTCTTGATGGTCTTAGAATATGGCAATGATTTGAATGTTATGGGTTTTTCTTGTATGTTTTTGGTGTGATCACATGAGCCAATTGTCATGAACCCTCAATTTTCTTCTTTCTTTTCCACTCATTTAATGGATATTCATTCTTAATCCTTCTTATCTTCCTCTTCAGATGAGACAAGGGTGTGTTATTGGGACTAGCAAAGGCACTACTGACAAACAATAGTGTCTACTCCTCCTGAATCATGAGCTGTCACTGAACCTCCTCCCCCACTTCTAACCTGTGTGCTGTACTGCTCACACCAGTCAGACACTCGGAGGTCGTCTAGAGAGGTATGGTGGTCGGAGGGAAGGTCCTAGGCTGTGCTAGAGGGTATCTCCTTCGGCGGGATCGTCGTAGGGACAAGTATTGAATTTAGGGAATTTGATAGTGTCGATAGATCGATATGATCGATAGGGGGTGGGGATCAAAGGGGTTGAGGTAACAACAGCAAGCGAGGCTGAAGCTCCGACGCAATGACAGCAGCAACAGACACTCACGACAACGAGGACTATATCGACACGGCAATGGCGGCAACAGTGGCAACAGCAGAAAAGTGTTGTTTGGCTGCCTACTGCACCATGCGCCTCTATGGCGACTACTGTGTTGGCAACCTCTATGCTGAATGAACAGTTGTACTGCATTCATGCTCAACACTTGCGCCCCTCTATGGCTGCACTGCAGGATACCCTGAGTCTGCACTTATTGCGCCTCTATGGCTGCATTGTGCCAGACAACGCTCTGCTTTACCTGAGCGCTGTTGTATTGCACGTCCATGACGCTGCAGACGACTAGCTGCTGTCACGCTGCCATTGTGCGTACAGGGTGAGAACCTATGACCCTCTGGGCTATTGTTCTCTGGCAATGAATGTCATGTTCGTAGGGCCCGATGATAACAACGCTTGTGGTCTGACCACTACGCCTCTTGTTTATGGGAAGGGTAGTCGATTAACATCTACCGACGGCAAAACCCTGCCTTATGGTGGGGGAGACATAAGGTGTTTACATGCCATTGTCCAGAGACAAGTTCACCACGACGGCCAAGGGGATCTCCCTCGCGTTGCTCAGCTTTCTGTTATCATGTTTGGTGTGTACATACGCTGACCTCCTCATCATACAGAAACCAAAAAGATGTCTAATTCACTTACTCAACTTGTTCCTGTTTTCAACGGAACCAACTACATGACTTGGGGTCCAGCCATGAAGAACTACCTGCTCTCCCAAGGCCAGTGGCGTAACGCCATCATAAAACCTCTTCCCGAGAGGATTTTCCCTCAGAAGGAGGTCACTACCAAAGGGCCTGAAGGTGGTGATGATATTGTCACCCTCGTGGACGACTTATCTCAAACCCCACTCAACTACGACAATATCGAAAGTTGGATTGAAAACAATGATAAGGCCAGAGGCAATATCATGCTTCGACTCCACAACGTCATCGCCGAGAAGTTCTATGCTGAGGAACATGCCTCAAGCATTTGGGAGGCCCTGGAGAAGGAGTACGGAAAACCAGGCATCGCCGCCATTTATCAAGAATTCACAGGCGTGATGACCACCATCATCCCCGACAATTCCAACCCTTCCTTTGCTTTGGAAAAAATTGTCTCCCACTTTACACGGATGTCCACCACAAAGTGTGTTCTCCCAGAACACCTCAAAGCGATGATACTCATCTCCAAAATGCTGCCCTCTATAACTGCCCTCATTCAACTCATCTGTCAAACAGACAACGTCAACGAGCTGAACTGTGACAAGATCAAGAAAATGATCATCCACGGTTGGGAACAAAAACTCTCCAACCGTTCCGCTCGTCCTCAACAACCTCAGGCTGCTAGAAAGATAAGCACCGTCCAATGTTCTGGCCCCCCTCCCTCATTCCAAAAACAACAACAACAACCCCAACAGGAGGAATAAGGACAGAACAATCAAGGTCCTCAACAAGGAGGTTGGAGAGGAGGTTGTGGAGGTCGAGGAGGAACCTTCAGAGGAACACACGCTGGGAAAAACAAACAGAACCAGCAGCAATAAGCTGCAAGGCCTATTGAGGAGCGTGCCCCATCTCCCGCTCTGTCAGGGCGGACCTCGGCGGTCACCTGAAATACAGTCAACGCTGGTCTGGAGTTCATGCTGGGGTGCTACTGGGAGCGCAGGGCGCAGTACGCAGAGGGGAGAGCAGAGGAGGGTTATGAGAACAAGAGGGAACAAGGGAGAAGTCGGAGTCACTCGGGACCAATGTCGTGTTTGGTGAGAAC
>Ga0307516_10009370_pt1 | contig 10923 bp, 9 predicted proteins | sample 19_EM_MG_FD_203310 | JGI IMG/M metagenome (GOLD analysis project Ga0307516, IMG submission 203310) | Populus trichocarpa ectomycorrhiza microbial communities from riparian zone in the Pacific Northwest, United States - 19_EM | ecosystem: Host-associated > Plants > Roots > Unclassified | place...
ACTACCGGGTGAGGGGCTTCGTGTAGCTCGACGCTCGGAATTGGAAAACGCGGCGACCCTCTGCGAAACTGGACTCCACACCTTCGACACTGAAACTCATCGCTAAAAACGCCAAGACTTTCAGCCACACACCAAAACCCAGCGCGACTTTAGCTTCACCGGCCTCACGATGCGCGGTGACACAGGCGAATCGACCGAGGCAGCCCCGGTGGTGGCTGCCAACATCGACCAAAGCGAGAGCGCCCTCCTGAGGGAGCTCGTGGGAGATTCGGGGAGCTATAGGGAGGTGGAGATGGAGGATGCCAGCAGCGAGCTTTCTGAGCTGGAGAGCAGCGCGGAGGAAGAGGAGGAAAAGAAGGGAAGCGGGTGACCCAACTTCGTCAGGGCGGCCACGGGAGCGGACAGGAGGGTGGAGAGCACCCAGTGCTTTTTCCGGCGCGGCAACAAGAACCGCAGCGAGCCCAGCGGTATGGAGACCGACCACGACTTTTTCGCGACTCCGGGGAAATCGGCCATGAGTGGAGCGCTTGCGCGCTCGCTCTCTTCGCGCTAATTCTCACATTCTGCTAGTTTTCACGATCGGGGGTGTGGTTTAGTGGTATACAATTACCACACCAGCGACGAAAACTATCAGAATGTCCGAATTAGCGTGTAACTAAATTCCTTCAAAGAGGGTATTTTGCAAAATAGTATGCGCCTAAGGTTGTGCCTACCCATGCACGGTGCTTAACACGTTCGGGAAGAACCCAACCACTTATGAGCAGCGGGATGAGTTGCCGTGCAGAATCCGGGACGCACCTCAGAGCATCGTACTAGAATTTGACTTTTTATTATTAATCGCATGCGACCTATATGGATCACGGCGATGTACACACTGTTCGTTTCCTGTCCGCTCTGGGGTAGTGACACATACCTCTCCCACTCCCTCCGGTGCCACTCGAGGACGCAGGACACCTTCTCCGGAAGCGACACTTCCCTGATTTCAGGTGGAGTCCGGCGTCCGAGAGTGCCTTCAGCACCTTGCACACCTTCCTACCACCTCCAGTCGAACGTATACATTTTCCCTCCGCCATCAGTATTCGTCGCCGTATCTTCTCCCACTCCCTCTGGTGTATTCCTACCACCTCCAGTCGAACGTATATGTTCTAGCCTGTTGGGCAAATTTTCTAGTTTACTAAATGGGCTGGCCTGTTTATGGACAGGCGTGCTGTTCAGTCAACTGTCTGCTTTTGCAAGGAGGCTGGCCCCCCAACCAAATAGAACGCTGGATTTTGTCGGCACTGGACCACCTAGCAAATAGCAAATAGCAAATAGACCGGGCCCCTGAGGAAAACATATACAAGTAGAATAGCGGCGTGGTAGACTACAGCCTCAGTTCGTCTGCTATTATTGTACTGACAACTTATTTTATCTAGCCGGTTTCCATACCATTCAGTTCCCCTTCACCCGCTTTCTGGGTCTTAACACCCATCCTGCTGTTTCCTCTCCTCCCACTAGCGTCGGAGCTACTCGGTTTCCACTCGTTTAGCAATAGTGGGACATTGCCATTTCCTGGAGTGGAATGGTGCTCGTGCCGGTGCTGGTGCTGATGCCCCAGCTTTGGCTGGAGATGCTGCTGGGCTTTCGATATCTGACGGCTCTGGTTCTTCTGAGGTAGCATCTCCTACCCTCTGTGTAGGCTGCTGAGACTCGCTACGTTCGAGTAAAAAGCCACTAAATATCACAGACTGTTAGTACGAGACACTTGTGCAAACGCCAAAGCGGCTCGCCACAGACTTACCCGACTCTCATCTTTCTGCATCCAATTTTGAAACTCATTTCACGAAGAAAGGGAGCATAAGGATTCTTCTCAGGTTTATCGTTTTCAGGTGTTGGAATATAGGGATCGATAGAGACGAAGATAGTGAACTAATTGATTGATACAAGGTCGAAGGAAAAACATTCTCTCTATATACAACGCGCCTCAGGGACTCGCCAAGGGGAAAAGACGGAAGACTGTCTCCCGAGCCGGTGCTCGGAGACTAAGGCTGCTGTCATCTCCGGACATGTTGCCTCTGGTCCGTCATCTCCGGACGCCGTCTCCGGTCCGTCATCTCCGGACGCCCCTTATTCTGACATCAGGGATAACTGCTTGCATGGCAGTAAATGGTGGGTGCGAATACCGAACGTTCTGAGACAGTGTAAAGTGTTGGTGATGTAGGTATAATTGTGATCGAGCTGTGGTGGGGATGGAGTGGTGGGGATAGAGTGGTGGGGATGACTTCTCCATGCAATCTATTAAAAGGAGGAGCGCACAAAACCTGTAGTGTTAAAGCGCGATAGATCGAAATCGAATATTAAAGTTGTCCGAACTGAAGATACAAGGGTTCACCGAGGGAACCGAGGTCACCATCGGTGATAAACTACCTCTTGGTCAGTACAGGTGGGTTGAACGATTGTGTGCTCTAACCGTAGATATTCGTTTGATCTCTGCCTTGCTGTAATATTGGAGCGTCTTGCGGCCCTAGGGCGCTCCTCTCAAATCGTGCCATATTTGTAGCATTGTTTCGCCCTGGATGATATCCATTGCGCGACCTTGTCTCGTGCAAACCACATACCTGACCCATTGGGCTATGTCCTCCACCGGGGAGAGCGAGTGAACTTGCTCGATGACGGGTACTGCACGTTGTTCATGTCTGTAGAAGTCCTCGAGATATAGCAGCGCCCTTTGCAGGTTCTTTTCACTGGCTGGTTGCAGCTTTTTCAACGTCACGGGCTCGGCAACAGATTGACACTTGGCGTATCCTCAAGCTTCCAATCGTCGCTGTTCAGCTTCCTTCTGCCTCTGAAGCTTATAGGAAGACATGATGCTGGTTGCTTAAAACGGTGGCGCGGGTTTGATTGAAACGGTGATGCAATGCGGTGAAGATACGGCGACGAATACTGACGGTGGAGGAATATGTATATGTTCTAGCCTTGTCTCGCACCAGACGTTAGTGCCTTGGCAGTCTATTTAATTTATGCCTTTGGCACTAACGTCTGGAAGAACTGGCTCTCGAAAGGGGGGGTGTTGTCAACGCACCAAATTCCCACCTAAATTAGGGGCGGCGGCGGGCCGGTCGTAATTTTTTATTCTCTTCAAAATTGAAGAACTCCACAAAGTAACATCAACGACTTTACAAAACCTCGATAGACCTAAAGAAGTACTCCTGAAAAAGCAGTAAGATCACAATTTATGCAGGAAATCGGAGCCTAGAAAAAGCTCGGGAATAGAACACTGCAACAAGACTAAACTATCAAAAGACGACCAACAGGAGAACTCAGCTGTAAGCCTATAACCTCATAGACTCACGTAGCTTCCTTCCCATATTGGCAGTACCAGCAGTGGTGGTCGGGACACGTTTGAGTCGGTGCTGTTTGAGGTCAGATACGTAGCGAATGGAACCCGATCCGTATGAGTATGACTAGCAATGGCTAGCACTGGTCAGACAAGTGCGAGCCTGAACACCGCGTGAAACAGTTATGGCGGGCTGCAGATTCTCCAGAATATTCTACTGTTGGTGTTGTAGTTGGGGCTATTAAAGGTCGTGAGATGCTCTCCGCGGTCGAAGTTGAGCTTGCTACTGAGGCCCTGGCACTGAGCGGGCCAGTACTCTCGACGTCCAGCGTTCTGTGGCTGTGGTGAGTGCCCACTACGATGTCAGGATACGACTGGCACTCTCGTCCATGTCTGGCATCCAGTGGCTACGGCTTACAAAGTGATGCCGTCCGGCTATGGCTGACACTCTTTATCGACGTCTGGCTACGGCATGCACTCTTGACGTTGTGCGGCAACGGAAAGCAGGCTCAACAACACCCGACGTCTTGTGGTTACGCGGAGCGCAGGATGAAGTCCAGTGACCAGCAGCTATGCCCAGTGAGCTCGAAGACGTCGGGGTTCTAATGGTTGTGGCAAGCATGCTCGAAGATACCTGGAGTGTACAGCAGCTATGGCAAATGCGCTTGACGACACCCGATGTCCAGTTGTTACGCAGAGCGCAGGATGAAGCCCAGTGACCAGCAACTACGCCCAATGAGCTGGGCGACATCGGGGGTCTCATGGTTGTGACGAGCGCGCTCGAAGATACCCGGAGTATACAGTAGCTATGGCAACTGCGCTCGATGACACCTGATGTCCAGTGGTTACGCAGAGCAAAGCATGAAGTCCAGTGACTAGTAGCTACGCCCAGTGAGCACGAAGACGTTGGGCGTCTAATGGTTGTGGTGAGCGCTTGACGAAGCCAGCCACCAGTAGCTACAGCGAGGCCACTCGACGAAGTCCGTCGTCTAGCGGCTACGGCGAGCGCACAGGACAAAGTCAGCCACCCAGTAGCTGCAGCGAGGCCACTCGACGAAGTCTGGCGTCAAATGGCTATGGCGAGCGCACAGGAAGAAGTCAGTCACCCAGGAGCTGCAGTGACGCCACTCAACGAAGTCCGGCGCCTAGTGGCCACGGCTGACGCTGTTGTCGACATCCGGCGTTTGGTGGCTATGGTTGGCGCTCTCATCGAAGCCCAGCGTTTGGTGGCTACGGTTGACGCTCCCATCGATATCCGGCCTTTGGTGGCTACGGTTAACGATCTGGTCGACATCACCAGACTTCGTTGAGCACCTACAGTAGCTGCTCGGTGGTTGGCTTCATGCTGTGTACTCGCGGTAGTCACTAGATGCCAGACTTCGATGAGCGCCCGCTGTAGCTACTGGGTGGCTCCTCTGCACTCGCTGCAACCACTTGACGCCGGACGTCGTCGAGCTGGTTCGCAGTGGCTACTCGCTGACTGACTTCGTCGAGCGCTTGCTGTAGCCATTCGACGCTGAACGTCGTCGAGCTGGTTCGCAGTAGCTACTGTGTGACTGACTTCGTCGAGGGCTTGCTGTAGTCAGCTGACGCCGGACGTCGTCCAGCGGGCCTGTCGCAACCACTTGACACTGGACATCCTCGAGCGGGTTCGCAGTAGCTTCTGGGTGACTGACTTCGTCGAGCGCTTGCTATAGCCACTAGACGCCGGACGCCGTCGAGCTGGTTCGCAGTAGCTACACAGTGACAGACTTCGTCAAGCCAGTAGCTACAGCGAGCGCTCTACGACTTCAGTCACCCAGTAGCTACAGCGAGGCCGCTCGACGAAGTCCGACGTCCAGTGGTTGCGTCGAGCTTCAGTTACCCAGTAGCTACAGCGAGGCCGCACGATGAAGTGCGGCATCTAGTTGTTGCGTCGAGCGCAGTCGGCGAAGTGGTCAAGTGATTGCGGCAAGCCCGCTCGACGCAGTCTGACACCCAGTAGCTACAGCGAGCGCTTGACGACTTCAGTTACCCAGTAGCTACAGCGAGCGCTCGACGACTTCAGTCACCCAGTAGCTACAGCGAGCGCTCGATGACTTCAGTTACCCAGTAGCTACAGCGAGGCCGCACGATGAAATGCGGCATCTAGTGGTTGCGTCGAGCGCAGTCGACGAAATCCGGCGTCTAGTGGTTGCGGCAAGCCTGCTCGACGCAGTCTGACGCCGGGTTCGCCGCAACAACTAGACGTCGGATGTCGTCTAGCGGCCTCGCTTTAGCTACTGGGTGACTGAAGTCGTCGAGCGCTCGCTGTACCTACTGAGTATCAGACTTCGTCGAGCGGGCTTGCCGCAACCACTAGACGCCGGATTTCATCGACTACCCTCGACGTAACCACTAGACGCCGGACTTCATCGAGCGGCCTCGCTGTAGCTACTGTGTGTCAGACTGCGTCGCGCGGGCTTGCCGCAACCACTAGACGCCGGACATCCTCGCGCGGCCTCGCTGTAGCTACTAGGTGACTGAAGTCGTCGAGCGCTCGCTGTAGCTACTGGGTAACTGAAATCGTCAAGCGCTCGCTGTAGCTACTGGGTGTCAGACTGCGTCGAGCGGGCTTGCCGCAACCACTAGACGCCGGATTTCGTCGACTACCCTTGACGTAACCACTAGACGCCGGACTTCATCGAGCGGCCTCGCTGTAGCTACTGGGTGACTGAAGTCCTATAGCGCTGGCTGTAGCTACTGGGTAACTGAAGTCGTCAAGCGCTCGCTGTAGCTACTGGGTATCAGACTGCGTCGAGCGGGATAGCCGCAACCACTTGACCACTTCGCCGACTGCGCTCAACGCAACAACTTGATGCCGCACTTCATCGTGCGGCCTCGCTGTAGCTACTGGGTAACTGAAGCTCGACGCAACCACTGGACGCCGGACTTCGTCGAGCGGCCTCGCTGTAGCTACTGGGTGATTGAAGTCGTAGAGCGCTCGCTGTAGCTACTGGGTGTCAGACTGCGTCGAGCGGGCTTGCCACAACCACTAGACGCCGAATTTCGTCGACTGCGCTCGACGCAACCACTAGATGCCGCACTTCATCGTGCGGCCTCGCTGTAGCTACTGGGTGACTGAAGTCGTCAAGCGCTCGCTGTAGCTACTGGGTGTCAGACTGCGTCGAGCGGGCTTGCCGCAACCACTAGACGCCGGATTTCGTCGACTGCGCTCGACGCAACCACTAGATGCCGTACTTCATCGAGCGGCCTCGCTGTAGGTACTGGGTGACTGAAGTCGTCGAGCGCTCGCTGTAGCTACTGAGTAACTGAAGTCGTCGAGCGCTCGCTGTAGCTACTGGGTGTCAGACTTCGTGGAGCGGGCTTGCCGCAACCACTAGACGCCGGACATCCTCGAGCGGCCTCGCTGTAGCTACTAGGTGACTGAAGTCATCGTGCGCTCGCTGTAGCTACTGGGTAACTGAAGTCGTCAAGCGCTCGCTGTAGCTACTGGGTGTCAGACTGCGTCGGGCGGCCTTGCCGCAACCACTAGAGGCCGGATTTCGTCGACTGCGCTCGACGGAACCACTAGATGCCGTACTTCATCGAGCGGCCTCGCTGTAGGTACTGGGTGACTGAAGTCCTCTAGCGCTCGCTGTAGCTACTGGGTAACTGAAGTCGTCAAGCGCTTGCTGTAGCTACTGGGTGTCAGACTCTGTCGAGCGGGCTTGCCTTAACCACTAGACGCCCGACTTCGTCGAGCGGCGTCGCTGTAAGTACTGGGTGACTGAAGTCGTCGAGCGCTCGCTGTAGCTAGTGGGTGACTGAAGTCGTCGAGCGCTCGCTGCTGCTAATGGGTGTTAGACTGCGTCGATCGGGCTTGCTGCAACCACTAGACGCCGGTGATTGACTTCGTCGAGCACTAGCCACAGCCAATAGACCCCGGATTTCGTCAAGTGCGCCCGCCGCAACCACTAGACGCCGGAAGTCTTCGAGCGGCTTAACAGTAGCTACTGAGGGGCTGAGTTCGTCGAGTGCTCGCAGTAGCCACTGCGTGCCCGACGTCGTGAGTGCGCGGCTTAGGCAAATTTTGTGGAGAGCAACTGTGAAAGCAAAATATTGACGTGCTTCAAGAAACCTGCCTCTGTTTGATTACTCTACTCCGAGATTGACCGCCAGAACCAGTATCGTTGAAAGGCTAGCTACCACACTCGTCGTTGTCATTGCCATCCACATCCTTTTCCAAACTATCATCCCTTTGAACAGCCACTTCAGTGTTCCACTCATTGACAGCCCGCTCCAACTCCTCTATCCACCTGTCCTAGTCCATATCATGTACATAGGGAGCAATCGGACTTCTCTGCCTTGAAGCGAGAATGGCCTCAACGACGCCACCGTATATGACCTTCTCATTCCCAATGTCGAATATATCCACAGTCTCCCTCACACCAACTTTCGCACCGCCTGGGCCGACGAATTACCTTCCCGGTTGCGGCGTAAGGATCTTTTCTCGGAGTAGCGTATTCATCACCACCCTTGGTTGAGAACCGTCTCCTCGGCCTTACGGTCGAACCTCACCGGGTTGTCCCAGCATACTACCATCGGGGAGACCTGGAATTCGTTTGCGGGAGCCACTCGATCGGAAGATGCTTTCTCTTTCAGCTGACAAATACGTGAGTAAGTATGCAGCGTGTCTGTACTGTGATGGCAAATGGAAATTTTGTTAGGTGCTGCGATTTTTTTTTTGGTACGGGTACAAAAAAATAATTGGTGTAGTCTACTTAAGTAGGTACTGACGCCTTTACTCGTTAGCCAGTTCTTCCAGACCCACTACTGAGTAGTAATATTGCCGAGGAACGAGGCTAATATTACGTACGACTGGATTGGGTCTGGTGCGAGACAATTCTAGCCTGGCGGGCAAATTGGGTTTTTCCTAAATGGGCCGGCAGGCTCATTTGCCTGGCCGACCAGACCACCCAGGAAATAGGAAAGTAGCTGCATCCCACCCACCAAATAGAACAGTTGAGTAGACTGCGCATAACACAACATTTGGCCCACTTACATAACTCTCAACCCACTGTTATAACATTCGACCCACCCACCCCGATTTGTTCCTGAGCGATGTCCCTCATATTAGCAATCAAGCGCCACAACCCCAGCCCCAACACAACCCCATTCACCACAACTCCATCCCCAACACAACTCGGGTCGAGGTGGAGGTTGGTGTGGAGGTGGAGGTGGAGGTTGGCGTCGAGGTGGAGGTTGGCGTCGAGGTGGAGGTTGGCGTCGAGGTGGAGGTTGGGTTGGGTGGCGACCGTGATGAGGATTGTACTGGGAGGGATTCAAGAGCACGCTACAAAGTTTCATTACCGCGTGCGTTATCGGCACTTGTAGTTTACAGTACCATATGGGTTACCCGGCTACTACCCCTGGTCAAAAATCCCGTCCTCAGCAAACTTGCCGCCACCTGTCCCAAGGCCGACTATCGTGCCGCTATGTACGTAACATCCATTGCCGGAGCTCCGGTGTTCTCCTCTACTTCGCCCGGCCGTCCAGACCTTACGTCATTTCCAAGGGTCGTCATCGCCGCCTCTGCCTTTTTGTAGTCACCTAATTATTTGTCAGCAGGGGTCATGTACAGCACGAAGTAAACGATTAGAGAATCAGGCCGTCGAGAGCGGCCCTGAGAGGTGTTCGCAGCAACGCAGCACGGTGCGCCCGGACTTGTGGGAGGGCGGAGGGGCCGGGAGGACAGCTGTGGAAAGGGGTGGGTGGGTAGGGGAACGTTTGGAAGTGAATACTGTGTTGTCAGTAGCTTGGCCGCTTCTTCTGCATCTGATGTGCGCCGTCAATAATGCCCCGAGGCATTTGCTCCGTAGCGGTTGGTTTTTGGGGAGGGTTACCTGGGCTGTGATTGCGATGACCCCGCCCCCATGAAGTCAACGAGCGGGATTGCATACGCTACACTTGAACTGGACTTCATGCGAGTATGATTAAACACAAAAAAAATAAAAATCGAACTGCTTGTTCCCCCACCCGCTGCCAGCTGGGGACGCGGCGGGGTCCAGTCGAAGCGGGGGTTGGAGATTCTCGTTTACCGCACCCCCGCCGATGACCACGGCTGTCTGCGATGCCAGTCAGTAGAGTTATAATTGGACCCGGATGAACAGGGGTATGTAGCGATCCCGCCAATCAGAGCCACCAGCCTCGATTCTTCAATGAGGGCGCGAACGCGAGAGGAAGCCAAGGTGACGGAGCCTCAAGACAAGAGTGCATATACGATACAGGAAGGATGCCTGGTTGGTGTCTTGGCGTTGGCTACCGGGGTCAGCTCCCCATGACGTGCCTTCGGTGCTGTCGCCTGTGGAGGCTGCATGAATGCGCGTGAATCAAATTGTTTTGCAAAATAGAGAGTATGGATGCATGTCGAATGTGTCGGTATGTCGAATACCAAGACGCTAAGCAGTATGAGGTTGACGCAAGTGCTACTAGCACCTCTTGGCGTTAGCGACGTCGCCGATATCGTAGACTAGAAATCACCCGCTCTCAGTCCAAATGATTCCGGCAAGGACTCAACTCTATATCCAATATAAATCATTGTACCCACGTGTGTTTCCCTGCTACGTTGAGTAAACGCCGTAATTTGTAATGGTCTTCCGCTGACCGTCTTCCTAAGCTCCGATGTACGAATGTCGATTCTTTCTTTTCTGCAACGACCGCAGCATCGCTCTTTCTCGGCACAACACCCTCTCTTTACATCTTGAGACCATCTTGGAACCGAACAGATTCTGGAATATTTCCGCCGAAGGGTAATTGATCCTGCTTGCTAGGGATAGCTTGGTAGCTATCAGTCTCCTCTCTGGTTGCGGATCATAACCTCATCGCTGTCGGTTGTTACTGCCTGCATAGCCGCTCTGCTACTGGCTTGTTGTTCGCTGGTATTAACCGCATGTTCACTTCTTGGAATCTCGCTGGAAGTGGAAGTTGGCATTTTCGTGCTGGTGGAAAGTTCTTGGAAGCGGAAGCAGTACTAGAGCTCACTTACACCGGTGTTTCAAACTGGGCAAAATGCACGCCGCCATGATCTATATAGGTCGCACGCGAGTATCAATAAACAAAAAAAAAAAATTAAAAAAAAAATTACACCAGTGTTTCCACCGTCCCCCTGAAAAAAAAAGAAGAAAAAAAAGAAACTCGTACTAATACAGCTAGCGGCTTGGCATTCGACAGACCGACACATTCAACATGCATCCATACTCTCTAACCCCATTGAAGGAATTTAGTTACACGCTACTTAATTATGACATTCTGCAAGTTTTTGTCGCTGGGTGTGGTAATTGTATACCACTAAACCACACCCCCGATCATGAAAACTAGCAGAATGTGAGAATTAGCGCGAAGAGAGCGAGCGCGCAAGCGCTCCACTGATGGCCGATTTCCCCGGAGTCGCGAAAAAGTCGTGGTCGGTCTCCAAACCGCTGGGCTCGCTGCGGTTCTTGTTGCCGCGCCGGAAAAAGTCCTGGGTGCTCTCCACCCTCCTGTCCGCTCCCGTGGCCGCCCTGACGAAGTTGGGTCACCCGCTTCCCTTCTTTTCCTCCTCTTCCTCCGCGCTGCTCTCCAGCTCAGAAAGCTCGCTGCTGGCATCC
>Ga0307516_10009371_pt1 | contig 10922 bp, 16 predicted proteins | sample 19_EM_MG_FD_203310 | JGI IMG/M metagenome (GOLD analysis project Ga0307516, IMG submission 203310) | Populus trichocarpa ectomycorrhiza microbial communities from riparian zone in the Pacific Northwest, United States - 19_EM | ecosystem: Host-associated > Plants > Roots > Unclassified | place...
CCATTGGCTCCACCCCAAATTTAGCTTCTTGTCCAAGGCAAATTCGGTCCGTTTGTAGCTAGCATAGCCTACGACCGCCAGCGAAATGAACGAGGGCCAAAGTAGGAGACAGTACACGGCAAGGATCGGACGAGAATTCAGGATAACACCGCAGAGTCCAACCAAGGATGTGAACATTTGAATAGATGCAGCGACGGTGATGTAGACCAGGATGTCGCTGTCCGCTGTGTACATGACCTCCGCGTTTTTCCAGCCTGCTGGACTTTAAAAATAGCGCGGTTGGGAAGTGGATGTCACTCACCTCTGAACCACGTAAGCATAGCGTACCCTAACCCCACAGAAGAGTACCCAAAACCTATCAAGATTGACATCAGGAGAACCCATTTGTGTGTTGTCCATTTATCTGGTTTGTCAAGTCCAAGCCCTTCACTCTCTTCAACTGCGGTGACCAGTCCTCCGAGCGATCGGGGGTTGAGGCGGGGCTTTGGCCACTTTTGTGTCCAGTTGCTACTTGGCGCAGGTATCAGAGGTGGTCGATTGTTCGCGAGGGTCCCGTCGTCCGACCTCCAGCCGTTGGTCCCTGTCCGGAGGGAAGAGGTGCAATCCGAATGGTTTGAGCCTGTCTGTTGGGAGGCACGCGAGGGTCTTGGTATCGAGAAGCGAGAGCGGACAGAGTTTTGTCTGGAGAAATCCGGAGTTGGGAGACGAGAGCTGAATATAGGGGAGTTTCCGTCGCGTCCCAAATCCGGAGGTCCCGAAAAAGGAGACAAGGGTACATCACTGAATGATTGTGGATGGTCGTCGTGTCGCTCATAGCGGTCGACGTAATCGGGATCCAAGAACATGTCCCTGCCTAGGTTCGGAGACGATATCGGCAAGGGTGGGAGCGGAGTGTCTTTGAGTGTAGAAGCGCGTCTGGAAGTTCGCCGTAGAGATGGGTCCCCATCTTCCACAATGGTGGACATCCTACGAGACCTCCCAGATACCATCGACGAAGAGCTAGCACGCGTAGAAGACCTAGAGGGCGTCCTGGAGGCGTCCGACTCTGGCGTCTCGTCTTGCTCGGTTTTGTTGAACGTCCCGGAGCGTCTCCGAAGAGACCGAGCGCTTTTTACAGAACGCAATGACGTTGGGTATCGTTCCGTCATAGCAGAGCCAGTTTCTAAGAATGAGACAGCTTGTCCCAGACAGGCGCAGGTGAACCAAAGCAGTCAAGGGAGACGAGGAATGGTCAAAGTTCGAAATAATTCCGACAGCGGGATATGTGACAGTTTTGGCTTTTTTTGAAACTCCGATATTGGACGTCGCTCATCGACAGCAGCCGTCTGTGCCAAACGACCCACCCACATTCTTTTACCTTCTCCAGATCTACGCCGTCTAAGTCATGGACCCCGGCGGAAAATCCCACGTCTCCTCGTATTACGGCGGTAGACCTTCCGGCGACGCCTTGAACAGCGACTACTCTGGAAATCCGGCCCGGCCCCCAAGAAACCGATTCGACTCCAGTTCTTCGTACTATCACCAAGATGTTGACCGACCGAGGTCAAGCACAGAACTTCTGAACGGGGGTACGAGATCGGCTGGCTATAACCAAAATTCGTTTTTCGACGCCGGGAGGACGGAACCGCTCAAGGGTGGAGACGACGAGGAGGACCCTTTGAGAGGGAAAGCCGACGGAAGTTGGGACATCTTTGCGGATTTTAATAACGCTGGGCCAAGGTACAGTGAGGCCTTTGTCGATCCTACGCCTGAACCCGAGCCTGTGTCAGTAAATGCGTTCTTTCGTCGATGTGTGAGGTTTCGTTGCTGATTGAGCTGTTGCACAGGTACCCGTCGCGTTCTCACGGAAGTCTCAAGCATGAAGAGGCCGCCAGCACCACAGGGACCCACGTAGAGATGGTTACCGTTCCTGCTCTCGGCCCCGAGTGGAAGGCTTCGGAGTTGCACGACATGACCCGCGGTGCCAAGAAGGAACGGAAGGCTGAAGTTCGGAATCAAAGGTGGAAGGACTGGAGGAGAGGAAAGCGTGGCCTATGTGGGAATTGGTTTACCTGGAAGTTCACCGTCTTCTTCGTCTTTGGGTTGTGTATAGCGTGAGTTGTCCATCTCGCCCTCGGAATACATGCGGCTGATTACACCCAACCGGTCGTTTAGCACCGGAATTCTCCTTGCTTTCCTGATCCCTCGTGTGCCCAAGTTCCAGTTCAATCAGGACACACCACTCTCAGCCGCGACCGGTGACTTTAACCACTCCATTCCAACGCGATTTTTGGTGGCCCCCGCAAACTTCTCATTCCCTGCTTATGCGGAATTGCAGGTCGATACAGGATCAAACTTCATACCTTTGAAATTCACCCACTTGAACGCTCTCATCTTTGACCTCCAGACCAGTGTCCAGGTCGGGACTGGCGATCTGTATGGAGTCACCGTGCCCGCGAAACGGTTCACGAAAATTCAGGTACCGATGAACTTTTCGTATGTTGCGGATAATAGCAGCGACATCACGTGTGAGCCTTTTTCTGTTGCGGGTCGCTTCCTCTTTTGAATGCGGTCGGATTGACACCTTGACCCTTCTAGGGGCAAACTGGTACAACTCTTGCAGAAACGCGGCACTTTTCCCTACTGGCGAAAGGCCAGGTACGTTCTTTTATCACTTGCCTCTCCAAGACATGGTACCCAACTTCTATCCATGTGCGACGTATAGGTCTCCGCTTCAGGCTCGTGCTGGAGATGCGAATCGCAGGGTTGATTGGAAGTCGATTTACGTCGACGCAGGTTACGGACGCAAATTGCCCGATCCAACTTCCAATGAACGCGGCTTGAGCGATTCCGATACACTCCTCGCTCCCATCCGCTTATCGGTACCACTCACCCCCTTTATACACCTTTGATCGTCGTTGTCTCATTCACACTTTTCGCTGGTCACGTCGTCATCGTAACGCTATGCGCCTCGCGGACGTTTCCCAGTATCACTTCATACATTTCTCTCGGACACAGACATAACTCTTCATGACCTACCCTCTCCCCACCTTCATTTTATCATCTCATACGGTAGCTTATCTCCCCCTTTTGCATCACCCTGGACGTCTATATGTACGCAAATTCGTCTCTTGACTGACGCCTTTTGTCACAATCGTATCTCTCCTTTTTTTTCCGGACTGGATACACCTGATGGTAGCTGTCCCCGGTTGGGTGCTGCGCATGATGCACACTCGCCGGATCTGGTGTTCCTGACCAGTGGTCTCCATGATGGATTCGGCGACGGAAGATTGTCGGTGCGGTTCCGAAGAGTTTCCAGTGATTCGGCGGGTCTCAGGTACACGGTCCTTGATCATAGAGCTGTAAGGATCCCTGGTACGGACGGCGCCCACGGTTTGAGGGCCGATGGAAAGCCGGACAGGGAATCTTCGACGGAAAGGCTCCCCACCGCAGTTGGAAACGAACATCTCCCTGTTTTCTACCATGACACACCATGCTTCGTGCGGTGGGTCCGGGTCTGTGATCTCGACTCGTCGGCCACCCTATGCTTGATTAGCCTCACGGTTCAAACTAACGCCCTCCGGCGTTACTTCTCGGTACGTTAAAAATCAAATCAAATTTGCGTCCAGTTGCACACACACGAACACGGTAAACAGGTCAGATGATCTTCGACCACCTCATCGGCGAGCTTCTTTTTTTCGCACTAGCCGAACAACCGGATTCCCCGCTGTACATATGCGTCAACTTTTAACAGCCGGTAACGTTTATACATAACTTTCAAAAGGTCGGGGATGAGTGGGGTTTCCCGAAACATGGGAATAGAACAAGAAAAAAGTCTGGCAGCCTTGCGTTGGTGCGGAATGCGCGGAGTGCGGACATGATTCCCTGACTGTGGGGATAGGACCCCCCCAACATTAACGTTTAACATTCCGGTGCTGCGGCGATCGATCGTGGTATGTACAGATATCCACGCTGCAACAAGCCCCCCACCCCCCGCCTGAGTTTGAGTACGTCCCGGCTCCGATACCTGATCCTCCGTGAGGAGTGTCCCCCATGTATTGAACGGAGCGAATCCGTTGGTGCCCGACATCGCGACGGATGGTAGCCCTTTCGGGGTAGTCGGAATGACCATCCAGACACAGGTTGTTTCAACCTCGCTTCCGACGGTGTGCTCGGCGTTCCGGAAAGATTCTTTTGGGGAGCCATTTGTCGTGATTACACCTTCGCTTCCTCCATGAGGGGGTGGAATTCTCTCATCGGAATGGAGTGTTCCGTCAAACTGCACGGACCGGTACAACGCCCTCGGTGAAACCTGCTGCTGAATTTGGAGTCGGGCGATATTCCAGACTGATTCGTTTGGCAGCCACATTTGGATTCGAAGCAAGTTATGTGCGTGATGACATTACAGGGAAGCATGAACTAGCTCATGAGGGGAGATGAGATTGGCGCTCTGGAGTTTCGCCGACCCTGTCGATTCTCCCTGGACGATTCGGGGGATGAAAATTAGATCCAAGGCGAGCAGCTATGACGCAGCAGACGCAGGAGAGATAGGTGGGGCGTCCGGGAGTGAGCGAACCGATTCGTGCGGGGGTCCCGGTGGGTGGCCGGGTTTGGGCGGAGAAACCCTGGAGAAATGGAAGTTTATCCTAGGTTTCGGCGAAAGGAGACGTGACTGTTGGACCACGTCGGATGCCGGAGATAAACAAATGCTGCAATGTGGGAGAGTTGCACTGGCCTGTATCCACACTGCGTGGAAGAGTGACCGGAGATGCGATCCTGCATCACAGGGTCAGGAACAAGCCGTGAGTGTCCATTCTACGATCTTTCGGAGCATGTTTCGGCTCCCGCTCACGAGGTGGCGACACTGTTTTGGCTTGAGGAAAGGTCAGAGGTCGATTACGACATGCTTCTGTGGATTTCAAAAAACGAGGATACCAACTGATGAAGTTTACTGGCGACCGATGCTGGCCACCCCCACAATGGGTGACATACGGTGGGCCCTGATGTATTGGGATTCCACCGAGGATGGGCCGTGGTAGATCGGAGGGACCCGATATGGAGAGTTCTGGGCGGCGGAGAGGTCACGGCCGGGGACGATCGCATGTATAGCGTAGTAATTCCGACCAAACGGTCTCCAACTCAAACCGTGATCCACATTACGAAGCGAGGCGAGACCCCGGTGGACGGCGTATCGCGTGTTGGGTGTCTCGTAAGAAACAGCCATAGGACTCTGGAGATAAGCACGCGTAGAGAGCTAGGGAAGCGGTGATCCGAGAGAATGGATAGCAACAAATTTGGGACACAACGGGTTCGGAGGATTCCAGATGGCCGGGGGACGGAAAGTGGGTAAATCGGAAAAATACCGGACGCGAGTGTGCAAAGGGCTAGACGCCCGTGATGGGAATCAAAGCACCGAACGGGATCTCGAGGACTGACGCGGCTCCTTCTTCCGGTCACCCAACTATAAATCAAAAGGTCTTCTACACCTCAATCTCTCTTCACTTCCCAGTTCAACAACCCCAGACCTCTCTCTCATGGCTCAGACAAGATCCTTCAACCCCTACACCGAGAACGGTGGCACCATCCTCGCCATCGCCGGTCACGACTTTTCAGTCATCGCAGGCGACACGCGACAGAGCGAGGGCTATAGCATTCAGACCAGATATGCCCCAAAAGTCTTCAGGCTGTATGTCCCAGATCTCCCTCCACCTCTTCCCCGGCCACGATCCTGATCCCACGCGTCGCGACAGCACCGATCGTGCAGTCTTGGCAGTCAATGGTTTCGCTGCTGATGGTAACATGTTCGTCAAGAAAGTCAAACAACGCCTCGAGGTATCCCGCTATTCTCAACCTCGGGATCAGACCCTAATGTCTTGGTATTACAGTGGTACAGACATGCGCATGCCAAGGACATGCCTCTAAGAGCGATTGCACGCTTGATCCAAACTATGCTCTATGCCAAACGGTTCTTCCCTTACTACGTCTACAACATTCTCGGTGGAATCGAGGAGGATGGTTCGCCGTTTCCTCCCCCGCTTCCACTCTCATCGTCCTCACAACCTACCAGGAACTGGTGCTGTGTACTCTTTCGATCCCGTCGGGTCATATGAGCGTGAGGCCTGTAGGGCTGCCGGTGCGGCTCAGTCTCTCGTCCAACCCTTCCTCGACAACCAGGTAAGTCTCTTTCTCTCTTCCTTCCGCTTCCCTTTCTTCCCTATTTCATCTCCTTCCAAATTCCTTCCCCTTCCCCTTCGGGACATGTACATTGCAAGGTTTACCGAACTCCACCCGAATTTGTGCCGCCTGCCGAATTTTCCGTCCAAAACACTCACGCGGTGTATTCCTTTCGTAGATATACTTCAAGAACCAGGTGGCGGCACCCGGAACGACACACCCAGCACATCTATCACTACCCGGTGTGTTATCCATCGTGATCGATTCGTTCACCAGTGCAACCGAACGCCACATCGAAGTGAGTTGACCCCTCCCTTTGTTCCACCTACTTGTCTACCTGCACAACCTTACTTACCCCTTTAATCATCAGGTTGGTGATGGCCTCGAAATCTACGTCGTCCTCGCAAAGGGCAGGGACACTAAAGATTTCGACGCCATCCGAGCAAGGAACGTTCACCTCACCCAGGAACTCACCGTTACGGACGACGGCGAACGGATCTTCGTCCTACGTCGGGACCTGAAGAAAGACTGACCATATTTCCCTCCTCCCCCGAGCTCTTGCTTCCTCCCATTTCTCTCTTGTTCTGTCCCCCGCAATTGTTTTGAAGAAACCCTCAAGTCGAAGCACGAACCAAAGTTGTATATCAGTTTATGGTATGCACAGATTATCCGCATTCGCCCATGGACATTCGCGCGACCCTCCCCCCTACCCTCTTCTCCCGATGCCCTCGTTGCGCGTTGTGTTTTCCTCCTTCCCTTGTTACTTGATGAATGGATATCTGTGCTACCACGTAACCACCGTCCTCTGGAGGTGCTTAGTGTTCTCTGCTGTGTAATAGTGTTATTCCGACAGTAGTTTCTCCCTTATAGACACCGCGTCCATTTCTCTGCATCAGGAAATTTGCGATGGCCTTCGGTCTTCAATACCGTGGTGACCGTAGTTGCGCAACTGTACCAATATATCACGGTTAGTCCCCGAAACCTCGACGTTCAGCAAACATATTTGCTGAGGGTGTTATTCTCATCCATATGAAAAATCTACTCGCTGTCTCCCCATGATTTGATACCCAAGTTGCGAGAAGGGAATCGGTCGAGTTGCATGACCGTGATGTTTATTCTGCGGCGCACTCGACACATGGTGGCGGGGCGCGTGATCTGCGATAGATTAACACCCCCGCCCGCGTCACCTGGTAGTAGTAGTAAAAAGTCTCCCGCAACAGCGCCGCTTCGTTGTATGCCCCCTGAACATCACCGCAAGCCGCCCCGCAGATTCTGCATGGGAGAAGGGGCGGATTAACACAAATAGGGGGCAAATTCGTTCGCGTTCAAGTTGCGCCCCACTTTCGTCAAAAATACCGTCTTCCGGTTGAGGTTGAGTTCGTGCGCATGCGTCGTTGGGATTGGGTTTATAGCGAGAATGGGTTGTGCGCCTTCTACGACAATGTTTTCGGACATCTAGCTCGAGGGGTAGGGACTCTAATCCTTGAATTGCCCACCGTGGGGCCCTTGCACACTCGGTTTGGCTTTTACGCCTCTGGGGTCTGGTTTTCTACGACTTTACTGGCATCGAAATCCATCAAAAGTCCATTTACGGGTTTCCTGATGCATTATTTGCATACTTTCACTCCGGGAGCAATGGGTAACTGTCCCTAAGTCTGTAACCACGCACAACGCAAACAAACAAATATCCGAAGACCAGAAGGGCGGATACCAAACAGTAGCTTGAGTTTCGGCAACTAGTACCCCCGAATAATGTTCAGAGGTATATCCAGTCTTATGGAATGCCACCAGATGGCGGGGATCGGTGGATTCACGGTTTTTTGGCTCCACCATTGCGATGTATGAGCATAATGCATGTTCGGTGGAAATAACACCAAGGCTTGAACGAGATAGATCGTCAACAAGGCTCTGGGTTGGAGCAACCCCTTTCCCGAGCCAATCTCCGGATCTCTGGGCGCAGTATCTTGGTAGATGATGCTACCCTGCGCTGTGGAAGCCGAGACCCTTCCGTCACTTCCCCGTTGGCCTTCGATTGCGGTGCTCATTCTTTGGTTAGACCGGTTGTACCATCGCCGAAGACTGTCGGGGCCACGGGCCGCCCGCCTTTGCGGAGTTAGCCGATTACCTGTATCTGAGACCGCGAGGGTTGATCTGTGTGGCTTTCGTTCCGGGATCCGTGAGTGCGTACGGGGAAGGGCGCGTAGCGCCTGAGTGTGCGCCCCGTTTATGCGCTTGGCGTGACACGAGGTACCTGTTTCTGTCATGATGAATCTGTAGCACATACGCAAGTTATCATCTAGGGGTTTTTGAGTATCAGAGTTTGCAAATAGTTTCGCCCTCGACATCAGTTTCGGGTTGGATACGTATAACGCTCGCGTAAATGGTGGTCGCTCTAGAGTGGACCGGCGAATATTCGAATTCAGTTGTGGCCTCGAATTTCCCTCCTTCGCCACGGTCTCGCCATCGCGAACGATCGAATTTGTGGAAGCGTGATGGTGGAGGGGGGTCTTGTATCTGCTGCGGTGATAGGTGGACGCTGTGAATACGGTTAATAGAACAAGCCAAGAACCACAGGGTATGATTCACCTGAAGAAGGGCGAGGAGGTGTTATGTCTTGCAAGTTGTAGGACGACCGTCGACCGCCCCGTACTCATATCGCGCAGTACCACCTCAAACCCAACACAATTCGTAGATCCGGTCGGGCAGGGTTTGATTCAAGCTGGTTGGTCAGCGGTACTCGATCGTACCCTTTTCTCCATTTCGTCGCCTGTAGAACTGTATGGTGGGGTTCATAAAATTAAGTAGCGACTGCCGTGGGAATCACGCAACTCCGTTGAGCAAGTCCCGGGCGTGGGGGTAATTATGCCAATCGGGGACAGGGTGGAATGGGTATGGAGATCTCGAAGCGAGGGCGAAGAGCCCCCTGTTTTATTTTTGTTGGGAGAGGGAGCGTAGAGCAGGACCGAGAATCAGTGAGGGAGCCAGAGTGGACCTGGAATGGAAACGCCGCCATCTCGGGTCCCTCGGACTCGCGGATGAGTCGTAACCCTCTCGTGACGGAACGCTCGAGGATCCGAATACACTCGAGCTTGGAGCAAAGGATTTTGCGTTGTCGGAAAAGCGAGAAGTGAGGAAAGGTGACAGACGCCGGCGATCTCCGGGTGCGAAAAAGGAAACAGGGAGGGGATATCCTCTCGTGAACGTCGGGGAGTTGTCAATCTTTACACTCCTCTACTCGTCCACAAAGTAGATCAAGAGACTGCGGAATGGTGAATTACGAAGCTCGACGGAACTCCTTGACTCGACGGGTGTGGTCAAGGCCCGGTCTGTACCGTGGAGTCGGAAACTGCCAGTTTGTAGTACTGGCCAAGTTGGTTTTGTTTGGACGGCTGGTCCTGTGGGTTGGGGCCCTGCGACAAGAACTGCGCACCGCCGGCCGTTATCGCGAAGGATGACAAAAAGGAGTTGAGAGGCAAGACACTCCGTCCGCTCGACCGATCGAAGAATGAACGGGCGGGATCATGTAGAGATCCTGGGATGGTGGTATACGGAGGGAAACCGATAGAAGAAACGGTGCGTGACGCTCGTGCTGGGCGTTGTCCCTCCCCCAATGGAAGGGGGGTCACGGAGCGTAGAACGCGTCCCTGTGGGGGGTTGGGTCCAAGCGGTCCCATTCGACGAGTTCGAGGTGCGCACAACACACGGGTCGCCTAGTGGGTAACAATTTTTTTGTACGCAAGCGAGTTGTTCGGACACAAACGAAGCTTAGGTTTGTGGCTTCGCTTGGAGGCGGATAGTATCCACGTGCGGGATGGCGTGGGAATTGATACCAAACTTAGACCCCTTCTGTGTTGCCGTTGTTGTCTGTCGTCGCTCAGTCCTTTCTCGCCCTCCGCTGTAATATCTCTCGATTCCTCCTCACTCCTCTCAGCCTAGTCGCTGTAGATCGCTCTCCCAATGTTTGGCCTCTCGCTCGTCGTTACTCTCCTTCTCTCCGTGCCTGCCTTTTCCCAGGTCGTCACCAACGCCAACCTCCTCCCAGGCACCTGGTCGACAGGCAGTGGTGCCGTCACTACTGGTCCTGTGCGTATTTTTGGTGGATTGTTGGTTGGACCTGGGACTAAAGACATTAATGGATTGGTTTCTAGGACTTTTCCACCCCTGAAAAGACCTCATTTAATTACCCGAAGAACACTGGCGTATCTGTCTCCTTGTGAGCGCGGTCTTTGGCAGCGGGATCCCTTCGACTAACTTGCGTATCAAGCACCGCTGACGGGTTCTACGAACTGGCACGTTACCGATTTAAGGGCAATGGTAAGCCATCTGCAGAACCGCAACCCCAATCCGTATTCACCGTGTTTCAATCTTCAGCCACCAGGCATAAGTGCATCACCGGGTTGTTGAACTGGCACCACGGCACCTACACCGTCGACCAAACCGTCAACTCCATCACGCTCACTCCCTTTGGCGACGGGTACCAACAAATCCAGAACACTTGCGAAGCAATCACCAACTTCATCGAGAACTACAACCTGACTGAGAAATACCGGGAGTATCGAATGTTCCAAGATCCCACCGACGGTTACAAACTCCATCTTTTCGACGAGGGGGGTGCGCCATATGCGCCCATGTTCTTTAGGTCCGCGAGTCCGATTATGCACCCCACAAAGTCCCTACGCAACGTCACTGTTCCCCCTGGTCCCGGCTCCGTGAAGAGCCAGAACCGGAAGAGGAACGCCGGAGAGATGACCTCCGGCCCAGTTAACACC
>Ga0307516_10009372_pt1 | contig 10921 bp, 10 predicted proteins | sample 19_EM_MG_FD_203310 | JGI IMG/M metagenome (GOLD analysis project Ga0307516, IMG submission 203310) | Populus trichocarpa ectomycorrhiza microbial communities from riparian zone in the Pacific Northwest, United States - 19_EM | ecosystem: Host-associated > Plants > Roots > Unclassified | place...
ACTGGGTCCGGAGTACAGAAAATGGTACCCTGCTCCGAAAGCGGTCCCCGCCGTGAGCGAGGCGAAGACCAACGACCGACGAGAAAGCATCCATCGATGCATATTGAGCCCGAAGACGTTCAGGAGTTGGGTGGAGACGGTGAATGGGATGGAGGAGAGAGGCGGGACGGGAGTCCGTCGCTCATGTCGACTTTTGTCAACTTCCAATTCCAGATCCGGGTCGGTTGTTTTGTCATTCCCCGGCCCGGCAATCCGCCCTTCCCACGTGTGCAACAACATACTCGGTTAGTTCATAAATCCCCCCAGCAAACGTTCGTAGGTAACAACTGCCTGCGATATCCCCCAGTGTCTACAATCAAGAGGCTTCATCGTGCAAGAGGACGTATTCTCGTGGTGAGTCCCCGAATTTGATCACTGCGTAGACGTAAGTGGCTGAACCCGTGAAGGGTGCGTGAAGGGAAACGGACCGTCGCTGGCTCGCAGTTCGTAGTACCTCGACGTGGGTATCGCTTCATCGTTGACGTGTGTACCGTTCGTAGATTCTAGGTCAATTATGAACGGCTTGATCCTTGCTTTGACGTTTCCGAATTCATCCTTTTCTGGGACGGAACGATCTAATAGTGAAAGAGGTCGTGTGAGGGCGGTAAAAGGGTTTACGCGCGGTGACCACGCACGCTGAATCGCCGCATGTTGCTTCGAGCACGACGGGTGGTCCAATGGTATATCAACGACAGTTTTGTCCCGTCCGATGAGATACGCGCTCTGTCTCTGTATGTGCAATAGATCTATGCGGGCGGTCGTTAGTTCCAAGAAGCGGACAACGACAGCGACAACACACCGACTTGTTCGCTCCCCTTGAACACATACAACCTCCACCCAAGTAAGGGTTTCCTCGCTTCTGGGGGCTCGTGATACTTCAACACGACGTCCTGGCCATCACCCGTCTTGACGGTCTTGGTAGCGGCGGCCAACAACCCCGAGCTCCCAAAGTTCGGCTTGGCCTTGTCCTCCTCCTTGTCCTTCTCCCCACCTTCTTCTACATCCGGCCGCCTCGACCTCGACCTAGAACGCGAACGCGACCGTCTCCTCCTCGAAGAGGGTGACTTGGACCTCGAATCCCTCGGCTTTCGTGAAGACCTCGACGGGGGAGAAGCAGATCTCCGACCACCCCGTTTTGAATCAGAATTCCTGTCTCGTCTGTCAAACCCGCGGTCGTCTCGGTCGCGTCGGTCCCATTCGTGGTGTCCACCGTCTCTCTCCCTTCTCCGGTCGCGGTCTGCACGATCCCGATGGTGGCTCGAACGATTTTGGCGTGAGGAATGAGCTGGGGGAGAGATGGATCGTTGATGCGCCGACATGGAGTTACAGCCAAGGATGGACGGTGGGCTCCCGATCGCCCTGAAGCCGATGCACCTGGCGCCTGGATCGCCTTGATGTTGATCAGACAATGAACGGATTCCGTGTTGCCGTTCCTTGCCAAGTTGGCCCTGTCGAGCGAAGGACGAGCGCACTACCAATGAGCCAGAATATTTAAATCCCGAATTCCATTCCCCCGCTCTCTTCCACCCCTTCCTTCTCAACCACCATGGCCCCACTCCCCACAATCCTCAGACAGCTCTACCCGGCTACACCGGAATGGTCTGTAGACAAAATCCCCGACCTCTCCGGAAAGGTCTTCATCGTCACCGGTGGAAACGCAGGCATTGGCAAGGAGACGTGTAAACAACTCCTGTTGAAGAACGCAAAACTCTACCTCGCTGCTCGTTCTGAGTCTAAGGCGCAAACTGCCATCGACGAACTCGAGAAAGAAACCGGCAAGAAACCAATCTTTCTCAAGCTCGACCTGAGCGACCTGGATGCCACCAGGAAATCTGCTCAAGAATTCCTTGAGTATGTCCCCCTAACTCCACCCGTTCCGGCCCCTAACCGAACTTCGTACCGCAGGAAGGAAACAAAGTTGAACGTACTGGTCGCAAACGCCGGGGTGATGGTCCCACCAGTCGACCAACTCACAGCTCAGAAATTCGACCTCCAATTCGGCACAAACGTCCTCGGCCACCTCCTATTCATCCAACTACTCTACCCTCTCCTCGTCTCAACAACCACCCCCACCGATCCCAGCAGAGTCGTCTGGGTCGCGTCCTCCATGCAATACTACTTCAACCCTCCCATCAAATACGGCTGGATCACCGATACCGAGGAGCGAAAGAAACAAGATCCCTGGTACTTGTATATGCAGAGCAAATTCGCAACCGTCCAACTCGTGTATACTTTGCAGAGGGAACTTGGCGACAAGGATGGAGTCGTCATGTTTTCTTTGGACCCGGGGAACATCAAGTCGGACTTGCAAAGGCACAATCAGAGTTTCATCGTCAGCGCCATGGTAAGCTCCTATCTCTAATGATCCTTTCGTACCTAACCGGTACCCGCCGTCCATCGCAGTACCGTTTCATGTTATGGCCCGTTCAGCTTGGCGCTCTCACACAACTCTACGCCGCTACTGAACCCTCCGCCTTGGAACACAAGGGAAGGTACCTTCGTCCTTGGGCACGAGTTGGCGAACCCCACGATGGAACCAAAGACGAAGCCGAGCAGAAGAAGCTGTGGGATTACTGCCAAGAAACTCTCAAGCCCTGGTTAACGTAATCCCATGTTTTACTCCCGACCGCCGGACTATCCCGGACTGTCTACCCTTTCACACCCCTTGCATCATCGTCGCGTTAATTTATCTGTATGTCCGTTTCCCCCTGCATCGCGTACTCGAGCACTCGTGTTTGTAACCCTTTGGGTCTACTGTTTCTCCACCTCTACCCAATACACCGATCAACCCACCGAGCTGCAGATCATCAACGCACATCTACGCGCAGCACATCAGCCGGGACGATCCTTCATTCATTCCCGATACTCCATCAGTACAATCCCCCTGGCGCTTGCTCGCGTGCCTATCTTGAAGCTGATATCCCAGGCGCCGACGCTGAATTGGGAACGTCACTGGAGGGTGCCAATGGTCCGAGCGGGACTGGATACCCAGCCTCCCGAGAAACAAAAGACACGACACGATTGAAACGTGAAGACGAGGACCTACTTACTTACCTGATCAATCCGCTGTTAACAGTTGGGAAACGGCGCCCAGGGTGCGCACTCACTCTATCAGAGACCCTGAACCAAAGCCTCCGCGCACTGGCCATCTCATATATCGGACTATCTGGCACTATCCGGACCCACTGATTGGGATGTTACATGACAATTCCCTGGCGTTGCAGCTATCCGCTGTGCGTCCACTGAAGGTGCAGGAACCAACCCGGTCACTGACTTTCTGCTCGACCAAGTGCCAACCCCTCACGTTCGTTTGAACGAACCCGTTTCAATTTCTAAAGGGTTGAAAGAGAGGTTTTTTTTTTTTTTTTTTTTGTTACTGGTTTATTGCGCTGAGGCGGTAGCACCTATGTTACGCATTACATATTCTGTGGGAGCGGGTGATTCGGAGATGTTGGCTATGAGCGTTGAATCCATGTCGTTGCAGGGACGCGTCCCATCCCTTTGAGCGCAGGTTGATTTGGCCCGGCATTTCCCTTCTCTTCGCCTTCTCCTTCTCCTCCCTTTTTCCCTTTCTTCCCTTCGTGCGATTCTTCTTGTGGTGTGTGGGTCTATTGAACGTCTATTGGTATGGGGGGGGGGTTTGTGAGGTGATGGACTGGGGGTAGTTAGGCGTATACAAAACAAGAGAAACTTGCCCGGTTGGTTGTTCCCCGGTTATCGTGATTGCCGTTCCTTCCAAGCATTACCGCGATCGTGATCGGCGGAAGGTCCCTCTGTTGAAAGATTATTCTTCGTCATCTTCGTTGATTTGCTTTTTCTTCTTCTCCTTCTCCTTGAGCTCAAAGTCGTCGGCTGGGCGTACTTCCCCGAAGGTTGTTTTGAGCCGGTTCGAGTTGCTGACGTATCGCAGTAGGTGGGGGATTCCCTTCCGCGGAAAGAGAGGTTGTGGCCGCCGCACCGTACTTACAGTCCTGGAGCTGATCCGCCTTTGAGATGGTGGGCGGGGCGGGGATTCCGTTTATCCGGAGGGATGTGAGTCCGTTTAGCCGCTCACAACGATATCATTTGACCTACGACCTCCCACCCTGTGTTGATTTCCACATTTCCCAAGAGTGACGCCAGCTGGGACCCTGACTATTGGATGCGACTCTTACAATGGGAATGCATCGTTGGGTGCGAATTAAAAGGTCCCGTCGGCATCCGTGTCGTTCACTGGAGTCTAGTCCAGAGCGCGTACCCCCATGGTAGGCCTTTCGCCCTAATCACGAATACCCGTACACCGTCGTGCGCCACAGTATCGGCTGGGGGAGAGAGGCCCGGGAGGCTATCTTTCACGATCTCGCGGGTGGATTTATCCTCCAGAGTTTTGTCTCCAAGCAACGATAGTCCCTTTCGATCTGTGACTTCTAACTGGAAGGGGACAGATTTTTCTGAGGTCGCCCAAACACCCGTGACGCGGTTGCACAGTCCGGAGGAAAGTCTCGGCACAATTCTGGCTGCTAGAGCACATTCAATCGAAACACCCTCACCCTAAGACTCTGACTTGCGGTTCCCATCGTGGGCCATCACCTCAGGAACACAGCGGCGGGAATCTCCGGGCAGAGCGACTGGTAACTGGAAGCGGGGGGCCCAGAGATTCATCTCGTCCCGCCCACTAGCATCACTACCATACTCCTCCATGGACGTTCGAACTCCGAAGGTTGGTACTGAAGAGATGGAAAGGCGCTCGATGTGACCTGCGCCATCACTACATCTGCTGAGGCTTGGAGGTTCTCCGCCGGGGCATGGGCGTCCTCCAGTATGTCTGATCGTTTCTGAAGATAGCGTATGCGGCCAACGTCCAACCTCTGTCCTCGAAAGTCACGGTCCTTGTCTATCGTCGCCTGCCCGGGAGCCAAAGGGTAGATTATGTATCCCCTCTGGCTGCGAGCCGGAAAATCGTTGGGATCTTGTCCTGCGGTTGGCGGAAAACTTTGTAGAAGTTCCTGGTCCCATCCGGACAGGAACCGGGATCCCGCCAGGTTCGCCACATTACCGATTGTGTTTGAAAGCTGCCATGGATGGACACGTCGGACCATGGTAAAATGTGATCCCGTCTCGACGCGAATGGGTCGGGCTGTCGGGGACACAAAACTCAGTATAAAACTCAAGAGGTCGGTCTCGGATGCGCGACCCCCTCCCGAAACCATAAATTCAATGCCACTATATATTCCGAACAGCTGCGTTCCGGCTCTGTGCATTAGCCCACAACAAATATGATATGTAAACAATTTCAGAAAGTGTTGTCCCCCCCAAAATGAAGAGCAACGAGTCCTTGAGTGTGAATTGATCGACTAAAACAAAGACGGTGTCAGAACAGATAGGCGTTGGAGAGGACGCCAAACACTTACGGGGGTGGGGGCTCCAGGGGCAATTGTTCCGCTTGTACTTGAGTGCATATATCTTCGAGTGCAGTATAATGGCCAGGCCAACGTCCCTCCAACCTGGGTATGGCTTCAAACCTAGGGAGGGCTGACGGTCGCCGCCGGAGGTGCTTGAGAGTCACCTGCTTAAGGCATTCCAAAATCTCTAACCTGGTGGGTTCCTCCAACCTTCTCCAATGGACCCGCCACGCAACTACCATCCAGGCCTCCAACTTCTCCCAATCCTCAGCTTTCTCGAGCAACCTCGCTAACTCCATGGCACGTGCTATGGGAAAGTCCAAGTGTGGAAGCTCTTCCATTAGATGCCAGTAATGAATGGACAGATCCCTAAACCCTGCTGGAGAACATATCACCCTCACCAAAAGAGACGCCCAGAGGATCCTGTCGGACATATCATCCATGCCAAGGTTGAGACGGTTCAGCAAGTAAATGGTCTCTGGCTTGAACACCGTATAATGCACCATGCGCTTGATGAGGCTTACACATATCTGCTGTAACCGTGGGGAAAATGGTGGGCCCTTTGCCATGCGCTCGGCGAGATAATGCACACATGAATCAGCCAACATGTCGGCGAGATAATGCACACATGAATCAGCCAACATGTGACCTTTATCCATCATCCATGCGCACACAGCATCCGCAATGACTTCATCATTGCCACTTGAAAATGCATGCTTGAATACCAAGTCGCAATGAGGGGTGTGATCTAGACGGAGGTCCGTCCCAGGACTGGCCAGGCGGAATCCAACCTTAAGAATCATGAAGAGAAGGGGCTTCTGGCGCCTGAAAGTGGCCCACTCTTGTGGGCGTTCACGAATGTGATGGGAGGCATTGCCTGAGCGGATCAGATCACAGAGAGGCCCAACATATCCAAATGCGTTCTCAATGCCAATGCGGCTGCTGGGATATAATTCAGGGGGAAGAAATTTGGGGTTGATCCTGCCGGTAGCTATGTCTTGTCGTTGGGTTTGGAATGGGGCTCCAGATCCAGCCGGTTTGAAGAAATCGGAGCACCACCCATAAGCCATTTTGGTCAAACAGTCAGGTCGCTTCTTCCATGCCAGCAGAAATCTCAAGAGGAACTCGAGACGTTCGAGACCATCCCCATTGACAATAAAATTTGTCACTCTTGTGGATAAGTGAGAGAGGATCATCTCCAAAGAATCACTAGTATATGCAATATTAAGTTGGTTGAAAGAAAGGTCAAGAGATCCACTGCATACGATTTGTCAACAGCCCAGAATGTCTCCTCCTCAACACACCCACCCAGGAACATGTACCACATGAGAAGTGTGTTGGCAATTGTAGCTTGGTGGTTGGCAGTAGCCACACTGATGTAGGAGACATAGTATTTCAGGATTGGGTTTGGCCCCACACGGGTCAAGTCCACAAACAAGTTTGACATCCACAGCAGGTGATTGTGAGTATTTTCATCGGCATCCGGAAAGATGAGGGTGGGCCTTTTGGATTTGATGTTCCACTGAAACATTTTGATAATGTGGTGAAGGTCGGGATCGGTGTGTTGGGGTATATTTGAAGAAAATTCTGGAATGGAATACTTGGAAGCGCATTCACAAGATTGAATCCTTGCCCTCATGGTGATTTGAAGGATGGCCTGTGCCGAGAAGTATGCTCGGTCCCTCATACCAGGGTACAATCGTTTAGTTGAGTCGAAGCACGCCTCAAAGGTAGAAATGATCAAGTCAACCGGGGGATCGTGGTCGGGATCGCCGTCGAACCACCGGATGGTACCTGCAAGGCGAATGGCAGAGTCGATGGCTTCCGGGTCGGTGATGTTCCGGAGAATCCAGCAAACACAGCGCACATTGTCTGCATTCTGCTTCCGCAGAGCCTCTAAGTTCCATTTAGGGATGAGGAGCCCTAAATCATTTTGAGGTGCACCCAATTGATCCTGCGTATCTTCGATGGTGGTTGGGAGTAGCCCAGCATGCCTGAACCCTCGAACCACACGTCCACACATCTGGATCCTTTGGGACAGTGTCCGCTTTGCATTCCAGAAGGCTCGATCAATTCTGAGAAGAAGAAGAATTATTTGGTGTCCGGCCCTCGTTGCCGCGCTGTGAATTCCAGATGTGATGCGGGATGGCGAAATCTCCAGGGACAATGGGTATCGCGTGATAACATAGACACGATGGGATGCCAAAACGAGCCCCTGCCAAGTGTTCACATAGGTGGCACGGAAGAGCGAGATGGCGCTGGATGGGGATGTGCTGGCCAACAACTTTCGGGTTACCCCACTATCCCTGAGATATCGGAGAATCTCTGATGCCGGGGTTTGGAACGGGCACTCGTACGAGGACGTCCCGGCGGCCACGATCCCGATGTAGAAGAGGAGGCCAAGGGCTGTGAAGGCGATGACAACGCGTGCCACGGAGGCGTTGACCGACCACACATATCGCGACAGGCCGCAGGCGAGGAGAAGGAGGGCGATCTGGAGCATGACGGGGAGACTTTCGATGAAGAAACGGAACGGCCATTTCTCGAGACCGTCGAATTTGCGCTGGCGGTCACCGCAGCGGTCGGCCATAGATCCTCCGGTGTGTCTGAGGTATCGACTCAGCCACTGCTTGCCCAGCATTGCGACGAATGCGGCCAACAGTGACATCAGCAGACTCGCATACAGGAGATCTGAGGTTGTGATTATCTCTGCAGGGGGACCATTCCACACTGGGGGAGCAACGGGGTCTTCGTCAGGAACAACGGATCGGTTGAGGCTCATGAGGATTGCTCGTAGGTAGGCTTCGGACCGTTCGCTGGAATCTGGCTCGAGTTTGGACTGGACGTCGATGACAAACGCAGAGCTGACAGCGGAGAACAGACCGGCCTGAGAGTATGGTCAGCGCTGTGCACTGATAAGAGGGAGGCAGAGACGCAGAAACGCACAAAAATCAAGGTGGTGTTGAGATCCTCGTTGAGCTTCTGCATGTAGTCAGTATCGTATTCCATCGCCTCTCGTTTGTACATGGTGAAGAAGTCAAGCCGGGGGTCGTCGTTCTTGATTGGTTGGAGGTACATCCGTAAGGCATCTTGGATGCTATCTGGAGTCAGTTCGTTGGTCTTGCGATGATCCTGGTCTCAAACTCACCACCGAGGGTCGACGTTGACCGGTTTCGCGTTTTCCTCGCCGCTCATTTTGATTCTGCCCACGGAGGGATGGAGCGAGTGGGGATGCTCGAGGGCAGTTCGAGAGGCGAGGCCAGGCGGGAATCTAGCCGGCGTTTGTTTTTCCCCTTATCTCTTATCTTTCGCGCTTGGACTTTGTCCCCATTTGGTTATTCCTTTCCTTTTCCGTCCCATCCCTTATCTTTTCCCTCACCGCTTGTTTATCTATTTTCTCTCTCAATGCGTCATCGGCGCGACTCCGTTTTTTGCCTTAGATGCTTTTTCTGGAGTTTTGATTACAGGATAGTTGACGACTAGATAATCCCGGTCCTGCCGGTCGGTTGATGGACGGCAGCCAAGCACCCCCTGGCCTCCGAGGTGCGCGAAATATTGTATGTTACGCACGTACAGTAGAGTAGTGGGGTGGATATGAATCGACGTACACACACACGTGTCCCATACTCGGGGTTTATGCCGCCACCAATTCATTGTTCAGGGTCGTCCTCGATGGAAAAGCACGTTGCGAGCGCTTCTGGTCAAAATTCGGGCCAATTGATCCGGACCAAGTTGTGATTCCGGACTCTTCGACGTGAGAGATGCCGCTCGGAGAGTCGTCCCATCCCTCTTGAACAATTCCCGACATTCGCCGCAACGAAGGCTTTTCCCCGTGAGAGGCCCTCATGCAATATCGAACCGAAGGTACCCAAAACCAGGAACCTAGTTGAAGCTTGTGTCGATTTTATCCAGAGCCCGAATGACCGACGCGGGGCAGTGGCTCAAGCAGGACACCGGGTACCTACACCCCTCAATACTGGGCGAACTGAAACTGGTGGGATGACCTAGTCGCATCTGTGAGTGTGGTTAGGTTCCTCTATGCGATTTCTGCGCCGTGGCTATCCCCGTTTCTGTTGCGTTGGCCTGATTCCGTCCCTGTGTCGAAACCACCGCGGTGAATCATACCTGCCGGTGGTAGAAGGCGGCAAATCCACTTATTGTCGCCATTCACGGTCGCGGATGTGAACCAATGCGAGGGTTTCGGGCCTTTTACTGACAGTAATCGTCTAACATACCCTTGTCTTCAGCTCTCTCGCTGACCAGCTCGTACACGGTTGCCGGCATCCAGGCAATCATATCGGCCCCCTCTACACCACCACGGAGGGGATACTAACGCGTTGTTAAATAACGCGTCCGGCCCGGCAGGCAACCCCGATGTTTTGTTATGGCCGGAGGATCGGAGGAGGGACTTGATACGTAGTGTCGGCTAGAGGCCGCCATGAGTGATCGCGGCTATCTCAATTCGAGTGCGCGATACACACAACTCCCGCCTCTTTCTCCAATCTGACATGTACATGCGCGTGTCGCGACAGGTACTCCTCTGGGGTCGACGAAACCTCTACACATCGGTGCACAGTGCCTCCGGGTTCAGATCCGACCACGAAAGGTACAGACCAATCAAAGGGGCTTTACATGAACGCGAGATATTCCTGCAAGCCGAAGCCTGTCTATCAATACGCCCCCTGTCATGCTACCCCTATGCAAGCGACCCGAACTCATTTTTGTTGTCTCGGTGCGGCGAGCTGATTGCGCACAGATATTGGCGAATTCCACATATCGGATGCAAGATGTACGATGGTATCTCCTGGCTCGGGGAAAGTTTTTGAAGTACCCCTGGTGCTCAAAAGTGATGAGCTTTTCTGACCCCGGTCTATTACGATGGTGCGGGTGCTGGGACCAACTTCTTCCCAATCGTCTGACATTCGGGTTACGAACGTTGGCTACAGATACACCCAGATAGTTGTAACCTGGCAGATCCTCCCCCCAAAACCGGTAAACGATGGCAACATTGGATGGGCGGTCAGATACCCAAACCATACGGTCCTCTGTCGTACGATGGGGAGAAGCGGAGGAGGACAGAGCCAACGTTTCGTTTCAGGTCAGTTTGGCTTTGAGAGTTATTTGAGCATGTGACCTTGAAATTGCTAGGTGGGAAAATTGGGATCAAGCCACCGTCAAAACGTGCGGCACGCAGACTGACTAAAAACACACGACGGGAGATACTCCACAATGATGACGGAGTCACCCTCCAGTGGAGACTCTTGGAGTTGAGAACGGTATTGACGATCGTCACGATGGTGCCTCCCGCCTCGTCCCGTTCGCGATGTCCGGGTCGGTCGCAATGTGACTTGTCAGTTTCCATCGCACGCCACGCATACTCCGTTGTGTGCATGTATGGCGCCCGCGCAAGGACGGGGCCGGTTCTCGATAGCATCCTCCAGCGATCGCTAGCCGCCTTCCCGTCGCGGTGGATCCCACATTGTGTAAGCGTATCGGAAAGC
>Ga0307516_10009373_pt1 | contig 10920 bp, 17 predicted proteins | sample 19_EM_MG_FD_203310 | JGI IMG/M metagenome (GOLD analysis project Ga0307516, IMG submission 203310) | Populus trichocarpa ectomycorrhiza microbial communities from riparian zone in the Pacific Northwest, United States - 19_EM | ecosystem: Host-associated > Plants > Roots > Unclassified | place...
AATGTACTCACCCTCAGTAGTCTGGCAAGCTACTGAGGGACTATGGTAATAGACTCTACTGTATGTGCGATGTATGCTTATGTAAGTAGGTAAATATACCACAACAATCTGTTTATAACTCCAACACGGATGTCGCCATCCAATATCTCTATTCCGATTCCCCCCGTAGTACCGTATAAATAGTCGCTCGCAATGTAAAATTTCCCTAGGTCTTTTCTCAATATCAGAATTTGGTCTGGTAACTCAAGCATAAGATCTTCGTGTGCCGCTGTCCATAGCTCAAACTCACCTATGACTCCCGCTTAATAAGCCTTTTTAGCCACAGTCCAAAGCGTTGTCGTAATTTATAGTTAGGCTTCTTACCTCACTTTTCCCAACACCAGCAATAAATCTCACCCTAAATATTGTTCTATCTTAGTAGAACTGAGGTATGGGTAGGTACTACTAGTAGTAGGTAGTGGGTAGTGGGTAGCGGGCATGGCTCGGTCCGCCGTGTGGGATTACTTAATTGGGCAACTGCCGCACGGAGCAATTTAACTTCATAATGCCGCCGTTCCTGTGCACTGCCTTCCCACGCTCCTTCTCTCTCTCCCCTTTGTCATCGTCGTCGCCGCCGCTGTCCTGGACGTCGTTGGCATCGTGCTCGCTGTTCACCACCTCCCTACCCTTGCCCTCAACAGTGTCAGCCATCTTTTCGTTGCTCCCAACGTCCCCAATGCCCTGAACATTGCCATTTCTGTGGTCCAAGGTACTTTATCAACATGCTCGCTGTTCTCCATCTACTCACTTACGCTCTGAACAACACCAGCTGTTTCGCCCTTCTTTCACCGTCTCCAACGTTCCCATGTTCTCCACCTCTGTACCTTTACCAGCGTCAGCCGTCTTTGCGTTACCCTCAATGTCCCCAACGCCCTGAACGCTGTCGTTTCCGTGCTCCAAGGTACTTTTGTCATCGTGCTCGCCGTTCTCCATCTACTCACTTACGCTCTTAACATTTTCGCGGTGCTTGAACCGTCTCCAACGTCCCCAGCACTGTTATCCAATCCGCCCTCCTACCAAGGCGGGCACTATTGTCATCGTGCTGCCGTTTTTTCATCTACTCACTTACTCTGAATGACACCAGCCACTTTCACGCTGCTTTCAGTGTGTCCAACGTCCCCAACGTTGACGTTCAATCCGCCTACCCACCCCACTTCGTGCTTGTTGTGCATCCGACTTCACCACGCTTCAACTGCCTTCCATGTCCCGTCGGACTTCATCCAGGTTCACAGGACTCTCCAAATCGGTTTCTCTACATGTGTTCAGAGGACGTGTTCGTCACACGAGGACACTACGTGCAAGCAAGCAGGCAGATCGCCTCCGCGAGATCGATGAGCAGCGCGCTGCTGCACTTCAAGGTAGATACTCTTCTCTGATATGACCATTAAAATTACGTGTAACATACACCTCCCAGCATTGCCTGTCGAGGACCAGGAAGCTGTAGATCGAATGTTTGAGGACCAAGGCATGGACATACACTGTGATTTGTTGGCACCCTTCAACAGCCCAGACTCTGATCACGATAGTGAAAATGATGACGAGTTCTCGAGACTTTCCGAACACATCTCTGTAGGGTCTGTTCCATACTTACATCCTGTTTCATTACTTTCACTAACAAGAACATGCCAGGCGTCGAGCAGATACCCGAGATCGTAGGGACCGCATTGAACTCCAAACCAATCATTGGAATACCCAAATACCCCAACTCGTTGACGCTTATCTAGACTTACGCTCGCGCGATTCCGGCGACAGTTTCCCGGCAGAGGAACTCGCTGAGGCGATCGAAGCGCCTGATGTGCATCCCCCTGGTACTGTTAGTGGGATAGAGCTTATTGATATCTTCAGCAAGTCGTACCGCTGCATTCGAGTATGTATTTCATTGACTTTTTGCGCAGCGAGACGCAAGGCGACTCTCATTGCCCGCCCGCACCATATCTTCCCCAATGAAAATCTCATCTACCATGGTTACTTGGGTTGTTCACCGGTGTATCCTACTGTTGCCATCTCTCTCCGCACCCTGGCCGCTTTTCGACAAGCACATCACGTGTGCCTGCGTTTCAGTATCCAGGCACAATGTAAAGCATTGTGTCATCTCCATAATGTAAGCCAGACCAGATATTATTTAGTTAGTTCTGTATTCACTACCAAACAGGTACCTTACCGCCCATATCTCTTCTACCAGTTCTCGCACACCTTTGATATCTATCTGGAGATTGTTCATCGTGTCAACCAAGATATCCGGGTGGCCCTTAACCGCAATACTCAAGACTGGAGGCTTCGAAATGAGTGTCCGGCGTGCTTCTACCACCTTGAAGATGAGCCAAAACTTTCTTTTGATTGGCTTGTATCTGTTGATGGGAACAATAGCCTCAAGCGATGGGATACGACACTTTACGGCACAGTCCCGCGGGTAGATCATCACGCCCCAAGATCAACGTACTGGTTAAGTAATGAGGAAGTTGATCACTTCAAATATGAGGTTACAGCACGACAGGTATGTGCAATCTAACCATAATGGGACCGTTTAACTGATTGGCATTACAAAGACACAACCACCACCTGCTGAATCAGGTGTAGAGATATATGACAATGATTGGGAGGTAGAGGCACCAGATCTCTCCAAAGAGTTCAATTGCGTCGACCGGTGGCGCAATGCCAAGGCTGATGTGCGGAAGAAAACGTTTGCTGCATTTGAAGAATCTGGAATCTTTCTTGCCACCTGTCAACATCGCTTTGTACTTTTGGCCTGTGATATGGTAAAGAGCGGTGAACTGTAAGTATTGGGTTCCAACACAGACTTGGGTATCACTGACAGGCCCATCAGGGCAAAGTATCCGCTAGCACTGGTTAACCGCTTGCTTTCCGTATATGGTCCAAATGGTGGCTGCGCGTATGACATCGGCTGTGCCTTCAACAAAACTGCAAACATGAGCACCATCGGGCCAAGGATACAAGCGCTCCGCTTACGCTTTATGGTTGGTGCCTTTCACGGACACGCACACAACCGCTTTTGCCAGTTGGACTGGCATCCAATGTACATCAAAGGTACCGGAAATACGGAAGGTGAGGGCTGTGAACATGTGTTCTCAGCGTCCAACAAGCTGGCTCGAAGTACGCGACATGCCACGCGGTTTCATCAACATCAAGTGATTGAGGAACACTTCGCGTTTTGGAATGAAGACAAATATGAGGCACTCAGTACGTATTCTCCTCACCAATTTATCCTCATTGATATCTATTAGCGCGTTTTATTCGGAACCATTATCGAGAAGCGACGGATTTAGTCCGCCAACTCGGTAGTGAACTTACCGTTCTCAAGACTGCCCTAAACCTTACCGATGACGACTTCCCTCGATTTATTGCCGAGGAGCGTGTATATCTCAACTCCCTCAAGCATCCACTGCCACAAGATATGCTAAGAATCCGCTACATACAAGCCCTTGATGACCTTGAAGAAAAAAAGTATGTATTGTTCTGATCATCTAGTATACAAACCAACACCATCATATTTAGAGTGCAATGGAACGCTGCTCGGGGAGCTGCCAATGGCGCCCTTAATGGTGTAATTGAAGGTGATTTAAATGCGATTGCAGCTGCCATCAACCAGGCTCGTATTCACGTTGAGCTGGCCTATGCGAAATTGCAAAACGCGGAAGCATTAACCGCACATCTCCAGGGCCAACTTGGCTTGGAGTTGTCCTGGGAAATCGGCGGTGAGGAATACAACCGCTACAAAGAAGAGGCTATGCTTGGCAAATATCGTGAAGCATTGGGTGAACTAGAACGCTTGGTCGTTATGCGCCTCTTTGAGCTCTCGAAGCTGGCGATGTCTGGCACTGGTAAGTAATTTTACCTGCTTCTGTAGCCATGCTCATGCGGAATAACAGGATATAAACTTCGTCAACAGATTAGCAAGGGCCTTCAACGAAGATCTGAGGCCATCCGGAAAGCAATTACACGGTACAATGTTCAAGCAGCAGTGCTTAACCCCCCCTGGCCTGCCATCTCATGGAAGGACATTACCCAGTACGCCTTTTTAGGTGAATTTGATCTACTCCGGCACACGCGGGATGATGTCCGAGAACGTCTTTGGGCCAGGCCAGCTGTCCGTGAGGCTACAGCTAAGTTCTTCAAATTTTGTCATGCAAAAGAAGAAATTACAAGGCTGAATGTTGAGATTCGTCGTTTACGAACAGCTATGCACAATGAAGAGAGGGAAGTATCACAAGCCATCGCTAACCTCCGTGAACTTCAGCCACTGCTTGCATGCGAACTCAAACGTCTTCACCGACCACGCACCGCAGTAAACGCGGTTCATATACACCGTCTACATCAGATCGAGAAACAGTATGGGCTGGTCCAAATGTGCATTGGCACCCCACGGCATGTATATTATTCCAATGGCGAAGGCCTCCTGCCGCTGGAGCCTGACAGTCAGAACGAAGATGGTGATGCGAGGAGCATGCCAGCTGATTTTCAAGAGGAACGTGCAGCGGGTGAGTTTCACATTTTTTATGCTTTCTGTCTAATGTATTTCTTAGAACCATCCACTAACTTTGACGAGGTATACCGCCTATATATCAATGATCCGGGTGATCATGATCTCTTGGATGATGAAGAAGATGTAGCTGGACTTGAATCCATGTGATGTTTTGCACGACATTGTATAGTTGATACTTTTTGTTACTCGTCATGTGTGTCGTGCCAACCATCCGAGATGAAGCTTTTCTGCTCGACCACAATGTCTATCAAGGTGTGGTTGGCATTCAGATCTTCCTGTTGATGTCTTGACTTTCGGTGAGGAGCCTACTTGCACATCCGTAGGACAAGGGTGCTTGTATTTACTGCTATGTTTTCTATGTACACTCTGCAATACCAGATGTTTCAACTCACTCTAAAGGATCATGGGTAGTTGGGGGAAGTAATCTAGCACTCGAGACCTCCAGAGGACTTTTGGGTATACTTTCCATCTCCTATTCTCGGCTACTAGGGTAGTATTGGAGGTGCATAGACTAAAGATGGATGTCTATGGCTTGTGAGATGCCATAAATAAAAAACAATCAGATTCTAGCTACTAGGGGTGTTCAATTGAACAGAAGAATAAGAATACTCCAGAAAGATTGGATTGTTAATAACTCAGAGAAATGATCAGTACCGTCCGAGATGCAGACTCAACACGCATGTTCCCTCGGATGATACCTGTCCTCCTCGAAATTATTCTCCATTCAGGGGAGCCATTGTTCCACAAGGACACACTGGAATACCAATTTCGATGTGTCTTGCTTGAAGTCCTTCACTGTGTTCCATACAATGATGTTATCTGGCCACAGGCACTTTCACTTCTCAGCGGAATGTTGCACATACTCCGTCATGACAATGAAGAGAACGGCGTCACATCGTGCAAAATCGTCATCGACTTGCTTCGGTCCTTCGGTCCTCTCACCGAAAAACTTGTCAGCGAATTTATGACAATATTTTCATGAATATCAAAGTCCTCGTTGAGGAGATGCTGTCCGAAGATCCCCTGTGCTTGCTACAAATGCCATCATGCCAAGCATAGTCAGCCAGCCAGTCTATTTCCATTCCCTTTTGAAGTATACTACTGTATGGGCGAGATGGAGTTCACTGATAGGCTCGAGTTAAACCAACAAGGTTTGACTCAAGTTTGACTGCTGAATACTTCATCTTGAGGTCAATTTCCGAGATCAGTGCACAAGGCGATTATGTAATGCTTTCACCGCATATAGTGTAGTTGACGGCCAGTCGATTCCAGCTTCTCGCTGTCACCAGAACGAAGCGCTATGTTACAACTCAACACTCAGGTACACGAATACAAGCTTCAAGAACACGGATCATTCCACCGCTTCGCAAGAAACAGCATGACAAGCTAAGTACCCCCGTTCATAACAAAATTCAACCTATACTAAATTAGGGCACGACGAGCGGTAGGAGATCACAATATCAGCGGATAAGTTCACAAATACTAGTCTGGTGCGTGCGTATTACTAAGTTTTAGTTGGTAACCTAAGATAACAAGGTGATCAACCATACTTCAACTATCTTCCATCACCATGCCTTTGCAGCATGCTAAACTTGAGGACAAAGAAACTTGTGCGATGGAGCCCGAAGGACAAAACCCGTTCACCGTTGCGGCAATTACAGCTTTGTATTCCTCACCTTTCTCACAAGGTTTCAGCAATAATCAGCGCCAAGCAGCAATACGAGCTCTTCTTAGACACGGTGCATACGAAGATGGCGTGCACTATCACGCCAAAACGCCAGGCGGTCTACATCCAGCTTATGCAGCCTTCAATCCTGTCGACAGAACTGGGAACAAATTTCTCAGTAGGATGGAATTAATTGAAGCATCGCTCGGCAATGTTTTTGATGCGGTGAGTGTTTTCATTGACATTGTACACCTTACAGCCCACACTCTATGCTAGATTACTTTGCAAGACCGTTTAGACGGTGGAATATCCATCCTGATCAGATGCCTGGGTTCTGAACCACCATTGAACCTTGCCACTGAAAAAATTACATTCAACATTTATGTCACCCCTCACGAGCTCATTTGCAACGAGCGTGTCAGTGGCGACACCGCTATGCTTGTGCAAGCCTTCTCTCAAGAGTTTGCTGTTCCCCATCTGCAACGCTTTGCAGAGCGGTGCAAAATCGAATCCATTAGGGCTCCCAAACCACGCTGTAAGTCTATGCTAGATCACGTTGGTTTCACTAACTTTGGTGTAGTACTTGCAGATCCCATTGATCTCAACGGACCAAGTCATCTTCCTGCCTTTGTGAGCCCTGTCGCCTCACGGATTCAATGCACGGCACACAGCGCAGATGCGAAACCTGACCCAGCGGATGACGTGCAGCACCTGTCAGCTTCTGCTGCAATCCACAAGTCTGCCGTATTCACTCCTAGTGCGAAGAAGACGCGTCCTCCCAGTACTCCCTCCACCGCTCGCCAACGCACTCCCCGCCAACGTCACCCTGCAGATGTGTTTCTATTTGTGGAGGACAAAAATTTCCCTGAGCCAATTCCACTTGTCATCCCTGACTCGGCTCCCGGTTCACCTTTGATTAGCCTTGGACCACACACTGATGCCGTACTCGATCAGTTTAGTTTTGGAGATGACGTGCTCCCCCGCTTGCATATATTGGTTGGGACGGTACCCAGCAGTCGCTGGGAGGCCATTCTGAGGGGCACGCCATGGAATTTGACATACGAACAAGCGTCCAATTTATCCAGCGCAATGTTAGCGGATCTCAAAGGAACACCCGGACTGCCCGTTACAATGGTACTTTCCCTCCGCATCTGTATTTCTACTTCTAATTGACATTACAGAAATCAAAGTTTTCTATTCTTAGTATGCTGCTCAAGGTTCTGGGCATTGTGGCCCTGCTACGTTTGCTCTACATTCTACTTCTCGTCATATTCGAATAGCTGTTTGTGTCAATCTGTTTCTAGGCCCTGAATACATGCCGTCTTCTGTCCCCCATTCTTGACAGTTAAGTACTGCCGTGTGTTGAGGAGAGATAGCTCGGCGCACACGTCCCCCCCCTTTGAATGGTCTCACAGGTCTTCCCTGCTTCCAGGCCAGGTGCCCAACGTGTTCAGCCAAAGGCACGTTCACGCATCAAAGTTATTCTCAGCGCGGAGGCACGCGCGGCATTAAGGTTGAATCAGCATGAGAAATCGGAGCAGTTTAAAAAGGACTTGGACAACGCATGGAGGTCGTTGGAAAAGGTGACCAAGACGCTTGCTTCCAAACACCACAAGAGTGTTCGGCGTGTCGAGAATGACCTCTATCTTGGCCATGCGAAGTTCCGCTCCAGGCGCAATAAAATCAACGCCTGGAATGCATTTTGTTGGAAGCAACGACGCAATGATCGGACGGCCAATGGGTCCGATGAGAACAGTACTTTTTTTTTTTTTTTTAAATTCTAAACGAATTATCTACTTAATGGCATTGCAGTGGTGGGCGGTAGGAACGTGCTGCCTGAACTAGTCCAGGAGAATCGCGCAAACTACCGCGGACTTTCAGCGGAGGAAAGGGAACACCTTGTCAAAGAGTTCGGTCAGTTTAGAGAGTCGAAGGCAGTTGGAGTTCGTGTCACAGCGAGGTCAAAAATCAATGATGTCACTCACACACTGAGTGCCATCGAGAATGAAGTGGGCTTTGTGCTCTCGTTGCGTTATCAACTGCTAAACCAATTTTTCTAGTTGCACAATCTCAGATCTCGGACTGGGGTCGAGACTATGCTATACACAACACGCGGGACGACCGATCTTCCACTTCGAGGAATTGCCTTTACAACTGACGGTATTGCAAGCTTCATGGGCTCAGTGATGGGTATTGAAACACAAGCCCTCATAAGTAAGATGGAGGGGTTCGCAGTACAGGGATTCAGAGGTACGTAGTTTTTTTTTTTCTTTACCATACGGAAATCAAGTAAATTGTATCCAGGAGCAGCAAAGAACCATCAAGAACATGTTTCTAGCATCCGTGCGGCTATTCGTGGCATCATCAACCACAAACTTCGTAAGTTAGACAATTTTTTTAATGGACTATTTCATGACTTGTTCTCACCTAGAGGACATCACCCGAGACCCGAAGGCGAAAATGCAGTGGGCACAATATTTCCGAAATGTTGTCTCTCGGTACCAAGTTGCCATAGAAGGTTGGCCAGAGTCCATTCCATTCGCAAACCTCAATGGTGCTTCTAGCTCGTCATCCCAGCTAGAAATTTTATTACGAAAGTGGGAAATGGGGACAACTTACTGGAAGGAGTTAACAGATGAGGAATTGGAAGAGCTTCAGCAAAAGAGGAATACGCAGATAGAAGATGGGGAGATCCAAGAACCTTCACGCCGTACACGCTCAGATAAAGGTAAAAAGCGTGTCCGGCGTTCTTCTGATGATCCTCCAAGTCGCAAAAAGTACAAAAGTGCTGAAACCATTGTCAACTCAGATGATGAGCAGGGGGAAGAGCATGGTCTACCCCAAACACCTCGGTCATCCCCAGCAGCTACCCAGGGATTGGTTGTCAGCGATGCTAATCCAACTGCCGCAGCTGCCAGCCCTACCTTGACTGCAAGCGCTAGTCCTGCCGAGCAAACTGCCACCGCCAAGAATATTGACCCTACCACGTGCACTGCCACTAGCACAACCACTCCAGAAGGCCCTCCAGCCCTGGATTTCAACATCGGAACCGAACTTCAACAGCAGGCACTTGAGGATTTTGCTGACAGCTTACTAAATTTTGATGGCGCCATGACAGGTTTATACTAAATAGATATGCGAAACTTTGTTTGTCCTCATAAATTACGTGTTTGCAAAAAGTAGTTGAGCACCTAAGAAATAACTTCAATACAGGTATCAAGCAAGGCAACAGTAAAACTTACCAAGGGAATGTTATGGCACATAGGCACGTGCAAAGGAGAGACACATGGAACAAGTATATATGCGGCCTGTGCAGTGTACAAGTATGGAGAGACGGCAGTTGAAGTGCATAGGCGCACAGTTGATGGTGAATTGTGCAAGGCTGTTGGGAACGAGCTGTCAAGCTCACACTAACGACATGCAAGTAGTATTGTAAGACGTAGCTGAAGAGTGTTGTCGAACGCATGACAAGCACAAGGTGGGGTGGGTAGGCAGATTGAACAACGCCGTTGGAGATGGTGGAAACAGCGTGAAGATAGCATTGTTTAGAACACAGGTGAGTAGATGAAGAACAGCGAGTACGATACAACAGTACCTGCGCTGGTAGGCAGATTGAATGGCAACATTGGGGACGTCGGAGGCAGTTCAAGCACGCAAAAATGGTCGGTGTCGTTGAGAGCATAAGTGAGGAGATGGAGAACGGCGAGCACAATGAAAAAAAGTACCTTAGACCACGGAAATCACAGCGTTCAGTACGTTGGGGATGTCAAGAGCAACGTAAAGACAGCTGACGCCGTTGAGGGTAAAAGTACGGAGGTGAACATGGGAACGTTGGAGACGGGGAAACGGGGAAACGGCCGGTGTTATTCAGAGTGTAAGTGAGTAGATGGAGAACAGCGAGCACGATGACAAAAGTACCTTGGAGCACGGAAATGACAGCGTTCAGGGCATTGGGGACGTTGAGGGCAACGCAAAGACAGCTGACGCTGGTAAAGGTACAGAGGTGGAGAACATGGGAACGTTGGAGATGGTGAAAGAAGGGCGAAATGGCCGGTGTTGTTCAGAGCGTAAGTGAGTAGATGGAGAACGGCGAGCACAATGACAAAGTACCTTGGACCACAGAAATGGCAACGTTCAAAGCGTTGGGGACGTCGGGAGCAACGAAAAGATGGCTGACACTGTTGAGGGCAAGGGTAGGGAGGTGGTGAACAGCAAGCACGATGCCAACGACGTCCAGGACGGCGGCGGCGGCGACGACGACGACAAAGGGGAGAGAGAGAAGGAGCGTGGGAAGGCAGTGCACAGGAACGACGGCATTATGAAGTTGAATTGCTCCGTGCGGCAGTTGCCCAATTAAGTAATCCCACGCGGCGGACCGAGCCATGCCCGCTACCCACTACCCACTACCTACTACTAGTAGTACCTACCCATACCTCAGTTCTACTAAGATAGAACAATATTTAGGGCGAGATTTATTGCTGGTGTTGGGAAAAGTGAGGTAAGAAGCCTAACTATAAATTACGACAACGCTTTGGACTGTGGCTAAAAAGGCTTATTAAGCGGGAGTCATAGGTGCTCAAACTACTGGTCACCGTCACATCTCCCCGTCACGAATCGCGGCATCCAAATCTGGTTGTTCCTGCGTCCTCTTGTTGGCTCTGACTCAGTCTTCCAAGCCCCGTTGCCATGCCGTTCTCGTCCATCGGGTCCACCA
>Ga0307516_10009374_pt1 | contig 10920 bp, 11 predicted proteins | sample 19_EM_MG_FD_203310 | JGI IMG/M metagenome (GOLD analysis project Ga0307516, IMG submission 203310) | Populus trichocarpa ectomycorrhiza microbial communities from riparian zone in the Pacific Northwest, United States - 19_EM | ecosystem: Host-associated > Plants > Roots > Unclassified | place...
GGGCGTGCCGCGGTGCTCGTCGTGGAGGCCCTCGCTGAAGTTGCGGACGAACGCCTTCGACGCGGCGTACAGCGCCATGTTCGGCACCGACTGGTACGCGCCGGTCGACGAGATGTTCAACATGTGCGCGGGCGCCGTGCTTGCCTTGCGCGCGTCGACGAAGCAGCGCGCGAGCGCGACGAGCGAGGTCATGTTGAGTTGGACGAGCTCCGCGTCGCGCGCCCAGTCGACCTCGTCGAACCGGCGGAAGTAGCCGAACCCGGCGTTGTTGATCAGGATGTCGATCGGGCCGCCGGCGGTGGCGTCGGCCCACAGCGCGCGCGCGGCATCGGGCTTGCCGAGATCGGCGGTGACGATCTCGACCTTCACGCCCTTGCAGGTCGCGGCGACCGCCTCGAGTGCGTCGCGGCGCCGCGCCGTCAGCACGAGATCGACGCCGAGCAGCGCGAGCTCACGCGCGATTGCCGCGCCAATGCCACTGGATGCGCCGGTCACCAGCGCACGCTTGCCAACCTTGACGGCTGTGGTTGTACTCAAATCGTTCTCCTTGTCGTGCGGAGCGGCCAGGAGACTCAGTGCGTCACGAGCCAGTCAGCGATCACCAGCGCGTCTGCGTCAGAGATCTTCTCGTTGGGGCGCATGACCATCACGCCCCACTTTGCCTTGCTGCCATTCCTGATGCTGGCCGCGAGTTCAGCCCGCGCGCCCGGCTTGCCCTGGTATCGGGACGTGATCCTGGCGAATGACGGTGCGACCATCGGCTTGTTGCCGGCGTGGCAGGCCATGCAGCCATTGTCTGTAGCCAGCGCCAGCCCGTCGCCGGCGGCCGCGGCTCCGCTCAATAGAAGCACCGCGATGGCCGCAGAAAGTTGTCGATGAAGTGTCTTCATTTTTGAGGGCCCGATAGGGCAACAGAGTTGCTCGTCGTCTGACAGTTGTGCCGTTCTCGAATCAAGACCTGGCATTGATCTTCGAGCCGGCGGGTTAATTGGAGTATGACCTCACTGCAATGAATGCAGTATGCTCTTAATGGCATTGAGCCGCTAGACCCCTCAGCAAGAGTGGCTACTGTTCGGCTGAGGCGTCGTCGACTCGGCAACTTTCGACAAGAATTGCGATCAGAGCGCGAGTTGCCATCACAAGAGGGCAGGGCTTGCCGAGAGATCCACGCGGAGAAGGGACGACGGATGCGGTACGGAAAGGGACACAAGGAAGCCATACGCCAGCGAATCCTCGAGGTTGCTTCCAGGCTATTCAGGCGCGACGGCGTTGCTGCGACCGGCCTCGCGACAGTCATGCTCGAAGCCGGACTGACGATCGGTGCCTTCTATACGCATTTCGAGTCGAAGGAACAACTGGTTCGCGAGGCGATCGTGGATGCGCTCGCGGGGCTCCGCGAATCTCTCCAGGCTGCTTTCGACCAGGGAATGGCGCCGGAAGCGATCATTCGTGACTACCTGAGCCCCAAGCACCGGGACGGCCCGGGTGCGGGCTGCGCGACCTCGGCCCTGGTGGCTGAAATCGGCCGCCACTCGCCAGAGACACAAGCGGCCTATGCGGCCGAGCTTTCGGCCTATCTCGATCTCGTCGCGGATCATTCGCCCGGGGCTACGCACGAGGAACGACGCGCCAACGCCATATCGTTCTACGGTCTCCTGGTCGGGACGCTCCAGATGGCTAGAGCCGTCGGGGACCCGCGCCTGTCGAAGAAGATTCTGGACAGCGGCATCAAGACAGCGCTCGCTTTGATTGGTGCGCGCTGAATCCCGGGCACCGTTCCCGGTGCCGTCTGTCGGTCAGCGCGAGAGGAATGCAAGCGCCTTGGCCACGAAGTCGGCATGGAACTGGAACACCGCGCCGTGTCCGGAATCGGGATAGATGACGAGTTCGCTGTTCGGAAGCCGCCGCGCCAGGTCGTAGGTGTTCTTGCTCGGAACCATGCGATCGGCGTCGCCGTTTGCGACGAGAACGGGGTGCGGAACCTTCGACAGGTCCGCAGGACTCTTCGCGCCCCACAGGCGCAGCGCTTTCAACTGGGCCTGGAGCGCGGTCACGGTGATCTTCCTGTCGCGGTCCCTGGTGCGCTCCGCAAGGCGCCGCAGGAACTCCTTGCCTGCACGGATGCCGGCAGGCGTCCTGGTGAAGAACAGGAACTGTTTCGGATCCTGGAAGGTCAGCAATCCCCGGATCATGTCCAGGTACGTGATCCGCGCCACATCGCTGATGCCTTCACCACCCGCGGGGCCGGTGCCCGTGATGATCATCCTGCGCACGAGTCGGGGCTTCATCAGCACGATCTCTTGCGCGATCATCCCGCCCAACGAGAACCCGAAGAGGTCGACCTGGTCGAAGCCCATGCCCTCGATGAAGGTGATCGCGTCCCTGGCCATCTCCTCCATCGACGACGCCGGCGCGCCGCTGGAGGCGCCCACGCCTCGATTGTCGAACGCGATCACATGATGCTTCGCCGCGAGGCCATCGATGACGCGAGGATCCCAGTTGTCCAGGACGGCGGCCAGATGGATGAGACACACGATCGGGGTGCCGGGGTTGTCCGCCCCGAGTTCGCGGTAGGCGAACTCCACCCCACCGGCGGTGATCTTTCGCGTTGGAACGTCCTTCCAGGCGACCGTCGAATTCCGTGGCGTGCTCATGTCGACGCCTGGGGAAGGTAGCTGGGCCTGGCAGCCGTCATCCCGTGCTTGACCTGCCGGGTCAGTTCGTCGGCCAGCACCTCGTCCAGGCCGGCCTCGAGCCCATCGAGAGCTCGCTTGACGATCTCTTCCGGGCTGGACTTCGGGACATCGAACCCGCGCGTGAGATCGGTATCGACGTAGGCCATGTGCAGCGCGAGCACTTGGGTCTTCTGCGCCGCCAGTTCGTTGCGAAGGGCATTGGTCAGCGACCAGGCGGCGGACTTGCTGGCCGAATAGGCTGCCAGCTCGCCACCATTCACCCATGAGGCGATCGACAGCACGTTGAGGAACGCGCCGCCGCCGTTGGCTTTGAGAACCGGCGCGAAGGCCTTGCTCATGCGAAGCACGGCGAAGAAGTTGGTCTCGAAGATGCGTCGCGCCACCTCTTCGCTATCGGCGGCGAGAAAGCCTCCAGGTTGTGCGATGCCGGCGTTGTTGATCACCAGGTTGACATCCGATGCCAGCGCCGCGGCAGCCGCGACATCTTCCGGATTGTTGACGTCGAGTCGCAGCGCCTGCACGCCGGCTTGCGTGACGACCGCGGGGTCGCGCGCGCCGACGTAGACCTTGCGCGCGCCGCGCGCGAGCAGGTCGCGCGCAAATGCGAGCCCGATGCCTCGATTGGCGCCCGTGACGAGGGCAACGGAGTTTTCGATCTTCATGGGGTTCTCCAGAGAGGGGTACAGACAGATCCCTGGCCACTCGCCAGCGCCAGGCTGGTCGGGGCACTGGCCGCTTCTATCGCAGCTTGACGACGACCTTGCCCTTCGCGCGGCCGGCCCTGACGTAGTCCAGGGCCTCGTTGGTCTGTTCGAAAGGGAAGACGCGATCCACCACCGGGCGGATGGCGCCCGCATCGAACAGCCGAGCGATCTCACGCAGTTGGCGCCCGTGAGCCTTCATGAAGAGGAACGAGTAGTCGACACCGCGGCTCTTCGAGCGGCGGCGGATTCCGGAGCTCAGCAGCCGCATCACCAGTTTCACGAACCACGACACGCCAATCTCCTTGCCGAAATCGGGGTCGGGCGGCCCGGAGATCGACATGAGCTTTCCGCCGCGCTTGAGCACGTTGAGAGACTTTTCGAGGGTCTTGCCGTCCTGGCTGTTCAGCACCACGTCGTAGTCGCGCAGGATCTGCTCGAAGTCCTGCGTCTTGTAGTCGACGACGACATCGGCGCCCAGGCTCTTCACCAACGCGACATTGGCCGTGCTCGTGGTGGTCGCCACGGTGGCACCCAGATGCTTGGCCAACTGGATGGCGAAGGTGCCGACTCCGCCGGAGCCCGCCTGGATGAAGACCTTCTGGCCCTTCTTCAGGTTGGCCCGCTCGACCAGCGCCTGCCACGCCGTCAAGGCCACCAGAGGAATGGAAGCCGCTTCCACCATCGTGAGGTCCTTGGGCTTGTGCGCCAGCGAGTCTTCCTTGACGGGAACGAACTCGGCGAACGTGCCGATTCGAAAATCGTCAACCCGCGCGTAGACCTCGTCGCCGACCTTGAATTGCTTCACGCGCGCGCCGACCTTGGCCACCACGCCCGCCACGTCGTGGCCCAGGATCAGGGGGAGGCGATAGGGCAGGATGAGCTTGAACTCGCCGTCCCGGATCTTGGAGTCCAGCAGGTTCAGGCCAGCGGCATGAACCTCGACCAGCACTTCGTCCTCGCGCAACTCCGGCGTCGGCATGTCCGCCAACCGCAACGCGCTCTTTTTTCCGTATCGTTCGAGAATGAATGCCTTCATGTCATTTCCTTGTTGGCAGCCGCATGTCCATAAAACGGCATGATGTATGTCATATGTAATGACGAGCGAAAAACAAACGTCTGCATTGATTCAGGCGGGCGCCAGGAACTTCAGCGCGGCATCGCACAAGCTGTTGGACAGGGCGGGCTCGTCGACGACGCGAGCCAGGAGCAGGGTACCCACCATGGTGGCGACGGTCATGAGCGCACGCTCATGGGCGCCTGGCTGCCCCCAGTCGACCGACTGGCGGGCCGCGAGGTCGACCATCGCCTTGACGTGTCGAGTGGTCACGCGGCGCACTTCGGGTGCCTGGCGCGGCGTCTCCGAGCCCAGCGCGGCCAGAGGGCATCCCAGTTCCACCTGCGCGCGATGCTCCGGCGAAAGATAGGCCTTGAGCATGGCCGGCAAGGCCTGTTCGGGGGGCACGCTGGCAACGACATCCGCGGCAACGGCAGCCGTCTCGGCGCAGGCCCGGTTCGCCGCTTCGGCCAGCATGGCCTCTCGGGACGTGAAATGGGCATAGAAGGCGCCATGGGTCAGGCCGGCCTCCTTCATGATGTCGGCCACGCCGGTACCGTCGTAGCCGCTGCGACGGATAGCCCGTGCCGCGGCGGCGACGATGCGCTCGTGCGAGGCCTCCTTGGCGGCGGCCCGGATGTTGTGCTTGTCATTTCGCATGATGTCTATCATACATGTTCCGGAAGGCCCGCGCTGTGACACTTTTGGCAGTGGGGTCGACTGGCGGTGGTCATCGACGCCGGGACTCGGGCAGAAGGAAGGGCGCAGCCGACCTCTTGGCACTGTCCTGGATCGGCTGCTCCAGCACGACGGTGCGCGGGTTCAGCTCTTGCACGAGCGGTGCTCCGCACCCGGAGCGTGTTGATCGAAGCGCTACTTGGCGCGGTTCGAATCCGCCGTGGTGGCCGGCGTCGACGCGCCCGCTGCCAGGAACCGGTCGGCGCGCTCCTGGGCAGCCGCGATGGCGGCTGCGACGCTCACCGGCTTGGCGGCGGTGCGGTCGGGACGGGCTTTCGGCAGGGACGCCGCCGTCGCCGCAGCCTGTGCCGCCGATCGCCTGGGTCCCGCCGACGCCGTCTGCACCATTGGAGCGGAGGCCTGCGCGGCGATCGGCTGCGAGGGGACCGCGACTGGCGCCGCTGCGATCGCTCGCGGCGCGACGGGCGGCGTCTGCGCGGCGGAATTCACGGCGGGCGGCGAGGGTGGCGACGTTGGCACCGGTGTCGTCTTGGTGCGATGCACGATGGCTGGCACGACGACCGCGGCAAGTACCGTCGAGACGAGCAGGGCGGGGACGCCGAGCGCAAGGCGCCGACGCGCGGCGACGCCAGGAACCGCGGGCGCCATGGCGAAACCGCCCGACTCGGGCGCGGCCCCATCGGTCGCGGCCATGGCGGTGGCACGCGGTGCCGTCTGCATGGCCGCGCGCGGCTTCGAATGGGTATCGACGTTCGGCGACGAGGCCGATCCACGCTGTGGGGGATCGATGCGCACCTGGAACGGTGCCGTGCGCGTCGGCGCAGGATCGGGCGTGGGTTCAGCGCCGCCTTGGCCCGTGCCGTCGATCATGGCCGTCGACGTGCCATCGTGCGGCGGTACACCGGCCGCTCGCGCGACCGCAGCGAAGGCGACGGTGGCCTCCTCGAAACGCGCAAGTTCCCTGTCGATCGGCGAGACATCGCCTGCCAGCGCGCTCGGTCCGGGCAAGCCCGATGCTTGCGGTGTTTTCTCGCCGCTTGACGCGAAACCTCCATGCTCCGGAATCGAAAGCGGGGCTGCGAACGTCTTTGTCATGTTGTGATTCTTCACTCGTCAGTTGGGGGCCCGATCCGGGGTAGTTCCAGGAGTCTTTCAGCAGGGTGTTCACTAGCAAAGATCACGCCAGTGCGTGCGAGGAGCCGGACTCACGGTAAGTCCTTGCACGTTGCGAGAAATGACGAGCCCATGATCCTTTCTTGATCGATCGTGCGGCGAGAAGCGTTGCGCGGCAACTTGTCACGGCGGTGGGTCGCCGTCATCGCGTGATCATGACTGCGCCTCGCGCCATCGCTAGATTGGCTGCATTGCTTCGAGAGTCGGATCGCGCTGGAGCGGCAACCCGGAAGCCATTCGGCTTCACCGTGCACGGACGTGTCTCGAGGCGGGCGACCTGTGCGCAACTCCTCGACATGGGCCCGATCGCGCCTCGCTGGCGTCACGCCGGCGTACGCCATGTCCCTGGTTCAACGCATGCCGCAATGGAGATCCGCAATGTTCGAAGACACCCCCCTGACCTGCACTTGGCGCTGGCTCACCTCGGTCTGCACGGCCATGCTGCTTCTCGTTGGCGCTCCGGCCCGGGCCGATATCGTCGTCGGGCAGATCGCGCCGTTCACCGGCCCGCAAGCGCTGACTGGGCGGGCCATCCATGCGGGCGCCAAGCTCTACTTCGACGCGGTCAACGCCGCGGGAGGAGTTCGAGGCCAGCGCGTCAGCCTGATCATCCGCGACGATTCGCAGAAGGCCGAAGAGACCGTCAGGCTCGTCAAGGAGTTGATCGATTCGGAATCACCCATCGCGTTGCTGGGGACAGTCGGCACGTCCAACCTCGAGGCACTGGCCAAGGACGGGGTGCTCACGCGCTCGCATGTCCCGTTGGTCGGCGCGATATCGGGTGCAACCAGCGTCGCGCGGGCGGACGGCATGCTCGTCGTCAAGGCACGCTATCGCGACGAGGTGGATCGCCTGTTCGCCAACCTCGCGCATTTGGGGATTCGCCGCGTCGGCATCGTCTACCAGGACGACGGCCTGGGCAAGGATGTGCTCGCCGGGGCCGCAGAGGCCGCCGAGCGCCGCGGCGTGATCCTGGTCGGCAGCGCGGCGTACCCGCGCAACACCACCGACACGAGTGCCGCCGTGGCAAGCATGGTCGCCATGCAACCGCAGGCGGTGTTCCTTGGCGCGACCACTGCTGCGGCGATCGATTTCGTCACGCGATACAGGGGTGCCAAAGGGACGGCGATGCTCTATGGAATGTCCATCATCGATCCCGATCTGCTCCTCAAGAAGGTCGGCCCCGACTGGGCGCGCGGCTACGCCTTCACGACCGTGTTGCCGTTGCCGAGCGAGAACAACCGTGCCGTCGTGCGCGAATACCTCGCGCTCAGCGAAGCGTCGCAGGATCGCGACCTGTCGACGCGTTCGCTCGAAGGATTCATCGCCGCGAAGGCGCTGGTCTGGGCCCTGAAGCGGACGCCGCAATTGACGCCCGAGGCGGTCGCCGCGGTGCTGGGGGCGCCGGCCGGATTCGACGTTGGCGACTTCACGCTGAACTTCAGCGAGAGGGGCCGTTCGGGCTCTCGCTACGTCGATTTTGCGATGATCGGCCGGGACGGGAAGTTCGTGCGATGAGCCGGGATGCGAAGCGCGGCGCAAGCGCATGGCTGCAGTGCCGAATCCGGGTGTTGCGCCGCCTGCTGGGGGGGCGGTTGCGCCTGGAGGGAAGGAGCCTTGACTTGCGGATCGTGCTGGATCCAGCGGCGCCGGCACCTGCAGTTGCTGCGCCCCCGTCAACGAGCGGTGAAGCCGGCCCGTCCAGCCTGCCGGCCATGCATCCTGGGCGCCTGGTCGATGCACGAAGCGATCTGACGACGATCCTGGACCAGCATCCCGCGGCGCGCCGGCTGTGGCCGGCGCTCGCACTTATCGAACGCAGATTGAGCAAGGATGGCGCCACGGGCGTCGCCCGCCTGTCCGTGACGGTGCTCCGCGACGCAGCGAGGGTGCTCGACCGGTTGGTGGACGATTGGTGCGGGCCCGGCCTCATCGCCCTGCACGAGCATGTCGGGCTCGTGCTGCGCATGGTGCACGGGGAAGATCCGCCCTACGCCGCGGCGCGCGCGGCCCCCCGCTTCGAGATGCAGGTGCAGGACGGCAGCATGACCGATTTCATGGCGATGGATCGCTTGTGGGACGAGCGCCTGGCGCATGAGGCCTGAAGGGCGCCTGCGGAGCAAGACGCGATGGCCATCAGACGTCCCGCAATTTGCGCAGACGGCGTCAGGCCATGCCTTCGTGGAACAGCGCCCCCGCGGCATCGACGGCCAGGAACTCGACGGCCTGCTCGCGCAGGAAGGCCAGCGCGTCGGTGCCCTTGAGCATCGCGACCGTGCTGATCGCGCCCGCGGCGAGACAGGCCGGCGCGCTCACGCTCACCGAACGCCAGCCCTGGGCCGGCCAGCCGCTGCGTGGGTCCAGCACATGGCAGTAGCGGCGGCCCGCATGCTCGAAGTAGCGCTCGTAGTCGCCGCTGGTCGCCAGCGCGCCCTCGTGCAGCGTGATGCTGGCGAACACCGCGCCGTCCTTGCGCGGATCCGCGATGCCCAGCAGCCAACCCTGGGCTTGTGCGCGCCTTCCGACGATGCGAAGGTCGCCGCCCAGGTTGACCAGCGCACTCGCGACGCCAGCCGCGGTCAGTACGCTGGCCGCGCGGTCGGTCGCGTATTCCTTGCCGAAGCCGCCGAAATCGAGTTCCATCTCCGGTACGGCGAGGTGGATGTGCGGACGCTGCCACTCGACCCGGTGCCAACCCACGCAGGCCAGCGCGGACTGCACCTGCGCGGGCTCCGGCAGGCGCGCGGCGCGAAAATCCCAGACCTTGCGCAGCACGCCGGTCGTCGGGTCGAACAGGCCGTCGCTGAAGGCGTTCAACTGCGCTGCGAAGTCGAGGAGGTCGGCCGTCTCCTCGTCGACCTCCACCGTTCGCCCGCTGCCGGCCGCCGCGTTGATGCGCGACACCACGCTGTCGCTCTGGTAGCGGGAGTACTTCGCCTCGATGCGACTAACCTCGGCGATGGCCGCCTGCGCCGCGCGCTCGGCGACATCCTCCGCCGTGCTTTCGATGGCGATGCGGCAGGGCGTGCCCATGGCGAAGAACTCGAACGACATCTCGTCCGGGCGGCCAGCGTGTTGCGGGGAACGGATCATCGCGAGATGCGTCGAGGGAGCGCCATCGGGCGATGGTAGCGCCCGAGGCGGCGCGCCGCCTCAGGGGCTGCAGCCGACGCGGCTGGTGCCCAGCGCCACGTCGTCTATCCACACGGTATTGGTGGTGCCGCCGTAGGACTCCCAGCCGATCTTCAGGTCGGACACCTTGGGCACCCAGCTTGGCATCGAGCCGAGCCAACTGGCGTCGATGTCGGGGGTCTGGACGGTGTCCAGCGCCAGGCCCGCCACCAGGCTGCCGTTGACCCAGGTATTCATGGTGCCCATGGAGGAATCGAGTCCGAACTCGATGCAGGTCCAGGTGGCCGCGGGCAGCTTGACGCTGGCCGCGATGCCGGTGGGGCTGAGCGAAGGCAGCGTGGCGTCGTCCTTGGAACGGTTCCACATCAGGATGTTCGCCTGGCCGCCCATGCGCAGGTCCTGCACGCTCGAACTGGTGGAGGCGACGGCGTCGTGCATCGACACCAGCGTCACGTGCGGATCGCCCAACACCTGCGCCAGCCGGACGTAGAAGCGGGCATAGACGACCGGGCCCATGCTGGCGACCGCCTGGTTGATGATGAAGGCGTGGCCGCAGTAGCTGCTGCCCGGATCGATGCGCACCGACTGGCCGCCGCTGTGGGCCTGCGTGTTGTCGATGACGGCCTTGCCCGTGCCGTCGAAGCAGTTCGGCCCGCCCACGCTCCACGTGTTCGCATCGGGGGCAGCGCCCGCGGTGCCGGCCTCGAAGCCCTCGCACAGCGTCAAGGTGGAACAGGACGCCGGCGTCGGCGCGGGTGTCGGCGCGGGCGTGGGCGCCGGCGTGGGGGCTGGCGTCGGCGCAGGCGCGGGCGTGGGCGCGGGGGTCGGTGCCGGCGTGGGCGCAGGTGTCGGGGCGGGGGCGGGCGTCGGCGCAGGCGCAGGCGCAGGCGCGGGCGCGGGTGTCGGGACGGGTGCGGGCGTCGGCGCGGGCGCGGGCGATGGTGCGGGCGCGGGCGATGGTGCGGGCGTGGGCGCCGGTGCCGGTGCCGTGCCGCTGACCGTTCCCAACGAAGAGCCGGAGCCGGCATTGTTCCAGCTGACATCCTGCGTGCCGCCGCCGCCGCAGCCTGCCGTGGCCGCGGCCATCACCGCCACGAACAAGCTCCTGAGGTGTGCGACGGGCGACGATGCGGGCGCGTGCGCCGCTGGCGGTCTGTTCATGCTCTGTGCCTCTTCCTGGGTCGTCCCTTGCCGGGGGGTTCTCGTGAAAGCCATTTCAGTTCAACGCCGGCTGTGCATTGCGCAGGAGCATCAGGAACTGGTCGTGGAACCAGTCGCCGGCCTGGGGCGCGCCGGTCAACGCGTCGACATTGCTCGATCCGCACATCGGGTCAAAGCGCTTGCCGTCGGCGTTCGGCGTGGTGGCCGTGGCGTCGCTGGTGCCGTCCGAGGCCCCGGGCGGCTTGGAGAAGACATAGGCGTCGAGGTAGCTGCGCGTCGGGTCGGGGTTGCCGCGCGGGCG
>Ga0307516_10009375_pt1 | contig 10920 bp, 9 predicted proteins | sample 19_EM_MG_FD_203310 | JGI IMG/M metagenome (GOLD analysis project Ga0307516, IMG submission 203310) | Populus trichocarpa ectomycorrhiza microbial communities from riparian zone in the Pacific Northwest, United States - 19_EM | ecosystem: Host-associated > Plants > Roots > Unclassified | place...
CCGTGATCGGCGCTGGCACGGTGCTCAATGCCCGTGACTTCAATCAAGCGCGCGATGCGGGTGCAAAGTTCATCGTAAGCCCCGGTCTTAGTGATGGCGTGTTAGCGGCCGCGAAGGCGAGCACACTCGCGTTCCTGCCGGGTGTTGCAACGCCGGGCGAGGTCATGCGCGGAATGGATGCAGGGCTCACGCATTTCAAGTTCTTCCCGGCGGAAGCCTCGGGCGGCACCAGAATGCTCGATGCGCTGGCCGGCCCGTTCGCAAAGGTCCACTTCTGTCCGACCGGCGGCCTCACGCCGGAAAACGCACCGTCCTATCTCGCGCTTTCAAATGTGGTCTGCATCGGCGGGACGTGGCTGGCGCCGAAAAATCTCGTCGCAGCGCGCGATTGGTCTCGTATCACAGAACTTGCGCGCGCAGCTTCTCGTCTCCGGGAGGCCGGTGTAGCCTGATGCGCGGCAGGAAATAAGCCGCGCCGTGCTACCTCTTAGGAGAGGGAAGTTCTCATGCGCTCGTGGTTGATCGCGGCACTTTGTGTCGCTGCTTTGTCCGTTCCAGCGCGCGCAACGGATAACGCTCCACACGCCCAGGCCGTCAGCGCCGACACGCCGGAGAAAACCCCTTCTGGCGCCACCTTCACGCTTGCGAAGGATTGGTCGCTCGCGCGGCATGACCATTACGTCGTCGCGTCATCGGCCGAAGGCGACACCTGGTTCGTATTAGCCGACATCGCTCAGGCGAAGGATGCTTCCGACGCGGCGGCGCAGGCTTGGGCGATGTATCGCCCGGATGCGCATCGCAAGGTGAAGCTCGTCACCGCGCGTCCTGCGCGCAACGGCTGGGACGAGCGGCAAGTGCTCGATTACGAAACCTCGCCGAACGAGAAGGCGGAAATCCAGACCATCGCCTCTCGCAGCGGATCGAAATGGACGGTGGTGATCCTCGACGGCGCGCAAGCGACGGTCGAGAAACGCGGTGCCGCGCTCGGCCTGATGCTGCAAAGCCTGCGCCCCGCCGGATACACACGCGAGACCTTCGCCGGGAAGACGGCACATCCCTTTGATGCCGCCCGGATCGAGGCGTTGAAATCCTTCGTGCAGACCGGGATGCAGCAGCTCGGCGTGCCCGGCGCGGGCATTGCGATCGTCGATCACGGCAAGGTCGTGTTCGAAGGCGGCCTTGGTGTCCGGGAGCTCGGCACGCCAGAACCTGTCGACGCGCACACGCTGTTCATGATCGCGTCGAACACCAAGGGCATGTCCACGCTCCTGCTGGCGCGGCTGGTGGATGCGGGCAAGCTCGCCTGGGACCAGAAGGTGACCGACGTCTATCCCGCATTCCGGCTTGGCAGTGCCGAGACGACCAGCAAGGTGCTGATGAAGAACCTCGTCTGCGCCTGCACCGGTTTGCCGCGCAAGGACTTCGACTGGATCTTCAACACGCCCCGTACGACACCCACAACGACGACGTTTGACCAGCTCGCCGCGACCGAGCCGACCAGCAAGTTCGGCGAAGTGTTCCAGTACAACAACCTGATGGCCACCGCCGCCGGTTATATCGGCGGACATATCGTGCATCCCGATCAGGAACTCGGCGCAGCCTACGACTCGGCGATGCAGAGCATGATCTTCGATCCCCTCGGCATGAACGAGACGACGTTCGACATGGCACGCGCGCTGGCCGCCGATCACGCGAGCCCGCATGCCGACGACATCGACGGAAAGCCGAGCGTGGCGAGCATGGATTTGAACTATACCATCGTGCCCTATCGCCCGGCCGGCGGCGCGTGGTCGTCGCCGCACGACCTCATCAGATACGTCCGGAACGAACTCACGCTCGGCACGCTGCCGGACGGCAAACGCCTCGTGTCCGAGAAGAACCTCCTGGAGCGCCGCAAGACGAACGTGCCCGTCGGCGAGGATGCGTTCTATGGAATGGGTCTTGAGACCGACAAAACCTGGGGCGTCACCGTCGTCCATCACGGCGGCAGCCTCGACGGATACAAGAGTGACTGGATCGCGATCCCCGACGCCGGCGTCGGCGCGGTGCTGTTGACCAACGCCGACACGGGTCAGTTGATCCTGCGTCCCTTCATGCGCCGTGTGCTCGAAATCCTCTACGACGGAAAGCCGGAAGCTGCGGGCGACGTTGCAGCCCAGGCGGCGCGGATCAAGGCCGAGATCGCGGAGCAGCGAACACACCTCGTGATCCCCGCGGCGCCGGACGTCATGAAAGGCCTTGCGGCGCATTACACCAACCCGGAACTCGGCTTCATCAAGATCGGTCATGACAAAGACGGCGTGCTGATGGATTTCGGAAGCTGGAACAGCCATGCGGCGACGCGCAAGAACGACGACGGCACGATCTCGCTCTACACTATCGATCCGGCGGTGGACGGATTCGAGTTTGTGATCGGAACAAAAGCCGGCAAGCGCATGTTGACCCTCCGCGATGGCCAGCACGAATACGAGTACGTCGAAGGATAGCTCAACCCCGGCGCTACAGGTGCGCCTCGGTAGCGCGTCACCCAAATATCTCGTGCTCGACTCCAAACCACAGCGGCGAGCGCGCGAGGTCGATGAATTTGCGTTCGTCTTCGAGCAGCTCCAGCCCGGCCGCCTGCCCTTCCCGCGATGCGAGCACCGCCTGAAGCACCCCGACACTGTCCCACCACAACTCCGCCACGCCGTCATACATTTCCGGCGAGGTGCGCCCCGCGCGGATGGCGTCGTTCAGCTCCAGCGTGGAGGCATGGCACTGCACATAGCGCCTTATGCCGAGTGCGGCGCTGTTCTTGGCCACGAGCGGCGCGTGTTTGGTGCGCCAATAATCCTGGAATTCCGCACGCGTGAGCTGGGGTAACCGGTGCAGGCAGAAGCTGAGCTTGAGCATCCCGTGGCTCCTTCGAGGGTGCTCACAAGATCATGAGGAAGCCCTTTCGCCTAGGGCCTCAATTCGCGCGACAATCATCTCCGGCCAAGCGCGCGTTCTTAAGCTGCTGCTTGGTCATTTTGGAGTGGCCTTCGGTGAGGCGGTGCTGGGCCTTCTCGTAAAGCTCTTCCTCGGCGGTGCTGTCGGAACGCGCGCGCGTGCGCGCCGCCTTGGCGCCGCTTTGGCTTACCCCTTCCGGATCGAGTTGCTGGTTGTCCTCGTCCTGGCGGAACACGCTGCGGCGCGCCTGTTGAGACGAAAGAGTGACCTATTGTAGGATGGTTCAGGGAGGAATAGGCAGGAGAACGCCATGAAACTCTCGCTCATGATCCTTGCGGGACTAATTGCCGGCGCGGCGAGCGCGAAGGACGCCGACATCTGCCTCTCCGCGCGCGACGTCGATCATACCCGTGTGCTCGGCGACAACGAGATCCTCTACGTCATGAAAAGCGGGAAGATCTGGAAGAATACGCTACACAAGAGCTGTCCGGGCCTCGGCTTCGAACGCGCATTCAGCGAGACCATCGTCGCCGACGGCATCTGCTCGAACCGGCAGATGATAACGGTCATAAATCGCGGCACGCCCTGTTTCCTCGGCACGTTCACACCGTATACGCCGCCACCAAGGCCCTAGGATCGCAGTCGACGACACAAGGCGCGATGCTTCTTGAAGCATCGTCGCCGGGCCTGAAGCCGGCCACGATTGAGCTCACGGCGGTCTAACGCGGATTGGCGACGAACACGTTCCAGGAATGCGGCTGCAGTGTTGCCGTCAAACGTTCGCCCTCGAGCGAGGCCTTGACGTGCTTCTCGGGCGCGACGGCATCGGGATTGTCGCTTGTGTTGGCCCGCTTCAGATCTGCCGAATGAAGCTGGCTGGCAAAGGTCAGTTCACGGTCGTCCAATCCCCGCAGCTCGATGGAAACGGCCATTGCTTCGGGCGCGCGATTGAGCGCGAAGACCGAGATCTGACGCGAATTCGGATCGTGCAGCACGCTCGCAAGCAGCAAATCGAGCTTCGGGTGTGTCGCCGTCGCGATGCTCTCGGTCTCGATGCGTGTCCGGAGCACATCGCCATGGCCGAAGCGCGACGCTTGCGAAAACGGATGGAAGATCGTCTGGCGCCATGCCGGCCCGCCGTTTTCCGTCATGATCGCACCGATGACGTTGACGAGTTGGGCGAGGCAGGCCGCCTTCACCCTGTCGGCATTGTTCATCAGCGTGATCAGTACGCCCCCGACGATCAGCGCGTCCTCGAAATTGTAGACCTCCTCGATCAGCTTCGGCGCCTTCGGCCAGTCGGGCTTGCGCAAATCGGACGGGCTATGCGCCTTGTACCAGATGTTCCATTCGTCGAGCGACAGCATGATGCGCTTGGGCGAGCGCCGCTTAGCCGCGATCGCATCCGCTATGGCGGCGACTTCCTTGATGAAGGAGTCGAGATCCTCGATGACGGAGAAATAGCTCCGGATGTCGTCCGCATCGTTGCGGAAATACTGGTGCAGCGAAATGAAATCGACCTGCTCGAAGCAGCGTTCGAGCACGTCGTGTTCCCAATGGCCGAAGCTCGGCATCTGGCGGTTGGAGGAGCCACAGGCCGTGAGCGTCACGCCGGGATCGACCCAGCGCATGACCTTCGCGGTTTCCTGTGCCACGCGGCCGTATTCCTCAGCCGTCTTCTGGCAGATCTGCCAAGGCCCATCCATCTCGTTTCCGAGACACCAGAACTTGATGCCATGCGGCTGTTCGAAACCATGCGCGCGCCGGAGGTCGGAATAGTAGGTGCCGCCCGGATGGTTGCAGTATTCGATGAAATGGCGCGCCTCGTCCGGCCCGCGCGTGCCGAGATTGACGGCGAACATCGGCTCAACGCCAACTGCCCGGGCCCAGGTCATGAACTCGTTGGTGCCGAATTCGTTGGTCTCGGTGCTGCCCCAGGCGAGATCGAGACGCGTCGGGCGCTCGGCCTTTGGGCCGACACCGTCCTCCCAATTGTAGCCGGAGAGAAAATTGCCGCCGGGATAGCGCACGATCGTGGCACCCAACTCCTTCGTCAGCGCCAGCACGTCGCCGCGGAATCCGTTCGCGTCGGCCGTGGGATGGCCCGGCTCATAGATGCCACCATAGACGCAGCGCCCCATATGCTCGACGAATGTGCCGAACACGCGCCGGTCGAGCGGCGACAGCACGAAATCCCTATCGACGACAATCTTGCTGGTCAGCATCAGCGGCTCCGGATCAAAGCAGGTTGAAGAGAATATCGTTTACGCGCCGCTCGGCGTCGGCGAGCGCTTGGTCGATCGGCTTCTGTCCCGTGGTCGCCGATTCCATTTCTTCCGAGACAATCTGCTGGATCAGGAACTGACGCTGCACGCCGGGCGGCAGCGGCGTGGCCGTATCGACGAGCTTCGCCAATTCCGCGCGATGCGGCAGGGCGCGCCAGCGTGCGCTTTCGATCACGGCGCGATAGGCCGGCAGGTGGCCGGTGCGCGACCAGTCGAAATCGTGATCCTTCAGGAAGCGCAGCAGCCGGAAGATCGCGCGCGTCTTCTCCGGGCTGCGCGTCGCCCGTGGCACGGCCCAGGAATGGCCGTCGGCATAGGTGACGTCGCGTGCATAGAGCTGCGGATAGGGTTCGACATCGTAGCCGCGATGGAGCACCGATCCGGGCTGTTTCGATGCCGCTTCGTAGTCGCCGATCATCCAGGTGCCGACCAGATAGACCCCGCCCTGCCCGTTCAGGAATCCGCTCGTCGCGGCCGTGTAATCCTGATTCTTGGTGGTCAAGTTCTCGTCGTAGATCTGCTTGAACAGCGAAAACACGCGCCGCGCCTCCGGCGTTTGCAGTTTGATATGGCGCGGATCGGCGAAGAAATCCGAATTCTGCTGCATCAGGAACGTGAACAGGTTGCGTGCATAGGCGGCGGGTTCGTTCACCATCGACTGGATGAGATAGGGCTTGCCCGTCGCGTGGCGAAACTGGCGTGCCTGGACCAGCAGCTCCTCCGGCGTGTGCGGCAGCACGGGCTTGCCTGCGCGCACCAGTCCGGCCGCGCGGAACAGGTTCATGTTGATCTGCCAAAGCATCGTCCAATTGTCGAACGGCAGTGCATAGACATGGCCGCCCCTCGTCACGCCTTCACGGGCTGCGCGCGTGAATTCCGCCGATGAAACACCGACCGATTTGAGCCCGTCATCGAGCGGCTCGATCAGCCGTCGTTGGCTGAAATCGGAGATTGCCGATTCATGCATGGTAACGAGATCGGGCGGGTTGCCGGCGGCGAGCTCCGCCGATAGCTGATCGTAGCCTGGCCAAAAGACGATGTTGACCCTGACATGGATGTCGGGGTTGTCGGCGTTGAACTTGTTGATCAGCGTCGTGATGATTCCGCACTCGCCTTCTGCCGCGGCGACATTAGTGAAATTGCCATACTGCGCGTCGCAGGCGCCGAAGAAGCGCTGCAGCGTGATCTCGACCGGCCCGCCGTGTTTGGGCGCACAGCCGCAAAGTGCGAAGAGCGCCGCTCCTGCAAGGGCAATCCGGGCACTCATGCCGCCGCCCTGACGCCGGCCACGATGTAGCGCTGGAAGATCACATAGACGATCAGGATCGGAACGCTCGCAAACACGGCCTGCGCCATTAGGAATCCGAGCCCGTTGGTCTGCGCGAAATTCATTTGCGACGACGCGACGCCGACGGTGAGCGTGTACATCTGCGAGTTCGTTGCCGAAATCAGCGGCCACCAGTAATCGTTCCAGGTCGAAAGGAACGTGAATATTCCGAGCGTGGCCTGCGCCGGCAGCGACAGGGGCAGCAGGATCCGCCAGAACGTCGTGAAGCGCGACGCGCCGTCGAGCCATGCGGCTTCTTCCAACTCCTTCGGCATGGCGCGGAAATACTGCGTCATCAGGAACACGCCGAACGGTGCGGCCAGTCCCGGAAAGATCAGTCCGCCATAGGAGTTGTGCAGGTCGAGCGCACTGAACATCTGGTGGCGGGCGATGATCACCGACTGCTCCGGGATCGCGAGACCGAAGAGCACGATGACGAAGATCACGTCGCGTCCGGGAAACCGCAGTCGCGCAAAACCGTAGCCCGCGAGCGAGGACAGCGTCAGGACGCCCAAGGTCACGCCGAGCGAGACGATGGTGCTGTTGATGAGCCATCCGAACACCGCAGAATGCCCGAGAATATCCGCGTAGTTCTGCAATGTGTAAGGCGGATGGAACGCCGTTGCCGTGCCGCGCAAAAGCTCGCCGTTTGGCTTCAAGGATAGAAGCAGTGTCCAGAGCAGCGGCGCCGCCATGACAAGGGCCGCGATGGCCAGCGCGATGATCGACAGCGCGTCACCGAAACTACCCTTTCCGCGCGCCGCCATGCTCACGTCTCGCGCTGGCGTGAGGCGAGGAACTGCGTCATCGCCGCGACCAGAATGATGGCAAAGAGGATTTCCGAGGCTGCGGCGGCGTAGCCGATGTCCCAGCGCTGAAACCCGATCTGGTAGATGAAGAGCACGATCGGGAGCGACGCGTTGTTCGGGCCGCCGAGCGTCATAATCTGCGCCTGACCGAAGAGCTGAAACTGGAGAATGATCTCGATCACGACGACGACCAGCGCCGTGCGCCGGATCGATGGCAGCGTGATGCGGAACAGCGTGCGCCAGCGCCCGGCATTGTCCAGCGCCGCGGCCTCGTAAAGCTCTTTCGGCACCTGCTGGAGCGCGGCCAGAAACAGCATCATCGGCAGTCCGATGCACCACCAGATCGTCGTGACCGCGACGGCCGGCATGGCAAGCTTCGCATCGCTCAGGAACGGCACTGGCGAAAGTCCGAGAGCGCCGAGCGCGTTTGCGACCAAACCGCCGTCGGGGACCAGCACCATGCGCCAGATGAGCGTCACGATCGTGACCGACAAGACCGACGACGAAAAGAACAGGCCGCGCAGCAGCGTCGACCAGCGCGAGGCGTTGTTGAGCGCGAGGGCGAGCGCGAGCCCGATGACAGTCAGGGCGGGAACCGTGAGCAGCACGAAATAGACCGTGTTCCACACCGCCTGCCGGAAGACGTCATCGTGCAGGAGACGCGCGTAGTTCTCGGTGCCGATATATTCGGAACCGCCAAACAGGTCGGCCTTATGCAGGCTGAGCCACATGCCGGAGAACAGCGGATAGACCAGCAGCACCGAGAACACGATGAGGTAAGGCGCGACGAACACCATGCCGCTTGCGGCCTCGCTGCGATTCCGCGATGCCCCTACCACAGCCATCAGACAGCAAGCCGCAGGTTGCGGCCTCCGGAATCGAAGACATGCGCGGACGCACGGTCGATCTGGACCCCGACCACCTCGCCCGGCCTGAGCGTGAAAGGCGCGCCGCCCAGCGCCACCACGCGCTCGCCGCTGGCAAGCGACACAAAGGCGTAGGACCGGTCGCCCAGAAATTCGACGAAATCGATCTTCGCGTCGCAATCGCCACTGCCTGGAACGCAGAGCCGCAGAGTTTCCGGCCGTAGTCCAATGCGGATCTTGCCATCCTTCGGCGCAGAATCTGCGGGCACGGATGTTTCGATCGCCGCACCATCGCCGAGCGTCACACACAGCATCCCTCCGCGCGGTGGCGCGCAGGTCGCGGACAGGATGTTCATCGGCGGCGAGCCGACAAAGGTCGCGACGAATTCGGTTGCCGGATGATCGTAGATCTCGCGCGGCGTTCCGATCTGTTCGATACGGCGTTGGTTCATCACCACGATGCGGTCGGCGAGCGTCATCGCCTCCGTCTGGTCGTGGGTCACGAAGATCATCGCGGTTCGGATGCGGCGGTGCAGCGCCGCGATTTCCTGACGTGTGCGGCTGCGCAGCGCCGCATCGAGATTGGACAACGGCTCGTCGAACATGAAGAGCTTGGGCGCCTTCACGATCGCGCGGCCGATGGCGGCACGTTGGCGCTGGCCGCCGGAAAGCTCGGCCGGCTTGCGATCCAGCAGATGCTGCATCTCCAGCATCCGCGCGGCCTCCGCGATCCGCCGTCCGGCCTCCTCGCGTGCAACGCCGCTGTTGTTCAGCCCGAACGCCATGTTCTCGCGCACGCTCATATGCGGGTAGAGCGCGTAGCTTTGGAACACCATGGCGACGCCGCGCTTTCCCGGCGGCAATGGGTCGATGCGCCTGCCGTCGAGTTCGATGGTCCCTGAATCGATCGATTCAAGCCCCGCGACCGCGCGCAGGAGCGTGGACTTCCCGCAGCCCGATGGCCCCAAGACGACGACGAACTCATCCGGCGCAATATCAAGCGACAACCGATCGAGCACCGGCGTCGAACCGAAGCGCTTGCTGACATCCTTGAGCGCAAGACCGCTCACTGCGCTTCCCCCATCGTTCTTCCACCGCGCCTAGTGATTGTGGCGCGGGATGCCTTTTGTGCGTGCGATCTGTTGATACTTCACGGCCGGCTCGAGCACGGCGCCCGTCTCCATCTGACCCACGACATCGCGTTGCATTTCCTGCCAGGGCGTCTGGCTCTTCGGATAGATGTAGCCGCCTCTGGCATCGAGCGCTTCACGGCGTCCGGCGATTTCCGCATCGGAGATCAGTACATTGACCGTTCCCTTGCGCAGATCGACGCGGACGCGGTCGCCGGTTTGCAGAACGGCAAGCCCGCCGCCAACAGCAGCTTCCGGCGATGCGTTGAGGATCGACGGCGATCCGGATGTCCCCGACTGGCGGCCATCGCCGATGCACGGCAATACATGCACGCCATGCGCGATCAGCTGCACCGGCGCGCGCATGTTCACGACCTCCGCGCCGCCGGGATAGCCAATGGGGCCGGTGCCGCGCATGAACAGGATACAACGCTCGTCGATATCGAGCGCCGGATCGTCGATCCGCGCGTGGTAGTCCTCCGGGCCGTCGAACACGATCGCGCGGCCTTCGAACGCCTCGGGGTCCTTCGGATCGGAAAGATAGCGCGCGCGGAATTCGTCGGAGATCACGCTCGTCTTCATGATCGCGGAGTCGAACAGATTGCCGCGCAACACCAGAAAGCCGGCCTTCTGCGTGAGCGGATTCTCGAACGGCCGGATGACGGCTTCGTCCTCGATTACCGCGCCCACGCAGTTCTCACCGAGCGAACGCCCATTCGCCGTGAGTGTTCCCTCCGAAATCAGACCGTGTTTCATCAACTGGGCGACGACGGCAGGCACGCCACCGGCGCGATAGAAATCTTCGCCCAGATATTCGCCGGCCGGCTGCAGGTTGACGAGGAGCGGGATGTCGTAGCCATAGGTCTGCCAGTCGTCGATGGAAAGCTCGACCCCGATATGGCGCGCGAGCGCGATGAGGTGCAGCGGCGCGTTGGTCGATCCGCCCAATGCGGAATTTACCCGGATCGCATTGATGAAAGCGTCGCGCGTGAGAATATCCGAGGGCTTGCGGTCGGCATGTACCATCTCGACGATGCGCCGTCCCGTTTCGTAGGCACATTCCTGGCGGTCGCGATGTGGCGCGGGGATCGCAGCCGATCCTGGCAGAGACATGCCCAGCGCCTCGGCCAGGCTGTTCATCGTGGTCGCGGTGCCCATCGTATTACAGTAGCCGGTCGACGGCGCGGCCGACGCGACGAGCTTGATGAACGCCGCCCGATCGATTTCACCGGCAGCGAAACGCTCGCGGGCCTTCCAGACGACGGTGCCCGATCCGATGCGCTTGCCTTGCGCCCAGCCGCTTATCATCGGGCCGACGGAAAGCGCGATGGCGGGAATGTCGACCGTCGCTGCCGCCATCAAGCATGCGGGCGTGGTCTTGTCGCAGCCGGTGGTGAGCACCACGCCGTCGATTGGATAGCCATAGAGGACTTCGACCAGGCCGAGATAAGCGAGATTGCGGTCGAGGCCCGCCGTTGGACGCTTGCCGGTTTCCTGGATGGGATGGACGGGGAATTCGATCGGAATGCCACCCGCATCGCGAATCCCTTCGCGCACGCGCTCTGCGAGCAC
>Ga0307516_10009376_pt1 | contig 10919 bp, 14 predicted proteins | sample 19_EM_MG_FD_203310 | JGI IMG/M metagenome (GOLD analysis project Ga0307516, IMG submission 203310) | Populus trichocarpa ectomycorrhiza microbial communities from riparian zone in the Pacific Northwest, United States - 19_EM | ecosystem: Host-associated > Plants > Roots > Unclassified | place...
CGGAGGGCAAAAAGGGGAGCTTGCAATGAGCCGCCACCGCGCGGACTGCGGACGGGAAAACCGGGCAAAAGGTACGCCGCCATGATCTAGATAGGTCGAATGCGAGTATGATTAAACAAAAAAAAAACCGTGGCAATGCATTGCGGTGGCACTGTGTTGCAAAGGGGCCAGATTGGGATTAGCGTCGTGTGATGACTGGGCGTTCTGTACTTACTTACATAGTCCTTTCTTCTTCGTTCTTTCTTTCTTTGATATACTTAGACATTAGATAGAAATAGTGAGCCGTTTTCTTGAATTGATCTGTTTCGATCCGACTCGCCACCATCTCGACTCAATAGACTGCTAAGCTCTAACATCTCCTCACCCCGCCGTGAACCCTCTCCTACTCTCTGATTCGGTGTTGATCTGGTGATTCCTCAACAGGTATCCGAGAGAGTACGGAAGATTAGGCAGCGACCGGGGATGCGGTGATACGTAGTAAAGCCCAATACGGCCACAGAGCCTTGAGGTAGGGGTATCAGTAAAGGCCCGGAGATGCGCAGTAATGACCAACAGAGACGGGGCCCTGAGGCAGCCATTAAAGGATCCCGCATAGCAAAAACCCTGGTCAGTGAATAGCCTTCACGGTTGGCTACTCAGTTCCCGCGACTTCGTCGAGCAGAGTCCTTATATGGAGCGCTTCGTCGAACCCTTCGTAGAACCCCTTGAGGTTATTCCGCTGTGGATACTGAACATCGCCGGACCGTATCCTCTCGCAATCCCTTGCCAGAGCAAAAGCCGTAATCCTTCCGTCGAGCGGCCGGGCCGATGCCACAGTCATTCCCATCGAGCACCCGAGCCGACGCCTGTGTCATTCCCGCCGAGCCACTGCGGGAGGTGTATAGTATCCAGGTGGCTTGAGACAAAGGTGGCGCCTGTCCAGGTGCTAAAGCGGATCCGGAAAATAGGCAACGATGGTGTGATCGTTAGAGTTGGGTGGAGCTGATGATAAGCCACAACTTGCGGTGACTGATCCAAAGAGGGGGAAACAAAGGGCATGGTGCTGCAGATCCATCGGAGCAGGTTCGCACCATTCGGAATTGGCAGTCGCACGCTGGGAGACAGGGACTTCGGCAATCGGGTGGGCTGGTTGGGAAGGAGTAGGCTTTGGAGGCTTGCTTGAGGCGTTGAGGCGAAACTGCAACGATCTCCAACAGAGTCTGAAGTAGCGACAGTGGAAGACGGCTCGAAGCGCCGGTAACTTGGATGTCTCAGACGTCACAGCTCACACTTCTGTGCGTTGCTCTAACCCAAGTAACCGTATCATTGCAACAAACGTAAAGAATTATAACTCGCAAAATAAACAATACGCTCACTGAGCAACAGTGAACGCTGATAACTATTGAAAAATGACTCGGGAAAGAGGTTCTGTAGTTCTGTTGGCGACCATAATCAAGACTGGTAGGTTTGGAGTCCAGCAGGATTGTCAAGGAATTTTGTCAAGTCGAGAAGTGAGCGAGACGGATGGACACGAGGAAGAGTCTCTCGATTCTATACCGTAGTATGTAAAAGAGAAGAAGGAGAAAGGGATACAGCAGCACTCCATCTCCGCTGCTGCACGTGCCATCCCCAATTGGGCGCTCGCACAACTCTGGCCTCGCCCACTCTGGCGTCGGTGCCGTGTCGGCCAAAACTGCTACCACAACAACAACGGCGCTGTACTATAATACATGAAAGCCAGCAGCGAGAAGAAATTCTAACAATAACTATAACTATGTACCTAGGAGTCTAGGAGGAGTCGTACAGGTACAAAAGTGGTTTCCACGCTATCGAGAAAGATGCCTGCCGTCACGGCCTCCGGATCTCGACTTCCAACACTCGACCTTTGCGAGAATGCTTCTGGCGGCGCTGGCGAGGAGTCGCCAGTGGACCGAATATTCCGGGTATGCCGATGAATAAGGAGTCTTTTTCGGATGGGACGTCGCATTTGGACAGAGGCAGTGCACACATCCCGGAGATTCGAAGGAAGTATTAGAGTTGTCAGTGGATCCAGCTCCATTTGACGGGGAGATGGCGGGCAAGAACTGCGCCGGGCAGGATTTATGTAGCGCCGCGACTCCAGAGGAGACGGATTACCGCCTTGTGTCCTGCCATCGAGGCCAATTGCAGCGGTGATCTCCCCTTGTTGTCGGCAGCCGAGACAGCGGCTCCGCGGTCGATAAGCAGGCGGGCCGCCATCTCATCGCCTTCACTAGAGGCAAGGTGCAACGGAGTCAGACCATGAATGTCCGCGGCCGAGACGTCGGCGTCCAGTTCGATGAGCAACTGGGGTAATCCGCGGTGCCTTCGCTCCAAGGCCATGTGCAGCGGAGTCTGACCGTTTTTGGTGGCGGCCGAGACGTCGGCTCCCTGGTCGACCAACAGCCGGACTACAGCCCCGCTACCTCCCCTTGCGGCAAGGTGCAGTGGTGTCCAGAGGAGCTTGGTGGGGGCCGAGACGTCAGCTCCGCCGTCGATGAGTAGCTGGGCCACCGCCTCGTGCCCTCCACTCGAGGCAAGGTGCAGCGGTGTCAGTACGGTTCTGTCAGCTGCTGAGACGCCGACTCCGCGGCCAAGCAGCAGCCGGACTACTGCTTCGCGCCCTCGCACTGACGCGTGGTGCAGCGGTCTCCACCCGGAGTTGTCAGCAGCCCCAATGTCGGCTCCCCGGTCAATGAGAAGTTGGGCCACCGCCTCGTGCCCGCCATTTGAGGCCAGGTGCAGCGGTGTCCGGCCGGACCTGTCGACGGCCGAGACGTTGGCTTCCTGGCGGACGAGCAGCTGCGCCACCGCCTCGCACCCTTCCTCCGAGGCGATGTGCAACGGCGTCCGTCCGCAGTCACTGTCGGCGGCCGACACGAGGGCACCCCTGTCGATAAGCAGCCGGGCTACTCTCTCGTGCCCGCTCTCCAAGGCCAGGTGCAGCGGTGTCCGTCCGGACCTGTCCGCAGCTGAGACGTCAGCCCCGCGGTTGGTGAGCTCCTGAACTACCCCCTCGCACCCTGTCTTTGAGGCAAGGTGCAAAGGAGTCCGCCCGCATGCGCTTCTGGTTACCGTCACATGGGCTCCGCGGTCGACCAGGAGCCGGGCCACAACCTCGTACCCTCTCTCCAAGGCCCCGTGCAACGGCGTCCACCCGGACTCGTCGGCAGCCCCGACGTCGGCTCCCCGGTCAATGAGTACCCGAGCCAAGGCTTCGTATCCTCCCAGCGCAGCAATGTGTAGCGGTGTCCGACGGTTTGTGTCGATCGCCGAGATTTCGGCTCCCGGTCGATCAGTAGCCGGACCACCTCCTCGTGCCCTCCCTCTATTGCGTAGTGCAGCGATGTTCGCTTGGCTTCGCCGATGGCCGAGATGTCGGCCCCGTGGTCGATGAGCAGTTGGGCTACCGCACCATGCCCTCTCTCTGAGGCCAGGTGCAACGGTGTCACCTCGGAAAGCGTGACGGCAGAGACGTCGGCTCTCTGATCGACAAGAAACCGCGCCACCGCTTCGTGCCCTCCGCGCGACGCGTAGTGTAGTGGTGTCCACCTGGAGCTGTCTGCGGCGAAGACGTCGGCTCTCCGATCGACGAGCAGCCGGGCCACGGTCTCGTGCCCCCCAGATGAGGCCTGGTGCAGTGGTGTCTGCTGGGAATAATCGACGGCCGAGACGTCGGCTCCCTGGTCAATGATCAGCCGGGCCAAGGCCTCGTGCCCTCCACTTGAGGCCAGGTGCAATGGCGTCAGGTCATAAAACGCGACGGCGGAGACGTCGGCTTTCCGATCGACAAGCAACCGGGTCACCACATCGTGCCCTCCCTCTGTAGCGCAGTGCAGCGATGTCCACTTCTCTGCATCGGCAGCCGCGATGTCGGCCCCATGGTCGATGAGAAGTCTGGCTACCGCGCCATGCCCTCCCTTCGAGGCGAAGTGCAATGGTGTCCGACCGGACTTGTCGATGGCAGAGATGTTGGCTCCCCGGTCGATGAGGAGGCGGGCCACCATCTCGTGCCCTCCGTACGAGGCGATATGCAGCGGCCTCTTTCCGCCTTCCTTAGGGGCCGTAACTTCCACTCTCCGACCGACCAACAACTGGGCAATTTCTAGGTCACCAAACCTGCAGGCCTGGAGAAGTAACCGGCGTATGCGCGCCTCTTTTATAGGTTTCAACTCGAATACGGCTTTGAACTTCCTTCCCAATCCGAACACGCAGACCGAGGAAAGCACATCGTCGTCGGGGTCTTGGTGTCGAGCCCGGGATCTGCGCCCAAAGGTGTCCCCGCACCCCTCGTATGTGTCGTATGTGGGAACGGACTCCCGATGATATGTGAGCCACCGCTGGTGATTATTCTGTGATACCAATCTATCCCAGAGGCCAGTCAAGATTTGACAGTCATTTCCGCCATCACCGCAGTGAGCGAAATGCCACGGCCAAAATTTCGCCGAGTACCACAACAGATGGCCACTGCACTGCTCTGATTTTTTCTGAATCGCCATTCCATAATCATCCCATGACGGAGTGCACAGCAGTGAAAGGCAAACTTTCGCGATTTCGGTGTGAAAATTTACCTTGCACAGTTTCGTCTCCAAGTATTCGTTGACGGAAAGGTGTGCAAACCGGAAAACGTTCAGACCCTCATCCAGAATCAGGAAGTTTTGGCAAGCTTTCAGTAGGTCGTTGGGATAAAGGGTGTAGTGGGAGAATTCTGCCGAGGCGTCAATTTCTACCGTGATTGCATCAAGCAAGGTTTCGGCCTGTAATGGCTCGTACGACCATTGCATCCACCGAAAAGCGGTGAGTGCCAGTCGAGGAGCGCTGCCTTTCTGCGCAGCAATGCGTGTGTATATTTCGTCGTAAGCCTCCGTCAGGGTGTCCGGAAGAGCCTTCAGGCTGCATCTTACATCCTTCTGGGTGGTCATTTCGCAGAGAAACTTGATGTGAAGCGCGGCTAATTGGAACCTGGCAAGCAGTCGTCAGGTACGATGCCCTTCAGTAGCTCTCTCGATCAACGTACATTCCCTTGGACCGCTCGCGAATCAAGTTGCATATTTCGTCCTTGAGCTCGCTTGGGACAACACCGTGAAGCAATTGCTTTTCATCGATGGCGCTCTGGACCTCCACATCCACAAACCGGATAATGTCGCCGATATTGTCGTCAGGTTGCAACTCGATCCTTGGAAACATCTCAAACTGCAGGCGGATGTCGGTGTCCATTCGGGTGGTCGCGAAAATATTAACCTTCTCTGATCTTCCCATAACATACTTTAGTGCCTTGAGTAATTGTATTCGTGTTCCGGGATCGACTTCGTCCAAGGCATCGATGCAGATTGTCGTCTGAGTAGGTTTGTGCGTGAGTTGAACGAGGAGTTCCTGGCTTTCTCTGAGGCTCAAACGGGAAGACGTTTGCCCATGCTCTTCCCGATCGCGATACAGATCGACAACCGGTTTCGCGAGATCGCCAGTCTCTTTGGACTCAGTCTGGGCAAGCTGGTGAACGAGCGCATTCAGGATGCTCTCAGGATCGCGGCGGGTTTTCTCGTCTCGACTGCAATAGACGTACGCCAATTTCTCAGGCGTCGGAACGTTCGACAGGAAAGAATCTATGACCCGTGACGCTAAGTATGTCTTGCCGGCTCCGGCTAGACGGGTCGGTCAGACGAGGGCTCCTCCCGGTGAAGCCGTGCACTTACGTATTCCCCGTAACAGCAACAGCAACGACACACTAGATGACCTCCATGCGCAGTATTCTTCCCTCTTGAAGACCCATTCGCCAGTTCCTTCTAGGCGCCCTTCACTGATTCGCCTGTGGTGGCCTGTGTAAGGGATTGTGGATATCCACGCGAGGATTTCGGATCTCCTGGGCCCTACGTGCCGACAGCGTGAGTGTATTTTCGGGATGCTGTTTCCAATCCAGCAAGGTAACATACTTCCAAGCCGCAGCAACCGCCAGTTAGCCAGCCCTCCAAACCGGAATTTTTGTTTTGGACAGGGCCGAAGGAGATGGAACTTACCCACTAGCAACGAAGGTCTGGCCGCCATGAAATTCGCTTCCGATGAACTCGAAGTGCTTGGAGTGCCGGTAGATTCGTCGATAGTCTGAGTTTCTGCTACTGGTCATGCTGGTTTCGGGCTCGAAGCCGATGCCTTTGTTGCGTCCAACTGCTGTATGGCTGGTGAGGTCAGGTCGCTAGTCGGATTGAAAGAAGGTCGGGATATGCAGACATCTTGTGTTTAGTCGGTTTTGCTCAAATCGTGATGTTGATCGAGTTATCGGGATCGGATTGGCTGCAGAGTCCACTGCCATAGATCGTGTCTACGTTCGTCTGTTCAACAGCACCCAGGCGTCCTAAGCTACCCCGCTTTCTCCCCGCACCGGAGCGACGCGACTTCATTGGCGCCCACCATTCTTGCAGACGAGTTGGAGCCGCATCGTGTCTGAGCATGCACGGCGGCAGTCACCCCGCTCATTTATTGGACAGCGCTTAAAGGTAGCGCCCGGTGATCGGTATGAGGGCTAATATGTTGTGAAATGGATCGGTATGTGAGTATGATTTAGCAACTCATGTATGAGCCACAATGTGGCGCCGGAAAGCCACTACTCCATGCGTCGTTGCTCCGATTGGTTGTCTTTGCGAAGTTGTTTCATTTCAGACGCCTCGCGTGCACACACCACCGTACTTCACAATCCACGTTCAGTCATTTCAAGCGGTTGTGCTTTTACGTCACTTCCATGCGGGTGCACTTTCTTCAGGAATTATTGTTAGCTCACGACAGCGAATCCTCACAATCTACGCGACAACGCCGAAGAAACTCACCGTCAGCCCCGATCAGTGCGTCACTGAAATGGCTCCGGAGGATGTGGCTGTTTGCTGGCCTGCGCTCACCCCGTGCGGCTCTCATCGCTGTACCTTTAATCGGTCTGGGTTTCGAAGAGTCCCGAACCTCTTCCAAACGGTAGCTAGTATCTGACGTCTGTGTGTATCTAGGATAAGGGTCAATGAGCCGCTTCACCGCAGGTCGAAGGATAGTGCTGCAAATAACTAACGTTATGCGCGGTTCACATAGATTTTCTTTCATCGAATTTGATATGGACTCGATTCCATTGGTGAGCAGTAAGCACTCCAAAAACAACCAACTACGGATACAGTCCTTAGCTGTGCTTGAGATATCTGTTCGGGGGGTGGTCCCTGGAGACCCGGGCCTTAAGGCTTCCAATGCCCGTCCTTTGGGGTCAGCGGTTTCTAGCTTTGGGATTTTAGTTTTTGTTGATATAGGTGCTTGATTCGCGTCGGAGCCCTGTACGAATAGTGTTGACATGGCTTGGATCGCCTCTTGTCGTCAGGGGGCGCGGTTGAGAGATTTTCTACAATGTCATCGGTACTGATCTGGGGCGCACTCTTCAAATTCCCCGGTGTCGTTTATCTGCCTTAGCCCTTTGAAACGATCCCCTACGTCGACAGAGACAAATACATATTTACTATCATCATGGGTACCGGCTTCCGGACCATGCTGCGAACCATATCAGTGTTTCAGCGGCGAGTTTGGCACCTGCCCGCCCCTCATCTATGCGTGTGGCATGAGTTCGAGTATCGGCCGCTCGTCCACTCTCCCATAAAGGGCTGTACGTACGGGGGTGCGATCGCACGGCGATAGTGAATGCTTGAAGTTGTGCGTCCAACATCCGGAGAGAGACACGGTCGCTCGCTGGTCGCCTCTAGGCCGCAGGGACGAGAGAAAAGAAAGGGAAGAGGAAAGAAAAGAGGGGAGGCCTGGCTGCTCCACCCTCCGGCACGCACCGGAGCAGGACGAGATTATAACCTGGCCAGAGGGGGCGGGGGGAAGAAAGAAAAAAGGGAGGATCAGGAGGTTGTATTCTTCGTGTCTGTGTCTAGGTCTGGGAACGAACAAAGAAGAAGAACTGAAACGACGCCCAAAGGGGAGGGAAAATGGAGGTCACTGGACACTAGCGCCGACCGCGCCATCTACCGTTCCAAACAAGAGAAACAACCGCTACCAAACGCCCTGCAACAATGCTACAGTCACTTTCGAGTCCCCATCAGCAGCCATTGCGGACCAGATATGAAGCGAATAAGCCATGTAATTCCGCTGCTAAGACCGCAATATCAAGCGGTAATCAATCTCCAAGCCCGCGCAACGGGGCACAACTTTCGCACTCTGGAAACTACGGGGCTATCCGGCGGCGCGAAACATAGATCGCTCCGATTCCTCTCTTCGTACGAACGACGCAGGTGTGCGCACCGTTGAACTACCCCACGTGAATATCGGTACCGCCGGAAGGCGCTCCAAAAGCGGGGCCAATGCGAACAAGCGGCGCGCCTACCGGTTCTACCGGCTCAAGACGGGTCACTGCCCAGCTCAAGACCGTTCACTGCCTCACTGGCCAGTACCTTCAATGGGCGAAGAGCCCGCCCACCGCTAAATTCCGGTGGCGCCCGTACGGAACCCAGAACTAGGGGCATCTGTTCAAGAATTGCCCCCACTAGAAGCGCCACCAAAGATCCTGTGGCCGAAGGTGCGAGGCGGCGCCGGGAGGGGCAAGGATCGATTCAAGATCTGGGACCTTTTCGCGGACGAGAGATGTAGCCGAGCGGTTCTGGATTTCCCCGCCACCACGGATGTGGGGGGGCGAGCGCCGGACTTACCCGAGGAAGACCCCCAGAGCAAGGCGTCGGAGTGGGATCCTAAGAGGCGAGAAGAAAGGGAAGAAGAGAGGAGCTTGGATCTTGGAGGCCGAGGAGGTGGCGGGTGAGGTTGAGGAACGATTGCAGTTCTTCCCCACACCCTCCTTCATGGCCGCGGCATGAGAAGAACAAGGAGACGGTCTCTATTTTCTTTGCATTTGTCCTCCTTTTTGTTGTTTCCTTGGTGCGCTCTATGTTGGAAATGCTTCTCGCGCGTTGTTTAGATTTGGCGCTTGTGCCCTAGAGTCTGTTGAGAACACGATTGCGTAGGGCGCAAGCGGGGAAGTGTGAGCGGAGGATCTTTGTTCTGTGGGTTCTTTCTCTTCTTCTTCTGTTCTATTCATCGAATATATTATATTACAACGAAGTTGTGAGCCACTCAAACGACCAGTACCCGTACACCTCGTGTATCCTCATCTCATACGACATTCAGACGGATCAAACTCTTATCGTTTATTTCCCTCTCCATTGCTAATCGGTATTATTTCAACACTCTCCATCCTTGGGACAGGCCAGAGCGGAGGGCGGGTGGAGCCACGACGAGCTGCCGCGGACCTATTGAGGTCGGGGTTGCACGGTGGACGGGAACTGGGTAAAATGTACGCCGCAAATTGTTTACATGGGCCGAATGGAAGTACGATTAAACAAAAAAAAAAGTAGCATCACCACCTAGCAGTAGTATCCGCTGGAGTATTCGATTGAGATCGGAACAACGCACCGACCGAGCCTGGAAACAGTCCGCAAAAGATAGGTATGAGGTTGACTGGCGTGAATGAAGTGGAATTCAATGCTAGTAGGTGGTGGTAATTGTTGTACGGATGTGTCAGGTTCGAAGCGAGGATTTTACAAACGAACTTCATACCACGGATTATGTACGATGAATGCAAGGTGACGACCAGGGTATTGGGTTTTTGCTAGATACGGGGGGCCTATAGCCGACATGTAGAGTGGCGTGAAGTGTGAGAGATTACAGGCGGCTTCGCTAAAGGGTCGATGAGTTGTCGATGTGCGTATCTGCTCTGTATTGCAGAAGTTGTTGGAATTACTTCTCGCAGCTCAGGTACGGGACGCCGGGGTGGATTTGACAAGGACGACGCGGCGGCGACGACAACACAACGCTATGGCAACGCTGTGTTGCAAGAGGAGCCGGATTAGGAGGAGTTGTGCAACAGAGGATCGTTCTGTACTTAGTTCTTTCTCTTTCTCTCTTTCTTTCTTCTATATACTTAGACGTGATAGAATACGAGACACGTCTTGTCTCGCCGGGTCTTCCGCGCCGCCGCCGGCTTCTCTCTCTCTCTCCAACGGGAACTCTCCGTTTCGATAGCGATCTGTTAATATCTCAACAGGAATGGAGATCCTGCTTGCAGCTGATCGTTGTGGGTTGGTGCGTGATCAGCTCCTGCTATTAATCAACAGTATTGGGCTACCAGTAAGTGCGCAATATTATCGGCTACATACTAGATTTTCTACCTGTGTAGATCAGGTTCCCGAGGTTGAAGGTATATCAGAATACAGCTGATGTAACGGTGCAGGATGCACAGGTATTCAGGTAGCGAAGGGGCGAGTGGGCAAGCGAGCGGGTAAGGCAGGCGCGCGGTCAAGACGAGTGCGCGGGAGAGCGGACGAGCAGTGCTCGCGATATGGCGGGTCTGGTGGTAATATTGCGCTGCGCGGAATGGTCACGTGGAGGACTGGAAGCGGACAAGGCAAGAGAGACGAAAAAAAGAGTCGATAGGAAAGAAGAGCAGATAGGGGAGATGAGACAAGGCAACATTCTCCGTCTAGAGCCGTCGCGACATCTAGATGAATTAAGGGCCTGTTCTTCTCAGCGTATATTTTTTTTATACCACACAAAATCTGACATACGGTATATCAGACATACGGTGACTCGGTAAGCGTTCGGCTCAACGCGTATTTCAAAAATACGCAAAACTAGGCTGAGCCACATACAATAGTATGATCGGTTATTCACTGAGCCACAATAAAAAAGGGGGGTCTCTCTATCGGGTACGACCCCCAGAATTTTCTACACTGTACAGTCAATCATTATAATGCCCGACAATTCCGTTCCGTTACTCACCCCGCAAACACTAACGTACTGTAGGGGTTACCCGGCTACTACCCATTAGTCGGACACTATTAGAAATGAGAAAAAACGACGATACTCAACAACCATAGATCGGAGAGACACAAAATTTTGCAGACCGCATGTTT
>Ga0307516_10009377_pt1 | contig 10919 bp, 10 predicted proteins | sample 19_EM_MG_FD_203310 | JGI IMG/M metagenome (GOLD analysis project Ga0307516, IMG submission 203310) | Populus trichocarpa ectomycorrhiza microbial communities from riparian zone in the Pacific Northwest, United States - 19_EM | ecosystem: Host-associated > Plants > Roots > Unclassified | place...
TGTCACGTGTAGAATCACGTCATATACGTGTATTCAGACTTTTCACTTTTCCTGCCTTTCTCTCTAAGACAAGACAATACACACAAGACTTCATCGTTCCATCAAACTTCCATCATAATCTTGACAGAAATTGTCAACATTATAATGGAGGTTTGATGGAACGATAAATTCTTGTGTGTATTGTCTAGTCTTAGAGAGAAAGGCTGGAAAAGTGAAAGGTCATATGACGTGGTCCTACACATGACAAAGCAACGTGACAAAGCTGAACGAGTGAGATATTGCAACACTTCCCCTCTTGCTGGCTGAGAGTGAGTCGCTACCTATGGCTCCAGTGGTGGAAGGCTATAGGCTAGGTTCTTGCCATGGCCACGTCCCCGACTCACACAGCCCGCCATGCTATGGCGGACACGTTGCATATCCTAGGTTTACCTCGAGTTGTATCAGATGCTGATGGCAAACCTTGATCATCTAGTTCGTTGTCCGATGATGCGACTTCTAAGGTGTCGCCGCTGGTACTCATTGTACCTTTGGCTGGAGGAGGTGCTCCTCGAGTCTTCCAGTCCTTCAGAGCAGGCATCAGGTGGGGAGTCGGTAGCCCTTTGTTGGATTATGATATTTCGCCGTCAGATGACCCATCGATAGTTAGCGACGCGTCAATGGAACAGAAGCTTCGAATGATAACCTCCCTCTTATCCCGACAGAACCTCCTCCAAGCAGCCCCGACACATCTAATCATAACCCTCATTCCTCCCACTGTGCTAGTTCCCGTGATATCGTCTAGATTGATAGGTATTGTTCCACACGTGTAGGGTTCCGTTGTCCGCCATTCCCATCGTCCACCCGCCCGTATTCTGGCCAGAAAAATTCTCTCGGCTTAAACTCAACTGTCCTGCACCGCTTGGCTCTGGAAAACGAAGAAACCCAGCGAGGGACCACAGCAATTGGATGTTTCCGAGGCCTGGGGTGAATATAACCGGTGAACGTATGCCGGGGATTCGAGGTGTATCCGCAGCTGGCTATAAGGAAGTCCGCGAGAGAATCGCCGTGGGGAGATCTCCTGGTTACTCAGAACCTGGTGCTTGGTTGTTGGTGATTGGTAGCCTTCAGGCGGTGAAGACCGTGTAGTTGGTGGGAAGGGCTGATGACGTTCGAAAAAGCTCGGCGCGCTACTTGTTATGTATACGCACTAGCGTGCCAAACCTAGTATAGATATAGTGGCATTTATCGGGGGGGGACCTCTTATCAGGACGGGAGGAGGAAGAAAATCTAGCCGGTGTCGCACGGCAATGCAGGTCAGCTCGTCAGATCGCACGTGTGGCTCTGCTTGGTTGTTGGTTCAGTTGACCGAGTGAGATAAGGTAAGAGACGCGTTCACCGTATTTGTGCGTTCACACCTCACCGTCGTTCGTCTCTTGCGCCGGCGAAGCCCGAGTCGATCGCCATAACATCGGGTGCCGAAGGCGAGGATTCGGATGGTCTCCTGACAATCGGGGGTGCAGCAATACCACCCTGGCCCTCCGACGATAAAGCGTTTTCATACTTGTGCTGTTGTTTGTCGGGGCCGAGCCTCTTGAGACAATCCCGCTCCTATTCCAACTCCTTGCTTTTCCTTCCATCTCCTTCCCGATGGCTTGTTCGTTTCGCTCGTCTCGTTCAGTGGATCATTCGGTGGATCATTCGGAGTTCCGTTCGATGTCGGCTCGCGCGACATTCTGCAGTCCCTTAGGTAGGACGTCCCTACGGTCGATGTCGCGGCTCCAGCTGCTGCCCTCCTGGTGGCCATCGCGGCTGCTATCGAATCTCCGTTACTCGCCCGCGCCGCCCGACGCCTTCCTGGGCAGTTGCAGCCAGGCGGTACTGGACTTCCGATTCCCCACGGATGTGGGAAGGCGAGTGCCGGCTTAGGAAGACACAGGGAGGGAGGCGGCGTATTGGGAGCTCCGAGAGCGAAGGGAGTGTGAGGAGGAGAGGAGGGCGGAGGCGGAGGATCTGGGCGTCGAGGAGGAGCAACCTCTGCTCCCTCCCACACCCTCCTTCATGTCATCGGCAGACGAGGGTCAGGGGGTGGGTCACGTTTTCTTTTGTCTTTTCGTCAAATCATTCTCTTTTGTGATCTCTTTGGTGCGCGTCATATCTTCTTGGGACAGCCCTGGGTGAAGGGTAGAGGGGAGCTTGCGACGAGCCTCCACTTGCGGACCGCGGACAGGTTTTTTTTTTCGGCAAAAGTCTAAAATGCCCTACTTTTTGGCCACTCAGTCTAATCTACCTTACTTTTGCAAAAAAAGTCAAATATACCCTACTTTTGCCACCGGTAATTGTTGGTGTGGTGCAGCAACGCAAAGCACTGCGTATGGCGTAGCACAAATTCTACAACTTTAAAAACCCTCGATCGACACCCAAAACCCACGAACATAGCTTCGACTCCAATACCATCAATGCAAACGAGTGAATGCTTGACTTCTTTCTCCAATAGTCGGGGATACCCACCGCTATCCACCCATTCTGCAGCACCCGAGGAAGTCCGAAGAAGAGACTGCGAAAAGGATGTGCGCAACACAGACAGGGACAATTAGACAAGACGAATGTAATGGCAGGTTTTTTTTTGTTTATTCATACTCGTATTTAGCCTAGCTAGACTATGGCTGCGTACATTTTATCCAGTTTTCCCGTCCGCTATCCGCGCGGTGATCCAATGGCAGGTGGACTTGGAGATGCTGCAGATAATGTCCCACACGGCTGCAAACAGTGTGATAATGTGGGGCGCAGTCGCAGTACCTGTGACGAGATCGGATACGTACATTCGACTTGTGATTTACCCCCCAGAATTTAATTTCCTGTTCACTTCTCCTATGGATTTTAAGATCGCATGCACAAATAGATATGCAGTCAAGTTGTAGGTCGACGGTTAAATAGGCAAGTTGTGGTGCGCAGGGCGCTGCGCACTTCACTGCTGCGCCACACCAAAAATTACCGGTGGCAAAAGTAGGGTATATTTGACTTTTTTGCAAAAGTAGGTAGATTAGACTGAGTGGCCAAAAAGTAGGGCATTTAAGACTTTTGCCGTTTTTTCTTCTGTTTATTCATACTCGCATGTAGCCTATCTAGACTATGGTGGCGCACTTTTTATCCAGTTATCCCGTCCGCTGTCCGCGCAATGGCGGCACGTTGCAAGCTCCCCTTCGCCCTCCGCCCAGGCCTGTCCCCAGACGATGTGATGCGCACCAAGGAAATTACAAAGGAAAGGATTCCGGTCCAGCGAGAGAACAAGAGAAAGGCGTGCCCGTCCCCCTATCCCTTCTCATCTTCGGCGGATGCCATGAAGGAGGGCATGGGTAAGAACAGCGGTTGTTCCTCCACGGCGCCCAATCTCCCGCGGCACCCAGCTCCTCCGCCTCCGCCCTCCGCTCTTCTTCCCGCTCCCGGCGCTCCCGGAGCTCCCACTCAGACACCTCACTCCCCGCGTCGTCCCCGGGAGGCACCAGCTTTCCCACAGTCGTTGCAGATAGGAAGCCCAGTACTGTCCGGCTGCATCTCTCATTGGCCAGAAGGTCCCGGACCTTCCAGCGGCTCTTCCATTTCCCGGTCTCCTTCTGCACCTCTGTCCACAGGATTGTCTGCTGAGCCTTCCACTCCGGACAAACCTTGAAGAGGTGCTCTCGAGTCTCCACCCACGGGCATCAGGCTCCTCCGCCGCAGTCTTTGCCCACTCGTCGGCCTTCTCGTTGCCGGCGACCCCTTTGTGCGCTGGACACTACCGAATCTCAATAATGATGCCTGGCCTGGCCCTCCCCAGAGTGGCAATGTGCTTCCTGGTCTGGAGCGCGTACTGCTGGCCGGGGCCAGGCTCCTCTGGAGCCATCCGCCTGATGGCTGCTTGGGCGTCCGTGAAGATCGTGATTCGCTCCGGCGTTGTCTGTCTTCGTGAAGCCGATTCCAGCGCCCTTGCGAGAGCAGCACACTCTGCATCATAGGCCTCCTGGTTGCAGCCCATGTGAGTTTTGATACTCACCCAGGTCTAGCCCCTCTTTCATACCACAGAGTAACCTGCCGCACCGCTGTCGAGCCGTGACCCATCAGTGAACATGGTGAGCCCTGGTCGGTCCTTCTCCGCCTCGGCCGACTGCGGACAGGAAACGGACCGGACATGTCTTCGCCATGATCTACCTAGGTCGCATGCGAATATCACGTCTGGGATCGCCCGCTAGAACACCCGCCTCATCCACTCACTCATTCGCTGGATCGCCTGCCTTGCCCTTGTTATTACCAGGTCGCTCGCCTCACCCGCTCGGCCACTAGCTCGTCCGCCCAACCGGTTCCACGTCTTGTCCATTGTTGCGCGCTTGCCGGTCGCTCGTCCCTCGTCCTCACCGCGCGACTGCCAGCTGTCCTCCCGCACCCGTATGTAGAACGTGATGTGGAGTGAGTTTGCTGCGTGCAGGGGCCGCGTATAACGATAAGCGAGGTGATATCCATGGTAGATATCTAAGCTTGTTCAGACTACTGTGTAGTACAGCGAACGCGACTTATGACTTAGTTACATACATACATAGTTAGCTCGCGATCTTGGTTGGCAGTGGGACGGAAGATACCGGCGCTAAGCAACATGCGACCAATTTAGCAAGAACTCACCGGCAGCTTCATGCGTACGAACGTTTGTTTGCTCAATCATACTCACATGCAGCCTATCTAGACTATGGCGGCGTACATTTTGTCCGATTTTCCCGTCTGCTGTCTGTGCGGTGGCGGCACGTTACAAGCTCCCCTTTGCCCTCCGCCCAGGCCTATCCCAAGAAGATGCAGAGCGTATCAAGGAAGTTGGCTATTCGGCACCCTGTATTTCGTCTTGGAGGTCCGGCTCCCGGCCCCAACGTCGCGCCTCCGTCCACTTCTTCTCGAAGATCTCCCGCTTGAGGTGTGCAAGCTTGGGATCGGCATTGCACGTGCCTCGGTCCGGTTCAAGTAACTCAGCCATTCCACCTCGCGGGCGTCTGGCTCCTCCGCCGCAATCTTGCCCCACTAGTCATGCGTACGAACGTAGGTTAGCGATGCGTTCGATCGAGCAGTCCGCCAGCCAGGAGGATAAGGGCAGACGAGCAGTGCGTACGAGCACAGCGATGCTAACGGCGCGGTTACGCAACGCGTGTGAACGTACGCCAGTGGTGCGTTCCGGCGGTAGGCCGGCAGTGGGGATGAGGACTGACGGCAACGCGCCCGAGCAGTATGCCTGCAATGCGCAATACGGCACTGAGGTAACGCGTGCGAGCGCTGGCCAGCGGAAATCAGGGCAGCCGAGGAGCACGTACGTGTAGTAGGCCAGCGATGCGTAACCGGGGTGGTTCTGCAACACGTACGAACGTAGGCCAGCAGTGCGCTTGAGCAGTAAACCAGCGAGGAGAATGAGGACTGGCGAGTAGCGCGTCCGAGTAGCAGGCCTGCAATGCGTAATAGGCGGTTAGGCAACGCGTACAACGTAGGCCAGCAGAAACGAGTGGAGATATGCAGCAAGTACGAAAGTAGGCCAGCGATACTACATAACAGTGTGGTTCCACAACGCGTACGAATAATGGTCAGCGGTACTGGCGGCAGGCGAGCAGCGCTTACAGGTGTAGGGCTGCAATGCGTACGAACACAGGTCAGCAGTGCGTTTGAGCAGTATTATAAGCCAGCAGTGCGTAATAGTGCGGTTCTGCAACCCGTAACAACGTGGATCAGCGATGCGGAAGAGAGGACGTTACAAACGATCGGGATTACCTTGTGGTTACTTCAGTCATTAAGTGACTTTCTCTCCGAGATCTCCCGCTTCACGCTGGCTAGTGATCTGGGGAGTGGCATCAGCCGCCACCCCGTATCTATCCTTATAGCCCAACCATTCGACCCCTCGCGCATCCGGCTCCTCAGCCGCCTGTTTTGCCCATTTATCTGCTTCCTCGTTCCCTGCAACTCCGCTGTGGGCCGGACACCACCGAAATTCAACACGGACCTTGCTGTCCCTCTCTCTCAGCTTCGCTATCCATTTCCTCGCCTGCCGGGCGTACTGTTGGGCGGGGCCCGGTTCCTCTGACGCGATCCTGGCCATCGCTGCCTGCGAATCGGTGAAGATGGTGACCGCCTTCGGCCCTGTTCGCCTCCTCTCCGCCACTTCCAATGCTCTCGCCAGCGCTGCGCATTCCGCGTCGAAGGCTTCCTGGTTGTAGCCCATGTGTGTCTTCACTCCTCTCCACTGGTTGCCTGCCTTCCATGTCACCGCGTATCCGGTCGCTCCGCTTTCGAGTCTCGATCCGTCGGTAAAGATGGTTAGGCCCTCGCTGTCATTTTTGGCCTCTTCTATTGCCCTTTCCCGATCTTCGACTATCCTGACTGCTTCCATCTTCTCTGGTCTGCTCGTCATCTTGGTTTCCTCCGTCCTTCCTGAGTACCCTATTGATGCTTCCAGTCTTCTTCCCATAGCTGATTGGGCGCCCACGATTCCCCTGGCTTCACTGCCCACTGGGAGGCTAAGCAGCCGGGTTGCGAATCGTCTCTGCCTGTTGTTTAGCTGAGCTGTTGCCGGCCTCACCCCAGATTCCATCGCTAGTGCACCCAGGTTCGTTGTTCGGAAGCATCCTGTGACTGCCCGCGCCTCATGGTTGACCAGCTTTTGCAGCTCCCCCGCTCCGCTACTCATCCCAGGCTTCCCTTCCCCCTTCTACCACAACTCAGTGCCATACATTGACTCGAGTGGTGCTCTTAGTTGACTCAAGTTTTTTGGCTTATAGTTAGGACAGCCCGAGTGAGAAAATGTGCTGGCCGACTGCTCTGATCATTTCTTAGGTACTCTGCTACTATATCCTAGATATAGCGCAAATTCGCGGAGGAGCCAATCCTCGGCATGTAAATGGAGAACCTTAAGCATGAGCACGATAAGTCGAGGTTTTGGTTGGTGGTGGCTGTTTGACGTTGAAGTAGTTTCCATCGTCTAGCGACCACAAAGCTCATCATCCAAGAAACCTTGTATCAACTAAAGGCGAAAAGAAGTCGATTAGCATACCTTGGGTTGGCTGCTCCTTGAAATTGGGCTTATTATACGATGTGGTGGTGGAGTAAGAAATGATCGTACGGCAGCATACTTTCTCACTCGGGTTATGACCATAAAACGAAAATAGAATGACAAAACTCAATTGATAGAATTTACTCAAGTCAATATATTGAATGACTCGAGTCAATAAATTGAATGGCGAGCCAATAAACAGAATGACTGAACTCAATAAATAGAATGACTCCAGTCGCTAAATTTCGAAGACCCTACACGAGCCCTCTGGTCGCCCTTCGGCCGAAAATTCGCTTTGTGTAGCGAACCACCACCGCCATCGGTCTTTTGTGAGTAGGTAACTCAACAACCAATGCTCCAGTAGAGAACTAGACAAAAGGTGATTCTCCAAGGTGTTATCTATCGTCTCTGAGCGCCATTAGAATAACTTGATTGGTTTTACATAGCTGGTTGTGGAAATGCGATAGGGTCCTGGGGCGTCACTCGCAGATTGCGGGATGCCACATCCTTCTTTTTCTAATTGGACCTAGTCGTTGATGACTGACGCCCAGTGCTAACGAGCAGCCAAACGCTAGGCACACGTCGAAACGACCCAGCTGCTAAGGAGTGGGGTTTTCAGCATCAGGTTTAGAGGTACATATTGGTGATAGCAAGGACGGCGCGATGAGGTGGATGGCGGTGAAAACGATGGCAGTGAGGACGGTGGCAAATACGACCCGTCTAATACGTTGAAGGTGTGCTATGGTGTCGGGGAAAAGGCCGACAAGGCGGAGAGAAGGCCGGCGAAGCGGGGAGGGCTGGCGAAGCAGAGGGGAGGTCAGCGAAGGGGAAAGAGGTGTAAAGAGATCTCAGGGTTATTTCTTTCTTTCCTTCTTTAAGCTCAGATCTTGGGAAAGGCCAGGCGGGGGCAGGGGAGTTGCCGCGGGCCGCTGGCGGACTGTTCGGGGGTCGCGGCGGACGGCGGACGGGAGGGGACTGTGCGTGGTGTCGCCGTGGTCCGATGGGATCGCATGCGATCAATGAATCATCAAGATCCTAACTTTCGCACAACCGTATCAGTTGATAGAATAGGAACATCAAGCGTGTGGTAACGTACGGTGGACAGAAAGGCAGTCAGAAGAATGAATCAACGGAGATGCATGACAAGATCCTGACTTCCGCGCACCCGTCTGGCGCTCCAGGCAACGTAGCTCCTCGTTTGATTGGCGTTGGTCGTAGCTGCGCGCAATCCCTTGCTGCCAGTGGTATGGTCTTACGCTCTGTGTAGCACTCCCGGGAACTTTGTCGTCCGGCGAGTAGGGATGTCTTCAGTCCTCGGACTAACCTATGGTCAGATCACAGCCAGGCACGGAATTGCTACCTCAACGGCACAGTCGTAGCCTCTGCTGCTGCCCTCGGAGGTCTTACGCAATCCACCCGCAGTGCAACACTTTCGTCGGCTAGTCTTTCCCGTCTGGTTGGCGGCTAGAGATTCTTCGAACTGGCGGATGGCGATGATGGACTGAGACGTGGCAGGTGCTACGAGGCTGACATTCCCCAAATATCGTCTTCTTGGGTTTCTGGTGCAAGGCCACTATCAGGCATATTGCTGGTGAGGTTGTAGTGACGGGAGATGGTTGACCGGGGGACACGACCAGAAATGTCTTTTGTACTTGATGACTTTGGTCCCGTGAAGCAACTTCAGCCCAGGACTGGACTGTACGCTGCTGGTAGTCCGGACTAGGGCTCTATTGCAAAGCCTAGTCCTTCGGGATTCATGGACTATAAGGTAGATATAGTCCGTGAAACCTCTGCACTGGACTGGACTACGCGCTAGTCGCCTATAGGACTGGCGGACAGGACGGGCTATTGGGAACCGTGGCGTGATCTGATCGGCTTCGTTGCGAGGTGCAAAGACATAACCGCTGGCAGTTAACTTGGAGCCGGCGCTCGGCAGGACGGTAGGAAGTAGAACAGCGAGGATTATAAAACTACTGCCCCAAAACCTAGGAGCGGCTTAGACACACCGACACCTTGAACAACGTGAGGGGCTTGCTTACAGTCAGCAGAGGATTTGATCTCGCCTCCATCATGTGGATCCCCTCGTCACGCAGTTGGACGACTGTTTTGTCCAGGCATGACTCGCAGTCGTTCGCATCCCCGCTATCGGGCCGCCCATTCACCGTCCTCAGCCGGCTCCCCAGTCCTTCTCAGCCGCAACCTGTTGTTGTTGGCGTTGGCCGGATTTTCTGGCACCTTCTACCTTCGCTCGGTACTTCGCGGATGGACCTCGTGTAACGTGTTGGCGGACGTTTCGCGGCAGGCGAGCGCCGTTCGGAGGGAAGTGCTACTGTCAAGACCCTGGTGGCGGGGGGTGATATTATGTAGCAGATTGGGCTGGGTGGAGTGGGGCCTGCGTAGTTGGTTGTCTGACGTGTCGCGGACTCACGCGGGAGCGGGGGCCGAGTCGCGAGGGAGATTGCTGGGAGGAACGTACCGACCAGGCGGGGAGGGGTGAGGAACCGAGAGCAGGGGAAGAGAGGGCGCGAGGGGAGGAGAGCCGGACGTCGGCGGGGGGGAAGGGTGGGAGACACAGGAGCAGAGGATCGTTGCCAGCAGATGCAACGGCGACGCCAAGCCCCTGGTTAGATCGACCCCACCGTATGTCGCAACCACCGTGCAATACCATGTGCTGGTCGCCGAATCCTGCTCCCATCTAAGTGTCCGATAACTAACTACTTACCAGGCTAAACGCCAGACAGAGCCTCAATCGATAACTCCATCCACCCGCCCCACTCGCCGGCATCGTCACACACCCCCCCCCCCCCCCCCCACAGTCAGACGCCAAACACCATCCTGTCCATGGACAACACGCGCGCAATGCAAGCACCGATCCAATCCACCAGGGCCCAGAGCTTCGATGAGATCTACGGTCCGCCGGAGAACTTCCTGGAGGTTGAGGTGCGTCGCTCGCGATAGCGCCGCCAAACACACGCCACCCCCTGAGGACGTCGTCGCTAAAGAAACCACGCCGATCTTGCAGGTCAAGAATCCGCAAACCCACGGCTTCGGCCGAAAGATGTTTACCGACTACGAGGTGGTCTGCAGGGTATGCGTTCACCGGTCCCCCCGCGCGCATCACGCTCGGCTCGGCCCCGCCCACTGTGCTGACATTTCCGTGTTATTCCAGACGAACATTCCAGCCTTCAAAGTACTTGCTTCCGCTCCGCTCCGCTCCTCTGCTCTGCTCTCCTGTTGCCTATTGCCGCCCGTTCGAACCGAAAACGCTAACCGCGGCGTCTCCGCACTTCGCTTGGCTCGCAGCTTAGGTTCTCCAGCGTCCGTCGACGATACAGCGATTTCGAACACTTTCGCGAGGTCCTTGAGCGCGAATCCTCGCGTGTCACTATCCCTCCGCTGCCTGGCAAAGTGTTCACCAATCGCTTCTCGGACGACGTGATCGAGCACCGGCGCGAGGGACTGCAGAGGTTCCTTCAGATCGTCGTCGGACATCCGTTGCTGCAGACGGGGAGCAAGGTGCTCGCGAGTTTCGTGCAGGATCCCAATTGGGATCGCTCATCGTGGTCGATGTGATTGCGGGGAACTTTGCTGCCTGGTCGATGACCACTGCAGGCTTGAGGAGGGAGGAGAGGGGGGGTTGTACCTGCTTACCTGGGGGTTTGGTTTTGGTTTTGCGTCTTGCGTTCGCCGTTTTACTACTTTCCACAAAGGGGGATTATGGCTTTGTTGTGATGGGAGTCCTTTACGATCTTTCCTTCATTTCTTCTTCTTGGCTATCCGTCGGCGTACTTCTCATTCGACCTTTTATTTTCGTCTTCGTTCTGGGGGGGGGGCGGGGGGGGGGGGGGGGGCGGCGGGGGGGGGGCGGGGGGCGGGGGGGGGCGGGCGCCGC
>Ga0307516_10009378_pt1 | contig 10919 bp, 16 predicted proteins | sample 19_EM_MG_FD_203310 | JGI IMG/M metagenome (GOLD analysis project Ga0307516, IMG submission 203310) | Populus trichocarpa ectomycorrhiza microbial communities from riparian zone in the Pacific Northwest, United States - 19_EM | ecosystem: Host-associated > Plants > Roots > Unclassified | place...
TTTCAAAAAGTACCCAGCATGGACCCGCTGGATAAAGTTGGGGCAAATTGTTTCAGAACTCACCATGAACTCACAATGTACCTGCTGGGTAAGTGACCCCTTGCCCCCAGTGTTTGCCCTTCGGCATGTCGGAAAAATCACCCGAGAATTATAATCCGTTATAATCCGTTTTAAGGTAATAAGATTGAGGCTAAATTATAATTAGAACGTCTCATTGCCATTACGTTGTTAATGAAATTGTTATTCGAATTGTTATCCAAATTATAATTGTGATTACAATTCCTTCGTGAAGTTACAAATGATATCATAATTGAGGTTGTCTGTTAATGATTGGGAAGCTGGATATAAATCGTTTCAAGGATTCGAATCCCAGCCCTCATATCCTCATCCATCCTCATTCACTTCAACCCACCCTCACCAGTACCTTTCCAGTACGCACCCGTTTGGGTTGAGCCCCTTCGAGTGGTCAGATGAACTGACAGTAGTTCGATCTTGAGTTTGGTCTCCTCGGAGGAAGAAGCGGTGGGAGTGTGCGCCAGTGCCGCGGGCCACTTTGGGTGGCGGTTCCTCCTCTTGTGTTGCCCCGGCGCGGCCCTGATCCACCCCCGCCCCGGTGACGCCTAAAGACAAACACCCGTTAGCGTCAGGATGCAAGAAGGGAACGAAAAGTCATTACGCTGCCGGTTATCGTCCTCACTGTCGTCATCCTCAGCGTCCATGTCATCGTCGTAGCTGGGCTGGGGCTTGGGTTGTGGAAGGTTCTTCCACTTCTCGTCGAATAGCCGTTGGAGCTTGATACCAGCCAGGTTCACGGGCGTACCTGCGGGGTTGAAGTGGAAACAGTTGCGGATCATGAGCTTGAAGTCGCCGAAAAACGCTTGAGTGTTGGGGTACTCGTGCGCGTCCAACTTCTTCCGCATCGTCGATAGATCCATAGGCTCCTTGATGATCTCAGGGTAGGTCGGGATGCCTAGTGTGACCCAATCTACGAAGAATATTGGTTAGAAACCGTCCTCGTGTTGAGACTCGGTAGCGGACGCACCGACAGGCTTGTAGAACGGATTGGTGATGGTCCAGTGCGACTTCCGATGGAGGTCACCCAATAACTTACTGCAGAACCTCAACTGTTCCGCGTTCAAGTTATCCTTCGCGGCCTAGCCTTTCTCGACTTCTTGGGTACGTCAGCGTATGGTAGGTCCTTGGACGGCGGCGGATGGATTTCCCTCTTCGGCCTACTCCCGCCCGCAGAAATGGGATTGTTCCGCCTGATGACAGGGGTCGACGTTGAGGGGCGGTGAGGAGCGCGTTGCTTGGCAGGGGTAGTGACGGCGGGGGTGGGTGCAGGAGGGGCAGGGGCAGGGGCAGGAGGGGCAGGGGCAGGGGCAGGAGGGGCAGGGGCAGGGGCAGGAGCCTTCTCGACAGGAGGGGGTTTAGCCTCTTCAGGTGGCGGGAGGTTCTTGATCGACTTGTCGAATAGCTCCTCCACTCGCCCCCCCATTTGTGAAATAGCATGCTCCGGACCATTGAACTTGACGCAGTTTGTGAAAACCAGCCGCACGTCCGCGATGAACTGGTCCGCGGTCTGGTATCGCGGGTTCTCTGAGTTGGGGTCGGGTTTAGTGGGGTTCGAGAAGTTGGGCTTCCGTTCGATCGTCGAGAAGTCCATGAGATGAGTGACGATCTCCGGGTGATGTGGAATGTTCATAGCCACGACACCAACGGGAGACAAGAATGGTTGCGGGTCTTTCGACTCTCCCAGGCTCCCGAGGTATGGTTTGACGAAGGTCACAGGGGAGGTGCAATGGAGGGCGTAGGGAATGAAGTGCGAGAGCGAGCGGATAATGGCGGCGGCTGGTCGGAGCGGTGAACAAGTTGCTGACGTAGTAAGTGCATGTCCTTGCAGTTTGCATGTGGAGAACCAGTGTGGTTGGTGCTGGGGTGACCCCGGACTCTCGTTGACTGTGTGAGACCGGGAACTTGGGAGAGGCAGGTAGTGGAGTGGAAAAAGGCGGAGGGAGGGGAGAACGGAGAATGGCGAACGAAGGCAGCAGTCCAAAGCGTGCTGTTTGGGTATTGGTCCCCGAACATTCCACCGAAACCCTGGCTTACCGGAAAGCGGGTGTGTGCATTCCGACGGGTTGGCAGGGTTCGGCGTGGAGTCCGACAACACTCCTACAGCACACAGGGGAAGAAGCGCGTAGTTTTCCTCTCGGGAAACCAGTAGGTTACAGGCGGCGGAGGTGGGATGGGAGGGGTGGACGTGGGTGTGGGCATAGCGTTAAATGTTGAACTTCAACGTCATCACAGCAGTTTCCCATGATCTTGTCCCACGACCACGTGCAATTCCCCTACTCTGGGAGTCGAGGAAGGTTGGTCCATGACAAAATGCATAGGTGGTTGCAATTGTTTGGAGTAGTTAATTAGCTACACACAACTGGTTACCCGTCTGGACTGCCGAGGATGTGCGACAAGATGCTCGACCTCTCCCGGCGGAACGCGTGCCGCAATTCCTCCAGCTCAAGTCGCGACCTGTTGACTCGAGGAGACCTTGGTAGAGGTTGTTGTAGATGCCGGTTTGGGACAGGTGATCGAACAAGAGGACGGCTTGTATAGGCTCGGGGAAGGAGACTTGCGTGCGTGGCGGTATGGTGGGGATACATTGTCTCCCGGTGTTTACATCGTATTTGACGTAGTAGATGAAACTATCTTCGCGGGGTTGCCCTCGTAGATCGGCGTGGTCGCAGGGGACGTCGAGATGGCAGGTTAGGGATGAAGAAAGCGACTATGAGCAATGAAAACAATCGACACGAAAGAAAAGATGCCTGATTTTGAAGGTGGAGCAACCGTGAAAAGGGGTTGTTGAAATAATGTATGAAATCTGGTAATCCAATCTGAGGAGCGCGGATAGCAAGAAACCAGGTAGGCAGTTGGTCGGTCCATAAAGCCGTGAGGGATAATTGCATGAGTTCGAAAGCGAGAGGTGAGTGGATCATTGGTTGTATACACAGTCGTGGTCCCCAAACAACGCGGCATCATCGAGAGCGGTTTGTCAAACAATAAAAAAATCATGCCGTCGAGGCACAAAGATAGAATAGCCAGGACGGTGTAGAGCGGGGACGAGCGGCCTTGGAATAAGAATATTGTTCACCACACGCACGGCCGGGCGAACGCGTAGACGGTGTTGGACTTGACGGGAGCTGAGTGCTGATGGGCACTCGAAATTTTCTTCGGTGACGGGTGCTTCGTGTCTATTGAGGTCTGCGTCTTCGGGTGCGCCGGTATCGGGGAAGACTTGCGTGTGTGGACGCGGTGGTATGGTGGGGATACGTTGTCTCCCGGGATTTGCATCGTATTTGACGTGGCGGACGAAACTATCTTCGCCGAGCCGCCCTCGTAGTTTGGCGGGGTCGCGGGGGACATCGAGTTGGCAGGGGAGGGGACGTTCGAATGCGAAGAGGGGGGAGTTGGCAACTGCGGGACATCGGTTGGGGTTGGGTAGGACTCGGCCGACGACCGCCGCGAAGACTTCTCGGATGGGATCGTAGAGGCGGCAGATGGTGGGGATGGAGGGGCTCCGGGACCAAAGGAAGGGATGGCGGTCGGGATATTGCTTGTACTCGGCTTCGGATGGGCAAAGGGTCCCGAAGAGGGTGCTGGTAGGGTATAGTGAGCCGGGTAGGGTCCTGGTTCTTTGAAGTCCTTCCGAACCATAGACTCGAACTCCTTAAGCGCGCTTGGCTCCACGTTCAGCTGCCACTCGAGGTACGAACACATCTCGCACTCCATCTGGTTGATCTCCTGGAGGGTGAACATCCCCTGACTGACTATGCACCAGGATTTGTTGGGATAGGTATCGTCGCAGATGACCTTGGAAGCAATCATGAAAGCAGAGATGAAGAGGTGGTGGCCGGAGGAACCGCGAGCAGCAACAAACTGGGTCTTCAGTCGCTGCAAGAGATAGAGTGTGGCAAAGGTCACAGAGGACGTGAGTCTCGTGCGATGGAGGGCGTAGGCGATGAAGTGGGCGAGGGATGGGGGAGGGGTCGGAGTGGATGATGGTGGCGGCTGGTCGGGGCAGTGAAACAGGTTGTTGACGTAGCGAGCGCACATCCTGGCAGTCTGCTCATGACCGTAGTATGGGACCTAAGATAATGACTGAATGGAAGGCGGACGTACCGGATGCCGGGGACGTGTCGTGGACGTCGGTGGCTGGGGGGGCCTTTTAGGAATTTGTGGTGGGCCCGTCCACAATGAGGTTCCATTGTTGCACGAGTTGTCCATCCACAATGACTCCCTCGGATGGCACAGCGACGAGCGTCCTTTGGTCAGCTCTCCCCGTCGCCTGCGGTCTTCCTGGAGGTGAGGTGAGTCGGCGGACAGCCGAGCATGTGGTGAGGGATGAGTCCGCTTTCCCTTTTGGGATCCGCGGGTCCCGCCAAAGATGCATGGAACTTGTGTTCCGGCGCTGCTCCAATTGGAGTACTCATGGGGCGAAACAGATGACATAGGCTTGGAGGGGGATAGAAATACTCGTAGAAAGAAAAGAAAACTCCTGCCAACAGTAATAATGATTGTACGGATCTACGAATCAGATTATCCTCGCTTCCTCAAGGTTCGAGTGGCGGCAGGCTGACTGGTCGCGACCTTCTGAGCCTTCTTGTTGCCTTTGGCGGGGTTGACCGCTGGGCCTGGACCTTCAAGAGTGGTACTGCTGGAGGCCACAGACGACACTTTCTTCCTGGGCGCAGGGCGTGTCTTGGGTGCAGGGAGTTTCTCGAGCTCTGGGGTGGGAGCGTGTTCTTCTTCGGGATCGGGATCGGATTCGGCGTTTGAACCGGGACCCACAACGTCCAGAACACCAGAGGGGGTAAGGGGAGTGGTTGGTGTTGCTGAACCGTGGGCAGATACTCCATCGATGTTGGGGTGATTCGGGAGAGGATTGGTAAGCTCCTTCAACTTACGGCGGTGTTCCCTCATTTCATCTTCTGACTCGCCGTCGCCGCCACAGAAAGCGTCGTTGGCTGGGGTGGAAGTGTCCCCAAACAATGCCTCGTTGAATGAAGCGATGATGGCTTTGTAAACGGCGGTATCGATTCCTGCAACGATCGTATCACGATACTCCCTGAATGACTTGAGGTAGTTGGTGTGCGTGACGGCTCCGTCCATGGAGAAGTCTTGGTCTGGGGATAATAAATACCTCGCCTAGTATAGAGGTAAGCCTAGAGGGTGGTACCGCAATGGCACAGAACGTACCAATATAGCAGCAAATGCAATCGCCTCAGGGGTAACAGCGCGCAGTCCCCATTTTATCCCCGCCGGTTTGGGGCCAGGGCCCCGCTTTTTCTTCGTGATTGACATTTGGCCAAAAAGAATGACCTTTAATATCTACATGTGGGTTAGTCGGCAGTACAGACATGTTTTGTCGGAGAGAATACTCACCTTGACCAGGGCGGGGTTTAAAAACAACTGGGTTGGCTCCCCGTAGTTCCCGTCCGGGTAAAGGATTGGTGGGAGTACTGGGTAGCGTGGCCCCTTTGCCGTATTCTTGACTCCGAGGAGGGCTTGAAACTCCGGGACTTTTGAGCGGTCAAAATCGGTTGTGAAGAATTCAGGGGGAAACCCAAATATGATGCCTGCAGAACCGCGTAGAGTGTGAACATAGGTTGATCGCTTTGCGATCATCACCTCCCCAACCTTGGGACATTCGGCATCAGAGTTAGGCTCAGAGAGAGTATACCTCAATATGACTTACGAGCCTCTGGCCACGCGAGGACAGAAACAGCTCAAGAAGCTGCACGGGTACAAATGATAAAATGCACTTGCTGATGATGTTGCTATCTACGACGTCGGCATCCTCAAACCTCGGTTGGTTTGAACTGGTCTTGGGAGGAGATTCCATGATAGACGATCCTGAAATCTTCCACTCCGGCCAAGGAGAACACAAGATGATCATCTTCTTGGCGATGTCCTTGAGTTCCTTGTCTTGTTTTGCTCCTGGTGGTGGGGCTAGGGTAGCCTGCGTGGGCGCAGACGAACTTCTGCGGATCTCGCTTCGTGTGTCAGCATGCAACCTTGAAACGGACAATTGAGCATCACGGAGGGCCTAGAATATGGGTTTATTTAGTGAATTGTGGCTGAAGTCTGATGACATCAACGCACAGACTGGAGGGTCTCAACCTGAGTGGAGAGCGGGAGAGCTGATATATTGCTGAGGTTGATCGGGGAGGCGGCATTACTAGCTGAGTTGGCGATGATCGTGATCGGTGGTCCGGGACCATCGCGCCGGCGTGGGGCATTCAGAACCCCCATTGTCTGGTGGCAATGGATAGACATTAGCAGTGGCAGGCGGGCAGGGCCCAAATCTGGGACACGTACATGAGTGTGAGGGACGTGGTGGTTGCTGTCACTGTCGTCATCAGAATCAGAGTCTGCACGCCGGTATCGGGTGCTTTCCATCGCGATGTTGACGTTGAAAAATGAAACCTGGAGCTCGGATAGAGAGGGGAGCCTACACACAGGGTGCAAGATAAGGGTATGGGACGAGAGCGACATCGTTTTAAGGTGCTGGTGAGAGGGTATTATTTGGACAGAACGTAATCTAGTCAGTGGCCTGACACGCCGGTCCTCGTGCGCCAGCTACGCTTGATACATGAGACGTACTCGAAGGAACATGTCAGCGTCTAGTGTGTCAACTACAAAGTGGTCACCCGTATATTTCGGATCTGAAATCAACACTGCCCCATGCACGATCCAGCCCACGGGGATGATTTCACATCGCTTCCGAGACCGGATATTCCACCTGTAGATTGACAACTTTTTATCAATCCGCTTGATGAGTCCATCACGTGGGTGGCGATCCAGTGCCTGAACCAATGCGAGCGGATGCACGCTGGTGCCGACCTTATAAGTAAAGAGGAAAACCAGTTGTGCGAACACTTCCCCTCGTGATGGGTGGTCCACAATGACAAAGTCATACCGTGGGCGGTTCCAGAACTTCGGGTTACAGCGTAAAAGGTCTGTCTTTGTACCCCAGTCAACCATTGATTCGTAATTCACCCGGAGGAATCGGTATTCAGTGACCTAGATCGCTGTGATCAGCACAGGTTTGTGATCAACGTGGGCGAGTAGGTAATAACGCACCTGGCATGATTCGTCAATCACAACAGCGCTCAACTCAGGACTCAGGCTCTTGACCGCTACTGAGACTCGTGAGCAGAAACTTGTGAAGGCATCGTCACCTGCTTCCCTTCGCAGGAGTTTCCCGATGGTGATGACCCCTTTGTGAGATCCTAGGCTGAAATGTTCACCCGAACAAAAAACCAATGTGGGTGGGACAACACGGGGGGGTATTACATCGGCCACGCTCTCCACATCCCCAATGCCGTCATTGGAGTCATCCCCGGGGTCGTCTTCGGGGTCCCTGTGATATGTGTCCAATTTGTCAATCTGTGACCGGATGAATGCCGAGACCAGCGCATAGTGTTCGGCCTTCAGGATCTTGCGATAAGAAATTAGTCATGACGGGTGAACAAGATATTGACTGATTACCTGAGCGCCAACATTTTTGAAGTTTGTTCGCCTCGCATATGATTCCTTCAGGGGACCGTGCAACTTCTCGAAGGTTTTTGAACTATAATTTCGGGTGACCCCCTTAGCCACGATGTCATCGAAGAGATGTTGGATGAGGTGCATTTTCGGGAAGTTCCATTTTCCTGGGTCGTACTCCTGGTGAGCATATTAGCAATAGTTACGTAGGGGAAGATCCGGGATATCTCACTTCTGCCAGCTTTGCGAACTGTTCCACCGTTGCTTTACCCCATTCGATGCTATTGTCCGTGTGAACATCAAATGATGCCAGCAGATCAAGCTCGGTGTACGCCCGAATGCAACGCAGAAGTAGGATTCCACGGTCACTTGTTGAACCATGCACGATAGCATTCCGCGCTACATGAACACATATCTGGCAAATCACAGATATCAGCTGATGCGGAGAAATGATCGATAAGTGAGCACCTTAGACATATCCTCCCATTTTGAGCCGTCCATGAAGTTTTCGTTGATGTAATCGTTGAAATGATTTAACCCTGCCCACCGGGGCATGTTTTCCGCCCTGATCCTGTTGTGGGTCGCTGGAAAGAGTGGAAAGGAGAGTGCATACATGCGATTTATCTCAACAGTAGCATTCCTTCCCAATTTCTCTATGAGTCCTTGAAGGCGCGGCCAGAGGTGGTGCCTAAACAGACCACCAGGAAGGGTGTGGAGGCGATCGAATGATAATGCTAAATGTGGGTCCGAGTTAGCTATCTTCCAAAATACATTCTGAACGGTGCCATTAGTGAATGTAAGAGTAGGACCAGTCGCGGCGAGAGAACCTCAACATCTCGCAGACCAGCGGATTTCAATATCTCCTCCTTCTTGTCCTTCACCTTCTCCTGCTTCGCCCGCTCAATGGTTGCAGACGTGCCAGCCGATGTTCGGAGTGGAGCACAAACTGAAGGATTCCACATGTCTCCTTCGGTAACGAGACACCGCGGACATGGTGCATGACTACCGGTTCCCCGGATGAGAGCCATAATACATCTGATAAATGTCAGCCCTGAATTTCCGGAACTGTTCTTCGTGTAAGAAAATGTTAAACTACATACTGTTCTTCGTAATCGGCCGCGAGTAGTAGTATCAGCGGGAAGATGTGCCGCTTTACTCCATCGCCACACTCGACCCAGCACCCGACCTTCGAGATAAGTTCAATGGATTCCAATAGCTTGTAGAATGCCGCGTGCCAAACAACCCGTTTGAAGTTGACCCAAGGCGGCTTGTGCTTTTCCTCTGGTGTGTCGTCAACCTCATGTTACAATGGCAGTTAGTTCTCCCTTCACGGAAATCATACCCGGTAAACTCACGATGGGGAGCCACCCGACAACCCGGCTACCTCCAATTCCATCGCCGTGCCTGACCTTGGTCGGGAGGTTGACAATTCGTGCCATAACTGGGTACCCTTTCTCCGTCCCAAATGAGGAGAGCCGGGTCTTGTCTGCATAGAGCTCGAGGCAAACCATTTTTGCGTCCTCGGGCAGTGCGGACTGCCAAGGATATGAGTGCCGCCTCAAAACAGGTTACCCGAACGCACCTGGACTTCCCAGAACCGATTCCCGGTCCACGGTTCAGTGTAGACGCGGGTGAAATCTTTCCCATCGTACCTCTCGACCCGCTGCGCGTCCCATTCAAACTGACGCACGATATCCGGATTCAATAGGTGGTCTATAATCCACCCCCACAAAGGCCGTGACCAGGTTTCAAAGCAGTAGTCGACGCTTTTGTGTGGTAGTTTGACCTCGTGACGTGTGAACTGGAACACGGCTTCAGAACGAGTAGCTCAGTGCACTACAGATCCAGGTGTACTCACATTGGTGAGGAGTGCGCTTGCATCCTCCCACGACTTTTTCAAGTCACGACAGCTCTCGAGGGTGAACGTGCCTGGGTTTTCTTGGCAATGGTGAATAAATTTGATTAGATTGTCAATCTGTGACTGGTTCATCGCCGCGTCGTGGACAATCTCGGCAAATTCAAAGTCCTCTCTCGAACGGAATGGGAGCCAAGGTTCTTCATCCGGTAGCTCTGCCGATGCCGCATCGTTTATTCCCCTCTTGAACTCTTCAGGCCCCATAACTGCGGGGTCTCTTTTGCTGTGAGGATGGTACGTGACGCGAAAATCGCCGTGTTGCAAGATGTTTGAATCTGTGAAAATTCGATGGGATCAACGCCAACCCGAGTCCCTCGCGGTGTGAACTCACCCCCCCCGCTTCCTTCGGCAGATCCCTCCGATCCTTCGTCAGATTGCTCGTTGGTGCCCTCAAAGAGGGGTGTTACATCTTGATTTCCTCAGGTGAGTCCTAGGCCGACGAGGTGAGTATCAAACTTACCCTCCTCGGGGTGTGTGGTCTCCCCCATAGCGGACGCGGAAGCAGACTCGTGTTGGCGGGATTGACACGCCTTCGCGTGTTTCCCATAACCCCTGACATTGAAGGACTTCCCACAGCCGGGGCACGTTTTCACCCCCTTGGCTGGACGCCGTTTTACCGCCTTGGGGGGCATGGGTGATGTGCAGAGACGGCCATCCCACACCTCAGCTATTATAACTCCACGAGCCAATGTTCCATTGGCTGCGCCCGGTCTTGTTGATTATCGGTTATCATTAGATTGCCGTTATCACAATGCCAATACAAATCAACACGCAAATTACTAATATATTGGTGAGATGTCATAATTTCATTAACAATGCCTTCGAATTTGATAATAATTGGCCCCAGATTAAAATTCCGCCAGGGAATTTCCGACACATTCTCCTACGACTGCGCGATCCCTGGCGCATTAGCGCTCGACTTTTGTATAAGTAGCTAGCTAGGACGACCGGAAATAAGAAGGAAGCAGTCGCTCCCCAGTTCCCCTCTCTTGTCCTCTTGTCTTCTCCCCTCAGCTTCAGTGTCCCTCATTGGGCCTGTCCAAGACATCTAAGTCGTCTTTGTCATCATCACTCTTCGCTCTCGTGGTCAGTCACCTTCGCCGTCAACTCGGACCCTTCGCTCTCGCTGTCAGTCGTCATCGTTGTCGACTAGGACCCTTCGCGCTCGCTGTCAGTCGTCACCGTCGTCGACTAGGACCCCCTCGATCTCGCAGTCAGTCGTTTCGTCGGCTCGGACTATTCGCTCTTGTTTCTCATAGTCAGTCGTGCCACCACCCCTCTCGTCGTTGTTTATGCACACTTGTCTCGCAAAGCTTAAGACCCTCTCTCATCGTCCTCGCTATTCGTTATCGCGCCCTACCTCCGATCTTCCCATTGTTCAAGGACTCCTACGCTCTCTACCTTGCGCTACCATCTTCGCGTACCTGTTCCTATCCTACCCGCCTACCTTCTTCTATCG
>Ga0307516_10009379_pt1 | contig 10918 bp, 14 predicted proteins | sample 19_EM_MG_FD_203310 | JGI IMG/M metagenome (GOLD analysis project Ga0307516, IMG submission 203310) | Populus trichocarpa ectomycorrhiza microbial communities from riparian zone in the Pacific Northwest, United States - 19_EM | ecosystem: Host-associated > Plants > Roots > Unclassified | place...
GAACTGGAAATCTATTTCAGAATCTTCTGCTCTAACAACCCCGAAATGTGGAAACAACTCAACCCCCTCATGGAGTTCAGCCATAATCAAAAGGTTCACTCCACCACAAAACAAACCCCGTTCTACCTCATGATGGGGTATGAACCCAAAGATATCCCCTTGGCATTTGAGAAGACAAATGCCTCTACTGCGGAACAATGAGTGAAAACCCTCAAAGAAGCACGAAATGAAGCCGCTGCTGCACATGAACTGGCAAGACAAATGGTTGCCGAAAGAACAACACAAGGTTTTACCCTGTTCAAGAAAGGAGAACAGGTGTGGCTTGACAGACGGAACTTGAAGATAGGCTACCAATCTAGAAAACTAGCCCTGAAAAGAGAAGGACCTTTCACAATAACAGAAGTCTTGGGACCAGTAACTTACCACCTACAACTCCCGAACCAATGGCGAATTCACGATATCTTCCATGCATCACTCTTATCACCTTATCATGAAACCGAAACCCATGGTCCAAACTTCATGAAACCACCTTCTGACCTAATCAAAGGAGAAGAAAAATATGAAGTAGAAGCTATCACGAATCACAAGAAATGGGGGAGAGGATACCAATATCTCGTCAAGTGGAAAGGATACCCCATTAGTGACAACACATGGGAATCACTGAACAACCTTAAAAACGCTCGAGAAATCTTGAATGACTATCAACTCACCCACCACATCCTCTAAACGACAATCTCCCTTGAAAATTTCATCCTCATGTCTTCTCCTACCCAGAAAGCCACCATCCCCAATGTCCAAGAACATCTTAGAAAACTCCGTCGTTCATGAATGCAAGAACTTCTTGGCCACGAACCCCTCCAAACTACCATTCTTTCCTGTATCACCGACCCTCTTGACTCGAACATCGTCAAGAACACTTATACCCTTCTAGGGCTACAAAAGATCCACTCGGAAGCCATATAAAAGATCGACTCATCACTCAATAAAAACATCGACCTTCTCCTAAATACCGATGCTGACCAACTCTTAAACCATCTCCCCACCCCATTGAAGCCAACCATCGCATACCCTTCTACACTTGTCATTACACCTGAAGAACCAGTCTCCATTAGACACTTTTCCCCTCTCAACAACAGATCACCATCTTCTGTTGTTTTTAAACAAACCCGACAAACCGAATGAAGAAACCCTTACCCATCCACCCGATCCCCTTTGGTCGAACAAATATTTCCGAAGAAACCATCTACAAACAGAAGAACCGTCATCAACCTCTCTAACGACTCTGATAAACCCATCGAACATATACCCACCGAACCCTTCATCACCAGAGAAACTAGACGACAAGCAAAAACACATGATTGTACCGTTTGTAACAAACGAGGACACAACGAAGTGCATTGTTACAACTATCAGTGCAAATTCTATCACGACATTGCCCCCAGACATTTACCAGCCAAATGTCTCAAAAACCCCGCTCCATTCCATCATCATCACATCACTCGATTGCGACCAAGATGCACCCTATGTGGGAAAATTGGACATCACTGGACGAAATGCTGAGACTATCAATGTATCTCTTGTCACAAAGACGCACCAGGACACGAGACAAGTGATTGTCCCAAAGATTATCGAAACTGATATGCTACAGCAAATAGTATTATGGCGAACCACCCTATCTTTCCTCCTGGGATGATTACCAACGAACCATTTGATGATGAAGATTATTATAATGAAGATGCCGAACATAACTTGGCGACATAGGAAAATTTGAAGTCAGTGATTTCAAATATAAAAAGGAGGTAATGTTACAACTTTTCTTATCCTGAACTATTACTATTTCATATTGACTCATCACTCCGATCCAATCGCCTTCGACTCATTCCATATGACATACTTACTCCAAGCTCAGTCAGCTTTACTGCGCTTTAGAGCTCAGTCAGCTCATTCTCCTTTTAGATTATTCTTCTCACGATTACTCAGCTTTACTGATTGTGACACATTATGCTTGACTCATAACCCTTAGACGATTTACTATATAAACCCTAGGATAAACACTGTACTTTTTAGCTTTGACCTAGGCAATCCACCTTCCTCTTTGCTCACTGAATGATCTCAAACCAAGTGTCTTGAATAAGACTTGGCTCATCAGAACGCTTGATCCCCTGATTGACAAAAGCAAGAACCCAGCCAGGCACCTGACCTCGACGATGACAACCTGACTTCTCTGGCGGTGCTCCACTGTCTCTTGAAGAAGGGCAACTATGCTCAGCATGTTAGTGCCAGTGCATCCAGTAAGCACTCAATGCATATCCTCTCTCACTGTAGGCTAACATCTATTCTTCCAGTCTATCTAGCCACTGTTCTCGGATATGTCGCCGCTGAGATCCTTGAGCTGGCTGGCAATGCTGCCCATGATAACAAGAAACAATGTATCATGCCTTGTCACTTGCAACTTGCCATCTGAAACAATGAAGAGTCAGTGGCATGTCTCCTACTTTCCCTGCTCTTGCTTATCCTGTGCTTTCTTTAGACTGGGAAAACTTCTTGGCGATGTTGTCATCTCTCAGGTATGTTGTTTTTCCTCCTGTCCCCAATGGCATGATCCTTATCATCTCTTTCTGGCCTCTTCTCCTCAATAATCCTCCCTCCACACCCCTGAACTGTGAACAACAACGACAATGACATTGGAGAAAATGATGGAGGGAGGTCCTGCCTGCCACTTCTGTGGTGGGCTTGCTCATTGATCAGGCTGTCTGTGTGAGAGAGGAAATGGCCCGTCCCACTCTCTTGCCCATCAGGCTCCTCCTCCCAGTCACTCAGATAACTCTCCCCACTCACCCCCATGATCTCCATACCCCGACCAACCTCCTCCAAGGCCAATTTCTCAAATTGGATTTGCCCTGTCCCACCCTTTGACCATGCTCAAAGACAACAAAAAAAAACCTGCCTTGCCCAATTCCAGCAAAATCAAGTCCACCCCTTAGGGTTTCAGTTGGTCGGTTTTGTTCAGCTCCCACCTATCTCCACTCATCTGCTTCAGGAGCAAAATGAGAAAGCTACCTGCGAGGTTTGATGCCCTCAAGATATCTCCTCCGTCTTCCTTTCACTGTCTTGGACACAGTCAACGCTGCATGCCCCAACAACCAATTACCAATGAACATCCTCACTCAAGGATGTGGCACCGCACCCAGGAGAAACACCAATGATGCTTGCAGTGGCATCACGCCCAAGAAACACCAACAACCAATTACCAACTTCCTCACTTGCTCATGGACTCGAAATGGCCCCATTTCCAATCATTGGAAAGTCATGCCTGTGGACTGTTGGGGGCACCATCATGAATATGATGCAGTGGCACTGAGCAATGCTACTGCTACTTGACATGTGTGTGGAGTGTGGGGAGGGGGCATTCATGTTGTGCATCATTTGGGGGGTGATTTTTGGTCAGAGGATTTATCAACATGGTTGAGAATGTAAACACCGAGATGGGTGGAGTCGCCCCTGCCCTTGCCCTTGCTCGTTGTGGCCTGAGTTGGCACACTGCCATTGTTATTCCTGTGGGTAGACCATGTCATTCCCTATCTGTACCCTTACCATATGAGTTTATTGAAATGAGATTGTCGGGTAATAAAATAATTAGTATGAGTCCATGTTTAACAACCTATCAGAGCTTCAATTAAGGGTATAACTAATGGTATGCATTTGCACCATGTAATAAAAGAAGAACATGCAAAGATAAGAAATGGGTATCTTGCAGATAAATCAAATCTTCTAAACAGAGATATGATTTCTGATTGCATTGAGAGTTTGAACCAAAAGCCAGTAATGGCAAGCAGCAGTAAATGAACTAGGTTCTGAGTCTGGATGATATGTCGCTGTGGCCAAATTATGGACATATGTTGCGGGGAACTTGACTTTGCAGAAGCATGTCGCAAAGGATAGGGTTCCAAAACCAACTGCTTCCACTGGGAACTCATCATCCGGTGACACAACAACCTGATAGATTATATCAAATCGGGATTGAGAAAAATTGGGATGGACATACAATGATGGTTTCTCCAGACATATTCAGAAACAGAGAACCTGTAGCGGCCCAGCAGAATGTCTTACTCTGAAATGCAGGTGTATCAATCTGCACAAGATCGACAAGATTTCCAAAGGTTTCTCTGATTTCACCAAACAATTGAGGACAGGGAATCCCCTGCCCTGAAAGAAAATCATGGAACAGTTTTTCATAGATGAAGCTTGAAATGCCGGTGGCAAAGCGGATTGCTGGAATTAGGAGAGGAAGTTGAGGACTGGTGCAAATACAGATGTGATCATGAATTGAGTCAAAGTCCTGGATTTTTGATGCCGCAATCAGACTTAGAAACTGTTAAGGACCTCCCTCAAATGAGCGAAGAATCTGGTTTGCCAGCAATCATCAGAATTTGTGTTGTTTGAATAGAAGCTAACTCACATGGCTAAATTTGAAGCTGTTCAGGCAAGGAAGATTGAACCCAGAAACAAAGGCTTGCCATTCAGGATAGCGATAGGAGTGAGTACCCAAAACTGATGTTGAAAGTAGGTTGATGGCAACATTCTTGTGCTCATCAAGATCACGACCAATGTAAGAGGAAGCCTATTCAACAAACAACAAATAAGCTTCAAGGTAACAGAGCAAGATAGCTGCACAAACCTGTCATTCAAGATAGGATGAGAACTGAGTGTTGAATGGCCTAGGATCTCCTTTGGGTCCCATTGCCAGCCAGTCAGAAATGAGCTTGCAGAAGTCAGGATACCATTCACCAATGAAATTCAGGGTAAGACAGTGGAAATCATGGTTATAGATCACATAGAGCAGGACAGCAGGTGAAAGTGGAAGAGGAAAGTGGCCATGAATGCACATGAGAGCCGCAGCAGCTCCGAGGCACTTGAGCTCACAGATCCATGCAGATGAAGCCACAGAAGTCAGCTGTGATGTTAAGCAATTGACAGTACTATAGCCACCATAACGTTCGGCAAAGAAGCGTGTTCTATTGCGCTCATATCGACTCCACAAACCAAAAAAAATTTCCTGCTCAATCCCTTGTCCAACAGCTCATGTGGAATGAGCATTTTGTGGAAGATTACTAATACTCAGTTAGTAAGATAAACTCAAACAAGACAAGAAAAATAGACATATACAGTGAACTCACAATCAGCAGAAAGTAACTTTGAGTAGTCACCTGTCTCACCAGCTTGATCAATATAAACAATGAGCTTGTCAACAGCATCTTCGAGATTGGATCCATGGATAACCAGTGTGGGTATTGTGACTCCCTGGTTTGCTGTCTCATATACTTGAAAATCAAACCCTGACAGTCGGTAGTGGTCTGTATCAGGAGGTGGAGGGGGAATCCATGGATAAGCCTCTTCCCATATCACCACAAGAAGAGAGCTTGTGACAATTGATGCTATTGACAATGCTAGCTGTGTAGAACATGGTCCTGGTTGTTGAAATGCTGGCCGTAAATGCACAGATTGTCTCTGATAGAAGAGAAATCAATTTTAGAATGTGTCTTGAAGTAAAAAGTGGCTCATGCTTATGGGAGGAGAAGATGGACTTGGAGTTGGTGGCAGAGTGACCTCCATGTCACTGAAGCTATTTGTATCAAGAACGGCACAACATGTACACCAAGAATGATCTTCATTGCCAAAAGTGTTGTCAGCAGGGAACATATGTTGTATGTGCTGATACAAACAACTGTGTCGCAAGTTGTGTTCATCAACATAGATAAGAGGCGAAGCTGTAATGACTAGAGGAATGGTTAATCGGCAGCCTGAATAATTTGAACCAATTACTCACCAAGGTAGAGGATGAAATAGTTGTCATCCGAGTTGATACAAAAGGAACTTCCAAAATTGTTTGGATCACCAGCAAGTTGCCCTACAGTTGTCAAGTTTGTAATAGGGGCTGGCTGAAGATATCGCTGGTGATCACGATGGAGCTGACCACGGTTTGCCAGCTGAAGAAGAGTGAGGTCTCGCTGAAGGGGATTCCCTCATCTCTGTAGCCACCCTGTCAATGAGAGAGACAACGGAAGTATCAAGAACTAAGGTATAATTGAAAACAAGATGGAGGCACTGTAGATATTGACGGAAAGCCTCTCCAGCAAGAACAAAAAGGATTCGATCTTGGTTGTCTTCTTGAGAAGGCTATAATAAGTGTTAGTCAGTCTGCCTGGCAAAAACAAGAAGTGGGGCGGCATACAGTGGGAGGTAGAACAACAACTCGAGCATGAATTTCTCCAGGTACAGTATTGTCAATGAGACAGTCTTGGATTCTTCCTCTGGTTGATCTGCGAACAAGAATGGGGGTTGTTGTTCGCTGTCCACCACCAGCATTGCTACTTGAATGGTGGCTGTCCCAGTAAGCAACTGCCTGCTGCCGAGGAATAGTTGCCAATGCAGATGCATGGCGAGCCTGATTGGCCTGCTGTGTGCTCAATAGCAGACTGAGGGATGAAAAGCCCAAGAATGGCTGTGAGGGAACAGCTGAATTTTGGGGAAGTGGAGGTAAACAAAAGCTTTGGTATATGTTGTTGATGGGCCCTGTGCTTGAAGATGAAGACATGGCCAACGGCTGTGTGATTGGTACACCCAATACACCCATTGGAGTCACCTGTGAATTTGGCAAGACCACAGAGCTTGATGGTAGCAGTGCTGGAGATTGGAAGAAGTTAATGTGGGAGATCACCGAAATGTGCAGAAGCAATACCTTGATTAGTCGTGGTGTTTGATATCATGCCACCAACAGCAGGCTGTGCTTCTAGAGAGGCATTTGTGTTTGCTTGAGTTTAGAGGAATTGTCAGAATTGAAGGAACTGTTGGAATGCAGCAGAGTCATTGAAATCTTAACAGAAAAATCAAAGGTAGTCAGTCCTCGAGCGCAGACACAGGAAATCTGATTATGAACATACTATTAGCGCTGAGGATCTAAAAGAGGAAAAGTGGGATAAGAGCAACAAGATTGTTTGAAGGAGTGGACATGTGTTTGAGAAGCAGAATGAAAGAAAGAAGGGAGAAAGAATGTGAAGCTGGCAGGCTGCAGTGCCTGTTTGCAGGAATTTGTTATCACTCCACCCTGAATTCTGGAGCATAAAGAACTGCCGATCTCACCCTTTAGACACCACATAAAGACCCCGAATCTGTTCAGATGAGTTGGGAAGCAAGATTCAGGCATTTTCACTCTCTTGTCTCATGAACAGATGAGATTGGAGAAATTTCACATATATTCTGAGTCTGATGGATTTGCCATGTGTAATAGAGGGTGTCCATGCTTCCACATCTGCTTAAGGCTGAATATGAGTTGTAGAATGGCTGCAGCCATCCACAAATTTCACTTCTGACCACAACACCTATAATCTGGGGTCCTACTGCATGTTAGTGAAACATTTAGCATGATAAGTCAGGGAAGGACTCGCCACCAATCACAGAGGTACATTCCCACTTGGGTCATTTTGCGCCCATTGGTCATCCTGCTTGCAGTCTATAAACGGGATTTTGGATGTTATCGGAACAGTACCAGTATCATCATGAACTCACAAAATAGCTCTTGGTGGAATAGGAAGAGGTCAGGCTCTTCCCAGAAATCCAATTAAGTATTTAAATATTGGACCAGCGGCGAACCAATGATCTTTTAGGGCCAATTATCGCAAGTACAAGCGGCGTCCCCAAAAATCAATGACCATCAGGCTATGGGGTTGGAAGGACACACAATGAGCTGACAATCTTTGATGATCCGATTTGGCACAACTTGTGAATACCAAGAGAAAATCCCTGGGTATGAACTTGGGCATGAAAGTCAGCCACAGAGAAAAATTGAAGAGCTGCAGAGTATAAGGTTGATCATGTTTACCATGAATCATTTTGCGATGCACAACTGCTTGAGTTGCGAGTAAGGAGTACAGACGATCAACAAACCCTGTATCAAATAGAGACCAACAAAGCCCACCAACCACCTGCCATTCACAACACAACCAATCAACCACCGAATCAAATAGAGACCAACAGAGCCCACCAACCACTGACTATCTGCCATTCATGACGCAACCAATCAACCACTGAGTATATGGACCAAGTACAGACCACCACACGCGAATATTTGCTGATAAATACCATCATACCTTCAAGTTGCCACACAGACTACGACATGCAGACCGTGCAGTGGATGGCATTCCTGATCAGGTCAGGTTCTACTATCGACTTTCCATTCAATACACCTATAAGTAAGTACCAGGTTGGTAACATGTATCAGATCTCGCTGTCAAGCTTATCTAATCAACACTCTCGAGTTCCCGAACTTTGTGCTAGATGATGTCTCTTCTACTTCAAGTTCATGGAGGATAGTGGCGCTTGACATGTCTCATCAAAAATGATGGTATGAAGACTTTTGAGGTTGACATTGGCAAAACGACACCATCCACACACTCAAGCAATGCATTTACGATGTTTGCAGAAGCCTGTTGAAGGACATCAATTCTGTAGACCTTGAGCTGTTCAAGGTGAGGGATGTCTTCGGGTCTGGTATCAACTATATTATCATGTATTTGAACAGGTCATGCTCAATCTTGGTAACCTCAACGAATCTTCACAATCCCTAGCTGTCAATCAGGCATTCAAGAATGCTACTACAAAGTTGACAGATGGTTGGATCAAGGTCTCGAGTGTCTGGAGAGTTCAGCCCCCTGCGAGCACACTGAGTATTGTTGTAAAGGTCCCATCCGCTGGTGAGCAGAAATCCATTCCTGCAAACAGAATGTCATTAATTACTATTATTTTTTCATGCTTCAGCTGCTCGGTATCAGGCAAATGTTGTCCCCATTGATGGCGGCATAATTCAAAGCAACTTCCGTGTTGAGGTTCCCTTATCAGCTTTGGTCCATGAATTTCAAAATGCCATTCACGCTGGGCTTGTGAAGGATGGTTTAGTCAGCAACAACTTTGAGGCTGGCTTGGTGGTTTTACTGATGCAAGAGATGCCAACTCTGGATGAGCTGCGGAAAATGGATCTTGCTGCCCTTCATGAACAGGCACTTATCCTGAACGGGCTTCTAAACAAACCAGCATCTGAATTTTTCTATCTGCAGAGTCCAGATGTGGTTCGCACACGTCTCGACACCATTGGAATCTCGGAGAAGCTCAGGACAAAGATTCCACTCATTGAGGTGAGACCAGAACCACCACTGAGTGTGTTCATATTTGTCGGAATGGTCTTCCACCGAAAACTTGTCAATCCTCCTCCTTCGGTAGATGGTGGGATCTTCTGCGTCCTGCTCCCATTTGAAGATGGTTGCCTTCTTAGTGAGGATTCCCTTGTCAGTGATTTTCTTTATCACTTCCCATCATTGTCTCTACAGATTTGCGTTTCTCCTCATTTGCCTCCATCCATGCAAAGAAATCCCTGTGGAGATAATCGATGGCGTGATGACATTTCGCCTCATTGATCAGGAACTGGAAAATATCAAGCTTGTTGACAAGGCTATTGAGCTCTGGGCCCAGAATGGATGCCCTGGCGCATGCTCTCGAGAAGAGGCTGTGCTGAAGATAACATTCGGCGATCTGGATGGAGCAGTGTTGTCCTTTCCCCCCCAATTGCACAATGCGGCCATCAAAGAGGATGCTTTTGATGCATGCATACTCATCATGGATACATGTCAATGGCACCACTGGCGGACACTCTCTCCCTACATATGATAAGTCTGGCTGTGATCTATCTGGGGACAAAGACGTAAAAGACACATTGGACACCGCTGTTATGATGTGGAGACAAGCTCTTGACAACCAGCAAACTCTCAACAACAAGTGAGTCAATCTTTGATGTGAATTCACAGTAGGTTCATTATAGTCATAGACCACAGGGCCTCGCTTTGGTTGCAGAGGACTAGTTTATCATGTTGCCTCACATACTTCAAGTTGTGCTGGTGGCTGCCGCGTTGCTTTATTGTTGTTGGACCTATGGTCCTTTCTCCTCGCCTGTCTATATCGGGACATGTTCCTATGCCTCGTACATACTATACATTGATTCCTGTACTTGTTGTCTACATCGTTCTATTCCATTTGTTCTCCATCTGCCTGTGTCTCAACTGTCTGGCTGACAATTGTCATTGTTCTTTTTTGTAGCTCATCCCATGTAGTATATTAGGGGCGAATCGCTTTCTCATCAGATTCATTTTTGTTCTGTTTTTGTGAAAAAAAATAACAAAAGGTGGCTGAAAGAAGTAACATGAACCCCCCCCCTCTGTTTGACGTGCCCCACAAATGCTTAAGTCTATTGTAGACGTGGTTGTGGATTCACTTGAATGCAGACTAAATCAGTGTATGAGAAAGCCGAAGTCTGTAACACTTTCATGAGATGGAGAAACGAAACAGAAAATGTGTCAAAAATGTGAAAAAGCAGGGTCTGAGCTCCTGTAACATTGTCAAAAAACAACCTCGTTTTTGGACAAAAATCAGATGATCCGATACAACATGACATTGGCATAAAAAACAAGATGATACGTAGACTATGTGACTACAGTCCAACAGCAGTATGAATAATTCAAGACCCCTCATTAACGCAGTGGGGAATGACAGCCCCTTGACCAAACCTGTTGAAGAACGACTGCATGTAGAATTGGGCAAGTTGATGCTCAAGGGTCAAGATCTCCTCTTCAGCATAGTCACCCTCATCAGAATGATGTTTTTGAGTGCTTCCAGACAGCCTGCCCAGGTCTTCAATACATTCCAAAACTCTAGAAGGTACTGTATACGATGTTTCCAGTTTGTTGCTGCCTGATGTAATACCTTATATTCTGGACTCATAAGTACATGTGCTGCTCATGAGGTGCCATTCTGTTGGGGTAAGTGTCAGTAACTGATCATTGAATTCAATTCTGGTGATTGATTGCAAGTCTCT
>Ga0307516_10009380_pt1 | contig 10918 bp, 6 predicted proteins | sample 19_EM_MG_FD_203310 | JGI IMG/M metagenome (GOLD analysis project Ga0307516, IMG submission 203310) | Populus trichocarpa ectomycorrhiza microbial communities from riparian zone in the Pacific Northwest, United States - 19_EM | ecosystem: Host-associated > Plants > Roots > Unclassified | place...
TGGCCGTCCTGGCCCGGCCCGAGCAGCACGTCGCCGAACGACTCGCTGAGCTTGGCCTCGGTCTGCTGGGCGGTGGTGAGGCTGCTGAGCAGCTTGAACATGCCGTCCCGCATGATCGACAACGGCTGGTATGTGGTGCCGTCGTCGGTGGTGAAGCTGGTCGGCTCGACCCCGACGAAGAACGGCGTCGAACCGGTGACCTTGCCGTCGGCGAAGGTGATGTTGACGGCGAGGTGGTGACCGCCGAAGTGCAGCTGCCAGGTGCCGGTCGCCGACGGGGTCCCGAGGAAGGCCAGGAAGTAGACGCCGCTGCCGTAGTTGAAGCCGCCGCCACCTCCGGGACCACCGGGACCACCGGAGGGCGGGGCGCCGGTCGGAACGTCGGTGGTCGTGGCGCTGGCGGACGGGTCGGCGGAGGCCGACTCGGTGGCCGTGGCGCTCGGGTCCGTGGAGGCGGTCGGGTCCGCGCTCGCCGTGGCGCTCGGGTCGGCCGAGGTGGAGGTGCTCTCCTCCGCCGCGGCGAGCACGTCGTCGGCCTTGAGGATCTGCATGGCCTGGTCGAAGCCGGTGCCCTTGCCGGTGCCCATGGCGGCCTTCACCACGGCCTTCGCGGCGGCGAGTTGCTCGTCGCTCAGCGTGCTGAACTGGACGCCCGGCCGGGTGACGATGCCCTCCGGCAGGTTGGACCAGGTGGTGGCGTTGGCCTGGGAGAAGTCCAGCAGGACCTCCGCCTGCTGGTCGGTGCTCAGCGTGTCGAGGAACGTGTTGGCGGCGTTCACCACAGCCGCCACGCCGGTGGCGTTGCGGATCTGCGGACGGGCTGCGGCGGTGCGCTTGCCGGTGCCGTTGTTGGTCGCCGCGCTCGCGGTGGCGTAACCGCCGCCGAGGAGGGCGACGGCCACGGCGGCCACAGCGACGCCGCGCCAGCGCCGCCTGGTGGGCCGGGCGTGCTGGCCCGCTTCCTTGTTCACCAATTACTCCTTGTGATGATGATGCGGTGGATGCTCGTCGCCGTGCACGCGGGTGCCGCATCGATGGCTCCCGCCCCGCGATTCGCCACAAGATTGTTGACAAAAAAATTGAGAACGCGCAAGGGGTGGTTGCGAGAAATGTTGGCTACGGCCGTTCATCAGGGAAAACGGCTGGGTCGACCCGGGTCGCTCGCGCCTTCTCATAGGACTTTGATAGGCGGCTCAAACGCCATTCACAAGGCGGGCGACTATCTCACCAACTGGTCGCAGGTGCGTTTCGAGCAAGGCCGGGAGGCCGAATGACAGTTACGCAGCGTAGCGTCCATGCGCTGCCTGGCGCTGTTTTAGTCTTCGATCCACTCGTGCGAACGGGCGAAGGCCAGCAGGTGCTGACGGATCTGCCCGATCTGCGCGCCGGTCAGCGTGGGAACCTTTTCCACGAGCAGATCTGTGACCTCGGCGCGGAATTCCGCGGCGGTCAGAACGTCGTATTCGTCATCGAGGTGGTCCTCGGCCGCCCGTGACCGGGTGGCACGCGGAATCGCCTCCGGATTGATCAATCGGGCGACGGCGGCCTTGAGGCCGCGGTCGCCCACGGTCGGTTCGAACTCGACCTTCAGCCCGGGCCGGACCAGTCTGCGCTGCTCGCCGAAGTCATTGGCATGGACGAATACGTCCTCGCCGCCGCCCTCCGGACTGATGAAGCCGTACCCCTTGACCTCGTCAAAGCTGAGAATGGTGCCGACAACCACCACAACCACCACCCAAACCGCCGCAAGAACACCCAACAGACGACGCGAGCACCGTGCCGGCACCCGTGCACCGAATTATTACCCAAGCACCACGGGTGGGCCAAGCTGACTAACCGCGGGCGGCCGGGCGTTGCCGGCGGGTGGTCTGCGACCGGATCGGGCCCGTCGAACCGCGCACCACCAGCTCCGGCTCGAACAGCATCTCGTCCGCGGACACCTCGTGACCCGCGATCTGGCTCGCGATCAGCGCGACGGCCGCGTGGCCCATCGCGTCGATGGGCTGGCGCACCGTGGTCAGCGGCGGGTCGGTGCAGTTCATGAACGCCGAGTCGTCGAAGCCGACCACCGAGATGTCGGCGGGGACGGACAGGCCGAGCCGGCGCACCGCCTTGATCGCGCCCAGGGCGAGCACGTCGCTCGCGCAGATGATCCCGGTGATGCCGTGCTTGATCAGCCGGGTGGCAGCCGACTGGCCGCCCTCCATGGAGAACATGGTGCGCTCGACCAGTCCGGTGGTGTCGTCGGCGAGTTTCTCGAATGCGACGTGCTTGCGCTCGGACGGGACGTGGTCGCTGGGCCCCAGCACCAGGCCGATGTGCTCGTGCCCGAGCGAGGCCAGGTGCCGGTAGGCCTGCTCCACCGCGTGACTGTCGTCAGTGGCCACGCACGGGAAGCCCAGGTCGTCGATGGCGGCGTTGACCAGCACAACCGGCAGACCCCGCTCGCGCAGCCGGTAATAGTGGTCGTGCTCGGCCGCGGCCTGCGCGTAGTTGCCGCCGGCGAAGATTACGCCGGAGATGTGCTGGTCGAGCAGCATGTCCACATAATCGGACTCCAGCACCCCGGCGCCGGTGCGGGTGCACAGCACCGGGATGTATCCGCGCCGGGCGAGCGTGCCGGCGACCACCTCGGCGAACGCGGGGAAGATGGGGTTCTGCAGCTCGGGCAGCACCAGCCCCACCAGCCGGGCCCTGTTGCCGCGCAGCTTGGTCGGCTGCTCGTAGCCGAGCACGTCCAGCGCGGTCAGCACACTCGCCCGGGTCGCCTCGGAGATGCCCGGTTTGTTGTTGAGCACCCGGCTCACCGTGGCCTCGCTGACCCCGCAGTACTGGGCCACCTCGGCGAGTCGTCGTGTCATGCGTGCAAGCCTAAGGCACGATCCGTGCAAAGACTTGCACGCATGACACTCCTTCGAGCTACGGGTTGACGGTGATGGTGAACGTGCTGGTGGCGTTTTGAATGTTGATGTAGTTGCTGCTCAGAACCAGATGATTGAACGTCGCCGCACCGACCGCCGGGCCCTGGCCGTCCTCCGGCAGCGGATTGGCCCAGATGCCATAGCCGGATTTGGCGTTGTACTTGTCGCCGCTCTGCTGCGCCCCGGTGATGGTGGTGTTGGTGAAGATGGTGTCGGTGACCGGATACTGCACGGCGCCGTTGACATAATCGGTCTGGAACATGATGCCCGAGTACGTCGGGCTGGTGATCGTCGCGTCGTTGACCCGGATGCCCTGGAACGGGTCAGTCGCGGAGAACGCCCAGAGGGCACCGAATACCTGGTCGCCCCAGAAGTGCCCGCCGTCGCGGACGAGCGAGAAGTTGTTGATGGTGGTCGGCGGGCTGGCCCCGAAACCCGGGAACGGGAATCCGAAGTCCAGCGAGCTGATGGTCAGGCCGGAATAGCACAGGGTGTCGGCCACGGTGAAATTCTGGATGGTGTTGGCGTATCCGCCGTAGACCGCGATCCCGGCGGCCCGCCAGGGCGTCAGCGCGGTCACGTTCTGGATGGTGTTGTTCTTGAGGTCGGCGTTGTATTGGTCGACGGCGGCGAACAACGCGAAGCTGTCGTCACCGGTGCTGCGCGCCTCGTCGTTGCTGATGAGGTTGCCCTGGCTGCCGTTGGTGAGGTTGATGCCGTCGGCGAGCGTGTCCCGGATGCGCATGTTGATGAACCTGGAGTTCTGCACGTTCGCCGCGCCCCAGACCCCGACGACCTGATGTTCGATCCAGACGTTGTCGATGGTGATGTTCGACTGGTTGCGCAGGTCCCAGGTGTGTCCGGGGCCGTCGATGCGCGAGGTGTAGTTGCCGAACCAGGCGAAGCCGGTGAACGAGGAGCCGCTGGCGCCGCTTTGCAGGTCCCAGGCTGTGTCCGTGTTCTCCTGAGCGGACGGGGCGACGAACTGGGTGTACCAGACCCCCGCGCCGACCACGCGGACCGGCTTGCCGTAGACGATCAGTTTGCTGGTCACCGAGTACTGCCCGGTGGGCAGGTACACGCCGGTCCAGGTGCCGGTGGTGTCCATGCGCACCTTGTCCAGCGCGTTTTGCACGTCCTGCTGGCCGAAGCCAGCCGGCACGGTCAGGTGTGCCGGATCCGGGTTCACGACCGGCGCGACCTGTTCGAGGTTCATGAAGTCGATGGCGTATTGGGAGGTGTTCGACGCGTCCTTCTGGAGCTTGATGACACTGCCCTTCGGGTACGACGTCGGGAGCAGGAAGCTCGCCTCGTCGTAGATGTGCCGCGGACCCGCGGTGGGCGAATTGCCCGGGGCGGTCTCGGCGCCGTAGAGCCACGCGTAGCGCGATGTCAGGCTCAGGGGCTGGACGAGCTGGCCGTCGACGTACAGGTTGAGGGTCGCGGTGGTGCCGCCACCGCCCGGTGCGTCCGGGATGGAGAAGCGGACCACGAAGGTGTTGGTGGCTTGCCGCGACGTCCACTGGACATAAGCCCCGGTGGAGTTGAGCGTGACGGCCCGGCGGCCGGACGCTTCTCCGGCGACGTCGCCGATAGTCCTGTTTGGACCAACCACGGTCGCCCCGCCGCCGGCACTGCCGTCCTCGGCCTCATACATGTCGTACGGCATGTTGGCGCCCTGGCCGACGAACAGTGGGGTGTCGCTGGTGTTGTTGGCCTGCTTGACGGACAGCTCGTTGGCGTCGACCGCGATGACGACGTGGGCGGTGTATTTTCCGTTGGCCGCGGTCCACGTGCCGAGGGTGACCGGGCTCGTCGTGACGCCCGCGCCGATCGTGCCCGAGTAGGCCCCGCTCAGCGTGGTGACGGTGTTTCCGCTGGCGTCCTTGAGGGTCAGCGTCACCCCGTGCGAGCCGCCCGCCGAAGCGACAGTGCCCTGATTCTTGATGGCCACGGAGAAGGTGACCGGGCTGCCGGCCGAGGGGGTGCCCGGCGTCCAACCCGCCGATGCGGCCACCAGGTCCGAGCTTTGCACGGGGGTCACCACCAGTGCGGTGGGGTTGGTGTAACTGTTGTTGGTGTCGCTCAGCTCGATGACGGTGTTGGCCTCGTCGACCTTCGCGATGAGCTGGTAGCTGCCCGCACCCTGGGTGCCGACGCTCGCCGACACCGTCGTTTGCGCGCCCGCTGCGAGCGCGCTTACGGCCGCGGTGCCCACTTTCGCCGTACCCAGATAGAAGTTGACGTTGGTGGCGCCCGCGGCAGCGGTGCCGTTGTTCTTCACGGTGGCTGACGCGGTGATGGTGTCGGTTTCCACGGGGGCGGTGGGCGACCAGGACGAGCCGGTGACGATCAGGTCCGGGTTGGCGGCCGGGGTGCCGATGACCTGGAGCTCGGCCACCTGCCCGCCCGGCGCGCCGGAGTTGGACGTGATGGACAGCTGCACGTCGGCGACCCGCGCGCTGACCGGAATGCTCACGCTGTTGCCGTTGGCCGACGGGTTGAAGGTGTACACAGCGGATGAGGACAGCGTGGTGAACGAGGTGGCGTTCTGCTCGCGGCCGAGCACCTGGATCGTCTGGGTCCGGGTGGCCCAGACCGGGTCCGGGTTCAGCTTCACCACGACGGCCGTGACGTCGGCGTTCGCCCCCAACTGCACGGTCAGTGTGCTGGGATAGCCGGCGCCCTCGAAGTACGTGGTGACGTCGTTGTCGTTGGCGTTGATCGGGTAATAGATGTAGGTGTTCGCCGACCCGGTGATCGGCTTGCCGACCGCGAGGTTAGCCCCGCCGCTGCCGGTGCGGGTGACCGTGTTGCTCGAAGCGGACGTGTTGCCGGCAGCGTCGCGCGCCTTGACGTAGTACGAGACAGTCGCGCTGTCCGGCTGGCTGTCGGTGTAGGTCAGCACGCTGCCGCCCACGCCGGTGAGCAGGGCGCCGTTGCGATACACGTCGTAGGCGGTGACCCCGACGTTGTCGGTCGACGCGGTCCAGGCGAGCTTGATCTGGCCGGACTGCGGCTGGGTGTAGCCGAGGTTCCCGGGTGCGGTGGGGGCCTGGGTGTCCCCGGTCTGACCCTGCCGGGTGACGCTGGTGCTGTTGCCGGATTGGTTGCCGGCTGCGTCATGCGCCCGGAGGAAGTAGGTCACCGTGGCGCTGAGCGGCTCGGTGTCGGTGTAGGTCAGGGCGCTGCTTGGCACACTGCTCTGCAATACGTTGTTGGCGTAGATGTCGTATCCGGTGACGCCGACGTTGTCGGTTGCGGCCTGCCACGTGAGCACGACCTGTCCCGGGGTCGCCTCGGTGAACGCCAAGCCGGTGGGTGCGGCCGGCGGCTGGGTGTCCCCAGTGGACGGGCCGTAGACCTCCAGCTCACCGATCTGCCCGGCGGGCCAGCCGGTGTTGGCGGTGATGGCCACCCGGAGATACCGCAGGGTCGCGGCGCCGAAAGCGATGGTGACCGCGCTGCCGGTCGCCGGGTCGAAGGTGTATCCGGCCGAGGCGACGATCGTGGTGAAGTTCGCGTTGTCGGCACTGCCCTGGATGGACAGCGTCTCGGTGCGGGCCTCCCAGCCGGACACCGGCAGTTTGAGCACCACGGTGTTGACGCTGACCGACGCGCCGAGGTCGACCTGCAGCCACTGCGGGAACGCGTTGTTAGCGCTCTCCCAGTAGGTCGAGGCGCTGCCGTCGTTGGCGTTGGCGGCAACGTACGTCTGGGTCGTGCTGCTGGCCGAGGCCACTTTTCCGGCGGCAAGATTCGGCCCGGCGGCTGCCGCTGCGGGGATGGCTGGTGCGACGGCGACGACCAGGGCGGTCACGAGCGCGCTCGCCCACGCCCTGCGTTTGCGGATCATAGTGCCTGCCTCTCGTCCAATGCGGGCGCTGAGCGCCGCACTCGACCGGAGCGGATCGGCGGGCTGGGGGACGGCCAGCGGGCCGGGACGGCCGAGAGGGTCCTGTGGGTTGAGCGGAGTCTATCGTAACCAAGTCGTGTCTTTGCAATACACGATCGAAATCTTGCATTGATCTGGTCGCCATATCTACTGTGAGCGCACCTCGCATACCCGTGGAAAGGATGGACGGGATGTCCGTACGGCTTCTCAGGACGGTCGGGGCGGTGGCGCTCGCGGCCGCCGTCGGGCTGAGCCTCGCCTCATGCAGCAGTAGCAACGACAAGTCCGGCGCCTCCGATTCGAAGACCACGATCGTCGTCGACTGCCCGCCACTCAAGACGGACAACGGCGGCAAGTCCCTTGCCCAGTGGAACGCCGACGTCGTGGCGTTCGAGAAGGCCAACCCCGGTGTCACCGTCAAGAGCATCTCGGTGGGCAGCCAATGCGACAACCCGCCCGACTTCACCGCCCGCCTGCAGGGCGGCACCCAGGCCGACGTCTTCTACGGATATATGACCGATCTGAACCAGGTGCTCGACGCCGGGCAGGCCGAGGACATCACGTCCTTTGTCAACGCCTCGACCGTGCCCTACTGGGACAGCCTCATCCCCAGTGCCAAGACCGCCTTCACCGATGACGGCAAGCTCTACGCGTTGCCCTACTCGGCGTACACGATGGGCCTGGTCATCAACAAGAACCTGTTCAAGCAGGCCGGCCTGGACCCGGCCAAACCGCCGGCCACGTGGCAGGAGGTCGCCACCGCGGCCAAGAAGATCGCGGCTCTCGGCAACGGCATCGCCGGATATCAGGAGTACAGCGCGGGAAACACCGGCGGCTGGCACTTCACCGCCGAGTTGTACTCCCGCGGCGGCCAGATGGTCAGCGACGACGGCAAATCGGCCGCGTTCAACACGCCCGCCGGCCAGGCCGTGCTGCAGAACCTGCACGACATGCGGTTCACCGACAACAGTGTGGGCACCAAGCAGTTGTTGCAGTGGCCGGACCTGCTGACCAACGCCGCCGCCGGCAAGGTGGGCATGTACATCGGCGCCCCCGACTCGATCACCGCGATCGTCAACACGTTCCACGGCAAGTTCAGCGACTGGGCGATGGCGCCGATGCCCGGCGACAACGGCGCGGCCAAGGCGGCCCTCGGCGGCGGCAACGGATACTTCTTCAAAAAAGGCCTGACCCCGGCCCAGATCAAGGCCGGCATCGCCTGGGTCACCTACGAGGAGCTGATGCCCGGCCAGGGCCAGTTCAACTACGTGGCACAGAAGGAGATGGGGCTGCCGGTCGGCCTGCCGCAACCGCAGATCTGGGTGCCCGGCAGTGAGGTGCAAAAGAAGGACGACGAGCTGAAGAAGGCCAACACCAACCTGGACCTCACCGACTACGCGTCGTTCGTCGCCAGCCCCCTCGCCATCAAGCTCGAACCGCCGCAGGCCCAGGCCATCTACGCGATCTTGGATGCGTGCATGTCGGCGGTCCTCACGCAGGCCGACGCCAACATCCCCGACCTGCTGAAGACAGCCGAGTCGAAGGTCAACACCCTGCTGTCCCAATCGAAATGACCACGACCACCACCATGCCGGCGGCTCCGGCGTCCGCACCTCGCACCGGGGCCGCCGCCCGGCCCCGGCGCGACCTGCGGCGCCGGGTCGCGGGCGCCCTCACCGGACATGTCTACCTGATCGGCGCGGTGCTGTGCTTCGCGCTGTTCTCCTGGTATCCGATGGTCCGCGAGTTCATCATGAGCTTTCAGCGGACCCGGCGCGGCGTGACCACCTGGGTCGGCTGGCAGAACTACGAACGGCTCTGGCACGACCCGAGCTTCGCCGCCGCCTGGCGCAACACGATCACCTTCACGGTGCTCGCGCTGGTGTTCGGATACGCCCTGCCGTTCCTGATCGCGGTGCTGCTCAACGAGTTCCGGCACGCCCAGGGATATTTGCGCGTGCTGGTGTACCTGCCGGTGATGCTGCCGCCGGCGTCGGCGCTGTTCCTGTTCAAATACGCCTACGACCCCAGCCAGGCCGGCATCTTCAACTATTTGCTGCACCTGCTTCACCTGCCCGCGTCCGGGTGGACCCAGTCGCGGACAATGACCATCCCCTCGCTGGTCATCGCGTCCACCTGGATGAACGTGGGCAGCGCGATCCTGGTGTACCTCGCGGCCCTGCAGAACATTCCGGGGGAGCTGTACGAGGCGGCCGAACTGGACGGCGCCGGCCTGCTGCGGCGGATCTGGAACGTCACCATCCCGCAGACCCGGCTGATCCTGTCGCTGATGTTCCTGTTGCAGATCGTCGCGACCATGCAACTGTTCATCGAGCCGCTGATCCTGGCCGGCGGCGCGGGCGTGCAGGACTCCGCCACCTCCGTGGTCTATCTGATGTACCAGCACGCGTTCCGGCAGAACGACCTCAACGGCGCGGCCGCGCTCGGCGTCATGCTGCTGGTGGTTCTCGCCGGATTCTCCGCCCTGTACGCGCGACTCGCTCCGAGGCAGGACTAGATGTCACGCACCCTCATCTCGACGGCCCAGTTGCGTCGCAAGCGCGGCCGGCTGGCCTACTGGGGACTGGTCGCCGGGACGGTCCTCGCGTTCACGCTCGTGTTCATCGGGCCGCTGTACTGGATGGTGTCCGGCGGGTTCAAGTCCGCCCAGGAAGTGGCACAGGTGCCACCGACGCTGTTTCCGCAACAGCCCGATCCGCACAACTACGCGGAAGCCTGGACGTCGCTGAGCCTCGGCCGCCTGCTGTGGAACACCGTGTACTACGCGGCCGGTGCACTCGCCTTTCAACTGGTCTTCGACGTGGCCGCGGCGTACGCGTTCTCGAAGCTGCGCCCCGTGCTGGGCAAGGCGATCCTCGGACTGATGCTGGCCACCCTGATGATTCCGTCGACCGTGCTGGTCGTCCCGCAGTACGTGACTGTGATCGACGTGCCGGTCATCGGATGGAACATGCTCGACTCGCCCTGGGCGATCTGGCTGCCCGCGGTGACCAACGCGTTCAACATCTTCCTGCTCAAGCGGTTCTTCGACTCGATCCCCGAGGACTTCATGTCGGCGGCCGCCGTCGACGGCGCCGGCTCGCTGCGCACCTTGGTGTCCATCATCCTGCCGATGTCGCGACCCATCCTCGGCGTCGTCTCGATCTTCTCGGTCACCGCGGTGTGGAAAGACTTCCTCTGGCCGCTGCTGGTCGAGCCGTCCGCCCCGAACCGCACGGTCAACGTCGGCATCTACGCATTCTCGACCGGCCTGACGCAGAACGTGGTGATCGCCGGGGCGGTCATCGCGGCCATCCCCACCATCATCGTCTTTCTGATCTTCCAGAAGAACATCATGGGCGGCCTCACGGCCGGCGGTCTCAAGGGTTGAGGAGCGTTGAAGTGTCAGACGCCGAATGGTGGCGCTCGGCCGCCATCTACCAGATCTATCCGCGCAGCTTCGCCGACGGCAACGGCGACGGCGTCGGCGACCTGGCCGGAATCCGGGCGCACCTGCGCTACCTGGCCGACCTGGGCGTGGACGCCATCTGGCTGAACCCCTGGTACGCCTCGCCGATGGCCGACGCCGGCTACGACGTGGCCGACTACCGCGCCATCGACCCGCTCTTCGGCACATTGCCCGAGGCGGAGGCCCTCATCAGCGAGGCACGCGGGCTCGGCATCAGCACGATCGTGGACATCGTCCCCAACCACTGCTCCGACGCCCACCCTTGGTTCTCCGAGGCGCTGGCGGCGGGGCCGGGGGCGGCGGCCCGCGAGTTGTTCTGGTTCCGGCCCGGCCGTGGCGAGCATGGCGACCAGCCCCCGAACAACTGGCAGTCCATCTTCGGCGGGCCCGCGTGGACCCGTACGACGAACCCGGACGGCTCCGCGGGCGAGTGGTATCTGCACCTGTTCGCACCCGCTCAGCCCGACCTCAACTGGCAGAACCCGAAGGTGCGCGAAGAGTTCGAGGACGTCCTGCGGTTCTGGTTCGACCGCGGCGCCGACGGCGTGCGTATCGACTCGGCCGCCCTGCTGGTCAAGGATCCCGCGCTGGCGGACTTCGACCCCGGCGACCGGGGGACGCCGCATCCGTTCG
>Ga0307516_10009381_pt1 | contig 10918 bp, 12 predicted proteins | sample 19_EM_MG_FD_203310 | JGI IMG/M metagenome (GOLD analysis project Ga0307516, IMG submission 203310) | Populus trichocarpa ectomycorrhiza microbial communities from riparian zone in the Pacific Northwest, United States - 19_EM | ecosystem: Host-associated > Plants > Roots > Unclassified | place...
CTGAACGTGCTCGAACCCGTCTAAAACAGTGAATGCGGGTGGCGGCGCTGGCAGTGCGGCACCAAAGGCCACCAGGCCATCGCAGGCTTCGCAATGTTCGGCGGCGGGCGCGCTCTGGTTCTTCGTGGCCTCGACGGCATGCGACAGCCAGTGCTGAACAGCGTGCTGCTGAGAGAACAGCAGCAGCAGGCCCAGCGCCACATGGGCGAGCAGCCTGCGCAGGTTCAGCGCGTCATTCTTCATCAGGCGTGGCCGTGCGGCGCACGTGCGTTGCGGGACCGCTTGGCCGGCTGCTGGCAATCTGCGCAGCGGCCGTAAAGCGTGAGTTCGTGGCTTTCGACGGTGAAGCCCGCGGGGGCAAGCTTTGCGAGGTTGCCCGGGCACTGGTGCACGTCGAACACCCGGTCGCACACGCTGCACTGGAAGTGGTGGTGGTGCTCGTGCTGCGCCGATTCGTAGCGCGCGCTGTCGCCCGGCAGGTTCACCACCTGGATCTCGCCCGCTTCCAGCAGCAGCTTCAGGTTGCGGTAAACCGTGGCCTGCCCGAGCGCCGACACATCGGCCTGAGCAGCAGCCAGCACTTCTTGCGGTGACAAGGGTCGCTTCGCCGCGTCGATCACGGCGCGGATGGCTGCGCGTTGGCGGGTGGAGCGTTCCATGTCGAAGAGTGGATGCGAGAAGGGCTTTGCGTCGCTGAAGTCGCGATCATCCCATGTTACGATAATGAGAAGCCGTTTTCATTAGCGCCCTTTACATTTTTTAGCCGAACCGATGACGTCCGCCAACTTTCGCAGCCTGTTGATGTCGGGCGTCGTTCGCCGCCTGCTCGGGGCCGCCGTGCTGGTGGGCCTGCTCTGGCTGGCCGTAGCTTGGGCCGTTGGTGAACCCACTTCGCTGACGCTGCAATGAGTGCCGCCATCCACATCGACGACCTCACGCTGGCCTACGGCCGGCACCCGGCTGTGCACCATTTGTCGGGCACCTTCGAGGCCGGCTCGCTGACTGCCGTGGTCGGCCCGAACGGTGCCGGCAAGAGCAGCCTGCTGGCCGCGCTGATCGGGCGCCTCAAGTCGGCAGGCGGGCGCATCTCTCTGCCTGATGTCGCCGCCGGGCGTATCGCCTACCTGCCACAGCAAGCCGAGATCGATCGCGGCTTTCCGATCCGCGTGCTTGACGTCGTGATGCTCGGCCACTGGGGCCGGCTCGGCAGCTGGCGCGAGGCGACACGCCAACACCAGGCCGATGCGCAGGCCGCGCTCGACGCGGTGGGCCTCGCTGGCTTCGAACGGCGTTCGATCGGCGAGTTGTCGGTGGGCCAGTTCCAGCGGGTGCTGTTTGCGCGGGTGTTGTTGCAGGACGCCTCGGTGATCCTGCTCGATGAACCCTTCAACGCCATCGACGCCCGCACCACCGCCGACCTGCTGGGCGTGGTGAGGCGCTGGCACGGCGAAGCGCGCACCGTGGTCGCGGTGCTGCACGACCTCGAGCAGGTCCGGGCGCATTTCCCGCGCACCTTGCTGCTGGCGCGCGAACCGGTGGCCTGGGGGCCGACTGCCGAGGCGCTGTCGGCACAAAACCTGTTTCGCGCGCGGCAGATGGCCGAGGCCTGGAACGACGACGCCGCATGGTGCCGCGACACGCCAGCGAAGGTCGCAGCATGACGCTCGCGGCAGAGCTTCAATCGGCGTTCATTCAGCCGTTCGCGGAGTTCGGCTTCATGCGCCGTGCCCTGGTGGCCTGCATTGCTCTTGCGCTCAGCGGCGGGCCGCTGGGCACCTTGCTGGTGGTGCGCCGCATGAGCCTGGTGGGCGATGCGATGGCGCATGCACTGCTGCCCGGCGCGGCGATCGGCTTCATCTTCGCCGGCCTGTCGTTGCCCGCGATGAGCCTGGGCGGCTTCATCGCCGCGATGCTGGTGGCGGCGTTGGCTGCGGGTGTCACGCGCTGGACCTCGCAGAAAGAAGACGCGAGCTTCGCGGCCTTCTACCTGATTGCGTTGGCTGCCGGCGTGATGCTGATCTCGCTGCGCGGCACCAGCGTCGACCTGATGCACGTGCTGTTCGGCAGCATCCTGGCGGTCGACGATGCGTCTCTGTTCCTGATTGCCAGCGTTGCGAGCGTGTCGCTCCTCGCCCTGGCACTGGTGGCGCGGCCCTTGATCATCGAGTGCTTTGACCCGGGTTTTCTGCGCGCCGTGGGCGGCCGCGGTGGTTGGCACCACCAGATCTTTCTGGTGCTGCTGGTCGCCAATCTGGTGGGTGGCTTTCAGGCGCTGGGCACGCTGATGGCCGTCGGCCTCTTGATGCTGCCCGCCATTGCCGCACGCTTCTGGGCGCACGACATCGGCAGGCTGTGCGCGATCGCAACCGCCTTCGCCATGGCGAGCAGCTACGCCGGTTTGCTGCTCTCGTACCACGCGCACCTGCCTTCCGGCCCTGCCATCGTGCTGGTCGCCGGCGGCATCTACCTCGCGTCGCTGTGCCTGGGCTCGCGTGACAGCCTGCGCAGCCGTTGGTCCGGCATGCGCAGGCATCGGGTGGCGTGATGAGTTCTCGTGTAATCACATCGCGTCGACGTTGGCTGCAGGGCGCTGCCGCTGTTGCCTCATCCGTTGCCTCTTTCTCGTGGCTCTTGTCATCGGCGCACGCGCAAGCGCCGGCTCGCAAGCTCCGCGTGGTCGCCAGCTTCTCGATCCTCGCCGACATGGCGCGCGAGGTTGGCGGTGATGCCGTCGACGTCACGGCGCTGGTGGGCCCGGATGGCGATGCCCACGTCTTCGAGCCGACGCCTGCGGATGTGAAGCGCCTGTCGAATGCGGACCTCGTGATCGTCAACGGCTTGCGCTTCGAGGGCTGGATCGAACGGCTCGTCCAGGTGTCGGGCTACCGCGGCCCGGTGGTCGTGGCGAGCAAGGGCATCACGACGCGCCTGCTCGGTCCGGCGCCCGATCCGCACGCTTGGCAGAGCCTCGCGAATGCACGGCGCTATGTCGACAACATTCGCGCGGCCTTCGTGGCGGCGCGGCCGTCTCACACGGCGCACATCGAACAGCGCAGTGCCAACTACCTCCGGCGTGTGGATGCGCTGGATGCTTCGGTGCGCAAGCGCCTGGGCCAGGTGGCGCCTGCCGACCGGCGCGTGGTGACGTCGCACGATGCCTTCGGCTACTTTGCAGAGGCGTACGGCGTGACCTTCATCTCGGCGGTCGGCTGGTCGACCGGCTCCGAGGCGTCTGCCGCCGATGTGTCGCGCATCGTGCGGCAGCTCAGGGCGCAGAACGTCCGGGCAGTGTTCGTCGAAAACATCAGCGATCCGCGGCTGGTGCAACGCATCGCCCACGAGGCCGGTGCGCGTGTCGGCGGCACGCTGTACTCGGATGCCTTGTCGCCACCCGGCACCGCCGGCGACACCTACCTGCGCATGTTCGATCACAACGCATCCACGCTGCTGGCCGCCTTGCAGGTGCGGGCGCCGTAGCCATGAAACGCCGCGTGGTCCTTGCGCTGCTTGCCGCGTCGTGCGTTGCAGCAGTGGCGCTCGGGGCCACGGTGGCGACTCACATGCTGAGGTCTCGGCAGCAAGCCGATTCAACACCGCGCGTCTATGCCGAGATTCGCTGGGAGGCCCTGATCCCGCCAGACTGGGACCCGATGAAGCGCTTTCTTGCCAGCAACAAAGGAGTGATGGACGACTCCGACGCCAACGGGCAACGCCTCATGCGCGCCATCTGGGACCACGCGCCCACGGTGGACGCGATGGACGAGCGCGACATTCGTCTCACCGGCTATGTCGTCCCGCTCGAAGAAAGCGAAGGCGAGCTGAAAGAGTTTCTGCTGGTGCCTTACTTCGGAGCCTGCATCCATTCGCCACCGCCGCCTGCAAACCAGATCGTCGAGGTCCGGGCTACGCGGCCAGTGAGCGGCGTGCAGTCGATGGACATCGTCTCGGTCAGCGGCCGTCTGAGCGTGTCCAGAGGCGAATCGTCGATGGGCACGACGGGTTATCGCATCGATGCTTCGTTGGTCGAAGCGACTGCTGCGCATTGAGCAGCGCTCGGCACCGGTAAATCTTCTACTTCGGTAAAGCAGTGAGCATGATCTCGTGTGAAATTTTCTCGATGACCATCAGCTCCGGTGCGGCACGCGAAGCGAACTGATGCGCGGAACCGGCAGGGAGCGCGAACCGTCGCGCTGCCCCACCTGAACCGTTTCAAGCGTCAGTTGCGGTCGGCGCGTGGAGCCAGAGCTGCCGCTGGTGCGGAATCACTGGAGGATGTACCGCTGCTCGTGCTGCTGTCAGCGGCAGGGGCTGCAGTCGTGCTGCCGCTTGTGCTGCTGTCCGTCGTTGCAGCAGGAGCCGCAGTGGTGCTGCCACTGGTGCTGCTGTCAGGCGCTCCGCTGGTTGCAGGGGTGGTGCTTGTGCTCGAGCTGTCTGTGGTGCCGGGCGCGGTGGTCGCTGGTGCGGCCGCGTCGCCCGAAGTGGTGCCACCCGACTGGGCATAGCTCAACCCGATGGCCACGGTGGCGGCCACGGCTCCTGCGGCCACGAGAGTCTGCTTGAGTAGCTTTTGCATGTGCGAATCTCCTTCAGTTTGATGTGAACAATTCGTCGCCCATCGATCAAGGTCTGATCGAGGCCGGCGCATCAAACTGGCAAGAGGTGTTCCGTTCGCCGGGGCAGAAGGGCGGGTTGCGTGATCGTCCTACACGGTCGCGCGGTCAGCGGGAAGTGCAGGCCCCATGCCGCGGCGAGGCGTGAAGCTGAGCTGAACGTGTGCTGCAGCGCTCGGGGCAGCGAGCAACATCAGCCTGCAAGCCCCATCGCACTTCAAGACACTGTCGCGCGGTGTTGCCGGCACACCTCGAGCACGACGCCGCGCAGCCATCGGTGTGCTGAATCTCGATCCAGTCGCGGGTGCCACATCTGCGATATGGTGATGCGCTCCGTCGGCACGGGTAGCTCGAACGAGCGCAGTGCGCTGCTTGCTCTCTGGTGTTCGAAGTACGACGCCGGTATCAGCGCCACCATGTCGGTGGCGGCCGCAGTCGACAGCGCGGTGCCGAAGCTGGGAACGACGACTGCGACATTGCGCGTCAATCCAGCGGCGGCGAGCGCGTCGTCCACTGGGCCTGTGATCCGTCCCCGGCGCGACGTGACCACATGGTCGCAGGCAGCATATCGCTCGGGTGTTATCTCGCCGTCGGTCAGTAGCGGATGCCCCTGTCGCACGACGGCGATGAAGTGGTCCCGGTAGAGTGTTTGAACGCGCACCTCGGGGCCGGACTCGTCGAGAACGCCGACGTCGAGATCGATCAATCCCTCGCGCAGCGGGCGCACGTCCTTGTCGGGCTTGGGCGCGAAGCGCAGGCGCACACCGGGCGCTTCGCGTGCGGTGCGTGCCGCGAGCAGATGCGCAAAGGCCTCGATGAAGCCGTCATTGGCCCGCACGGTGAACATGCGCTCGAGCGTGCTCAAGTTCAGGTTGGGGCCGGCCGGCCGCAGTACGGCACTTGCCTCCTCGACCAACTCCTTGACTCGCTCGCGCAGCGCCAGCGCCCGCGGTGTGGGAACCATGGCCCGGCCCGCACGCACCAGGAGCTCGTCTCCCGTCGCTTCACGCAGTCTCGCCAGCGTGCGGCTCATGGCCGATTCGCTCAGACCCAAACGCTCGGCTGCTCTGGAGACGCTGCCCTCGGAGAGCAGGGCGTTCAACGCAATGAGAAGGTTGAGGTCTGCGTCAGTGGGCATGCGCTGAAGCTAGCACGGTTTGGTGAAGCAGGGCAGGCGTCGCATGCATGAACAAGATGCGCACCGCGCTCTGTCTGGGCCGATATCGTCGACCTATGCTGATGTGGCGCGATCGAGCGTGCCCTCTGGTCCCACACCATGCTGTCACCTGTCCTCGAATCCAACTCTCCCATGGACTCTCGCCACACCGAGCCCGGCACGGCGAACGAGCTTGATGGTCTGCCTCTGCCGCAGCGCTACGCAGCCGTCGCCGCGATCCTCGGCGCGGGCGTGCTCGTAGTGCTCGACGGCGCCATCGCCAACGTCGCGCTGCCGAGCATTGCTCAGCAGTTGCAGGCCGCGCCGGCCGACGCTGTCTGGATCGTCACCGCTTATCAGCTTGCCGTCGTGATGTTCCTGCTGCCCGCGTCCGCTGTCGGCGAGAGATTGGGCTATCGCCGTGTGTTCGCCGGCGGCGTCGCACTGTTCACCGCGGCGTCGGTGCTGTGCGCGCTGGCGCCGTCGTTGCCTTGGCTGGTGGCGGCAAGATGCCTTCAGGGTCTGGGCGGCGCGGCGGTGATGCCGCTGGGTCTGGCGCTGTTGCGCTTCACCTATCCGCGTCGATTGCTGGGTCAGGCGATCGCATGGAACGCGCTGGCGGTTGCTGGCGCCACAGCGGCGGGGCCGGCGGTCGGCGCCGGCTTGCTGTCGGTCGCGAGCTGGCCGTGGCTCTTCGCGGTGAATCTGCCGGTCGGCGCGCTGGTACTGGCCGCCTGTGCCAGGTTGCCGAGCCCGCAAGGCACCAGGCTTCGCCTTGACCTCGGGAGCATCGCGCTCAACGCGATCATGTTCGCCGCCTTCGTGCTGGGCAGCGATTGGCTGCCGTCGTCACCGTGGTCCGGAGGTGTGTTGCTCGCCGTGTCGGCCGGCTCCATGGTTCTGCTGGTACGGCGCGAGAAACCGAAGGCGGCACCGCTGATCCCGCTGGATCTGCTGCGGGTGCGATCGTTTCGGTTGTCGATCGTTGCGTCGGTGTGCTGCTTCACCGGGCAGATGATCGGCAATTTGGCGCTGCCGTTCTACTTTCAGCACGAGCTGGGCCTGAGCACGATGGCCACCGGTGCCTTGATGACACCGTGGCCCCTGGCAGTGATGGTGGCTGCGCCGTTGTCGGCGCGCCTGGCCAAACGAGTGCCGACCGCGTGGCTTTGCGCCTTCGGAGGTGGGTGCCTCTCGATCGGCCTGGCGTTGTGCGCCGCTTGGCCGATCGAGGGCGACCCTCGGCTGCCGATGGCCATCTTCACAAGCCTGGCAGGTCTCGGCTTCGGATTCTTTCAGACACCGAACAACCAGAACATGCTGCTCGCCGCGCCGAAAGAACGCAGCGGAGCGGCCGGAGGTGCGCAGGGGACTGCGCGGCTGACCGGGTTGACGCTCGGCAGCCTGCTGATGGGACTTCTGTTCGCGCTGTTGGCGCCACCGCACGCTGTGCACTGGGGTTTGGCGCTCGCGGCGTTGGCCGCATTGGCCGGCGGAGCCGTTAGCTTGTTGAGAAGCCCGGGTGGAACGAACCGGGTGACGCGCCCCGAGCAGGGTTGACTGTGTGCGGCAGTGTCCGCTTAGCGCTTGCCTGACGAGGTGCTTGGGTGGCGGCAACGAGTCAGCAGTTCCACTCTACGCCCCCGTGTTGTCATACAAAAATGCATGGACGCTCAGCACCTTTGAGCAATTCCATTGGAACCCATCCACGCCCAGACTTCCTCCATCGCAACTTCTTTGGAGAGTCAACATGGGAAACAACAGCATGCTGGAAGGTTCGGGCCTGAATGGCTCGATGTGGGTCCGCTGGAGTCTGGCCGCACGCACCGCGGCCGGAGCCGTGCTCGCTGCGGCACTCAGCATATTTCTGCAAATCGGCGATGCGCGCGCGGCACAGGTCAGGGGGATCGACCCGGAGGCACCGGTCATCTCCCGTCAGGAGATCGTGATCAACGCTCCGCTCGCGACGATCTGGAAGATTCAGACCGACATCTCGTCCTGGACCACGTGGCGGCCAACCGTCACGGCAGCTCGCTTCGACGGCGAACTGGCCGTTGGCTCAGCCTTCAAGTGGGAAGAAGGTGGCCTGCAGATTACCTCGACCGTGCAGGAACTCGCACCGCTGCGCCGCATCGTCTGGACGGGCCCCGCGCAGGGCATCAACGCCGTCCACGTCTGGCAGTTCACCGAGACTGCGCAGGGCGTCAAGGTGAGCACCGAGGAATCATGGAGTGGCGAGGTCGTGCGGGCCAACGCGGCCTCGCTCCAACCCCTCCTGGACGGTGCGCTTCAGGACTGGCTGACACGATTGAAGGCCACCAGCGAAGCCAGCGTGTCGAAAACAAGCCGTTAAACCCGCGTGAGCGGCGCCACCGTTCGTGGCGTCGTGACCCCTCGGCTAGAGGCACCGACCGCCAGCTTCGCATTGACTGCCCCTTAAGCCCAGGGGCGGCTCCACTTGATGGAGCCCTTGATAATCAATATCTGACCCCCGCTTGTTCGAGATGCCTAACCTGATCATGGATAAATTGATGCTTCAGCAGCAGGTGCTGGGACGGCTCGCCGAAGACCTGCTGCAAACCGAACAGGCAGCGCGGGCGGCCCATGAAACGGCGACTCACGAAGAAAGCGTTGCCGAAAACAAATACGACACATTGGGTCTCGAAGCTGCCTACCTGGCTACCGGCCAAGCTCGTCGCGCCGACGCCATCCGCCAGGCGATGGCCAATTGGCGCCAATTCCGCCCGCGTCCCTACGACGCCAGCAAAGGCATACAGCTCGGCGCGCTGGTCTGCCTGGTCGATCCAGACGGCAAGCAGCAACAGATCTTTCTCGGCCCGGAAGGGGGCAGCATGAAGTTGATCAGCGGCGCCCAGCTCGTTCAGGTCATCAGCAGCGAAGCCCCGTTGGGCAGGGCCATGCTGGGTAAATGCGAGGGTGATGAGGTGTCGATACAGATCGCTCCGATCCGACAGCAGTTTGAGGTGCTGCGGGTGTATTAGCCGCCAGCAAGTTCACCGGCCGCCTACGCTGTACAGCACGACCCTTCAGCGCTGCACACCCCATCGCCGCACTGTCAGGCGCTCGAGTGTGTCGAAGCCCAGGCTCTCGACCAGCAGCCCGATCAGGATGACGCTGGCGAGGCCGGCGAACACCTTGTCGGTGTAGAGCTCGTTGCGGTTCTGGAAGATGTACCAGCCCAAACCACCCTTGCCGGACGATGCGCCGAAGAACAGCTCGGCCGCGATCAGCGTGCGCCAGGCGAATGCCCAGCCGATGCGCAGGCCAGACAGGATCGCCGGCAGCGCCGACGGCACGAGGATGGCGACCACGTAGCGCAACCCACGCAGGCCGTAGTTGCGCCCGGCCATGCGCAGCGTCTCCGGCACACCCTGGAAGCCGGCGTAGGTGGCCAGGGCGAGCGGCCACAGCACCGAATGCACGAGCACGAACAGCAGGCTCGCCTTGCCGAGGCCGAACCACAGCAGGGCCAGCGGCAGCAGGGCGATGGCCGGCAGCGGGTTGAACATGGATGTCAGCGTCGACAACAGGTCTCGCCCGATGCGGGTGGATGCCGCCAGCGACGTCAATGCAAAGGCCACCACGATGCCTAGCGCGTAACCCTGCAAAAGCATGGAGAGCGAGACAGCCGCCTTGTCGATCAGCTCGCCGCTCGCCACGCCCGCGATGAATGCCTGTGCCGACTGGGTGAAGGTGGGCAGCAGCAGTTCGTTGTCTGCGAGACGTGCGGCCACTTCCCACAGCAGCGCGAGCAGCGCCACGATCACGGTCTTGCGCAAGGCGGCGTGTTGCCACAGGCGTTGCGGCCAGGGCAGCAGGTGTTCGGGCGGCGCGTCGGCCAGCGGTTCGAGCGTGCGCTCGTACTCGGGGCGAACGGGTGGGTTCGCGGCCGTCATGGCGCCGTCCCCTGCGCAGGCTCGTCGAACAGCAGGCCGTGGATGCGCTGGGCTTGCGCCTGGAAGTCTGCACCGCCCAGGCTGTGCAGGCCGAAGTCGTGCGCGTTCAGTTCAGCCCGCACACGGCCGGGCCGCGGCGACAACACGAGGATGCGGTTGCCCACCACCAGCGCCTCTTCGATCGAATGGGTGACGAAGAGCAGCGTGAAGCGCACGTCGTCCCACAGCGCGAGCAGCTCTTCCTGCATGCGCCGGCGCGTGAGCGCATCCAGCGCGGCAAACGGCTCGTCCATCAGCAGCACCTTGGGTTGCATGGCAAGCGCACGCGCGATGGCCACGCGCTGCTTCATGCCGCCCGACAGTTCATGCGGATAGGCGTTCGCAAAATCCGCCAGGCCGACCTTGGCGAGTGCATCGAACGCCCGCTCGCGAGCCTCTTTCTTGCTGCAGCGGCGCGCGGCCAGCAGCGGGAAGGCGACGTTCGCGATCACCGTCTTCCACGGTGGCAGCTGATCGAACTCCTGGAAAACGACGATGCGGTCGGGCCCCGGTTCGCGCACCGCTTGGCCGTCGAGCCGAATCTCGCCTTCTCGCAGCGGCAGGAAACCGGCGACGGCCTTCAACAGCGACGACTTGCCGCAGCCCGAGGCGCCGAGCAGCACGAAGCGGTCGGCGCGGTGCACGTCGAAGCTCACGCGGTGCGTGGCGCGCACCACGCGGTCTTGCGTGGCGTACTCCAGCGTCACGCCGTCGACCTGCAGCAGCGCATGGCTGTGAAGTGCTGGTGCAATGGACGTGGCCGTGCCGCGCGGCGCGGGCGTGGCGCTGCCAGCGTCGGACTCGCGCAACAGAGCAGTGGCGGCGGCATTCATCTCAGTTGGCCGCCGCGTTCTGCGCGTCGTCGAAGAAGTAGTCGAGCGCACGCGTCGGCTTGTTCTTGATCGCGCCCACTCGGTGCATGAACTCGGCCAGTGCGAAGGTGTTCTGCGGTGCGAGCTTGAACTCGACCTCGGGGTTCTTGATGATCTTCAGCAGCAGCGCGCGGTCGATGCCCGACTTGTTGGTGCGGATGAAGATGTCGGCCGCCTTCTCGGGGTCGGCGCGAACCAGCTTTGCGGCTTCGGCCAGCGCATCGACGAAGGCCTTGTAGGTTTTCGGGTTGTCGCGGCGGTACTTCTCGGTGGCGTAGAGCACGGTGGCCGAGGCCGGCCCGCCGAGCACCTGGTAGCTGCTGA
>Ga0307516_10009382_pt1 | contig 10916 bp, 10 predicted proteins | sample 19_EM_MG_FD_203310 | JGI IMG/M metagenome (GOLD analysis project Ga0307516, IMG submission 203310) | Populus trichocarpa ectomycorrhiza microbial communities from riparian zone in the Pacific Northwest, United States - 19_EM | ecosystem: Host-associated > Plants > Roots > Unclassified | place...
GTGATATCTGTACCAGAATTATGTTTTTGGGTGGGTCAGGGGAATGATCGCCATGTGGTCATTCATCCTGCGGCCCGTATCTGGGGCATAGTACGTCGATGGCTGCCGAAAACCCTGTCCTGAGATTAGACGACTTGCACAAGCCTCGAGAGCGACGGTGTGAGCCTGCTTCCAGACCGACAGTTCGACCTCTAGTTCTGAAACCGTGTTTTTTCCAGTTCAACATTGCGTTTAACGCTTAAGGAAGAGAGATCTGGTAGATGGGTTGATTAGCAAGGAAGAGGAGACGGTATATGGAAAGGTTAACTGAGAAGTGAGGGTCTCATTTCCGAAATGTTGCGAAGAATTTATTAATTGGGTATATGCTGGGCACGAAACTGAGAAATGTGCCAGAGGTGGTTGGCCTCCCGGAGGAGTGGCTGATATGGGTAGGGATTAAGTAGGGGGAGGACCCCTGAATATTACACTACATAAAGGCCGTCTCCAAAATCGGACTTTTCTATCCGTCCACATTCTGTCCATTTCTCTGTCCGGATTCCAGATTCGGCATGCTGGGGACGGCTGGGGACGCCATTTGAGGGTAGTATCCAGCGTGGGGCCGGGGGATGGCCTGGACGGGCTTGGGTGGATTGAAGGACTTCGTTATGCTCCAACAATGAAAAAATTTGAAGGGCCACTTCCTCGGTGCCTATTGCGGTGAATTCGGGAACTAGATTGCCGCCTTCGTCGGCAGAAACCTACGAGGAAGAGGCAATTCTGCGGTGTACATACTACGTATGACAAGAACTATAGAGTATAAACGGGACCATACGTCTTGACTATACATAATGATGTAGGCCGACAACTTGGAAACTTGTACTTTGCAACTTCAAATCAGTGTATGTGGAATGGCAGGCAAGATTTACATACTTGAGATTCGTTGTCAATTCAGGCTTTTCGTGCTCTCTTCGGTGGGCTTCTGCAACAAGGATCGTGCATTGGAGTCTTGCGTTTCTCCAGTGTCTTGATAGAAGGCGGTTCCCCAGGACCCGAATCGTTGTATTTGTGCCTGATGAACGAGAGCGATGCGTCACTCTTGTGGATCGTGTCAATGAGTTCGATGACGCCGTCCAGTATCGCCTATTCTGGTGAAGGGGAGAATGGGCGGCGGCTCATATTGAATGAGAGGAATATAAACAGGAGTTGTTCGGCTGCAAGTCGAGGATGTGCTCAGGCGACTATAGCCGAGATGACTGCAATGCCGTCCAGAGCGTGGTTTGTACGCGCCCCCCACACTCACCAATGGATTCGTCTTCATCCACACCTCCGTCCGCGTACTCCAGATGGCGCCTATCCCCACATCGTCAGTACCATTCCGCATCGCGTCTCGGACTTGTTCTTCAATGTTACAAGAGACGCCAATGATAGTGTCCTTTGGCGGGAGACAGCGGGCTTCATGAATGGACATGTCTATCTGTCCAAGATGGACCCGCGTGCGTTGGTAGTGGGGTAGCGGCGATGCGATCATTGGCGGTCAAAGGCATGTTGTATTGGTCACAAATGGACTTCGTCTGCAAGGCTATTTGGACTCTGGAGGAACTGAGAGGGCCTTGAAGGGAGTCGTTTGGCGGAGGAACTTCTTCCAGTAAATCCGAGTAGTGTTGCGATTATCAGGAATGTCAGAATGTTTTTTTGTTGGTATGTGTCCTCACCTTTCCTGGAGGGGGAAGATTCGTCGAGTCCCATGCGACCACGACGTCGTCCATGCATCCCCGTAAACCTCTACCGCACTCCACCCGGCTTATCAGCTCCCAAAGTTTTCGCTGGTCGCGTCCCAGACAATTTACTACATCACGGCAATGGCCGGTAGGTGATTGATGCAAGATTTGCAATTATGCCTCCCCACAGCGCAAACAAGTAACGACGGTGCCTGGTCGGACCGTCCGTTCGCTCCCCCTCAGGTTTACTTCCAAAGCACACGAGGCGATGCACATAACTTTAGAATGGCTCTCAGCCAGCTGAGCAGGCTCAGGAATAAATACATCGAGTACTTATACAAACATTTACTTATCCATCCCGATTCCCAACTCCCATCTTACAGTCCACTATCAACCAGGCGGGACAGTATCCAGTCTTCGCTCACTCTGAATCACCACCGCTCCTTTGTGTAATCAGCTTTATGCATGTCCACTGTAACTCCAACGTTGTGAACCTTATACATCATGTGGCCTCTGAAACTTACCTCCTTGGAACTTGCATGTGCCTACTTTGAAAAAGTAGCACCTCGTCGTCTGAGGGCATTGATGCCCGTAGCAACACATATCACCCCAAGGGCAAGGTTCATCTATGCGGTATTAGAAACGGCAGACGGAGGTAAAACATCGCTGCACCTTTATTAATAGCGGGACATGGTGACTTCTTAGCATTTTGTTTAATTTCTTCAATGTGATCTTCGTTCAGTAGGTAGTCGTGTCCGTATTTGCAGTCAGCGCCGTGTTTGCAGTTCGACAGATAAAATAAGGTGCACGGTGGGGGTTTATCTGAAAGGAGGAATATGAATACACCACCATCCACAAACAGGAGTGTCACATACGCTTCGACAGGGGCTAGAAATGGGCCGTCAGGTGTGCTCATCAAAGTGGATGATCGATCGTAGCTTACCAATCCTGGGATGATGTGCTTCGAGCCCATACTCGGACGTCGGGCCGGGATGTCATCCTCGCTTGCGGAGCTCCCACCGTAATCGAGTTCAGGCGTTGAACCACGCTTTCGACCCTCTCGGAGAGCCAAAGAGTAGGTCGGCACGACCGTAGATTGAGGAGGAGAGGCAGAGACTGTAGAATATCGGTCCATCTCCGAGAATACCGAGGTCGGGGTTAGGTCAAGACGTGGGGAAGGGGGCCCAAGTCCTGGAGGGCTGGTCCAGGTGCGTGGGACAGTGAACTTATTGGGTGAAAATAGCCCCTGTATGGTCAACGCCGGGAGGTCCAGCTCAGCGAAACCAGCAGCCATCTCGTCATAGCTCTTCAGGAGAATCAGCTTCTCTTTGTATCCATTAGTAATATGCGATCTCAGGCTGGTCACATAGCCATTGTCGTGGCAGCCTGGCTCAATTAGAATTCGAACGAATCAAGTCAAGGAAGAATAACCAAGCCTCACCGCCGAAAATAATCTTGTAAGCCTGGGGTAGCTGAACGGCATCCTGAAGATGGGCTGAAAGTAAAGATTAGGAAAAGGGCGAGATTAAAATGGAAGAAGGGCACTTACTCTTGATCTTTGCATCTGCGGCTTCTTTGGCGTTTCCAACATCCACGACCAGAAATCGTTCGGCGGCCTGGTTGAATCCCATGAGGAAGTCTTCAAATTTACTCTTTACCACAGAATTTGTGGCCCGCCCAAGGGCATCCATAAGGCCTTGCTTGTTGAGAAATAGATGAACGGAAAGTTGATAGGGGTTAACTCCATATTTTGTAGTGACGTATTTGTGGATGTTCTCGGACAGGGATTGCGCAGCCTCCTGACCACCTGTTTTGCCTCGTTTTATGAGATCAAGGGAGAAGATGGCGCCGTCCCCGTCGAGGAGAGTAACGATTCGGAATCCTGTCATTAGCTGTATAACGCCTGAGTGACTGTGTGGACGATCGGAGAACAGGAGAACCTTAATTTGATTTTGTGCATCGTTTAACTGGCTTTCAACGCTGTTGTAGGCTTTCTTGTAGACGTTCAATTGGTGTTCGAGTTCAGCTATCTTGTTAACATTGGTTGCCTCCTCTTGGAGCAGATTGCCGACTTCATCTGGAAAGGAGGTTGAGTGGAATAATAAAGAATGGAAGAACGGGTGTAAGCACTTTGAAATTGGCCGAACAGCGTCCAACTGGGATTGATTAGAGAGGAATGGAGGGAGTGGCATCTAAGCGACGTACAGGGGGTGCGATGAGCCGGGGGTCCGAGAGGCATTCACGTTTGGATCGACGGACATGGTGAGATGGGTGAGAGAGTACTCAAATGTTCACCGGATTCGGCAGGGGCATATAACGTGTGGTGTGGCGCTTAATGAGGAGGCTGCGCTTCACGTGACCCAACACGACGCGTTCCGAACGATCGCGTCTCGGACCTTATTCTTTTTTCTTTCTTTTCATGTCAAACATTTATGCTTCTCTCCAAGTTTCTCCAAAAAAGAAACGATGTCCGCCCGAATTTCATGATGATGACAACACGTTCACCCCCAAGAAACTCCGCACCGCGTACGCCCCTTCCTCCCCAATGCCATTTCCTCGTACTGACTGGGTCGTCAAGGCCACCCACTCCCCCCCAGACCGCCTCCCGTTCTTCCCGCTTAACTAACCGTTCCGAGCTCCCAGCTCACTTATCCCGCCTTTACACCATTCAAACTGCTCTACAGCACGCGTTGTCGCACGCCTTGGCAACCTGCGCCGTCTCTCCAGCCTCGGACACCGGCCTCGTCCGCAATGTCCTCAACCACATGTCTCTCACCACCTACACCGGACTGACCACCAAATTCGACGTCGACGATCTCCGCCGACTCTGCTGGTTGTGGGAATGGGACGGCAACGTGCTTCCCGAGACCAAACCGAAAGCCGTTGTCGCAGAAGAAGAAGAAGACGACGAAAACCCTTTCTTGATCGACTCGTCCCCGACTTCTGCTCCGTCAACAGACTGGACGAGGGGCGCGATGGGTCTCGTCATCAGTTCTACAACCCATTATTCAAAACGCGACAGGAAGCGCGTCCCTGCTTATGGAATCGGTATTGAGGTCGAGATTGACATTGACAAGGATATGGGAGGAGGTATGGCAGCCGTGGCACGCTGGACCACCGCCGCCGAAACCCGCCGCTCAGAATTCCATGCCAAATTGAAGAGTTGGGCCAAGGTACGTAGACTCATCCATTCATTTATCATTGTTCTGACCAGACCCGTCTCCTCAGCTGCACCGCGATACCTCTTCCGTCCCCCAAATTCCATTGGCCGACCTTCCCGAGATTGCCATGCCTGCCAAAATATCGGCCCTCACGCGTACCTTGGCCTCGGCGTCTCCCAAAGGTGCCTTGTCATCCCTCTCTCTTCCCGGCCCACCCTCTTCTCCCACTCGTTCGCCGACCAAGTCTCCCGTCAAGCGTGCCATCCCCCAATTTGCCGTTCCTCTCTCCATCACCCCTTCTTCGTCCAGGATCCTTTCCAAGAATTCAGTTCCATTCCCCCAGACCCCGTCCCGTCGCGCTCAAAATGCAGAGCCTTCCACCCGTACTCCAACTACTTCGATCACATCTGAATCCTCGTTCGATCCGTCCACTCCCGTCCATCAGAAAGGCAGCAAGGCAACCACCGTGCCGCAGACACCCACCAGTTCCCGTCGCCAAGCTCTGTACGAGCGTATTCGGCAGCGGTCCCTCACGGCATCGCCTACCAAGGCTCACAGCAGCCAAGTCTCAGGAGGAAAGCTGACTCGGGAGCAGATTGCCAAGATGGGACAAGACGAAATGAGACGACGTTGTCTGTTGGGTCGCCTGGGTGGTGTTGCCGAGAGCGTTTGGATGTCAGTGCTTTCTACGCTCACGATTACCAAGCCGCTCATCTTTTCTACGACAGGCTTTTCTCTGCTCCAGTGGCGGGTTCATCTGCAACGCCTACTACTCGGAAACGCCGCGCGTTGCCGACTTCTGAAGTGGTCACTGCTGTTATCAAGTCCTCTCCTGTCCCCATTTCGTCAGCAGAAGCGAGCGAGTCGCTTTCGATGCTGACGAAGCTCTGTCCCTTCTTTATAAAAGAACTCAACATCGCAGGCGATGAATGGTTGGAAATGCCTGCTTCACATGCTGCCCTCGAGGCGACGCCCACCAAGAAGAAGCCTGTGGCACCACCAAGCCCGGGAAAACACACGAATGTTGAAGAAGAACTCGTGACCAGGAGTCCGAGAAGAGTCAAGCGAGAGGCTGGGGGCCTCCGCGAAGTGAGGGAGATTATTCGAAAGGAACTGGAACTCCAGGACTGAAAACATCTATTGCTGTATTTACTTAAATGTCTGTGCTTGTTCCGTTTTGTATCTACTACATACTCGATTTGTCGAATATATCCTTCCACTTGAATTATCGAGGAGGCGACTCTGTCGCTCTGAATATCTCGTCCCAGATATCGTCGAGATGCAAGAAGAGCGAGTAGCGATTTCCATCGACATGTTTTATCCCTGCCGATTTGTATGCGGTGGCCAACCACCGTGCCATATCCTCCGAGGACAAAAAGTCGCCTCTGGAAGAAATGACGAGCACCGGACACGTATTCACTGCGTCTTCAGGTCGGGAACCTCCCCACCCGAAATGATAAATCGCAGGAATGTCGAGAAACCCCTGCCACGAATGCGCAACGCTGCTCGTCAGCACATGCGCCATCTCCCGCTCGAACTGGCCTTCAGCCATCCCATTGTCCTCCATCCACCGCACCAGCACCTCGCGCTCCTCGTCGTCCATGAATTGGGTGAGGGTGTTCCGGACGTGGATCTCGGCGGCGGCTTCAGGGGAGAGGTGGCGGTTCATGTAGATCTTGGCGAGGTGCATGACGAGGTTGAAAGGGGCGTACCGCGCTGGAGGGCCAAACATGAGGTAGTTCTGCCACGACAGCGTCCTGGCGTAGGCCGTGTGGCAGTGGGGAGGGGAGAGCGGCGCGAGGAGGACGAGGGCGACGATCTGGCGGCCGAGGGGGAAGATGTGGTGGGGTAGGCTGTGGAGGATCTGGGCGGGGACGGTCCCGAAGGAGTGGCCGCAGAGGTAGAGCCTTAGGTTGGCGGTGGTGGGGTGCAGGTGGGTTACGAGGCATGTCATGTCTGCCGCGAGGGTGGCGGGGTAGGCTGTGGAGGGGGCGGGCATGGGGGATGATTTGCCCCAGCCGGGGAGGGAGGGCGCGATATAGTGGAGATTATGTTCGAGGAGGACGGGTGGGAGACGGGCGGCGTATCCGACGCTGAAAGCGCCGTGGAGGAAGAGGACGAGGTCGGAGCTGGAGGTGTTTCCGTTGTCGGCATAGGCGAGGGTGCGGCCGTCTGGGAGGGAGAGAGACTTGTCCTCGACGTGGATCATGGTGGAATGAAGAAACCATCGCAAGAGTTCCTGAGCACGCGAGGGTTTAAATGTCGAGTCCTGTGAGATCCAATCATTCAGTACGTAATACGGGCCTCCCTCTCAAACTGAACACAGTCCACCACCCGACCCTCTTTTCGGCTGGCCTCCGCAGCAAAAACGGTCAAATGACTCTTTAGCACCTCTCCCACGTCTGTCCCCATCACCTCCTGTCTCCCCGTCGCCACAGCCTCCACAAACGCTCTCATCAGCCCCAGATCTCCGCCACCGTGGCCGCCTCCCTCCTCGTTCTTGGGGCTGTGCTTCTTTGTGCTTTTCGTTCTGAAATCGGTAACAGTAAACATGTTCATATCACCCACGATCTCGCCGTGTGTAAAGTGCAGTCTTGTCTGCCGCTCGCAGATCAGGGAAGTATAGGCCACCATGGTGAACGATGCCGTGCGGCCGTCCGAAAACTCGAGGTTCACCACTTGATGGTCACACACGTCGTTTTCACTTTCATACACGCATTGACCGTAGGGTCCTGTTTTGAGTGCTTCAGCTATGTTTTCAATGTCCGGTATGCCGTCCACGAGTGTGGACGCGGGCCAAGCCGTGTTTCCGCGCGAAACGGGCTCATAGTAAACTAGCGATATAAATCAGAACATTGACGATCTTTGTATTTCTTTCTTACTTTTCTTGGCGCTATACGGACATTCCTTTTCTATGGGACAGTCCAAGCATCGCGTAGCTGATCCTGCTGCCGGAGGTTTCGCAGACTTGCGGAAATGTGTAAGCGATCCGAATGAGGACACGCGCGTCGGTGTCGACGGAGAGAACCAATGACAGAGGATATCAATATCACTAAAACGGAGAAGCAGATCATCTTTGACACCAAACGATCTACTCACTGGCAACTTTTGGTCATCAGGGAGAAGGAACTACTCTCCTCTTTCGACCAACTACCTCGGACGAACGAGTGAGCAAAGTGGTAGTAGCCAACTGGTTCGATGTGAACGATATTAATGAGGTCTCCAAGAGAACCAGAGCGGATGACGGCAGTCAGCTCCTTGTTGTACGGCGAGTATCGCAAGACTACAAAGACGAGTGGTCGACCCAGTTCGCATGAACGGAGAGATATTTACCATGACCCATGCCAAAGATCGTTCCGGCCTTCTTGATGGCAGTCTCCATCTTGATGCAATCCTCGGGGGTTGTGGCCATCGGCTTCTCGCACAGAATGTGATAGCCCTGCTCTGCGAAAGCGGTCGCGACTTGGAGGTGCAGACTGTCCTGGACCGCGATGACGACGGCGTCGGCGAGACGTTTCCCGATCGTGTTGATGGTCTCTGCAGAAGCGGCATGGAGATCCTGCCATGTAGTGAACACGAGTGTCTTGTCTACATTGTGATTTTTGGCCAAGATCTGTCGTGTTTGCGGGCGGGGTTCAGCGATGGCGACGATCTTGCAGAGATCGGGGCATTCCGATACGTAGCGAGCATACGCCTTGGTGATAAGTGAGGGGTAGGGTGACGGAGCGACGGTGGAGGGACCGACCTTTCCGCGCTGTCCGCATCCAATGACGGCAAGGGTCACTGGGTGAACGGCGGCATCAGGCTTTGTGGGTTTGCGCCAGACAGCCTTGGCGTTTGCAATGATGGTGGCCATGGCGGTGACTCTCTGATGCCACGAATCCTCCCGCGTCTGCTCGAAAAGATCGCCCAGAGCAGCACCCCGCCCCACGCCTGGGAACACTTCCACCTCCCCCGCCAAAAACCCCACTCTCTCTACAAACCCGTCCCGCCCCGTCCGTCCTTCCATCCCGCCGACCACCCCAGCTCCCTCCTCCTCGCTTCTCCAGAAACCAACCCCATAACCGCCTCGCGCGTCCATGTCCGCCACAAATCCTTTCCCCCTCGCATATCCCTCCCCCGACGCCTCAAATCCCGTCCCCCTGAACACGACCGTCCCAGAGCAATGACCAGCTACGAGCGTCGTTGGTCGTCCAATCCCTATCGTACGTGCCCCTCGCCTCATCACACACATCATTCAGGAATTCTCCAGTCCGAATGCTCGCGTCTCCCATCCGCAAATGCATCGCGACCGAACGTTACCTCCCCACTGGTTTGCGATTCCCTCCTCCTACGCCCGTCTTTCTCAGCTCCTGCCCAGATTTCCTCATCCGCCTCGCCAGGATGCGTCTACCCCCAGACCTCGTAGACCCAAAGCAGAAACGCCACCCAGACTCTACCGCTCTCATCCCAGACGGCCTCCAGCATCCTAAATTCACCGCTCGCAAGTCAGGAACAGCTCTCTACGTTTTTTGCAACAAGGCGGCCATCTCCCGCCTGGCCGAGCGCAGCGCAAAGCACCTCGCCGCTCGCAAGATCTCTGTGCATGCCCTTCTCGCAGAACAGGTCGCACACCTCCTCCGCGTGCGTGTCCTCCAGGAACTCGAGCTCCTTGGGGACCAGATGGAGCATTCCGTCCGTCAAGTACAGTCTGATGCCAGGATCTTGCGGCGGCTCACACGCGAAGAATGGAATGCGATCCGCGAGACGGGTGTGATACCCTACCCCAGCGCCTTGGCCGTGCTTGTCGTTCCCCCTCTCCAAAGGGATCCAGTCACCAAGAAGAGGCCAGAGCCGTCAATGTCCACCTCCCCCATCATTGAAGACAATCCTGCAACTCCAGTCAAACCTCCACTGCCCATGTCCACACTTCACTTTCAATCCGTGGACCACCTGGGCTGTGACGTGCTTCCACAAGGTCAGATACCACTTTACAATTGTGTTCCGCTGTATCCTCTGCGGCCGCAGCGTGCAGCCCTCTTTCATCTTCTTACCCGACTGCTTGCCATCGAACACAAATCCCACAAGGCATTTAATAAATCCAAGTCCCTGCAAGACACACGAGCGAGCCACGCTTTCTTGCTCAGTTCTGATGCAGAGACGGTCCAACGAGGAGACGCAGCCGCAGTCGCGATTGCGTTGTGGAGGTTGAGGATGTTCGAGGGTTGTGCATAAAAAAGTATACAGTAGGATAATTACACCTCTGAATAGTAGGATGCATCAAGATATTCCATTGGTCATACTTCCACAGCCATGGGTACATCGTCTATTTTCTTCGCCTTGAACGTCTGCAATATCGGCGCACCCAGAACCTCATGACCCTCCCAGAACTTGGGCAGTTCGTTCCCGGGTACAAAGAGCCTTTCCACCTTGTCTTCGGTGATGACACACATGCGGATAACACCACCCGAGGAACCATCGCGCGACATTGCCAGCGCCAATGCTGATTTTCGACTCGGTAAACAGAACAAGGGCGGAAAATGAAGGGAAAAACACACTGTTCTTGACAAAGTTGATCGTTTCGTCTCTTCCCCAGCCTTCGCGATATGTGGCATCGCAGTACCCATACACGTACGTCGACCCGGAACCTGTAAGCACATGGGTACTTTTGGTCAAGAACATGACAGATGAACGCGTACCTCCGATCGCCCAGGGTTGGCGGAACAGACCCCCACCGAGAGGGATGTTGAATACACTGGGTCCATTCTCCTTGTCCCAGCCAGCAACGATGATGCCCGCGCTCAATGCATCTTTGTTTTCGTAGCATAACCGCTGGAAGATCGCCGCGGCTGTGTGAACAGAGGGATGTTTCCCCGCCGATTGACTAGACTCGAGGGGGTCAATGGACTGGTAGGGTTGAAATTTTTGAACGCTGCGTACCTGTACATCTGGAGGTTGTAATGGACTATGTCTGCGACGGCCTGCGTGTCTGCTGCTGAGCCAGAACGGCAGCAGTAGATTCGATCGTGGACGTATGTCAGTTTGTCGGTGACACGATTGGCCTGGGGGACGGTGTATC
>Ga0307516_10009383_pt1 | contig 10914 bp, 14 predicted proteins | sample 19_EM_MG_FD_203310 | JGI IMG/M metagenome (GOLD analysis project Ga0307516, IMG submission 203310) | Populus trichocarpa ectomycorrhiza microbial communities from riparian zone in the Pacific Northwest, United States - 19_EM | ecosystem: Host-associated > Plants > Roots > Unclassified | place...
GCGAGTATTTGCTGCGATGTTCCGTGCCTTGACAGCCAGCGTAACCACGGTGCCATGACACGCGTCGTCCGGATGCCATTTGCCCTGACACGGCTGCGTCCAGAAGGAAAATGCCCTGACACGGCTGTGTCCAGAAGGAAAATGCCCTGACACGGCTGCGTCCAGAAGGAAAATGCCCTGACACGGCTGCGTCCAGAAGGAAAATGCCCTGACACGGCTGCGTCCAGAAGGAAAATGCCCTGACACGGCTGCGTCCAGAAGGAAAATGCCCTGACACCGTGCGTCCAGAACGAAAATGCCCTGCCACGCTCCGTCCGGTAAGCAAATGCCATGGCGTACTGCGTCCGGACGCACGGTGCCGTGGCGATCTGCGTCCGAGTTAAGCAGGTTGCGTCTGAAACGTCCAGAGCGTCTAGTGCGTCCGGACGCTAAGGACGCAATTTTTTTTTTTCCTGATGAACGAGGTTACCTCAACACAATCCTACGACGATTCGGACTGATGGATGCAAAACCGGCTAAGTCTCCACTTGATCCTCAGACAGATCTGGCTAACACCCACTGTGAGGACAAACTGGTCAACTGCAAAGAATACCTGTCAATGGTGGGATTACTCATATATGCGGCACTTGGGAGTCGACCAGACATTGCCTTCAGTGTTACTGTTCTCAGCCGATACAATGTCCAACCACTCAAGATGCATACAACGGCTACCAAGAGGGTTTTACAATACCTCAAGTCTACATCGGAATTCCGAATTCACTACTGAAGGCTCCCATCCTACTCACGATCAGACACACCCTCTATCAACATTATTGGATATACCAACTCGGATTGGGTAGGAAACCTTACAACTCGCAAATCTGTTGGAGGATGTGTGTTTGGCCTGGGACACACCGGCGCCAATGAAGAACTCATCATGTCTGAACTGATTCATTGGCAAGACAAGTCTCAGAGCGTTGTAGCGCTTTCAACGCTCAAAGCTGAATACATTGCCTGTTTGCACTCCATCAGGGAAAGCCTCTGGCTCAGCCGTAAGATGAAGGAGACAGCAGGAGGAATGGAAGTAAAGATTGTTGATGGACTGGTACCAATTGGATATGACAACCAAGGCGCCATTAAATTGATCACCTCTGGAGTTGTACGGTAAAAGTCAAAACACATTGATGTAAAATATCATCATGTTTACGACGAACAGATGAAAGGCGCAGTTAAGTTCCAATACGTTACCTCAGAGTCTAATCCTGCCGATCTGCTGACGAAACCTCTTGCTGTTCCCTGACAAGAACAACTATTGCAACTCACCGGTCTCACTCCATTCGGCCCAGACGACGGAGAATCTGAATACGATGAATGAGGCTGATCTTAAAAAGGAAAAAGGGGGTGCGGTTCTTTGGCAAAGAAAAGGGGGTGCGGGTGATAAGGAATTGGAAGAGAAAAGAAGATTTCTTTTGTTGAAGCATGTTCTTGCATCCTGTCGGCAAGCATGAGTCGGCACTCTTTTTCCTACTAGCAAGTGTTTTTCCCATGAGGTTTTCACTGCACAGGTTTTAATGAGGTCGATGAAGATTTAATAGGATTGTTCTTGATTTGGTGGATTTCTGTTTGGTACGGAGCACAAGAAGAGGGGGTGTGTTGGAATTGCTTCTCACTGCTCCGGCGTGGCATGCCAACGGAAGTGACACCACATCAAAGACAGCAGCAGCCAGGCTGTAGGGAGTAACGCCATGGCAACGGCAATGGCAAGGGGATCCTGGTAACGATGGCTTGGCATTCTTCCATAGCAGCGTCTTTCGCACTCTTTCTTCTACACTCTTACATACTTCTACATAGCAAAAAGGAAAAAAGATACTTGTTACGTCTAACTCAAGCGATTTCATCACCCATCAACAATCAAATCATCTCGTTCTTTCTCTGTACTTGTGAAGACTCTCAAAAGAAAACGGTGCTCAGGCAATCTTCAACAGAGTCTAATCCTGCCGATCTGCTGACGAAACCTCTTGCGGTTTCCAACACGAACAACTATTGCAACTCACCGGTCTCACTCCATTCAGCCCCGACGAGAGAGAATCCGAATACGATGAATAAGGCCAATCTCGAAAAAGGAATAGGGGGTGCGGTTCTTTGGCAAAGAAAAGAGGGTGCGGGTCATAAGGAATTGGAAGAGGAAAGAAGGTTTCTTTTGTTGAGAATGTTCTTGCATCCTGTCGGCAAGTGTGAGTCGGCACTCTTTTTCCTACTAGCAAGTGTTTTTCCCACAAGGTTTTCACTGCAGAGGTTTTCATGAGGTCGATAAGGATTTAATGGGATTGTTTTTGATCTGGGATTGTTCTTGATTTGGTTGATTTCTGTGTGGTACGGAGTACGAGAAGAGGGGGTGTGTTCGAATTGCTTCTCACCGTTCCAATGTGGTGCACAACAGAAGTGACACCGCAGCAATGGTGGCAGCAGCAACGTAGAGAGCAACGCCATAGCAACAGCATTAGCAAGGGGATCCTGGTAATGATGGCTTGGCATTCTTCCATGGCAGTGTTTTTTGCATTCTTCCTTCTTTACTTTTAAAATACTTCTCAATAGTATAGAAAGATACTGAATGCACCTATCATAGCCATTCCATCAAAACGTTAACGATCAAATCATCTTGTCTTGCCTCTCTCTTTTATCTCTCCCTCTCTACTTGTGAAGACTCAAAAAGAATGGTGATCGGGCAAACTTTAACAGTACCAACTGCTCTTGATATGGTAGCTACACTATGTACACCTTTAAAAACATTTCCAGCATGACGTTTGCCTTTTCCACTTGTCCATCTGATTGCAGGTGATAGGCTGTCGACATTCAGAGTTTAATCCCAAGTAGGGTGTATAGTGCTTGCCAGAATTTCAAGGTGAATCTAGTATCTCGGTCCAAGACAATTGACAATAGGAGTTCTCGGTTCCTGATGTATCTCTCAATGAATGCCTCTCCAAATGTTTTGACTGTAAACTTGGCTTCTTTGACTGGGATCCATCAAGCCCTCTTCGTCAATGGGTCAATAATAGTGGCTACAGCATCATATCATCCTTCTCCAGTGGGAAGCTTGGTGATGAAGTCGATATTAACTCTTTCAGTACGTTTTATAGGTATCAGGAGTGGCTGGAGGAGTCCATAGGACCTGGCATTTTTATGCTTCACCTGGTGGCATACATCACATCCAGCCATCCATTCTGCGATCGTGTCTATCTGTCGTGGCCAATGGTATTGTCATGCAACTGCGGTAGCAGTCTTTTCGACATCAACATCTTCTTCTCCCATAATAGTATCATGTGCTTCTCGAATTACATCTGCCTGTAAAACCCAAGGAATTCAGAGCATTTCTCCTGAGGCCTTATGGAAAAGGAGTCCATCCCACAGTAGATATCTCTTTGCCCATTCCCATATTTGGCGGCTTCTCCTAGTATTGGTTGTCATAATATCTTTCCCAACTCCACTGCTTTTGTGACACTGGGACATCCGGTCAACATCGGAGTGATGGTAATATCGAACTAGTCAGGTTTCTCAATAGTCACGAAGGAGATGGGGTGCACGCAGTCTTCGCCAATGTTCAATTATTATACAAGAATATCTTCCCCAATGACCCTCCTTCCAAGTTCACCCACTGTTAGGGGATTCACAGCGAATAATCTAAAGGGTTCAGTTCAATATCTGCAGTACCCGCTGGCTGCAGCTTGAGTGACAGATCGCACGTGGCTCCGCGGCAACGGCTTGCTCGATGGATCGCTCGTGTATCGCTTTGGTAGATGGTTGGGATTGAGACTTGCCTGGCATATTGCCCGATGGCTCGCTCATATCACTTCGGCAGATCGTTCGGATTGAGATGGGCCCGGCATCTTACCCAATGGCTCTCTCATGTATCGCTTCGGCGGATGGTTCGAGGCGGACCCGTCATCTTACTCAACGGCTCGCTCGTGGCGCTTCGGCGGAGGATTCGATTCGAGATGGGCCCAGCGTCTTGCCCGATGGCTCGCTCGTGTTGCTTCGGCAGAGGATCGGATGGAGACGGGCCCAGGTTCTTGCCTGGTGGCTTGTTCGCACTGGTCCACTTTGGCGGATCGTTCGACGCATTCGGTGACTGCCAAACAGCTCGCATGTCAACTGCCTCATGGGTAAGATAAGGTAAGGAATACGCTCACACACCAGACCCTCCTGGGTGCGGGCCGGAGCCCGTAGCTACTCGTTCTAGTCTGTCTAATGATAGGATTCCGCCCAATGGTGTCACGGACCATGCCATTCCCTCAGCTTATAGCTGGGTTCAACTCACAACCCCACATCAGCCCTTGGCTATAGCCTTAGGGATTATACCCTCAACGGGGGTCCTATCAGTGCCGACTGACGTGTTACCCATCAGACCCCTTCCTATCTCCCGTCTAGACTCTCGAGCCCCTTATGTATTCTTCTGTCTCCTTCCCAATCGACTGTCGTCCCACTTGCGGCGCATAGGCGTATCTGCGCTTCGGTAGATCGTTCGGTTCAGTGGCTTGAGATGGATTGCTCGACAGATTGCTCGGCAACTGCCTCATGGGTAAGGTAAGGTAAGAAATACGCTTACACACCAGACCCTCCTGGGTGCGGGCCAGAGCCTGAAGCTATTCGTCCTGGTCAGTCTAACGATAGGATTCCGCCTAATGGTGTTGCGGACTACACCATTCCCTCTGCTTATAGCTGGGTTCAATTCACGACCGCACCTCAGCCCGTGGCTACAGCCTCGGGGATTATACCCTCAATAGGGGTCCTATCCGTGCTGACTGACGTGTTGCCCATCAGACCCCTTCCTATCTCCCACCTAGACTCTCGAGCCCCTTATATATCCTTCCGTCTCCTTCCCAATCAACTGTTGTCTCACTTGCGGCACTTGTAGGATCACTCGTAGGATCACTCGTAGGATTGCTCGTAGGGGGATGGTCGTTGACACGATGTCTTCGTGACCAGTATGTGGTCCGTTGATGATTGGCCGTTCTGTGATTCATGGTTCCGCTGATGATTCTGATGATTTTTTTATTGTTGAGGGCTGGTTGCCAATCGCTCGTATAAGTGTTCCAGCTCGGCAGTCACGTGCTGTGGGGAATTACTCCGCACCGCGACGTGAAAACTCTTTGCCTTGGTACTAGACTTCATCAGCGTAAAGAGGATAACTCTCAATTCGATTTGGACCATAGCGCTTCCACATATCCTCCTAAGAGTGGCCAGAGCAGGTGCCTCTCCTTAAGTTCTCTCGTCGTGATCGGGTGATGCGATTGGGTTGTGTACATGGTTGATTTCTTTACTCGACCGGAGCCAGAGCAACAAGCCCTCAACCGTACCAGCTAATCCTTCTCAGCCGCAACGGGCACCAAGGTATAGCTCCGCCCCATATTGCTCCCAACAGACTCTCGAACAGTTCCTGAGGTGCGGTCCTGAAGCAGTACTTGCACTTTCCCAAACATGAGCCAGTACTTCGTCCGAGGGCTACCCAGCGCTACAGGATTGGCTTGAAGTCAAGCCGCCGCTTCAGTGACTGTTCAACTCAACGTCCCTCACCTTGGTGCAGCGTGTACCCTGCATCATAATCGTTGTAAGCGTCTCGGATAAGTGCAGAATACGCTAACGCTGTCGTGCACTGGCCAAGCCAAGAGTTCATCGTCATAATCGGGTGTTAATGACGAGGATGCGAGTGGTAGCATCATCCCTCGTGTCTTCTGACCATGGGGTGCAACGGTATCGCCTCGGGCCTTCGAGCTATCTGTGACGATAGAGCGATTCCCGACTCGTGATGTTGTTCCTCTGGGCCGTGCCTCTGGAAACAACCCTGCTCCTATTCTGCGACCTAGACTCGCAACTCCTTGCGTTCCTGTTTCCTTCCAATTGCTTGTCCTTATGATGACCACCAAGGTTGTCTTCCTCTGCAGCAGCACTTGTGCTTTTCCGGTCTACGTCGGTAGTTGGCCCGGAATTCTCCGATGCTGCAGAGTCAGTCGACCCGAGCCGAGCCCTGACAGCGTCAGTTGCCCAGTCTTGGGATGCCATCCTAAGACCATGTGGCGAGCTTCCGATACTTTCCTGCCCTGTCCGTATCAGAATGTCTGACCTGTAATATTTAGTGTGTAACAGCTTTGAAGGTGTTCAAGAATATCACCAAATACCATGTCCTGCCTATATTCCTTCTGGATGTCCTGAAACTACTCTTAAGACGCCGAAATCTGCAACTCTACCACATTAATGAGGCTTGCCTCTGTGGTGGGTATCCATTGTCACGGCACAGATGTCAGCCTTTGGAAGGATTGAGTCTTGGTATTTATAAAGGTTGTTTTGGTTGTAGCATTAGAAAGGTTTATTTGTTTGATTCTGGCACCTTGTTCCAGATGTCTTGATCTTGGAAAGCGTGTCATCACCTCACTTTGGATCTCTCGATCTGAGAAAGGGTGTCGGTTCTGGGCCTGGTTGCATAAGAGAAGGCTATATGAGTTGTACAGGTATAAGCACATATGTGAGTATAGGTATGTATGTGAGTTGCATGAATATAGGCACATATGTGAGTATGAGTACGTATGTGAGTTACGAGAACTGTGTATATAAGAAGGGCTGTCTTCCCATATTTTGTCTTCTTCTTCTCTTCATGCAAACTCTTGTATCCTATTCTGAATATCAATGTCACCTCTATTTCCTCTATTTCTTCCGTTTCCTCTGATTCCTTCATTTTGGCAATGCTCATCCAATGCCACCTGTCTCTGTTCAAGATGTCCATCTGACGTAGTCCATCTCCCTGTCCAACACATCCATCTGACGCTGTCCGTCTCTGTTCGACATGTCTGTCTAATACTGTCCATCTCTGTTCAACATGTCTGTTTGATGTTGTCTATCTTGCTGTCTGACATGTCTATCTGTCACTGTCCCTCCCACTCCCGTTCTGTTCCCATTCCCATCTACTGTATCCCACTCTGTTCCTGTCTCCATTTCCGTCTTGCTCCTATTCCCGTTTTCGAAATCATTACAGTACTTTAGAACTCCTTGCTCCTGCCTGCTGCCATTATACTAGATTGCATCCCTTATTCTAAACCTACTTGTGATGAGTTTGGAACTCATGGATACGGATGCTTCCCAGGGTCCCACTCTCAAACAATGGGTCGCCCAGCTACAGACTCAGATTGTGGCAATGGCTATGGTGTAGGGCTATTCCAATGCCGTACAAAAGAGATTCCCAAACGCTTCGATTTTTGAGGGCAGTAAGACTGAAGACTTGCATTGTTGGATCATTCAACTGTGCAACAAGTCGGCCGTGCAATCCCACCGGTACCCTGATGACCAAGATTGCCTCAGATATGCTGTAAATCGTCTTTCCGAAACCACCCTCAATGTGGTCCGCTTGTATGTATCCGAGAATACTGGATGAATCTGATTCAAACCCCTGAATACCCTACTTGACCTCCTCCCCCCGACCTTCAATGACCCAGACAGCACCCGCACTGCCAACTGCGAAATCTGGAAAGTCTGGTAAAAGAACTTAACTTTTTCCGTCTATTTCACCGAGTTTGGCCAGATCAAATGAGATCTAAACTGGAATGAAGAGGCCCAGGAGAACAGCTTTACGAAGGCCTCTCAGATGAAATAAAGGATGCTTTGGTCACCTCCCATCCAATTTCCAATAGTCTAGGTCATTTGATCCAGGTCTGTCGAGAATTGGACAACCGAATCCGCTATCGTATCACAGAACGGGTCCAGCCTGGTCATACCCAGTGACTACCCCGTTCCATGCTATCCTCAGCCAGCATCTCACCCCCAGCTCCAGCGAACCTGACAGGTACAAAGAGTGGCCATTATAGCGTGACACCTATAAACTTATCGGCTATACTGACCACCGAGAAGAATCGTATCAGACAGGAACGTATGGCTCAGAGCGAATGCCTTTATTGCAGAACTGTCAGTCACTTCCTCCGTGAAAGCCCTGAATGTGCAGCCTCTCGGAACTGCCATCTGGCTATGGCAGCCACCGGCAATGCGACTACCAAACCTGATACTGTTGTTCCAAATGAGCAGTCGGAAAACTAGCTGTCCCATGCCAACCAGTTGGTACCGGTATGGGATGTTCCCCAATGTTTTTGTCATTTCCTTGTGGTATGTAATTGCCTGCTGTATTTGGTCATGGGGTGGAGAAATATGAATTAGAAGGAGAATATCTTGTTGTTGCAGCTACTCTCTGTAACAATAACCATTCAATTCAAACCTCCACAATGATTGACACAGGTACAATGGGCTTTGCATTTATCGACAAAAACTTTGTATGCCAATACAACCTCCCCCGTTATACACTAAACCCACCCAGAGACCTCAAAGTAATCGATAGACAGCTCATCGAATCCAGCCAAATCACCTACATCACAACGGTCTGTTGTCAAATACAGGATCACACAGAAACATTATCAGCTTCCATCACCAAAATTTACCAACAATATTGGAAAGGATGACAGATGTAGCACCGGAGATAGCAAGTGCTACGTTAAAAAAGATGGCAGACACAGCACCAAAGAAGACAAAACACAGGAGACAGCCCTCCTTATATACACAGTTCTCACAACTTACATATGTACTCATACTCACATATGTGCTCATACCTGTGCAACTGACATATGTACTCATACTCACATTTGTGCTCATACCCACACAACTTATATAGCCTTCTCTTATGCAATTGGGTCCAAAACCGACACCCTTTCCAAGATCAAGACATCTGAAACGAGGTGACAACACTCTTTCCAAAATTGAGACATCTGGAGCGAGGTGCAGGAATCAAACAAACAAACCTCCCTAACACCACAACCAAAACAACCCTTATAAATGCTAAGACTCAATCCTTCCGAAGGCCAATACCTGTACTGTGACATCTGAGTATAGGCAATACAGCTCAGTGTGTCGGCAACGATATTCATCATGCCAGGATAGTATTTTATCTTGTAGCCGTACTGTTACAACTTATCAAGGTGGCACTATTGACAACTTGTCAGTTTGTTCTGCCCCAGTATATGCTGTAGTGCTACATACTCAGTATAAATGGTAGTCAGTTTATGTCTGTGTACATAGCAAGCCCAATGGTCTAGATTTACACTGATTGCTAGTAGTTCTCAATTGTAAGCTAGATAGCTCATCTCGACTGTGTGAAGTTTCCATGAGAAGAATCCCAGTGAATGCTCCACCATCCTTTCTTCGAACAGTTGCTTCAGGGCCAATACATCTGCAATAGCTGTATCTGATGCATCCGTTCACAGAATAAAGATGGATTACAGATCCATCATAGCCAAAACCGGGGCAGATGTCAAAGTTTTCTTGAGATCCTCAAACTGGTCACTATGCCTTTCAGTCCACATGTATTCATTCTTTGCTTTTGCAGCAAGGTCGTGTAGTACATGAGTGCATTGTACAAACTTGGGCACCAACTTCCAGTAGTAGCCTGCTAGCCCTGGAAGCTCTGGAGTTCCGTAGGTATTCTAGGCATTGTCCAGTCCCGTACTGTCTTGACTTTCTTTTCTTCTGTGTGAATGCCATATCAATTTACTTCGAACCCACAAATGATGTTTCCAGAGTACCAAACACACATTTGGACTCGCACAGACACAGATATACATTCCGTAAAGCCCGTTGTATGCTCTTCACATGCGCCTTGTATTCTGCTAACATTTTTGAAAAGATCAAGACGTCATCCAGATATACTATTGCATTTCGTCGGTATAGATACAGTATCTTATACATCATATGCATGAATGTGGCCGGAGCGTTTCCCAGACTGAAAGAGATGACCTTGTATTCATAAAAGCCATCTGGTACTATAAACGCTGTCTTGTGGCAGTCATTCAGGTGTACCCATACTTGGTGATATCTGCTGGCTAGATGTAGCTTGGTAAAGACCTATACCCCATGGAGTTTATCCAGCAGATCCTCAATATATGGCAATGGGTATCAGTCCTTAGCAGTTATCTTATTCAAGCCACAGTAGTCAACACACATTTGGAGAGTGGCATCTGGCTTTTTCACGAAGATACTTGGTGCTGTGTAGTGTGAATGAGAATTTGTCACCCATTTGTTGGCCAGCAGCTTCCTTATCTGGACCTCAAATTTCACCCTCTCGGACTGTATCATAAGGAATGGCTGGCAGTGCGGAACTCTTGCTGTAGGGTCTGTATGGATGTAGAAATCATGTTCTCCTGGAAGTGGCACTCCCTATGGTAGGTGGAACAGGTCATCGAACTCCTGTCGGATCTGGGCTCTCCACTTACCCAAGTCTGCCAATACAGAATCATCTTCCCTGAATTCTTCTCCTACCTTTCGTTCCCAAACATCGAGTACAAATATCTTGTCCTTACTAGACTTTGCCATTGCTCAGCTCGTTTCTTCTGCGGATATCAGGTTGATGGATTCAGTGCGAGCCACTACCTTTCAATGGTTGTGAACTTCTTAGTATCATCCCTGCTGTGGCCAGAGTTCTTTCAGTGTCACCTTGGGTACGAATCCTATGTGACTATCAGCTGAACGCTCTTTGTCTAGCAGGTGGAGTACATTGTCTGAGTCCACTATATATGTCGGAAGGTGTGCCGGTGGAGTGAGCCCACTAGCCGTCGGGGTTCTTAGTTGATGGGAAGCTAGTGTGGCGGTTCCTCGTTCTGGTTGTTTTTGTTTTCTCTTTCTTTTCTAGCTCAGTTCTTCACAAGAAAGACATCACACATCTCCCATCTTGATCACCTCCCTCTTGTGGCCGCTCCTGTGATCTTTTCTGCCCACACCCACCTACAGGTTATGAGCCCTACGCTCTACACGCGCATCTAACCTCGGAAGATCGTCATATCGGATTTTTTTTTTTTCTTGGCCTCTACCTCCGAGAAGTCGACCAACTCCTGCAGAGCCACGTCGTACGACCCC